>Ga0326727_10022283_pt1 | contig 12270 bp, 10 predicted proteins | sample MB2enrmetagenome_FD_207643 | JGI IMG/M metagenome (GOLD analysis project Ga0326727, IMG submission 207643) | Lab enriched peat soil microbial communities from McLean, Ithaca, NY, United States - MB29MY | ecosystem: Environmental > Terrestrial > Soil > Wetlands > Peat | place: USA: New York... | reverse complement strand
TCGCAGCGCGGTCCATGAGCTTTTCGATTTCACAAGCGCCGTCGAGAAGACTGTAGTCGGTATGAAGATGCAGATGAACAAAATTTTCGGAATTCATTCAGTAGGATTGTAGCAGAAAAACCTTCCCCAGCGGTGGCCGTTGTCCATCTGGCTTGACAAACGCGCTGCTACTTGACTTGGCATCATGCATTGGTCACAATCGTGATAGTCTTAGAAATGGGCAGGTCTGGACAGGGCATCGTCAGCTTGCGGGCTGACTCAATTCAACCGAGGTGAATAGGATCATGCGAAGAGACCATTCGAATTCTCTAATGCGTGGGCTGTGGGTCCTGCTTGCGCTCTTGTCGTTGGGTTGGCGGTTTTATCCCAGCCGCGCGATCGAGGGTCGAGGGACGGAGGACACTACGCTTACAGCGCCACCGGTAGCGCCCCTCAGAGCAGTTACCGACGACTACTTCGGCACCAAGGTCACGGACCCTTATCGCTACATGGAAAACCTCAAGGACCCGGAAGTGCAGATGTGGATAAAAGCTCAGAACGACTACACGCGGGCCGCGCTGGCGAGCATCCCCGGCCGCGCACACCTGCTGGCGCGCATCCGGGAGCTTGACCTTTCAGTCCCAAAAGTCCAGGCGCAGCGGTTTCCAGGCGATCTTTACATCGTCTCGAAGCGCCTCCCCACGGAAGATGTCGACAAACTTTACCTGCGTCAAGGACTGAAGGGCGAGGACAAGCTCCTGGTCGATCCCGAAAAGATCACGCTGGCGGCGCCGAACCACGGCAAAGGAAAGAACGCGATCCAATATTTTGCCCTGTCGCGGGATAACCAGTACGTGACGGTCGGCATTGCACCGGGCGGAGCGGAGAGGGACACGGAAATGCACTTCTTCGATACCGCCTCGGGACGCGAGAGCGGTGACGTGGTTCTCCGCGCATGGGGTGGCCCTGCGAACTGGCTGCCGGACAATCGTTCACTTGTCTACCCGAAACTGCAAAAACTGCCTCCTGGCGCGCCGGCTACCGAGATTGAGCAGAAGGTTCGAACTTATCTGCACGCCATGGGAACAGACGCGGAGAAAGACCCGGCGGTGTTCGGTTACGGGGTGGTGCCGTCGATCAGCGTCGACCCGCGCTACTTCGCGAGTGTGGCCGCACAACCGACTTGGGATTACGCGGTCGGGTGGATCAACAGTGGTGTGTCGCCCAACAGCGCCTTCTACATCGAGCCGGTCGCCGACCTCGGCAAAACCAATTTTGCCTGGCGCAAGGTGGCGGATTTCAACGACGAAGTGAGCGATATCGAAGTCCATGGTGATGACCTCTATGTGCTGACGTATAAGAATGCGCTGCGCTATAAGGTCCTTCGCCTCGATGCGCGGCAGCCCGACCTAGCGTCGGCGGAGACGATCGTGCCGCCGGGCCAAGCGGTAGTCACCGGAATAAACCCCGCCCAGGATGCCCTCTATGTTACGTTGCTGGACGGCGGACTGAACCGTGTGTTGCGCGTCCCCTACGGCCCCCATCCCCAGGGGCAAGAGGTCGCCCTTCCGGTTAAAGGCAGCGCCTACATCGCCACCGATCCGCGGGTGCCAGGCGCGTTGCTCGACCTCACCTCCTGGGCGAAGGCCGATAAGATTTATGCCTACGATCCGGAGACGAAGCAAGTCACAGATACGAAACTTCAGCCGACCGGTCCCTACGACGACCCTACCAATATCGAGTCCGTGGAAGTCAAAGTCCGTAGCGGCGATGGCACGCTGGTGCCACTTTCCATCACGCACCCGAAGAACATGAAGCTCGACGGATCAAATCCCACCCTGCTGGCCGGGTACGGCGCGTACGGATTTCCCAGCCCGCCCTACTTTGATTCGAAGCGGCTCGCCTGGTACGAGCAAGGCGGAGTTTACGCGGTGTGCCATGCGCGGGGCGGCGGAGAATATGGCGAAGAGTGGCACTTGGCGGGCAAAGGCAGCACTAAGCCCAATACCTGGGGCGACTTCATCGCCTGCGCCCAATACCTGATTGATAACCGTTACACTTCGCCGGCGCGCCTCGCGGGTGCAGGCGGGAGCGCTGGCGGGATTCTGATCGGGCGGGCCATCACGGAGCGGCCGGATCTCTTCGGCGCAGCCATCGACATGGTCGGTTGCTCAGACATGCTGCGCATGGAAACCACCGCAAACGGCGTGCCCAACATCCCCGAGTTCGGCAGCACTAAGACCGAGGATGGTTTTAAGTCGCTCTACGCCATGAGCACGTACCATCACATCAAAAACCAGACTGCTTACCCGGCCGTCCTGCTGGAAACGGGCTACAATGACCCCCGCGTCGACCCGTGGCAGATGGCGAAGATGACGGCCCGGCTTCAGGCAGCAACGGCAAGCGGCAAGCCGGTCCTCCTGCGCGTCGAGTACGAGGGTGGCCACGGCGGCATCGGTGGCACGGAGAAACAGCTCCAGGAAAAGCTGGCCGACGATTGGAGCTTTCTGCTTTGGCAGTTCGGCGTGCCCGGCTTCCAGCCGGGAAAGTAGGTGCCCCCTACAGGCAGAGAGCGACCCAGAGTATTCGGTAGGGAGCTTGCGCACGATAGACGGGGAGGTCTTGATGTAGCGTCAAGGCAAGCGCAGCCGCAGAGGGGTATTGTGTACCCCCGAGGTGTTCGACGTGAGTCCCAGCGCCGTCCCGAGTGTTGGATAGAGTTCCATTAGCCAAGCGAGCGGTGATTGCTTCCGCTCGCAATCCCTGCACAGTTTGGTGAGGGGTATTCAGACCTCTGACTTCGAGGGTGGCATGACGGTGAGCGGGCCGTCCAAGTCCCGCATGACACGTCGCCCAACCGCCGCGGATTGCTCCTCGTAGCGGTAGACGCCCGGCATAGAAGCGCTGATAAACTTCCCAGATGCCATCTGGCGCGACGCCTTGATCTGCTCAGCCGCGGAACGTGAAACCGCCACGATGTAACGCGACGCCTGGGCAAGAGTCATCCCCAACCGATGCGCCTTCGGGCAGCACTCTTTGGGCTTGAGTTGTCAGTCATCGGTGGACGCAATAAGGTCCGAAAGGGAGGGGGGCACTTCGATCAAAATCCGAAGTGCCCACTTGGTTTTTGAGGCTGGACTTTAAGGCGTACCCTGGAGGGTAATGGCCTGCGGAGGAACATCCATCATCTTTCCCATTGAGAGTTCGAGCTTCGCCATTAGGGTGTCTCCGCTCATTTGATTTAGATCAATTTAACGCGTGATATTGTTGCTGTCTGTTCAAAATTGCACACCTTCCAAAATACTTGACATTAAGTCCACTTTTGAGAGCGCCTGAGTCGCGCGTCCGCGGTGACCAGTTGGGCCTTGAAGCGGACCGCCAGCGCTACATAGAGACTGTCGTCGACCGTACGATCGAAGGTAGCCGCGATGCTGAACGCCTCTTCGAGCAAGTCGAGCGAAGAGGTCGTGGGCAGGCTTCGACCCTGGAGGCCCAGGATCGCTTCCTCCGTCGCGCTTCGGGTCCTGCCGGACAGCCTTCCAGAGAATGTTGGCACACTCCGCCCAGAACAGGTCCGGCATCGCGAACCGGAATCGGCCTTCCGCATAGCCAGCGAGCAACCGCAACGCCTCCTCCGCCAGCGGCTCGCCGGACGGCGGGAGGAACCACTTCGCCGCCACACTCGCATCGATCACAAACTAAGGTCATCGTGACCGGTCCTCGCGCTGCATTTCCTCACTGGAGGGGAAGGGGCCGGCGGCGCGGCCCTTTCATGACTGGAGCCGCCGCGCTCGCCGGAGAAAACTCCGGCGGGCAATGTCGGAAGGCGCAAAAACGTGCAGCGCCGACCGACAACCCCGCGTGACACGCTACCCCACATCGGCTATCGGTTGGGTAAGGGGAGAGAATGAATCAAATTGGTGAGTCCGAAGTCCGTGGTCCAAAGCTCGGGGTACAGGAGCGCAAATCTCAAATCGCAAATCTAAAATCGAAAGCCCACCGATTGCACAACGACCCGATGACCCGATTCCCTTCACCGCTTCTTGGGCTTCTTGCCGGGCTTGGAAGTGGGCTTCGCTGCCTTAGTGGGCTTGGCAGACGCAGCAGGCTTCGCCGCGCTTTTCGCAGCGCTAGCCTTTGCGTCCTCAGCGGCGGGTTTTGCGTGCGCCGCAGGCGGCGGGGTGGCCGGAGCGGCTGCGACGGTTCCCTTGCCCTTGTGAGGAGGTGCAGGTGATGCCGATTCCCTGCCCTTCTTGCGAGGATGGGCTGCCGGGGGTTCGGGCGGCGTTTCCTTCCCCTTTTTGGGCATAGGGATCGGCGGTGGCGGTGGCGGTTCTTTGATGCCAGCCAGCTCGCGCATCTCCTTCATGAGTTGCGTGTGGGATTTGATTTTCCCATCCAATTGCAGGGCGAAGATTTTGGCGATGATATGGTCAAATTCCGGCCCGGGCTTAACCCCCAAGGACTGCAATTCCGTGCGCGGCAGGTGGGAGCGAATCTGTGGAAACTTGAATAGGAAACTCTTAATACGATTCTGCACTTTGACGTTCTTGGTGTTGGCGAGCAGGTAGAACAGCAGCGGTTGGGGCTGCGGCGAAAGGAGGGTGTAAACCTGGCTGGGAAGACTGGCTTTGGCGCTGGCCAGCAGGCGCTCGAGTTTCTTGGCGTCATGCTCCAAGCCCAGCGCCAGCTTGATAGCCTTACTTTCTCCAATGATCTTCTTGGCTAAACGCGCCTTGTGCTCTCCTCCCAGTTTTTCCACCAGGCAGTGGAAATTCAGCAGGAAGGCATCAGCGCCGGGAGCGTTTTGCAACACGTTCCGAATACGCGCAAAACGGTCGTAGGCAAGATGCACCGAGGCGAGTTTCTTGTCCAGGCCCCCGAGGAGTTTCCAGTCAGAAAGCGTTTTGAAGACGCGCCCCGGCTGATCCTCGTGCAGAATGGCAGCCAACTCCCGCGCCTGCTGGTCGGAATCCAAGCGTTCCCAGGCGCCCTCTGCCAAAGCTGCGTCGAACCAGCGCTGGGTGCGTTCATCCGGCTTAAAGTCGAGCCGCAATCCAAGACGCAGCAAGCGAAAGATCCGCGAAGGGTCGTCCAGAAAGCCGCGGGATTGGAGGGCGCGAATTTCGCGCCGCTCGATATCGTCAGCGCCATTAGTGGGGTCGAGCAGCAAGCCGCGGGAGTTGGGGTGAAGCGAGACGGCGATAGCGTTGATGGCGAAATCGCGGCGCTTCAAGTCCTCAAAGACCATGGCGGGGCGAACCTCTGGCCGCTGCCCGGGATGCGAGTAGAATTCCTCCCGGCACATCGCCAGCGAGGCGCGCACGCCATTGGTAAAAAGCAGCTCGGAGGCGTTTAGGTGTTCGTCAAGATTTTGGTATTCCAGCGCCAAAGGGGGCTCACCGGCAGGCCCTCGCGCCCCGCGGCCGGATTTCGTGGAATCGGCGCTGGGCATGGCGCGCAAGATTCGTTGGGGTGGGCCTTCGACGATAAAGTCGAGGTCGCGCACGACCTGCTGGCCGTAGGTGAGATCGCGGACAGCGCCGCCCACCAGGTAAAGGTTTAGTCCCTGCTCGGCCGCCAAGCGGCTGATCAGAGTAAGCACCGCAAACTGTTCCGGGGAGAGCCGGCTTTCCATCAGGAAGTTGTAATCGCTCATGGCTTTCGGCTTCCAGCGTTCTCCCGGGCCTCAGCTTCAGGCTCGAGGATGGTGGGATTGATATACCTGCTTCAACCGTTCCTTCAGCACGTGCGTGTAAATCTGGGTCGTGGAGATGTCACTGTGGCCCAACATCAGTTGAATCGATCGCAAATCGGCGCCCCGCTCCAACAAGTGCGTGGCAAACGAATGCCGGATCAAGTGCGGAGCGAGCCCAGTCGCCAGTCCGGCGCGCCGCCCATAAGCCGCCAGGATTTTCCAAAAACCCACGCGCGACAGTGCCCCACCCCGGCGGTTCAGGAAAAGCCAGGGGGAGTTGCGCTTTCCAGCCAGGACGGCACGGCCGGCAAGAAGGTATGCTTCCACCGCGCGCAACGCGGATTTGCCCACCGGAATCAGGCGTTCCTTGTTACCCTTTCCCAGACAGCGAATGATGCCAAGCCCCATATCGAAATCCGCTGCGCCTACGTGGATAAGTTCAGAAACTCGCATTCCTGTGGCGTAAAGCAATTCCAGCATGGCCTTGTCGCGAAGCCCGAGAGGGGTGGAGACATCCGGCTGCGCAAGAAGTTGGTCAACCTCTTCTGCGGTAAGGTACTTGGGCAGCGACTGGTCAAGTTTGGGCGCCTCGACTTCCGCGGTGGGATCCCCCCTCAGGCGGCCCTCCCGCACCAGAAACCGGAATAGGTTACGCAAGGAGACCAAATGCCGGGCCACCGAACGTGCACCCAAGTCCCGATCGTAGAGTTGCTTCAGATAGGCGCGGATGTCGTCGCGACCCACCGCCGATGGGGATTTTCTCAGGCGATGAAGAAAAGTTGAGAATTCCGTAAGGTCGCGGCGATAACTCTCAATACTATTGGCCGCCAATCCTTTTTCAACACGCGCAAAGTCCAGAAACAACTGCACTTCCGGGATCAGGGGAGGGTGTGACGAGACCGGGGGAGGGGTCGTCATCTCCTGGGAGGGTCCCGCAACGGGCCGGGACACGTCAGCGGGAGTGATCCCTGCAGGCGCTCGATGGAGGTGGTCGCGACTCGGCATGCTAGCCAGACTGGAACGAATCGTCAATTCAACACCACGCAAGAGCGGTTGGACGATAAGAAGCAGTCCTCCCCCGGCGGGCGAGGAGCATTGAGAGCTCTCCCCCCGCTTATATTTAAACCATTTTTTATCAGGCGATTAGGAGCTCTTTCCAAATGGGGTGCCCCAATTCGTAGTCGAAATACTTGACAGGCCTGACCCGCGCCCTATACTAGCACAAGCTATTTTCAGTGGCCAAGTAGCATTTAACAGAAGATTGCGTCGAAATAAAGAAATATTTTCATGAAAAACAATCCCTCCTCAACCCGTAAGCGCGTGGTTATTCGAAAGCTCGACAAAGGGCTCATCAAGGGTTTTCTTGACCCTAATGGCTACCTTGCGAGTGAGCTTGAGGTGCTGGACCGCGAAGGGCGGTTGGTCCACATCCTCATGTCCGAGATTAAGGGCGTGTTCTTCGTACGTGACTTCGAGGGCAACCGGGATCGTGCAGAGCGGAAAGTCTTCCGCAGTCGCCCCAGGCTGGCCGGACTCTGGGTGCGGATGACTTTCAAGGACAGCGAAGTTCTGGAGGCGCTCCTTCCCAACAATCTCCTGGAAGTTGATCCGCTGGGATACCTGGTGACTCCCCCGGACGTCTACTCGAACAACCTCCGGATCTTCATTCCCCGCACCGCGCTAACCGAAATGGAAGTCTTAGGGGTGATATCGGATGGAGTGGTCAGGCGCATGTCACAGCGCGCTGCGCAGACGCGGGCCACCGCCACGGCCGAGCAACAATTCGGTCTCTTTACGGTAACAAATCCCTCGGAAAATGAATAACGGTCCGGAGCTGAACCGGCAAAAGGAATGGGACAGTTGCGCTCCGGCGCCACGGCACATGGCGGTGGGGCTCGCTCGCAGCAGGGGTCTCAAGGTGGTGGAGCTGTGGCTTGCACGGCAGGCAATTCCAGCCGTTGATGGATGGCGTAAAGGACGAGTTCCAATCGGTCGGAAACCCCAACCTTATCGTAGATGGTGCGGAGATGGTTCTTTACGGTCTGCTCGGAAATGGAGAGGTGCGTGCTGATTTCCCGGTTACGCCAGCCCTGCATCAAGTAGCTGATGATCATCTTCTCCCGGCGGGTCAAGGTATCGACAGGGCGCGGTGGATTAGCCGGGCGCGCCTCCAGAAGTTTCGCCATGGTGGCAACTTGCTTTTTGGGAATCCAAGTCTCCCCATCGGTAACGCGCCGGGCGCACTTGACGAAGAGCCGCGGGTCAACCGTCTTGAGAATCACCCCGGCTGCGCCACTGCGAACATGGCACATCGATAATTCGTCGGATGAAGAGGAAGCCGTGGCGACGACCTTACATTGAGGAGCCACCTCAAGCACAGCAGAGATCAGGTTGCCGCCGGTCTCAGAGAGAATTTCTTCCTGGATGAAAACCACATCAGGCCGAAAGATTTCTGCTCTCGCCAAGACCTCGGCTGTATTCTCAGCCTCGGCCACGACGCGGAGATCATCCTCCACGGCAAGAAGTTTCTTGAGGCCAAGCCGGAAAATGCCTTCCCGGTCAGCCACGAGAACGCGTATTTTCCGCTTCACAAGCCGGGCTGCTCCCATTCGTTGATCCCGCATCAATCGTTCTGGGCGAGCTCCTCACGAGCCCCCTGCAGCGAATGATAACTGCGATCATAGTCTAAATGGAATGTCTATTGCGAGAAATCTCAGGGCGGCCGGGAGTGCTAGTCAGTTGCTTTCGGGGAGACGCTTGTCCCCAGACCCTGTCCGAGGCACGGGACGCAATTCATACTCATCGATCACTGCCCCCAGCCCCTGAACCTGCCCGTGCTGGTTCCATCTCACGACTCGTCCTTGACACATCAGTTCTAATGGAACTTGGGTGACCTCACGGGGAAGCACCACCTTGATCGTCACGGAGGTTGCCCGGTGCAGGCGGATCGGAATTTCGATGAATAATCCGCTGCCGCTGATGTTGCCGGTTTTGCCCATGGCTTGCTTTAGGCTCCCAGCGCGACTCTTCCACTGGATTTCGACCGGAAGTTCCATCGCAATTCGTTGACCTGTTCGGCGTTGATTCATGCTCATCATGACTCCCAGGACGGGTCTACTCGAGAAGCTTAGCCTTTTTCCACCTGCCTCGCAAGGGGCGCGAGGGTAATAATATTGCGCGGGCGAAGAAGCCGCATACCGGGGTGGCGGGAATGGCGACCCTTAAAGGTTCACCCCGGCATGCGCTCTGACTGCCACTACCAAAGAGCCCATCCCTTATGCAACCCGGAGAGGACTCATTCCAGGTAGCCGGAAGCTTTGCGCATGCTGCCTGCGCGGTGGATCCAGCCCCTTTTGCCTCGCCCACCACTTCGGAGGTAAGGCACTGTTGAAACGAATCTACCCGATTTGCACACCTCAGCCAAGGTCACCACTGTACCAGTACTTTCGTACTAGTGCCTGCCCAGGAGACCGCCTAAGGGAACCGCTTCCACGGAGCGCGCGGCGCGAAGAATCATTCTGCCGGTGGGATTCCCAACTCGCGCCGGCTTGTCCGTTTCCCTCGCAGCACAGCGCCCGACGAAACACGCCAGGGCAAACCCGCACTGAGGATTGCCAGGAAGGTTCACCACTGGTACGCTTGCCCATGTACGTGACCGCACGTGTGGACCCCGCTCCTGTACGCGAGGTTTCCGCAACGGAGTCACTCAGCAGAGGGAGATCATCATGAAACTCGGCGAACTTGCAGCCCAACTTGAATGCCAACTGGAGGGCCCGGAGGAACTGGAAATCACCGGGGTGGCGGGAATGGACGAAGCCAATGCCGGCGAAATCACTTTTCTTTCCAACCGCAAATACCTGCCGAAGTTGCACACCACGCGCGCTGGGGCGATTATCGCCGGCTCGGACGTCGACACGCTGGGCAAACCGGTGCTGCGTTCCGCCGATCCCTATATGTCGTTTGCGCGCGCACTCGAGATTTTCTATCCACCCCAGCGGCCACCCGCGGGAATTCATCCCACCGCCGTCATCGCCCCCGACGCGAAGCTGGGGAGCAATCCCTCCATCGGCCCCTATGTGGTCATCGAAGCCGGCGCCGAGATGGGTGACGATTGCGTGCTCAAAAGCTTCGTCATGATTTATCCGGGAGTGAAAATCGGCGATCGTTTCTTCGCTCACTCGCACGCCGTAGTGCGAGAGAACGTCCGCGTCGGCAATGACGTGATCCTTCAGAACGGCGTGGTGATTGGCGGCGATGGCTTCGGTTTTGCGCCGCGCCCGGACGGGACGTTTTACAAGATCGTGCAAGCCGGCATCGTCGTGATCGAAGACGGCGTGGAAGTTCAGTCCAACAGTTGCATTGACCGCGCCGCCGTGGGTGAGACGCGCCTGCGTCGCGGCGTTAAGGTTGACAACCTGGTGCAGGTCGCGCACGGCTGCGACATCGGTGAGAATTCCCTGCTCTGTAGCCAGGTGGGAATCTCCGGCAGCGCCAAGCTGGGGCGCAACGTGATCCTGACCGGACAGGTCGGCGTGGCCGGCCACTTGACCATCGGCGACCACGTGATTGCGACCCCCCAAACCGGCGTGCCCAACGACGTCCGGCCCCATACGACCATCTCCGGTTCCCCCGCCGTCGACCACGACGTGTGGCTGAAAGCCTCGGCCGTCTATAAGCGCCTGCCGGAAATGTACGCGGCCTACCGCAAGATGAAAGGCCTGCTTGAAAAGGAAAAATCCTGACCCCGGGACCAAGGGCATAAGCGTCAACCTCGGGAAGAGTTGTTTCCGAGTGCGCCGTCTGCGCTTGACGCCGGTCAAGCACCGTGGTATTACATTTATGACGATGTAATGGGGGAATATGGAATCTGCGATCACGGTCAAGGGCCAAGCCACGATCCCGAAGGCTATCCGGGAGCATCTCCGCTTGAAGCCGGGGGACCGCGTGAAGTTTTTTGTCCATCCTGACGGCACCGTGGTACTCCTGCCTAAACTCCCTGTCTCGGAGTTAAGGGGCATCCTTACGCGCCCCCGCCGGCCGGTGACCCTCGAGCGAATGCGTGAAGCCATCGCGGAGGGCGCCGCCGGACTCCGTCCACACGCCCGACGCCGATGACAGGGCTCGACACCAATATCCTCGTTCGCTACCTCGCGCAGGATGACCCGATTCAATCCCGGCTGGCCACGGACATTATCGAGTTCCGCCTGACCGAGGAAAACCCCGGCTTCATCAGCATCGTGGCGATGGTCGAGACCGTGTGGGTCCTGAATCGCGCGTACGGCCTTGCGGACGATGAGATCGCTGCGGCCCTCGAGCGCATGCTCCAGGCTGACACCCTGGTTGTCGAAAACGAGCAGGAAGTGTTTACGGCGACGATCGCGCTTAAAGAGGGGGGCGGCTCGTTTGCCGATGCCCTCATCGGGACTCTCGGGGCCCGGGCCGGCTGCTCCCGCACCTTGACCTTCGACAAGACGGCATTGAAACTCCCCGGCTTCGAGCTTCCCTGACCGAACCCTAAAACGGTGAACCAAGTTAGCTCAAGCCCTCGGAGCGAAAATCAAACCTCGCCACTACCAAAGGAATGCTGACACATGACGGTCAAAGTAAATGTTGCGAAGCTACACCCTGCGGCTCTCCTGCCGAACTATGCGCACCGAGGCCCCTTCGGCGATTTGGCTGCCGACGTTTCGGCTTTGGAGGCGGCAGAATTGGCGCCCGGCGAAATCAAGGCTCTTCGCACCGGTCTCACCTTCGAGTTTCCCTCGGAATTTGGCGCCCTTGTCGAGGACCGGTCAGGATTGGCCCTGAAAGGGATCTGCACGCTGGCCGGGGTGATCGATCCCGGCTACCGCGGCGAGTTAAAGGTTGTCCTGATCAACCTGGGCAAAGAACATTTTCGAATAAGCGCCGGAGATCGTATTGCTCAATTACGGATTATCCGGCGAGTAAAAGGGGAGTTCTCCGAGGTTGATTCCGTGTCCTCCACCGAACGCGACGCGCGCGGGTTTGGAAGCACGGGATCGTAAGGGCCAGCCGGGATTTCTCACCTCGGCGTGGGAAGCTCGGGGCTTTCCAGATAGCACAAAAACGCTCCCCTGTTGTCATCCTGAGCGTAGCTCTCGAATTCTTCCATCTATTGTGTTCCGGCGACCGTCGCCGCTTCTCCCACCGGCCATTCTTCCGGGTCGAGCCCTTCGAGGATGGCTTGCTGCGTTCGATTAATCAGTTCCCGCCGTTCCTCCAGGGTGTAATTCCCGGCGGAGATGGGCTCGTGAATGGTGATGCGGACCCGGCCGGGGCGAATCACAAACTGGCCTTTCGGCATGATCTTGCGAGCGCCCGAAACCGAAATCGGAACGATGAGCGCGCCGGCTTTGATGGCCAGGACAAACAGGCCTTTCTTAAACGTCTGAAGGCGGCCATCAGGGCTGCGGGTGCCTTCCGGATACGCCATGAAGGAGTTTCCTGCTTTCATGGAGTCCACCGCGCGCTCGACCGCCGCAATGGCCCTCTCGCGATTCTTGCGATCGATAGGAATGAAACCGCGATAAACCATCGCCGGTCCCAAAACCGGCACGCGGAAGAACTCCTGC
>Ga0326727_10022282_pt1 | contig 12271 bp, 8 predicted proteins | sample MB2enrmetagenome_FD_207643 | JGI IMG/M metagenome (GOLD analysis project Ga0326727, IMG submission 207643) | Lab enriched peat soil microbial communities from McLean, Ithaca, NY, United States - MB29MY | ecosystem: Environmental > Terrestrial > Soil > Wetlands > Peat | place: USA: New York... | reverse complement strand
CGGACCCCGGTATAACCGGCCCCTGACCCCCACGACGCCATCTTTCAAGGAACTTCCCCCCGGCAACGACCGGTGGAAGGCGTCCACCCCTCGCGACGGCGAGATCAAAGGCAAGTGGTGGGAGATTTTTGGCGATCCGCAGCTCAACTCGCTTGAAGAAGCGGTCATTGTTTCCAACCAAAACATCAAGCAGGCCGAGGCCAATTTCCGCCAGGCCCGCGCCCTGGTTAGGGTGAACCGCTCGGCCTATTTCCCCACCATCGGCTCGTCGCCTGGTATCACCAATTCGTATAGCCCCGCCAACTCCCGCAGCCCGTCGGTGAATACGGTTTTTTCCATTCCCGTCACCGCATCCTGGGAGCCGGATTTTTGGGGCCGCGTGCGCCTTTCCGTGGAGAACGCCACGGAGCTGGCCCAGGCCTCCGCCGCGACCCTGGAAAATACCCGCCTGCTCTACCAGACCGACCTCGCCGTCGACTATTTCGAACTGCTCGGCACGGATATGCAGGAACGGGTCCTCGATGACACCATCGTGGCTTATGACAAGGCCCTGCAACTCACCATCAACCGCTTTAACGGCGGTGTCGCGTCCCAGGCTGACGTGGCTCAGGCCCGAACCCAACTCGACACCACCCGCGCTGACCGCACCGACCTCAACGTCACTCGCGCTCAATATGAGCATGCCATCGCGATTCTGACTGGACATCCTCCCTCTGAACTGACCATTCCGCCAGGCAAAATCAGCAGTCCTCCACCTCCCGTTCCTGTCGGACTGCCGTCCCAGCTGTTGGAGCGGCGCCCGGATATCGCGTCAGCCGAGCGCCAAGTCGCGGCCCTGAATGCGGAAGTCGGCCTGGCTGAAACGGCCTACTATCCCACCTTGACCCTGTCCGCTACCGGTGGTCTCGAAGGCTCCGGCCTCTCTACCCTTTTCCGCTGGCCCAGCCGCTTCTGGACCGTGGGCCCCACCGTCTCGCAAACCCTCTTCGATTTCGGCAAGCGCAAGGCCCAGGTGCTCCAGGCCGAAGCCGCCTATGATTCCGCTGTGGCCGGTTACCGGCAATCCGTGCTGACCGCGTTCCAGGAAGTGGAAGACAACCTGGCGGCCCTGCACTTTCTCGAAACCGAAGCCGCGCAGGAGGACATTGCGGTAAGAGAGGCCCAGCGATCGGTTGCCCTGGAGTTGGATCGCTACAAAGGCGGTGTCGATTCCTATCTCAACGTGATTACCACCCAGACCATCGCCCTGGGCGACGAGCGTGCCGCCGTGACCATCCTGCAGCGCAGACTGGTCGCCGCCGTAAACCTGGTCACCGCCCTCGGCGGAGGCTGGAACTCCGCCAACTTACCCAACGCCGAACAGATCCGCCGCGGCCAGTAACCGCCATCTGACCTGTGGGGCAGAATGGCACTCTGCGATCCCGGCGGGCAGCCGTCTGCGTGGTTTTCTCCGTCTCTCCGGAAACTTCAGACGCCCCTTGTAACATAGGCTTTAGCTTTAGCTTTAGCGCAATGCCACATAGGTTTTGGCAAACGACAAGTTGTGCACAAATTGTGGGGCAGCCAAGCCTGGCTGCAGCCGCGATTCCGCCGGCCCGGCGCCCGCGGAACGGGCGCTCCAAAGGAGTCTGAAACAGCACACAAACCGAAGGCCTGCATTACGGCTGTCAGGCTGTTTCTGGAGAGCCGGCGTTCGCTGAGCCCGAAGACTCTTGAATGGCCTAAAAAAGCCGCCTGAAAGGCGGCTGCAGGCAAGATTGCCCTGCCCCACAATTTATGCAGCAGACCGAGAAGGGAAAGACTATGTGGCATTGAGCTTTAGCCTGTGCCTGACGGAACTCGGCGTTAGCCGGTGACAACCGACGCGGCGCACGCCCAGTAGCTTCCGACTACCCTGAATGACGACGTCGGCCGGCGCACCCGCTCCTGCGTTCAAAACCCGCGCCGCCGGACAGAATAGTTTTCCATCCGGCGACAGATCCCCTTGACAGCTATAGCAATTTGCAATATGATAATCACAAATTGCAATATGAGCCTCGGCGAAAAGCTCCGCTACCTCCGGGAAGTCGAAGGCACCCTGCGCGGCTTCGGCCGCGAAATGACCCAGCAGGAAATCGTCCGCGCCATCGCCAAAGAGCAGAAAAAATCCATTTCGCAATCTTATCTTTCACAAATCGAAAACGGCGTCCGCCCCCATCTCACCAACGCCACTCGCATGTTGCTGGCCAGATTCTTCAAAGTGCATCCCGGCTACCTGGTGGACGATCCGGCGGGGTATCACACCGAACTCATCTCTGACGCGGCGGCTCTGGAGAACCGCCTCGATCTATGGCTCATCAACGGCGCAGAGCGCTTCCGCACGGATGGCGAAGTCAGCCGCGCCCTGGTGAAACTGGCCCGTCATGAGGATTCTCGCGGCTGCCTGATCCTCCTCGGCGCCATACTCGAAAACCCCGGCCTGGCCGAACGTCTTCTCGAAGTGTTGCGGCCGGAAAGGAAACTCCCGTGACTTGGCTCGACTTCTATCTCATCTGTTTCGCCGTCGGCGGCGGATTCAGCCTGCTGGCGTTGCTGGGCGGCACGTTCCATGCGCCCCACCTTCACGTTCACCATGGCGGCGGACACGCCGCCGGCGCCTCCAACATGGGCACCATCTCGGCCTTCTTGTTATGGTTCGGCGCGGGCGGATATCTCATCACCCGTTTCGAGACCTGGTGGTTCATCTGGGCGCTGTTGCTCGCCGGCGTGTTGGGCCTGACCGGCGCCTCCATGGTGTTTTGGTTCATCGCCCGCGTCCTGATGCGCGGCGACATCCCGCTCGATCCCGCGGATTACGACATGATCGGCGTGCTGGGACAGATCACCAGCACCGTCCGCGAAGGCGGCGGCACCGGCGAGATGACCTACTCGCAGCAAGGGCAGCGTTGCGCCGCCCCCGTCCGCAGCGAAGACGGGCGCCTCCTGCCCAAAGGCATGGAAGTAATAGTCACACGATATGAGAAAGGCATAGCCTACGTGCGCGGCTTCGACGAACTGGCCGCCTCGTAATGTAGCGCGGGCTTTAGCCGGCAAGCTAAATGTCCCGACAGAACGCAAGGAGCGTATATGAATATCGGATTGATCGCCGCCATCACGTTGGCGGTCGTTTTGGGCACGCTGTTCATCGTGAGCATGTTTGCCCGGCTGTTCCGCAAAGCCGGGCCGCATGAAGCGCTGCTCGTTTATGGATTCCGTGGCACCCGGGTCATCAAGGGCCGCGGAACCGTCATCTTCCCGCTGGTGGAGTCCTGCAAATCGCTCTCGCTTGAGCTGATGTCGTTTGACGTCGCCCCGCAGCAGGATCTGTATACCAACCAGGGCGTAGCCGTCACCGTGGAAGCCGTGGCGCAAATCAAAGTCAAGTCGGATCCGGAATCCATCCAGACCGCTGCCGAGCAATTCCTCACCAAATCCGATGACGATCGTCTCGGGCTGATCCGCCTGGTGATGGAAGGTCACCTGCGGGGCATCATCGGACAGCTCAGCGTGGAACAGATCGTGAAGGAACCCGAGATGATCGGCGAACGCATGCGCTCTACCTGCGCCGATGACCTCAACAAAATGGGCCTCATGGTGATCTCCTTCACCTTGAAGGAAGTCCGCGACAAAAACGAATACATCATCAACATGGGCAAGCCCGACGTGGCCCGCATCAAGCGCGATGCCGACGTCGCCGCTGCCGAAGCCGAGCGCGATACCGCCATCAAGCGCGCCGAAGCATCCCGCGCATCCGCCATCGCCAGGGCGCAGGCCGACCAGGAACGCGTGCTCGCCGAGACCCTGTCCCTCGCCAAGCAGGCCGAATCCCAGCGCGACCTCGAAATCAAGAAAGCCACTTATCTGGAATCCGTCAACCGCCAGAAGGCGCAGGCCGATAAGGCTTACGAAATCCAGGAGAACATCATGAAGCAGCAGGTGGTCGCCGAGGCCATCAAGATCCAGCAGACCGAAAAAGAGCAGATGATCAAGGTTCAGGAAGCCGAAATCCTGCGCCGCGAGCGCGAACTGATTGCGACCGTTCTGAAGCCCGCGGAGATCGAGAGACAGCGCATCAGTGCGCTCGCCGAAGCCGAAAAGTCGCGCCTCACGCTGGAAGCCGAAGGACACGCCAGCGCCATCCGCACGCAGGGCGAAGCGGAAGCCGAGATCACTTTCAAGAAAGGCGACGCCGAAGCGCGAGCCATGAATGTGAAGGCCGAAGCGTATCAGGAATGGAACCAGGCTGCGGTGGTTGACAAGCTCATCACCGGCTTGCCCGAAGTCGTTCGCGCGCTCGCCGCGCCGCTCGCCAACGTCGACAAAATCACCATCATCTCCACCGGCAACGGCGACGCCGCCGGCATGAACAAGATCACCGGCGACATCACCAAAATGGCTGCCCAGATTCCGGCGCTCTTCGAAACCCTCTCGGGCATGCAGATGTCCGAACTGTTCGGAAAGGTCCGGGCCATAGGAGAAGAAAAGAAAAAAGGCGCCGGAGCAGACTAACAACTAATAACTAGCGACTGAAAGGAGCACTCACATGGCACTCATGGAAAGGGTCAGCACTCTGTTGCGGGCCAATCTCAACGACTTGATCGACCGCGCGGAAGATCCCGCCAAGATGATCAAGCAAGTCATTCTGGACATGGAAAACCAGCTCATGCAGGTCAAGACGCAGGTCGCCATCGCCGTGGCCGACCTGCACGTGCTGGAACGCAAACGTACCGAGGATGCCGAAAAGGAATCCTCCTGGATGCACAAAGCCGATCTGGCGCTGGCGCGCGAAGACGAAGCCCTGGCGCGCGCCGCCATCGAACGGGCCATCAGCACCCGCAAAATGACCGCCGCGTTCGACGAGCAGATCGGCGATCAAAAGGTGCAGGTGGAGAACCTGAAATCGGCCTTCACCAAACTTGAAGCCAAACTGGCCGAAGCCCGGGCGAAAGCCGATGTCCTGGTCGCGCGCCAGCGCCGCTCCCGTACCCTGACGGCGTCAGCCGATGCCCAGTTGGACGCCGGCGCGACCTTCCATCGCATGGAGGATAAGGTCCGCCGCATCGAAGCCTACGGCGAAGCCCTCCAAGGCATCGCCGCGGACAACGTGGAAGATCGCCTCGCGTCCCTCGAAAAGCATGACGAAGTGGAAAAAATCCTGGCCGAACTGAAAGCCAGAAAAGGTGCCGCCTAACAAGCCGTGGGGCGGACCGTCGTTTTCCGTGGTCGGGGCACCCTCTGGGTCTGCTGCGCAGCCGCCGTCTTGAGAACTGACCCTACGGTGGGGCAGCTAATCCTCGCTGCAGCAGCCCCAGGTTGCCCACTTATGCTATCTTTCAGCCAGGAACGGAAACACGGTAAATGAGCACGGCATTATCAGAACAAATCGGTACACAACCTAATATCTGCGGGTCTGAAAACCTGGTCGCTTCGGCCATGGCGAAACCCGGCCCTTTCTATCTCAATGAGTGCGGGATCAATTTCGCCAATATCCGCAGCACGTTCGCCTGCGCGCTGCACATGCACCAGCCCCTGATCCCGGCCGGCGGTCCGGATCTGCGCACTGCGGCGGTGATCAGCAACCTGAAAGACATGATGGACCACCCCGGCATCGGCGACAACCACAATGCCTCGGTCTTCCACTGGTGCTACAAGCGCATGGGCGAGTTCATCCCCCAGTTGATCCGCGAGGGCAAGCAGCCGCGCATCATGCTGGATTACTCCGGCACGCTTCTGTACGGTCTGCGGGCCATGGGGCTGGAGGACGTCATCGACAGCCTCAAAACCATCACCCTCAATCCGGACTACCGCCGCGGCGTGGAATGGCTGGGCACCGCGTGGGGACACGCGGTCGCGCCCTCCACGCCCACACAAGACTTTCGCCTGCACGTCCGTGCCTGGCAGACCTACTTCGCCGATCTCTTCGGCTGGGATGCCCTCTCGCGGGTACGCGGGTTCTCGCCGCCCGAAATGGCTCTGCCCAACCACCCCGACGTCGCTTACGAATACGTCAAGACGCTAAAAGATTGCGGATTCCGCTGGGTGATGGTGCAGGAACACACCGTGGAGCGCGTCGAGGATGGACACGGCCTTCACTATAAGCACGTTCCCCATCGCCTCATCGCCCGCAATTCGCGCGGCGAAGAGGTCTCCATCACGGCTATCATCAAAACCCAGGGAAGCGATACTAAGCTGGTCGCCCAGATGCAGCCCTATTACGAAGCCAAGGGACTCGGACGCGTGGATCTCGCCGGACGCTCCGTTCCCTCGCTGGTCACCCAGATCGCCGACGGCGAAAACGGCGGCGTCATGATGAATGAATTCCCGCCCAAATATATGGACGTCATGCGCGAAGTCTCCGGCTCGGACGTCCCCACCGTCAACGTCAGCGAGTACCTCGAATACCTCGACGCCATGGGCCTTCGCGAAAGCGATTATCCCGCCATTCAGCCCATCATGCAGAAGCGCATCTGGGACCGTTTCCAACCCGGCGCCGGACCAGAAGCCATGGAAAGCCTTCTCAACACGCTGCGCAAGGAAGACGGCCGTTTTCATATGGAGGGCGGCAGCTGGACCAACAATATCTCCTGGGTGCGCGGCTACGGCGATGTGCTCAAGCCCATGGAGGCTGTCAGCGCGGCCTTCTCCGAGAAAGTGATTAACCAGGGTGTTTCGCCGTCCGATCCACGCTACCGCAATGCGCTTTTCTATCTCATGTTGACCCAGACCAGTTGCTTCCGTTACTGGGGCTCCGGCATCTGGACCGAATACGCGCGCGAACTCTGCCGTCGCGCAAGCGATATTCTGAAATTCGATTTCTGAAGGAGGAACACAATGAAGTGTTGGTTTTGCGACGAGACAGCTCGCGGCACGTGCGCGGCCTGTGGACGGGGACTGTGTTATCAGCACGCCCATCAGCACGACGAGATGACTTTGGCGAAGTCCGATACCAGTACCGGTTATGCTAGCTACTACAATGTCTACGGTGCCCTCAAGTGTTCGGACTGCCGGCTAGAATGGAAAACCTTCCAACCGGGGAAATAAGCAGGCTCGTGCTGCTTCCCGTCGACCCTTATCTGATGCACGTGTATTGGGACCTCGACTCCACCGCGCCACCAGCCGCCGGAGTACGTCCCATTCTACGCTTTCACGAGTCCGGCGACAGCTTCCGGAATCGTCCTTTCGACGTCGAGGTGGACCTGGCGGCATCCAACTGCTACGTCCACCTCTGGAGTCCCAACAAGACCTATTACGCCGACATCGGCTGGCAGGCGAGCGATGGTTCGTTCACGCCGCTCGCCCGCTCCAACACCGTCTCTACCCCCCCTGCCTGGGTGAGTCCGTCCGTGTCCGCCCCCGTGTCCGCTCCCGTGACATTGGTGGAGCGGCCCATTCTGCCCAAGCCCATTGTGGAACAGTCAATGCTGCTCAAGCCCCATGTGGGGCGCCCAATCCAGGCTCCAGCCCCCGTTCAGCCGGCTCCGGCCGAGCACTTACAGCGCAAGCTCGCGGAACTCTACGCCATACGCCGTGAGCTCCCGCCCGTGGCCGAGCCGGTCGAACCGGACGTGCTCGAGCCCGAAGGTCCCGGCGAACCAAGCTTGTTGGAAAATCTCGAACCCGAACCCCCGGCCGTCGAACTCCCGGAAATCGATCTTCCTGAAATCGATCTCACTGAATATGCCGAGGAGCGTTTCACGCCAGGCGTCTCCTCCGCACGGGACCCGCTTGGCGAGTAAAGGCTACCTCGCCCTGGTGCTGCACGCGCACCTGCCCTTCGTCCGCCATCCCGAGCATGCCATGTCGCTCGAGGAAAGCTGGCTCTTTGAAGCCATTACTGAGACCTACGTGCGCCTCTTCCTGGTGCTCGAAGGGCTGATCGCGGACGGCATCGATTTTCGCCTGAGTTTTTCGCTCACCCCCACGCTCGCGACCATGCTCCTCGATCCGCTGCTGCGCGATCGCTACCTCGCCCGGCTCGATCTTTCGCTCGAGCTCGCCCGCAAGGAGATGGACCGCACGCGCAGCCAGCCGCGGCTTCACTCCCTCGCGTGCATGTACGAGCAGCTCTATCTCAAGGTGCGCCGAGCCTTCGTCGATTGGTACGGCGGCAACCTGGTGAATGCCTTCAAACGCTTCCAGGATCTGGGCAAGGTCGAGATCCTCGCCTCTGCCGCCACCCACGCCTATCTCCCGCTCCTCGTGAACCAATCGGCCGTGCGCGCCCAGATCCGCACCGGCATCGACCTCTACAAGCAGCTCTTTGGCCGCACGCCCCAGGGCTTCTGGCTGCCCGAATGCGGCTACTACCCGCAAGTCGATCAGATTCTCGCCGACTTCGGCATCCGCTACACCATCCTCGAAACCCACGGCATCACCCACGCCAGCGTCCGCCCCAACCAGGGCGTGTACGCCCCCTTGCGATGCCCCTCAGGAGTCGCCGCTTTCGGGCGCGATCCCGATTCCTCCAAGCAGGTGTGGAGTTCCGTGGAAGGTTACCCAGGCGATTTCGATTACCGCGAGTTCTATCGCGACATCGGTTACGATCTCGATCTCGATTACATCCGGCCGTACATCCATCCCGACGGCATCCGCCTGGACACCGGATTGAAGTACCACCGCATCACCGGGCCCAATCGCCAGAAAGAGATCTACGTTCCGGAGTGGGCCGAAATGAAGGCCGAACTCCACGCGTCCCACTACCTCGCCGGCCGCGTGGCGCAAGTCGCCAACCTCGCCCAGGCTATGGACCGCAAGCCTCTCATCGTGGCGCCTTACGATGCGGAGCTGTTCGGCCATTGGTGGTGGGAAGGTCCGGCGTGGCTCGATTACCTGATTCGCAAAACCGCGGATTGCGACGAAGTCAAGCTGATTGCGTTATCCGAGTATCTTGACGAATATCCGGAAAATCAGATCAGCCAGCCCTCCCCATCCAGTTGGGGACGCGATGGTTTCAACGCCGTTTGGCTCAACGGCCGCAACGATTGGATTTATCCCCTGCTGCACGCCGCCGCCCCCGCCATGGAGCGCATCGCCCCGCTCTATGACACCGCAACGCCGCTCCTGCGCCGCGCCATCGATCAAGCCGCCCGCGAACTACTGCTTGCCCAATCGAGCGACTGGGCCTTCATGATCAACCAGGGTGCCATGGTGCAGTACGCCACGGACCGCGTCAAGAGTCATCTCTCACGCTTCAACGAACTGTTGCGGCAAATCGAAGCCGGCGCCATCGATGAGGATTCGCTGGCAGCCATCGAGACCCAGGACAACATCTTCCCGCAACTCGCCGTGGCCACTGAATTTCGCAAAGAGGCTCAGGCCGCTGAGCCGGTGCCCGTGATCCCGCCGCCGCGCGTCACCGTATCCAGCCAGCTCCGCATCGCCATGATCAGCCCGGAGATCGCTCCTTTCGCCAAGACCGGTGGGCTGGCCGATATGGTAAGTTCGCTGGCCAAAGCCCTCGACCTTCTGGGACACAAGGTGACGCTCATCATGCCGGCCTATCGCGGCGCCCCGCCTGGCGGAAGCGAGTTGGGCAGCGGAATCCCCGTCCATTTCATCCGCGAGGACCGCTATTTCGATCGCGATTCGCTCTATAACGAACCCGACAACGCCCAACGGTTCACCTTCTTTGCGCGCGCTGCCTTGCAGGAGCTTTCCCGTCTCGGACCTTTCGATATCCTGCACTCCCACGACTGGCAAGCCGCGCTGGTCAATACCTTTCTCAAAGCTCAGCCCGAACTGTACCCGGCGCTCGCTCCGGCCGGAACCGTCTTCACCATTCACAATCAGGCCTATCAGGGCTTGTTTCCCGCATCGGACTGGCCGATTCTGAACCTGGATTCCCACCTCTTCACCCCCCGCTACCTCGAGTTCTACGGCCAGATCAATTTCCTCAAAGCCGGAATCGTCAGCGCGGACGCCATCACCACCGTCAGCCCGACCTACGCCCGCGAGATTCAGACTCCCGAACAGGGTTGCGGCCTCGAAGGTCTGCTGCGTGAGCGGGCGAGTGATCTGACCGGCATTCTCAACGGCGTGGACTACAGTATCTGGAATCCCGCCACCGATTCGCTGATCGCGCGCAATTTCGGCCCGGAAAACCTTGCCGGCAAGGCACTGTGCAAGGCCGACCTGCAACGCAGATTGAAGCTGCCACTGCGCCCCGATGCCCTGCTCATTGGCATGGTCTCGCGCCTGGTTTCGCAGAAAGGCTTCGATCTGCTGGAACAGGTGTTCCAAGCGCTGCTGGAGCGGGATGTCCAGTTCGTATTGTTGGGCACCGGCGATCCTCACTATGAGACCTTCTTCCGCGAAGCCGGCCAGCGCTTCCGCGAACGTGCGCGGGTCCACATCGGCTTTAATGAGGCGCTGGCCCATCGCATTGAAGCGGGTGCCGATGTCTTCCTCATGCCCTCGCGCTACGAACCCTCCGGACTCAACCAGCTCTACAGCCTCAAATACGCGACCATTCCCATCGTGCGGGGCACCGGCGGATTGAAAGACAGCGTGAGCGAATTCGACTATCGCCGCGCGCGCAAAGGCAACGGCTTTGTCTTTGAACCCTATGACGGAGGCGCGCTGCTGGCCGCCGTGGACCGCGCGCTGGCGCTGTTTCAAAAGAAGCCCCACTGGTCGCGAATCATGAGGAACGCCATGGCCTGCAATCATTCGTGGGACAACTCCGCCGCGCGCTATGCTGAGATTTATCGCAGGCTTGCACTCCGTTGACCCGACCGATTTCAGCGAAGCCTCAGAAACGTGAGCCTGTCGCACTCGGCGACCTGGCCATCGTGCTCGTTTTGGTGGTGGCGACCCTCTGCGTATATGCGCAGGCGGGAAGTTTCGACTTCACCAGTTACGACGACGACCTGTACGTCACCGCCAACCAGCACGTTCAATCCGGGCTGACCCCCGACAGCATCAAGTGGGCGCTCACGGCGGTAGTGGCATCCAACTGGATGCCTGTCACGCTTTTCTCGCACATGTTGGATTGCCAGCTCTTCTACCAGGCGAGCGGCATGCACCACCTGGTCAACGTCCTGCTTCATATTCTGGCGGCTCTGCTGCTATTCGCTTCCGTGAAGCGCGCCACCGGGATGCGTTGGCCCAGCGCGTTTGTCGCCCTCATCTTCGCCGTGCATCCGCTGCACGTGGAATCGGTAGCCTGGGTCGCCGAACGCAAGGACGTTTTGAGCGCCTGCTTCTGGTTCCTCGCGCTCTACGCGTATGTACGCTATGTGGAGCGTCCCAGCGTGCGCGGCTATCTCCTGGTAGCGCTGCCGTTCGCCCTCGGACTGATGTCTAAACCCATGTTGGTGACGTTTCCCTTTACGCTCTTGCTGCTCGATATCTGGCCGTTCAAAAGACTGCAGATCATGGAGAAGATCCCGCTCATCGCGATGTCGGCAGCAGAGGCGTGCGTCACCTTTTTCGCCCAGACGTCCACCGCTGCCGTCCAGGCTTACCCCTTCCCCGTCCGCATCGAGAACGCCCTGATTTCCTACGTCACCTATATAGTCCAGATGTTCTGGCCCACGGGCCTGGCGGTGCTGTACCCGTACCAGCAGTCGCCACAACTCTGGCAAGCCGTGGCCGCAGTCATCATCCTTGCGGGCATCACCGCGCTGGTCCTCCATAAATGGCGGGCGCTACCCTACCTTGCCGTAGGTTGGTTCTGGTATCTGGGGACACTGGTTCCCGTGATCGGCATCGTGCAGGTCGGTTTGCAATCCCGCGCAGACCGGTACATGTACATCCCCATGGCCGGCTTGCTGGTCATGCTGTCGTGGGGCGCCCGCGACCTTCTCGTGAAATGGCCATCCGCCCGGCCGGTGCTCATCGTAGCCGCGACAGCGTGCGGCATAGCGTGTGTCTCGATGGCTTACGTCCAAGCCGGATACTGGCAGAACAGCGGCACGTTATTCGAACACGCCCTGGAAGTTACAAGCAACAACTACGTCGCGGAGTACAACTTAGGAAACTACCTGATGAATTCCCGCCGCGGCGCGGAGGCTATCCCTCATTTCGAGGCCGCGCTGCGCATTCATCCCAATTACCCTGAAGCGCAAAACAACCTTGGCATGACCATCGGCGACATTCCGGGCCGCATGCCGGAGGCCATTTCCCACTTCGAGGCCGCGATCCGGTTGAAGCCCGATCTCCTGCAGGCCCACTACAACTTAGCCGTCGCGCTGGCGCAGACTCCCGGCGGAAAAGCGGAAGCCCTGAAGCACTATGAAGTAATCGAACGCCT
>Ga0326727_10022280_pt1 | contig 12271 bp, 8 predicted proteins | sample MB2enrmetagenome_FD_207643 | JGI IMG/M metagenome (GOLD analysis project Ga0326727, IMG submission 207643) | Lab enriched peat soil microbial communities from McLean, Ithaca, NY, United States - MB29MY | ecosystem: Environmental > Terrestrial > Soil > Wetlands > Peat | place: USA: New York... | reverse complement strand
TGCTCAGAACGGACTATTTTTTGTATTGGGAAGATGTTGACTGGTGTTTCAGGGCACGGCAGGTCGGTTACAGATTGGCCTATGTGCCGAGCGCGATTATCTGGCACAAAACTAGTGCTGCGACAAGCAAGATACAGCGCAAAAAAATTTACTATTGGGCCCGAGGTCTCGTCTATTTCATCAAACGTTTTGCTACGATGGCGCAACGAGTCACTTTCTTCGTCTATTTTTTTTCTTATGGATTTTGGTTCATTCCGAGGCGGTATTTCAACCTTGGGACTATGAGCGAGCTGAAGGAGTTTTACAGAGGGATCGCTGATGGTTTATTCACTCGAGTACCTAGATAACTATTCTCTTAGTTGCGGGCCCTACTGATACAGATCACAAATTATTTTTTTCTGCCAAGAATTGACCAAAAGGACCTATCATTTGTCGATGGCACGGTTGGGCTGACAATTTGTTTGCCCGTGTTTTTGCAGTTCGAATAATTCAGCCCGGCGTATCTGACTGCAGTGATAATAAAATGTCGCTTGCTATTTTTCGCGTCGCTTTGGTCATTTGTTGCAGAGCGATCGGCGACGAGGTGCTCCAGTCTCCAAAAACGGTGTGGATTTTCGATACGTTGTTCTTGTGCTTCTTTATGACTTTTTTGAGTGCCACATAGTATTCTTTCGGCAGGAATGCTGGCACTGCCATAGGACAACGGGAAATCAATCGATCGATGGGCTCAGTTGGCGTTGACGAAGTCCCTTGCGAAGCGTGATATGTATGAAAAGGTAACACGTAAAGGGTAAAGCCGAGCAGCGTGCTGCTTACGCAATATTCCACTGCGTATAAATGCCAGCCATCGCACGTTATCTCGTCAAACTCCAGGATGTTGAATACGTCGCGCGGAACGATCGCAAGGCACTCGTCTAACGTTTGCACGGCGACCGGTTCTGCCCCAATTTGTGTGCCTGCGGCAGTCGGAGGAGTACCGTTTATCAGGTTGGCTAAGATGCAGCCTCCCTCTCGCCTGCCTGCGATTCCAGCAACTCCGAGGTTTGGCAGGGAATCGAGCATCCTCTCTGCGTCGCATAGCCACTCGTTGCTGCACAAACGAATATCCTGATGAACAAACATAATGTACTTTCCGCGTGCCTTTCGACCGCCACAGTTTAAAGCCTGAGCTGCTGACGTGAACTGGTTTTTAGTATTGTCGATCGTAATTAACTCGTAATGGACCGTTTGACGACTAAGGCTGTCCAACAAGAAATCGGCAAGCAAGCGCTCGTTGTTGTAGACACAAACGATTGATATCATTACTCGCTCGAGTCTTGAACTTGTTTTGAAAGCACGAGTTATATACCGCGGCTCGAACGCGTGACATTTTGGAGCCCAGCGGTGCAATCAGAGAGATCAGGCGAACATCCACAAACAAATGCCATCTGTTCACACGTTGCGCGGCTCAATTCACGCATCTCAGGTCTCCGGCGGCAAACTATTTGCGAGACCAGGCAATCACACACATCTGATGTGAGCTTTTGAGTCTGAATGATTTAGAGTATGATGCTACATAGCTTTTTCACTGGAGCTATCTCGGTCGCTACACGTGTACGCGCACAATGGTTCGGCTTTTCAGACGAGTCACCTCTTCTTCGATCAGGAGACAAAGTCAATCGCGAGGTCATCAGCCGGCCTATGCAAATGCTGTGCGGTGGCCCAAAGCTTGAGCTATGGAGACCATCAGCGGGTCGTCGAGGATCTAGGGCTACAACCCCCGGCTGCACAAGCATTATGTAAGCCCCAATAAACCTCAAGGGGGGTGTATACAATACCGATCGGCGGCACCGGCTACGTTGGACTAGTACGGCCCGTTTGTTTTGACTCAGGTCGTTACCGCGTTACTGCGTCTACTCACGACAAACAAAAGGTTGAAACGATCAATTCCAAAAAAGGCGCCTTTTTATGAACCAAGACTCGACGAAACGCTCTCGGGAAAGCGTTGGGGTCTAAAATGCTGCCTGCGATCGATACCCGTGACGAAGCGGTAATCCGGACTGACGTGACGTTTCTTATGGTAGGCACTCCCGAGACTGCATACACACGAGTAGACCTCCACCACGTCGTTCGAGCCTGCGAGGAGATCGGCCGCGCACTCAAGCGAAAAAAAACGTTCCTGATGCGCTTAAGGGCTAAGTACGAACCTTTATGTCGCTAGCACGAAGAATAAAGACATGAAAGAGTACGTGCGCGAAGCAATGACATCAGCGAGACTGGGGCAGAATTCACCGAAAAACGGCGTGCAAAACGACGGATCGAGGGAGCTACTTACCGTCATGGTGGGTATCCCGTGCTATAACGAAGAGGTAGCTATCGGCAGCCTCGTCGTACGCTCATCACAGTACGCTGACAGAGTCGTCGTTCTTGACGATGGGTCCACTGACAAAACCGCGGAGGTCGCACGCCTCGCAGGTGCTGAGGTCCTCGTGCACAGCGCCAACTCCGGCAAAGGGGCCGCCTTACGCGACCTATTTACGTACGCGACACAATGCGGCGTTGATATTCTTGTTATTCTCGACGGAGATGGACAGCACAACCCCGATGACATTCCGAAGCTCGTACAGCCGCTGATGCTCGATGAAGCCGATGTCGTTAATGGCAGCCGTTATCTGGACGGGGATGGTAAACAGACGCCCCGCTACCGGCGGTTCGGACAGGTCGTTCTTGATAAATTTACGCGTCTCGGGTTGAGTCGTGACATCAAGGTGACGGATACGCAGAGTGGCTTCCGCGCCTTCTCGATAAAAGCCGCTGGCGCCTTCAAATTTGGCACCGACCAGATGGCGATCGACAGCGAAATGCTTATGGATGCAGCGAAGAGTCACCTGCGAATTAAGGAGGTGGACATCAGCGTCCGGTACGACGTGGGGCACTCCTCCGCACATCCCGTCACGCACGGAGTGCAGGTGCTCGTGGAGGTCCTGCGCAATATCGAGTTTAAGAAGCCCTTGCTCGCCTTCACTGCGCCCGGACTCATATTCATTGGCATCGGCGTCGCCTTGGCCGTGTACGCAGTGCAAGGATTCTACGATTGGGGGCGCATCCCTAACGGGCCTGCGATCCTTATGCTCCTTCTCGTAATCGTTGGAACCTTCATGACGCTTACCGGTATCATTTTGCACTCCATGGCCTCGCTGACTGAGTCGCTAGAATCAAGGCGTTAGCTGCTCAGATCGCTGCGTTTGAAGCTTTTGTGTGGCGTAGCAGTGCGCTAATGCACGAGGCTGGGTGCGGCGCCGCGCTCGCACATAAGCACCGGCCGTTTTGCAGATTACGTTGGCCGTGCAATCCACTTCGAAACAACCACGGAAGCGACGATTTTTGCTGTCGCAGAGGCAATCCGTAACAGTGACGTAACAGGGCTAACGCGAACCGTCGATGGCTGCTGGTCGGATAATGAGCGGTCAGGCGTCTCCACATTCAGGAATCGAAAACCACACTGCTAAGTGCTACGATCTCTCTGCCGGTCTCAGCGTGCAGATGCTTGGCTCACGACTTTCTACGGCTCTAACCATCGCTAAACTGGCTTGCAAACATCAGACAGCCCTCACTCTCCACGCTGGTTTGAGTAATCAAAAAAGAATAAGAAAGCGTCTGTGTGAACGGGCGTTTGGCATTGCGGCCCGCTAAAATAAGTGCCGCACTGCGAGCGCTGGCGAGCAGCGACCGATAGATTTCAAGGGATTCGCGGGGCCGATCTTGGCGGTAATGTAGTTTTGTTTTGGGGGAATCTCGCTTTTAAGTGGGCGTTTATACAAAAGCGTCACGGGTTTGTTTGCTCTAGCAGACGACACACCACTTGAAATACTCGCTCTGAGTTGTTACTATCTTTAAACTTGTTGAAACGAGTGCACACTTCTCTTCGCTCAGCTTTCCACGAGTCGTCTTGGACCGCCTCGCGCAGCAGGCGGAGCACGTCGGGCCAATCCTTTGCTTTAGGCCCGGGCGTCACTTGATCATAATCGTAGAACAGCTCGCGGTCCGCTGTTATGTATTGCTGGATGTCAAAAGGCGCAAATATAACCGGGCGATCTAGAAGCAAATAGTCGAAAAAGACGCTGGAGTAGTCAGTTATGAGTACAGCGGTCTCCCTCAAAAGCGGGTAAATGTCTGGTAGGTCTTCATCGGATAGGGTAAATATCCTCTCGAATCGTGCTTCTTCTGAATCAGGATCTGCCTGCCCATCGTACGGATGTACCTTGAAGTACAGATGTGTCTTGATGATTAGGACTGCGTTCAACTCGCGAAGGGTTTGATTCACCGTGTTGGCTTCGAACCCGTAGCGCGCAAACAAGTCAAATTCTCGGCTTGCTTCTTGTCGGTAGGTTGGAAGGTACAAAAAAAGGAATTGAAAATCTAATTCTCGTTTGATGTGTCTGACATACTCATCATTGAGCTTACTTAACAAAGGAGCGCCGAGCAAGACGTCATTTCTGGGATATCCGGTGACGGCTATCTCTCTTGCATCGCTAAAAACGGTTTTCATGGTCCGTTTACTTTCATCAGACGTCGCGATGACGACATCATAGTTCTTGTTAGGGCGAAGTCCCTCCTCTATGAGCCGCCGTGCGTATGAACTCCTACGCGTCGGCGTGTGGCGGGCTTGAGCAAGTTCTAGCTTTTTTAGCGGGGTGCCGTGCCACAACTGCACTGATTTTGTGCCTTTTGTCGTGTACCGATTAACGTCAGATACGCCCACTGAAAAGATGATACAGCTGGCCCTCATTGAATAAAGGATGCCCCGGAGACTGTGCATGTAGTAGGCCTTGTATCCACGCGCTCGCAAGTCAGCCAGGATTGTTTTGTTGCGCGAGAGCCAAACGCCAGTAATTTCGGGCTGCTTGTGGTACACATAAAGGAATAGATATTTCGAGTTGTCAGCGAATTTCTTTCCGTCCCAAGAGCCGAAGATCCAAATGCTCTTTCTGCGCGGAACGAACCCGGAGAGCAAGTAAATCGTTCTGGTTGCGACTGCGACTACCAGCTCGCTTAAGGACGACAACGACGTCTGCAAAAGGAGCTTAACTCTAGTCGTCTTTCTTTGGTTCAATCGCGGTCCTCACCCCCAGCGTGCATCCGCCGCTTCATCTGCCAAATCAGCCACGTTTTCTGGCATTAATCTTGCGGTACGCTCAGACAACCAAGGAGATGAGGTGAGACGCTAGCCATCGCAGCAGACATTAGACTGAGTGAGAGGTGCTTTTGCCGTTTGGCATCGTGCGCTACGTGCTTCTTTGTCACATATGACGTCAGCGATTTTTTCCGCCATCAGTCTCGCTGTCGTCAGTTTCCCGCCTATGACGTGGAAGGCGTTCTTCGGAGCCTGTATCACTCGAAAATCGCGAGATTTTCGGCGTCCGTTCTCGAAATGACTATCATTTTTGGCACTTTCTGGATGATTGTCGTCAGCGAGTGCTCGGACGCCGGCAAACGCGCTTAGCGTGGGCCGGTTCTTGACGGCTGGAAGAATCTGCGCAAATTCTTCCTTAAGATATGCGTCAGCCCAGGGCTGTGGACTTGCTTCTTCCGGGTTGTTAATCGTTGTTGACGTCGTTCCGAGCCACCCGTATCCATCGTGCACGATATATGCATCTGCGTCGGAGGGTTCGCGCAAATGCTGTATCCCGCGCCGAGATAAGGCTTTTTGAACTATAATAGTGCCTTGGCTAAAAGTCACTGGGATGCTCGTATCGAGTTTGGCAGCTACCGTGTTGATCCACGGCCCGGTCGCGTTAATTATGTACTCGGTGCGCAAGTCGCCGTGGTTGGTCTCGATGCGGAATCCGTCATCGAGTTGGGTGATCGCACGTACCTGGGCTCCTTGGAAGAGACTGCCTCCGCAGAGCTCTGCAGAAGCACAATTGAGCCAGCAAAACCGTTGAGCATTTATGTTTCTGTCGGTCGTTTCCACCGCAACAGTGAGGTGTGTGTTTAACGAGGGAATCTCTCGAAATACATCGCGCAGATCGAGTTCGGTCGCTTTGACGTGAAGCCTCTTCGCTGCCCGGAGAGCCCGCCAGGCGTACTCAGTGCTAAATCCAACGAAGTAGTTCCGCAGCTCGCCGACGACTTCCGGAGCTATCGCACTGATGGTAGCGTTCTCTTCGGCGCACTCTTGTGCCACGACAGGGTCGCTGAGAACGTATCGCATGCCACCGAGCAGGTTCTGGTGGGAGGCAGACGTCGTGCCACTCGCTATAGTGCGTCGCTCTAAGAGGGCCACTGAGAAACCTCTCATCGCCAGATCGCGAAACGTTGCGGTGCCGGTTGCCCCGCCGCCAAAGATTACTACCTCGTATCGCACAGTTCACTTCTCGTGCTTTTTGATTTGCTGATAGAGCGCTCGTGCGTAGAGCAGATCTTCATGGGTGTCGATTTCACAGCGGAGTAGCCCGTTGCTATAAATAACGTGCAACGTTGATGGATGTTTCATCAGGAGTCTGTTGAGCGGTTCCGAATACCATTCAGGTTGAGTTCTCGGCTCTTTGAGAGCGCTTGTGAACGCTCTCAGGAAGTCAGTACTGAGTTTGATCATGCTCGTATAAACAACGTTGCCTGGCACCCGCTTGCCGATACTTGCGGCGGTATTGTTTGTCACGACGACTTTACAATCCTCGGGTTGAATGTCTTTGCTGTTATCGACGATGCAAGCGTTGTTGTACGGCGATTCAATAAGTTCTTTCAAAAGTGCCAGCTCAAATAGTATATCTCCGTCTAAAACAAGTACTGTGTCACTGCCTGCATCAATGTGGTCTAACGCAAGCGAGAGACTGAAAGCATTGTCGGTTTGTTCGAACAGCTCGTTGCTGACAATAGAGATCGGAAGGCCCGTCTCGACGTTCGCGATGTGCTTTTCTAGCAAGACGCGTTTGTAACCTGCTACGACAAAAACGTGGTCGACCGCACATCGCGCCAAGCACCGAATCTGGTGATCGATGATAGCATCCGTGTTGAGGGGCAACAAACATTTCGGCAGATCCTCAGTCAGAGGTCGCAGTCTCGTAGACGCGCCTGCTGCTAAAATTATTGCTTTCCTTTTCTTGCTTTTTTGATGCGTCATTTGTTCGCAGCCGATATGCGGTCTCTGATCGGGATCTTGAGTAGCGCTACGTCGTAGGGCCGTAAGTCTTTGCGAGATGGAGTATTCCTGGATGCGCGACGAGTGAAAGGATGCTTCCAATGGCCTTGAGAGGATCTAGCGCGGCGAGCAAAACAGTGATGCAGAGGCCTGCTAATAAGACTTTTGATGTGGTTCTCGCGGTACAAGCCCCGTCGAGGCTGCGACTTGAGCTCAACTTCAAACTCGGGCGCACTCTTTTTGCTATAAGATAATTAGAGCGGTTATTTTTCGTGAATAGTATTAGTTAGGGATTCGATTGACGACATGTGGTTCTCTCTGTCGCCGCATTCAACGGGTGCGCAAAAGTTGTCTATTTCTTTGCTGCCGTGACGAGGAATACACGTTTCCCGTCGTGCATCGCTTGATAATGCTCAGTCGATCCCACCAACTCTCGGAACTCGCGCGGCAGCCGGACAATCGGGTACGCGTTCGACGCTCTGGAACTTTGAGCGCTTATTTTGGGCGTGCAGATCGGGTGTACGCCGCAGAACGCGCCAAGCACGCGTAACAGTTATTATTCACGGCAGCAGCGTTTCAAAGACTGGGAGCGCAGAGTTACTGAATACGAGGTGCCTGCAAAAAAAATGGAAAGTGTAGTTACGCGGCTGTAAAGAAGACGTGGAAAAAGAAGGACGATCTAACGGTGTCCGATCACTCGAACGTATTCATTTTTTGACTACTAGAACACCACTATAGCACAGTTTCGTCAGCCGTACCAAACCGGAGCCTTTATCGTATACCCTGACACGCTTTTTGAGCGTCTAGTGTCTTCGAACACAACAAGAGGCAATCATGCGCGTATGCAAAACCATCTCATTTTTTGTGGTCATCCTTCTCATTACCGTGTTATTGGCAGGCGCGGTTACTGTTCCTGCAGCAGCACAGTACGATACGATGCAGTTCCGCTACAACTCCCAGCGCACGGGCGACTACAGTCCGGTGGCGGGGAGCAACCCATCGAGTGGCGAGCAGATGTGGAGCTTCACGACCGGAAGCTATGTATTCTCCTCTCCCGCCGTCGCCAACGGGGTGGTGTACGTGGGGAGCGAGGATCACAACGTCTACGCCATCAACGCCACCACCGGAACCGAAGTGTGGAGCTTCACGACCGGAAACGCCGTGTTCTCCTCTCCCGTCGTCTCCAACGGCGTCGTGTATGCGGGGAGCTACGACGGCAACGTCTACGCCCTCAACGCCACCACCGGAACCGAAGTGTGGAGCTTCACGACCGGAAGCAGCGTGGGTTCCTCTCCCGTCGTCGCAAACGGCGTCATCCCCGTGGGGAGCGTAGAACCTAACGTCTCTGCGACCGGAAACGCCGTGTTCTCCTCTCCCGTCGTCTCCAACGGCGTCGTGTATGCGGGGAGCTACGACGGCAACGTCTACGCCCTCAACGCCACCACCGGAACCGAAGTGTGGAGCTTCACGACCGGCAGCAGCGTACATTCTTCTCCCGCCGTCGCCAACGGCGTCGTCTACGTGGGGAGCGATAATGGCAACGTCTACGCCCTCAACGCCGCCACCGGGACCGAAGTGTGGAGCTTCACGACTGGAAACAGCGTGGGGGGCGCCCCCGCCGTCGTCAACGGCGTCGTCTACGTTGGGAGCGATGACAACAACGTCTACGCCCTCAACGCCGCCACCGGGGCGAAGCTGTGGAGTTTCACGACCGGAGGCTACGTGGGTTCCTCTCCCGCCGTCGTCAACGGCGTCGTCTACGAGGGGAGCTTTGACCACAACGTCTACGCCCTCAACGCCGCCACCGGGGCGAAGCTGTGGAGTTTCACGACTGGAGCCCTCGTGGATTCGTCTCCGGCCTTCGTCAACGGGGTGGTGTACGTGGGGAGCGAGGACCACGACGTCTACGCCCTCAACGCCACCACCGGGACCGAAGTTTGGAGCTTCACGACCGGAAACACTGTTGTTTCCTCTCCCGCCATCGTCAACGGCACGGTGTATGCGGGGAGCGAAGACAACAAGGTCTACGCCATCAGCAATTCTCCCGCGCTCACGCTCGCTTCATCACCTGCTGTGTGCGCGCAGAATGCAAATAGCCTCGACGTGTTTGTACAGGGCACCGACCAAGCCCTCTGGCACGACCACTACCAGTCAGGTTCAGGGTGGTCGGCGTGGGAACCGTGGGAATCCCTCGGCGGAACTCTGACGTCATCGCCCGCTGCGACGTCACCGGGCAACGGTGTGATCGACGTCTTTAAGCGCGGCACCGACGGCGCCCTCTGGTCGATGACTTCCAGTGATGGAGGGACCACCTGGTCCAACTGGACATCTCTCGGCGGGCAGATTTCTGTCGGTACAGCACCAGCGGCCTGCTCATGGGGCGCAGGTCGTCTCGACGTCTTTGTACAAGGTACGGACGGCTCCCTGTATCATATATGGTCTACGGATAGCGGCACGACGTGGTCCAGCTGGCAAAATCTCGGCGGGAAGCTGACGTCGTCACCCGCTGCGACTGCAACGACTGGTAACCAGATCGGCGTCTTTGTGCGCGGCGGCAACGGCGCCCTCTATGAGATGACTACCACGAATGGAGGGACCTCCTGGTCCAGCTGGAGCTCTCTCGGCGGGCAGATTCCTGCCGGTACAGGACCAGCGGCCTGCTCTTGGGGCGCAGGTCGTCTCGACCTCTTTGTACAAGGTACGAACGGCGCCCTATACCACAAATCATCTACCGGCACGTCGTGGTCCAGCTGGCAATCCCTTGGTGGGGCCCTGACCTCGTCACCCGCTGCGACGTCACCGACTAGTGGTGTGATAGACGTCTTTGTCCGCGGTGGCGACAACGGCCTCTGGGAGAAGACCTATAACAATGGGTGGTCCGGCTGGATGTCCATCGCTACCTAACGTTGTCACCACGCGCCTGCTCTCTGTAGTACCCGCATTCCTAGAAAGTGTATGCCTCACGTGTAATGATTGGGATCTGCACGACGTGTTTGCGAAAGTGCCGTTTTAAGAGGCGTTTTGGTCATCAAACGCGTCGGTACCGCCTGCTCGCCGACGATAAGTGCAGTTAGGCGCGCAGCGGTGTTGGGTACAGCTCTAATCGTTTCGTGCACGCCCTCTCGCGGGCACGCGTACACGGTAACAAACACACTTCACGCAACCTTTATAATGAATACGCATATTGGTAAATACCTTAGGTAAAGGAATGCTGCTGGTGGGCGGCTATGTGGATGTCGATCTCACGCACGGTACGGCCTGCCAACGAAACGCGGTGATATAAATGAAACACAATCGTATTCTTACGAGCGTTGTCATGGCGGCCATCGTGCTCGTCTCGCTCTGTGCGGTCGGTGCGAGTACGCTGAGCGCGAGTGCAGCCCAGGGCAGCAGCTCGAATCCTGCTCTGGTCGGAGCGCCCGTCGGCGCCGGAGCACCTGGTGTGTGCTCACTAAATGGGACTGACCTCGACCTCTTTATAAGAGCTGCGAACAACACCACCTACTGGAAGGAGTCGCCTGATGGCACGACCTGGACGTCGAATGAGACGCCTCTCGGCGGGTATCTGACATCAGCACCCGCTGCGAACGTAACAGCTAATGGTTATATGTGCGTCTTCGCGCGTGGCGGCGATGGCGCCCTCTGGTGGACGTATACCACGGACAATGGAGCCTCTTGGTCCTACTGGAACTCTCTCAGCGGGCAGCTCGCCACCAATACGGGACCAACAGTCTGCTCATGGGGCGCAGGTCGTCTCGACGTCTTTGTACAAGGTACGGACGGCGCCCTCTGGTGGAAGTATACCACGGACAATGGAACCTCTTGGTCCTACTGGACCTCTCTCGGCGGGAAGCTTACCTCGGCACCCGCTGCGACTTCGACGGGGCCCTCTCCTAACCAGATCGGCGTCTTTGTGGCCGGCGGCAATGGTGTCGTCTACTATAAGCATTACACTTCGTCGTCCGGCTGGAGTGGCTGGGCCAACGTCGGCGGGCAAGTCCTCTCGGGCACCAGTCCGGCCGCGTACAACTGGGGAACGACCCAGATCGGTTGGTTTGTCACCGGCACTGACAGCAACCTCTATCGCAACTGGGTAGGAAGCTCTTCAGGCTATGAAGGCATCGCCGGGGTTCTGACATCGTCACCATCATGCACAGCGAAGCAGAGTGGTGTCATCGACGTGTTTGCACGTGGCAGCACCGGTGCCTTCGCTGCCCTCTACCAGATATCCTATAACTACCCCGCGAACTCTGGTACATGGGGCGTCTGGACGGCTATAGGCGGTGTATAGGGCCGTTACCACGTAAGTGCTCTGGGTAGTGCGATGAGGGGGCTTATGCGCCCCCCCGCGCCTACTATTTCCGCACCTACTACGCCGGCGGCTCTTCGTGGACCGTGAGGCCTTCAGCTCTAACGGTGAAGGTCACACTGGTCTACTCGAGTCAACGTGTATAAAAATTTTGACGAGCACGACCTGAGGATCATCGTTCATTAGTCCAGACACGCGAGCACGTACGTTGTTTGCGGACAAAGCGCGAGGCGACCGCGAAGACCAACACCCACCAGCTGGTATTCGTTCACCGAGAAGGAGCTACATAGTAGCATCTTCGAGTTCCTCGCGAAGTATTAAGGCAATGCCACCTACGTCCCCTCGACTGTTACACGATATACTGCAGTCACCGTGAAAGCGAGGTAGCACAGGTTGCATACCAGTGCTGCGTGTTCCTTTGACCCCATCCTTAGCTTCGGCTCGTTTCCTTTTTTTAGGGGCTAGAGCGCATTGAGTGCTGCCCTTGGCTACTGGTTTCAGACCGGAGCCTTTATAGTATCTACGACATTTTCTTAGGCGTCAGAACATTGCAAGAGGCGATCGTGCGCGTATACAAAACCGTCTCATTTTCTCTAGCCATCCTTCTCATTGTTGTCTTATTCGCGGGCGCTGTCACCGTTCGTGCAGCAGCACAGTACGATACGATGCAGTTCCGCTACAACGCCCAGCACACCGGCGACTACAGTTCGTTGGCCGGGAGCAACGCGTCGAGTGGCAAGTTGACGTGGAGCTTTACGACAGGAAGCTACGTGGGGGGCGCCCCAGCCGTCGCCAACGGCGTCGTCTACGTGGGGAGCGATGACAACAACGTCTACGCCCTC
>Ga0326727_10022279_pt1 | contig 12271 bp, 14 predicted proteins | sample MB2enrmetagenome_FD_207643 | JGI IMG/M metagenome (GOLD analysis project Ga0326727, IMG submission 207643) | Lab enriched peat soil microbial communities from McLean, Ithaca, NY, United States - MB29MY | ecosystem: Environmental > Terrestrial > Soil > Wetlands > Peat | place: USA: New York... | reverse complement strand
CGGTTCTGACCAACAGTCTCTATTTCACCAACATCGACACCATCACCCGGATCACGAACATCACCGGCTACCTCGTCATCACCAACACCAATGATTCCGAGAGCGCCGTCAATATCGGGGATTACAGCAATTTCCTCGGCGTGTGGATGGTGACCACCAATACCTACCTCGGAACCGTCGACAGCGTCGACGGAAACGGTTTCGTGACCGAAACGTCCGCGATCCTGACCAACACCTCGTTTTCTCTGGACAACGGCGGAACCAACGGTACGATGGTCTACCGTTTCAATCCGGACGGCACCGTGGATATGTTCGAATACGACGGAAACGGAAACATCGACGAGACCAACTACATCTACCGGACCTTTGCGGTCTACTCCAACACCACCCTGACCGGGCCGGACAGCCTCTATGTGGAATTGACGGATCCGACTACCGTCAGTGAATCGGTTTACTGGACACCAGCCGGGACCAGCGTCGCGATATTGACCACCAACATCTATATCGTGTCGAATTACAGCTACGGCGCTACCAACATCTCCAACATCACCAATTTCGATCCCTTCCTGGTAACGGTTACCAATTACTGGGTAAAACACGACCAGACGAGCCGCGAGGTGGATTCCTACATCTATTCCCTCGTTTTCAACGGGGCGACCACCAATCTGAACTGGCAACCCAACACGATTACGAACCAGTCCCCCGGCCGCTGGTCTTCCGCACGCCGCAAGAGCTCCGGCGTAGTCAACACCACGACCGTCGTCGACAATTCCGGCAACGGCTCCGTCAGTACCATCACCACCTTCCTGCAGCAGGCTTGGGACACCTGGACCATGGTCAAAATCACGAACACCTACCAATAACCGATCGAATTAAAATGGGCCGTCCCGAAAGGGGTGGCCCATTTTTTTGTCATGAACGGGTGGCACAATTTGTAAAGATAACCATCCTCGACGTATCCCGGAACCTGGACGTCGGTTGGGATATGGGCAAGGACATCCGGAAACGGGATCAGAAACGCCGCTACCAGTACTTCCCGATGAAAAGGGATAGGGTTCCTTGCCATCGACGAGTTCTCCGTCAGGAAAGGTCACAAGAACAAATTTCCTCATTATTGGATTATGCCGATGGATGAAATATTTTCAAGTGCTCATTCTCCGGAAAACATTTCCTCTGTTGACCGGTATTACCACTTTTGACAATTCCGGGGTACCAGGTCAGGCGAAAGTCTCCGGAAACAGCACCGCCGCCGGGTGTTCCACTTTTTGACGGATCGTCCGAAATCTGTTATTCTGATTCTGTCCGAAATCATTCCGAGAGAAGTTGAAGAAAACTGGAGGAAACGGAAATGAAACTCGAGAACACCACGACGGCCTTTACCATCGAAGGGAAAATCATTGAAAAGAATCTCGGCATCGTGAGGGGAATCACCGTCCGGTCCCGTTCGATCTTCGGAACCATCGGCGGCAGTTTTCAGACGATCTTCGGCGGCAATATTTCTTTATTTACCCAACTTTGCGAGAAGACCCGGCAGGAATCCTTCGACAACATGACCGCCCATGCCGAAAAACTCGGCGCCAACGGAATCGTCGGCATCCGGTACGACGCGAACGAACTGATGTCCGGCGTTACGGAAGTGCTTTGTTACGGCACCGCCGTAATTCTCAACGATCGTTAGAACAGGCTTCGAATATCTCCGGAAGGGAGGTGTTCCTGAAAACGAAGAACTGCTACCGGTGCCGGTATCTCCGGACAGGGTGGGATCCGGCGCTTCCCTATTCCTGCGATCTTCTGGGTTTCCGCAGCCTGGAGATGCCTTCCCGCATCGTATGGGAATCCACCGGTGCCGACTGCCGCGTGTTCGAGGAAAAACCGGCGCGCCCCGGTGAAGGGGAGAAACCGCCCGAAAAGGACCCGTTGACCGGCGGGCGTGACGTAGACCTGGAAGCTTAGAGAATAAAAAAAGCCCGGGCAAAAACGCCCGGGCAAAAACGCCGTTTCCGGCGAAGGGGAGGGTATCATTCGCGTCAGCGCTTGAGACTTACCGCCGTGCCGAGCATATTATCGCTCGTCTGGATGGAGCGGGAGTTGAACTCGTAGGCGCGCTGGGCCACGATCATATCGACCATTTCCTGGACGGCGTTGACGTTGGACATTTCCAGGAAACCCTGGTTCACCTGACCGTAGCCGGCCGTCGAGGGCACGCCTTCCACTGCGGGACCGGACGCGGGACTTTCCTTGACGTAATTCTCGCCGAGGTTGGTGAGACCGGCGGGATTAATGAAGCGGTAAAGCGAGAGCCGTCCGGCTTCCTGGTCCTCGTCGCTGCCGGCGGTCCGAACGGTGACCAGGCCGTCCTTGCCGATGGTGAGACTGTTGATGTCGAACTCGTTGGGAAGCACGAGGGGCGGGTTGAGGTGGTACCCCTGGCTGGTCACGACCTCGCGGTTGCTGTCTATCTTGAGGCTTCCGTCGCGTGAATAGGCCTGTGTGCCGTCGGGCAGGGTGACGCCGAAGAAGCCCTCTCCCTGGATGGCGAGATCCAGCTTGTTGCCGGAATTCTGGAGGCTTCCCTGCGTGTAAAACTTCTGCGTGGACGAGAGCCGCACTCCCAGGCCGGTCTGGGTGCCGACGGGGTACTGGCTGATCTCCGACGAGGGCGTTCCGGCGAGGCGCTGCGTCTGATAAAGCAGGTCCTCGAATTCGGCGCGGGTTTTTTTGAAGCCCGTGGTATTCACGTTGGCGAGGTTGTTCGCGATGGTATCGATTTGGTTCTGGCCTCCGATCATTCCGGAAGCGCCGGTCCAGAGGGAACGCATCATAGGAATGGATCCTCCCGCTTGGTACTGGCTTTATGATCGGCATTCCGTGCGGAAGGTTGAGCGTCCGAAAGGAGTTCTTGTTTTCGGCGGCGACGAACGTTTCCAAGTACGCCGGCTTGGCGTTTCCTTTGCGGTTGTCAGAAAACCGGGTCTTCTCTCTTGTCGGGAACTGGTGTTGAGGGAAATCGGCCGGACATTATCGGAACATATCAAAAAAACCTTTACTTTTCGATGGACATTATTGTATAATATAGCGGGTAGGGAGCGGATGATTTTTTTGGCCAGTCATCCCTTTGGCAGTCGCCGTTTCCGGTTCCCGCGAAGGCGCAAACGGATTTGACCGCGGTGCGAGTTAAGGAGGATCCTATGAGAATCACCGACATCAGCGCAGGAAAAGCGAGCCTGGAGAGTCTTCTGGAGAAAAGGAAGACGATGAAGGGAACCGATTCGGGCGTGTCGGAGGATTCGGCAGCCGAAAAGTCGGACGCCACGGATCTCCGCAGCAAAGACAATGCCGACCAGCTCCGCGTCCGCGATCTGGAAAAAAGCTATCTCCGCAACAATGTCAGTCTTCAGGGTCTGGAAGACCTTCAAAAGGTTGTCCACAACTTCGAGCAAAAGCCCGAAGGACAGCGCGATTTCAACCAGCTTTCTCAGGAACTCAAGCAGTCCGTCACCAGCGTGAAGTTCGACGGAGAAAACGTCATCAGTTATCTCAGCACTCAGGTGAAGGACGACAAATCTCTCTATGCACTGAAATCCACCCTCGCGGGTGAACTCGACTCCCTGCGCCAGTCCGCCACCGAGGAGCGCCGCCAGATCGCGAGCTTCCTCGTGAAAAGCGAGAACATCGATGCCGTGACCGGCTTCGCTCCGGAAAAAACGGCCGCCGACCTGGCGAAGCAGTTGGACCGGAATGGTGCGGAAAACCTCTTTCGCGGCCTTTCCAACATCGCGAATCTCATCGGATCGGATCGGTAATCCCTCCGATGTTCAACCTGGATCGCTGGCGCTTGTCTCCCAATGTCGCTCCGGTTCTGGTGGCCGCTGAAATCGGCATCAACCATTCCGGCGATTTCGATCTGGCCCGGCGTCTGATCGACTCCGCCCGGGAGAGCGGGGCGGATGCGGTGAAGTTTCAGGTCTTTCGTACCGATCTATTCTATAACCGGCAGCTTGCTTCCGGCGCCTACGACCTTTTCCGCAACTTCGAACTTTCCTTCGAGCAATACGCGAAGCTGAAGGAACACGCGGATAGTCAGGATATTTTGTTCTTCGCCACTCCGCTGGACATGGAAAGTCTCGCGTTCCTGTCCGGCCTGAACGTCCCGATTCTGAAGATCGCCAGTTCCGATATCACATCGGAACCCTTTCTGGCGGAGATCGCGAGGTTGTCGCGGGAAAAGGGGCAACACGTCGTTTTGTCTACCGGGTTTGTCGGTTTGAAAGAGGTACGGCGCGCGGTAGCGATTCTCCGGGGAACGCCGCTCACGCTTCTTTACTGCGTATCCCGTTACCCGGCTTCGGCCGCCGACGGAGATTTCGATCTTCGGTTCATCGATACGCTGGCCCGGGAATTCCGGGTGCCGGTGGGATTTTCGGATCACTCCCTGGATATTTTCATGTCGCTCGGGGCGGTTGCCCGGGGGGCGCGAATGATAGAAAGGCACTTTACTCTGTCCCGTTCTCTGCCGGGAGCCGACCATGCGATATCGCTCGAACCGGCGAAGTTCGCGGAATTGGTGCGCGGTGTGCGCGAGCTGGAAACGGCTCTGGGGGACGGTACGAAACGGGTGACCGCGTTTGAAACCGGGATCGCGCCGAACGCCATGCGGGCGGTATATGCGAGACGGGCGCTCAAGAAAGGCGACCGGATCGCCGAAAAGGATTTGATCCTCCTTCGGCCCGGACGCGGGGTTTCCCTCGGAGAATGGCGGCGGCTGGTTGGTGCAAAGGCGGGAAGGGATATCGGGGAATATGAAAAGATTTAATGTTCCGGTGAAACCATCCATCGGCGATTTCACTGCGACTCGCGACGTCTGGCTTTCGGTGAACGACCAAACCGAAGGCTTCTGTTTCGCGAAAAGGGACGCACGTTCAACGCTGGTTGTGGCGGTAGGTCTGAACGCGGGTGAAATCGCGTCCTTATCGGCCGATACCCGGGAGGATACTTTCGCCGTCTTCCGCGAGTTCGCCGATACTCAAAACGATATCGCTCTCTTCCATGTGATTCCCGAGGAAAAGCGCATTTCGGCTGTCCAGAGGCTTTCTATCGCCGTAGTTGTGGTTTCCCGCGGCACGGGCAGCGTGGCGGTTGTCGGCGACACTTTGCTGGATTACCCATTTCTGATGGATGATGTTCTGCTGGGATTTACCAATCTTCCTTCTCCGGAAGAACTGGCCGTTATCGGCAAAACGGTGAAGGAAAGCGACGAAATTTCTTTCCCGCTTTCCTGTCAACTGGAGCATGCGCTTTCGAATCACTGCACCAAGCGTTTCCGCGCCCCGCTTTTCATGATAGACCATTCTCCCTGCGCCTCATACAGCTTTCCCGTGAAATCCACTCTCAAGACTGTCGCCATGACGGTGGATCTATTCAAGAATAAGATGCTGCAGTTCAACTGCACCCGGATGTGGCAGATCGAAACGGTGATTCACGAGGCTCTGGTGAACGCCATCACTTACGGCAACGACATGGACGCCGAGAAATCGATCACGGTGGAATACGAAGTCGGACCGAAGGGACTGCGCGTCATCGTGAAGGATCTCGGGGACGGTTTCGACGTTTCCAACATCTCCGTCCCCGTAGGGGAAGAGGCGCTGGAACGCATCTCCGGGCGCGGCATTTATATGATGCGCAAGTTTTCCGACGCGATGTTCTACAACTTCAAGGGAAACGAACTCCTTCTCTTTTTCCATTTCTGACATACCTTTCCGCTCAGGGGTTATCGGAGAATCAGTTTCACGCCCCGTCTTTTTGATTTTTTCCAGTTCTTCCGTTATCATGGTGACTACTTCAAACCTTTAGAGGAGGTTTCCCATGGCAGTTAAAGTTGACGCCGACGCCTGCATCGGTTGCGGAGTTTGCGAGAGCATCTATCCCGATCTTTTCGAGATGTCCGGTGACGGAAAGGCGACCACCAAGTCCATCGGCAACGTCGACAGCGCCCTTGCCCAGGACGCCGCTTCGCAGTGTCCGACTTCAGCCATCTCCATCGGTTAATACCGGCTCGCTTCCGCTGAACCGGGAGCGATGTTTTTATTCTTCCGCTTATTTTACCATTCTACCGAAGGAGAAGGTCTATGGCATTCCGCGTACTGGTCACCGATAAGCTGGATAAAGAAGGAATTGATATCCTTAAGTCCTACAAAGAGATAGAAGTTATCGAGAAAGAGACGATGAAGGGCGATGAACTCAAGAATTCGCTCAAGGGCTTTGATGCCGTCATCATCCGTAGCGAAACCAAGATGACCCGCGAAGTGATCGAGGCGAGCGTCGGCCTGAAGATCATCTCCCGCGCTGGCGTAGGCGTCGACAACGTCGATGTGGCCGCCGCCACCGAGAAGGGTATCATCGTGGTAAACGCGCCTCTCGGCAACACCATCTCCACCGCGGAATACTCCTTCGCCATGATGATCGCCCTCGCCCGGAAGATTCCCTTCGCCTTCGCATCGATCAAGAGGGACGGGGTGTGGGACCGCAAGAGCTTCAAGGGCGTGGAACTTCTCAATAAGACCCTCGGGGTGATCGGTCTTGGCCGCATCGGCACCGAAGTGGGCAAGCGCGCCAAGGCCTTCGGAATGAAGGTTCTGGGATTCGACCCCTTCGTTTCCGCCGAACTGGCGGAGAAGCTCGGTTTTGAAATTTCCACGCTTGAACGCATATACAAGGAAAGCGACTTTATCACCGTCCATTCACCCCTGACCGAACAGACGAAGAATATGATCGGCAAGGCGCAGATCGCCTCGATGAAAAAGAGCGTCCGCATCATCAACTGCGCCCGCGGCGGCATCATCAACGAACAGGATCTCGCCGACGCCCTCAAGGAAGGCCGGATCGCCGGCGCCGCGGTGGACGTCTACACCAGGGAGCCCTGTTTCGAGCCTCGCAACCCGCTTCTGGATGCGCCCAATCTCGTTCTTGCGCCGCATCTCGGCGCCTCCACTTCCGAGGCCCAGTTCAACGTGGCCGTGGAGAGCGCGGAAGGCGTCGCGAACTTCCTTCTGCACGGAATGATCGTCAACTCAGTCAACATGCCGAGCATCAACAAGGAAATCTTCGAGCAACTGAAAGGTTACATCAGCCTTTCCGAGAAGCTCGGCACCCTCATTTCGCAGGGAATCTCGGGGCAGATCGAAGAGGTCCGGATTGTCATCTCCGGCAACGAGATCACCGAGCGCGACCTCTCTATTCTGACGCGCGCGGCGCTGAAGGGCCTCTTCTCGAGTTTCCTCGGCGATACCGTCAACTACGTCAACTCCACCCAGACTGCCCGTTCGCGCGGCATCCGCGTGATCGAGGAGAAGCTGGACAACGATACCGAATACACCAACCTGATCCGCCTGACCGTGAAGAGCGATCAGGAAACGATGGAGTTATGGGGAACCGTTTACGGCGGCACCCGCGGCAAGATCGTCAATTTCAACGGCTACTTCTTTGAAGTCGATCCGACCGGCACCATCGTGATGATCAACAACGAGGACAAACCCGGCGTGATCGGCAAAGTCGGCACGATTATGGGCGAACACGGCATCAACATCGCCAGCATGAACGTCTCGCGCAAGCTGGAAAAGCAGCACGCGCTGATTCTGCTGAACGTGGACGCCGACGTTTCTCCTCAGGTTCAGCTCGAGCTGAACGGGATCAAGGAGATCCTGAAGTACAAGATCGTCAAACTCGGTTGAGCGGGACGGCATAGATGAACGCCCAGGAACTCAAAGCACTGATCAAGCAGGAAAAGCTGGTCCCGATCCTCCGGATTTCCGACTCCGAACCGGTGATGGATGTGACCGAAGCCGTGGTGGCCGCCGACGCGAAGATCATCGAGTTCACCACGACCATCCCCGGAGCCGTTTCGCTCATTTCCAGGGCGAAGGAACGTTTCCCGAACCTCATCATCGGCTTGGGGACGGTCTACAACAAGCAGGACGCGGCGGATGGCATCAAAGCCGGTGCCGATTTCATCGTCAGCCCGATATTCAACGCGGAGCTGGTGGATACCGTGAAGTCGCTGGGCAAGATGTTGATGCTGTCGGGGTTCACCCCTACCGAGATTTACAACGCCTGGCGCGCCGGAGCGGATATCGTGAAGCTCTTTCCCGCCAGCGAAATGGCGCCGAGCTTCATCCGGGAATTGCGCGGTCCCATGCCGGACGTGGACATCTTCCCTACCGGCGGACTCAACCTGATCTCGGCCATCCAGTTTCTCGCCAACGGCGCCATCGCCGTCGGAATGGGGACCAATTCGCTCTTCAAGCCCAACTGGATCCAGGGAAAACAATACGGGGAAATCACGAAAAACCTCCGCAACGCCATTTCCCGCATTCAGAAGCTGAGCATTTAGGGAGGATGGCGCATGCGAAAAATCGTGTTTCTGGTCGCCGGCGCCTTGTTTCTGGCCGTGCCGCTCTTCGGGGCGAAAATCAACGTCTTTACCGCCGATAATATCGTCCAACTGGTAAAGGATAAAGTGGGCCGCATCCAGACCTTCACCGGCAGCTTCATTTATTCGGTCGGCGGGAAAGTCTCCTTCGGCGCCATCCGATTCAAGTCGCCCAACAAGTTCGTGATGCTCTATTACGCCAGAGGTACGGGCGGCATCTATGAAACGAGACAGAAGATCATCTCCGACGGCAAGGATCTCTGGCTGGTCTTCGGCGACGAGAACGTCGCCATCGAAGAAACGCTGGAAAAGTCCGCCTCGCCGATGGTGGGGTGGAATATCAACCGGCTGCTGAACGAGTACGTACCGACCCTTCCCAAGGAAGGCTACAAGGTTCTCTACAACGACAAGGACGCCTTCAAGTTGAAGTTCATTCCGAAGAGTCCAACCTCCGGCTTCAAGTACATCTCGATGGTGGTCAGTCCCGACGGCGATATTCTCAAGCTCGAGGGTCAGAACGGCCTCGGTGTTCCGGTGGAGCTTGCGGTCAAATACGACAGCTTCAATGAAGGCGTGGCCGACAAGAACTTCGAATACGAACCCGATGAAAATACCCAGATTTACGAAAATGTCATCCTTCCCCGGGACGATCAGGCGAAACCTTGACGTCCGAACATAGATACCCTTGGAGGCAGCTATGAGAAAGATCCTGACCCTGGCGATTTTCGCGGCGATGGCAGTAACCGTCCTGAGCGGGTGTGCCGTTACCAGCGACAAATACCGCTTCCAGCAGCGAATCGATCACTGGTATTCCCTGCTGAATTCCGAAGAAAAGTCACTCTTTCGCGATGCCCGGATGACGGAGCTGGGAGATTCGCTCTCGGCCCGGCTGGCGAAAGACCCCAAGCTCGCCACGAATTACCGTATCATGCAGGAGTCCGAAGCCATCACGTCCTTCGATCCCGACCAGACGGCGGTGTTTTTCCGCGAGATCATTCTGCGCGAGCTTAACCGCAAAAATCTGTTCAAGTTCATGGACCGGCTCGACGCCCAGGGGCAGTTGGATTTCGCTTTCTCCTACGCTGCGGCTTCCACCAACACCAACGGGCTTCCCGAGGCCTTCGTGAAACGGATGGAGAAACTTCAGTCGTCGGACGGAACTTACCGCGCGCTGTACGAATCCTTCATACGCGAGTACCGGCTTTACGATTACACTCCCGCCGAGGTGCTTTTCTTCTTCCGCACCGTTTCCTTCGCGGAAGTGTCCCGGATGAGGCTGTTCGATGTATTGAAGTTCCTCAAGGCGAACAATGCGCTTCAGCCCTTCCTCGCGGGGAAGATCGACGAAGCCGCCGCGATCGTCACCTCCCAGGAGAAGAGCCTCATTACCACGTCGATGCAGTTGGCCGACCTCAAATCGGCGACCTCCCTCAACCACCTTGACGAAAGGTCGCTTCTGAAAGTCTATTATGAGGTCGTGATGAAAGAAATGGATTCCGATGCCGTCCGAAAGACGATCGCGAAGTTCCAGTGATGGTGACGGAATGAATCAGACGGTCAAGACGGTCGTTCACGACTTGGAAAAGCTCAAGCTGACGGACATCAAGAGCTACGATTTGTCCCGCAAGTCCATTATCGCAGATTATTTCGTGATCGCGACGGCGGAAAGTCTGATGCAGCTCGATGCCGCGCGCAATCGTCTCCTGGAGACGCTGGGCAAGCTCGGAATCCGCCTGCGGAATCCCCTGGAAGGCTTCGACGGCGGCTGGCTGCTGCTCGACTTCGGAAACGTCATCATCCACGTATTCCTGGAGGAAATGCGCGCGTTTTACCATCTGGACGCCATTCTCGAGGATGCTCAGGGGTCCGATGTTCTTTACGAGGAAGTGACCGCCCGCAAGCGTGCCACCGCTCCCGTGAAGAAGGCGAAAACGGGCGAAGATGCCGGCAGGAAGGCCGTGAAAAACGCCGAAAAAACCTCTGTCCGGAAGAAAAAGATGGCAAGTCGGGCGGCGAAGACCGCGAAGGTCGCGCTGGAACAGGCGGAACGGAAAGTCGCGAAGAAGGCCGCGCCCAAAAAGACGGCTTCCAAGTCCAAGGCTCCGGCCGTGAAAAAGACGACGAAAACGTCTTCCCGCGCTACGGCCAGGAAACCCGCACCGAAGAAGAAATAGGGAATTCGATGTTTGAAATAGAAATGGGGCTGCCCTTTTGGGACAGCCCCATTTCTTTACACTATCACTAGTTGTTGCCTATCGTTGGTATCCCAGCCTCATCAGCTAAGAGCAAAGGTCCGGATAATTGGTATAAATGTCGAAACTGCCCGTGCCGCCCCAGCCGTTAGGCCCGGGAGGCCCCCAGGCATAAACCAGGCAGCCGGAGGCCCCGGACGAATAGGAAACGGATACTACCGTCTGGTACAGATTGGACATGGTTTTCGCGGAATTGGTGGTCACGCACCCGAATTCACCGATGACGACGGGCTTGTTCAAAGCGAGTCCGTTGCTTACCCTGACTTCGAGATTAACGACATTGGAAGCGTCAACCGGGTTGTACAACCCCTCGGGGGCGTAATAGTGCAGGTCGATGAAATCCAGATTCCCGAGCGTGGTCCAGTTGTACGCTCCCGCGTCCCACCATTGCGACTCTGCCGCGGCGATCCCGACGCTGTTGAGGTGATTGGGGTCGATGCTTTTCACGTAATTCCCGATATTAGTAATCCACCCGCCGATCGCCCCGTAAATGAAGTTTGGTTCGTTGATCAACTCCCATCCCATAATGCACTTTTCGTTTTTGTAAGCCGTTCCGGTGACGGTATTGGAGCGGTTCAAAACGTAGGAAATGAAGTTTTTGTAGTCCGCTATCGCCGTCGAGTTGGTCAGGATGTTGTCCAGATTAGTCCCTCCGCCTATGTACCAGTAGGGGTCGTAGGCGCTCGCGGGAAACGGCGAACTGAGATAGTCCCTCAAGGCGATGAGGCAATAGATGTCGCATTGTCTGCAGGCGGCGATCAGGTAGTCGAGCTGTTTGAAGGGAGCCTCGTTGTAATTGCCGATGGTCGGCTCGAAAGATCCGCCGTTGATGTGCATCCGGATGACGGAAGCGCCGCACATGGCGACGGCGTTTTGTACCCAACTCAGGATGTCGGCCTGGGAATAGACTTCGCCGCTGGATGTGATGAAGCGCCAGGGGTCGATATTGACGCCGATAAATTTAAAACCTCCGGAGAATGAGGTTCCGTTCACGCCGAGAAACGCGGGGAAATCGGCAGGGGCAGAAGCGGAGTATGTCCCGTTGGAAAGCCAGAAATTGGTCAGTGTTGTGGTATAATTGCTTCCGCCGTTGTTGTCCCAATTGGTGCCGTCATTGAAACACATATTCAGAGAATTCGTCCATGAGCGGATGGTCAGCGTAAACCAGCCCGGATAAGCCGGCATCGGAATCATTTCGATGCCAAGTCCCGGGGTCCAGTTGGTTCCGTTATCGAAGGAGATATTCACCGACGCGTAATTATTCCGGTTAAAGTATTGAATGACGACCGAATGCACAGAAGACGGAGAAGATGCGGATGATATCGACGAACTGCTTGCCGATGAAGAGGATACGATTGATGACGAATGCACTGAACTGGAAACGTTGGCGGAAGTCGAGGTTGCGCCGGGCGCTCCGCTGCAATCCGACAGGAACATCGCGGCAACTGTCAACAGGACGGTACCGGCGGAGAGGAACAGCGATTTCATAGAACCTCCGTGTAGATGCGGAAATGGATTCCGTACTCATTGGAAAGTTACCCCCGATGGCTCTGTCGGGAGGAAGTGAAACAAAACATCCGGTCGTGATTGGAGC
>Ga0326727_10022278_pt1 | contig 12271 bp, 12 predicted proteins | sample MB2enrmetagenome_FD_207643 | JGI IMG/M metagenome (GOLD analysis project Ga0326727, IMG submission 207643) | Lab enriched peat soil microbial communities from McLean, Ithaca, NY, United States - MB29MY | ecosystem: Environmental > Terrestrial > Soil > Wetlands > Peat | place: USA: New York... | reverse complement strand
CCCGCGAAGGGATGGTGAACGCCCTCCACCTCCAGGCCGAGCATGGTCAGGCGGTCGGCCAGGGTTTGGGGGTCGCCCTCGTAGGGCACGAATTCCCGCAGCCAATTAAGGGATAGGAGCATGGGGAAAGCCTTTGGGGCTCAGGCGAACTGGGCCAGGAAGCGTACGTCGTTCTCGAAAAAGAGCCTCAGGTCCCCGATGCCGTATTTGAGCATGGTCACCCGCTCCACTCCCAGGCCGAAGGCGAAGCCGGAATAGATTTCCGGATCGATCTCCACGGACTTGAACACGTTGGGGTCGATCATGCCGCAGCCCAGGATCTCCACCCAGCCGGTGCCCTTGCATACCCGGCAGGTCTGGCCGGCCTGTTCGCCTTTGCCGCCGCACATGGCGCAGGAGATGTCCACCTCGGCGCTGGGTTCGGTGAAGGGGAAGAAGCTGGGCCTAAAACGCACCCGGGTGTTGGGGCCAAACACCTGGTGCACGAAAAAGGTCAGGGTGCCGCGCAGGTTGGCCATGCTCACGCCCTTGTCCACCAGAAAGCCCTCGATCTGGTGGAACATGGGCGAATGGGTCAGGTCCGAGTCCCGGCGGTAGACCTTGCCCGGGGCGATGGCCGCCACCGGCGGCTTGCGCGAGAGCAGGGTGCGCACTTGCAGGGGCGAGGTGTGGGTGCGCAGGAGCACGTCCTGGGTGATGTACAGGGTGTCCTGCATGTCCCGGGCCGGATGGCCGGGGGGGAAATTTAAGGCCTCGAAATTGTAGTAATCGGTCTCGATCTCCGGACCGGTGACCACCTCGAAGCCCATGCCGGAAAAGGCGGCGCAGATTTCTTGGGAAACCAGGGTCAAGGGGTGCAGGCCCCCGGCCGGGAAACTCCGCCCGGGCAGGCCCGGGTCGAAAACGGCCAGCCAGGCGTCTTCCTCGGCCCGTTTCAATTCATCCAGACGCCGGGCGTGGGCTGCGGTCAGCTTGGCCTTGATCTCGTTGGCCATCTGGCCGGCTTCGCGCTTCTGATCCGGGCTAAGGCCGGGCAGATGGGCCATGAGTTCGGCCAGGCGGCCCTTGCGGCCCAGATAGGCTACGCGGATTTCCTCCAGGGAATCGAAGGAATCCGCCCCGTTCAGGGAAGCGCCGGCCTCCCCGGCCAGGGCGGCCAGATTCTCCAGGAGCGTCTCCGGGTTCACGCCACGACCTTGGCCTTGGCCACCTCGGCCAATTTGGCGAAAGAGGCCTTCTCGCGCACGGCCATGTCCGCCAGGACCTTGCGGTTCAGCTCCACGCCGGCCAGGTTGAGGCCGCGCATGAACTGGCCGTAATTGAGGCCGTGCTCCCGGGCCGCGGCGTTGATGCGCATGATCCACAGCTTGCGGAACTCGCGCTTCTTGACCTTGCGGTCGCGGTAGGCATAGGCCATGGACCGCTCAACGGACTCCCGGGCGGTCTCGTACAGGACCGAACGGGCGCCGACATAGCCCTTGGCCAGCTTCAGGAATTTCTTATGCCGCTTGTGCGCGGCTAGTCCACGTTTGACACGCATGGTTTGTCCTCCTCAATGGACAATCTCCCCAAAAGGGAGGTCTGGGGGGCCGGTCGACCCCCCAGCGGGGTTCGGGGCAGGGCCCCGATTATTTTTTTCTGCTTCTACGCGTACGGCATCATGCGGCGCACGTGCCGCTCGTTGGCCCCGTCCACGATGGCCGAGGGGCCGAGCTGGCGTTTGCGCTTGGCCGACTTCTTGGTCAGGATATGGCGCTTGTTCTGCTGGCGGCGGCGGAACTTGCCGGTGCCGGTGACGCTGAAGCGTTTGGCGGCGCTTCTGTTGGTCTTCATCTTGGGCATGTCGTCCTCCTGAAAATTCTCGTCCGGAAAAATGCGCTATTTCTTTTTGACTAAGGGGGCGAGCATCAAATGCATTATGCGCCCCTCGAACCGGGGTTCCTGTTCCACCTTGGCTATCTCAGCCAAATCCTTGACTATGCGCTCCAGGATGATGGTCCCCCGATCCTTGTGCACCACCTCTCGTCCGCGGAAGAAAACCGACACCTTGCAGCGGTCCCCGTCGTCCAGAAAACGGCGGATGTGTTTGACCTTGGTCTGGTAGTCGTGCTCGTCGGTCTTGGGCCGGACCTTTATTTCCTTGACCTGTATGACCGTCTGTTTCTTCTTGGCTTCCTGCAGCTTTTTCTGCTGCTGGTACTTGTACTTCCCAAAGTCCATGATCCGGCACACGGGCGGATCGGCGGAAGCAGCTACCTCCACCAGATCCAAGCCCTTTTCCTGAGCCAGCCGCAGGGCCTCGACAGTGGGCAGTATGCCCAGTTGCGAGCCGTCGTCGGCGATTACCCGGACGTCTCTGGCGCGGATCTGTTGGTTGCAGCGGGTGATGTCACTGGCAGAAGTTATAGCGCATTCCTCCTCGTTTAAACGGCGCCTCGCAGTCGGCCTGGATCATGGCGGCCACCTGGGCCGGGTCCATGAGCCCCAGGTTCTCCCCGGAGCGCAGCCTGACGTTTACGACGCCTTTTTGCATTTCTTGATCCCCGATGACCAGCATGTAGGGGATTTTTTCCAATTGAGCCTCACGCACCTTGTAGCCCAGCTTCTCGTTGCGCAGATCAGCCTCCACCCGGAGACCGTCCTGGCGCAGCCGGTCCAGCACCACGTTGGCGTGGCCGTCCTGGGCCTCGGTGACCGTCAATATCCTGGCCTGAACCGGGGCCAGCCACGTAGGAAAGGCCCCGGCGGTGTGCTCTATGAGCACGCCCAGGAACCTCTCCACCGCGCCCAGGATGACCCGGTGCAACATGACCGGCCGATGCCGTTCGCCATCTTGGCCGGTGTATACCAGATCAAAGCGTTCCGGCAAGGTGAAGTCGCACTGGATTGTGGCGCATTGCCAACGGCGCTCTAAGGCATCCTTGAGTTTTATGTCAATCTTGGGGCCGTAAAAGGCTCCGTCGCCCTCGTTTATCTGGTAGCTAAGGCCCGCGGCCGTAAGGGCCGTGGTCAGAGCCTTGGTGGCCTGGTCCCAGGCCTGGTCCGAGCCGATGGACTTGGCCGGCCGGGTGGAGAGTTCGGCCTCGAATTCGAAGCCGAAAAGGCCCACCACGTCGCGCACGAAATTGATGACTCCGATGATCTCGTCCTGAAGCTGATCCGGCCGGCAGATGATGTGGGCGTCGTCCTGGGTGAACTGGCGCACGCGCAAGAGCCCGTGCAGCACCCCGGATTTCTCGTGGCGGTGCACCACGCCCAGTTCGAACATGCGCAGGGGCAGGTCGCGGTAGGAGCGCAGCCGGGACTTGTAGATGAGCATGTGCGACAGGCAGTTCATGGGCTTTATCCCGTAGGACTGCTCGTCGATCTGCGTGAAATACATGTTCTCGCGGTAGTTCTCGTAGTGGCCGGAGCGTTCCCACAACTCGCGCTTGAGGATCTGCGGACCGGACACGATGCCGTAGCCGCGTTTGAGGTGCTCCTTGCGCTCGAAGTCCTCCAGGATGGTGCGGACCAGGGCTCCCTTGGGGTGCCAGATGACCATGCCCGCTCCGGCCTCGTCGCTGATGCTGAAAAGATCGAGCTGGGTGCCCAGCTTGCGGTGGTCGCGCTTCTTGGCCTCTTCCAGGCGCTGCAGGTAGGCCTTGAGCTGGGCCTGGTCCGCGAAGGCCGCGCCGTAGATGCGCGAGAGCATGGGGCGCTTTTCGTCCCCGCGCCAGTAGGCCCCGGCCAGGTGGGTGAGCTTCACGGCCTTGAGCATGCCGGAGGAGGGCACGTGCGGCCCCCGGCAGAGATCGGTGAAGGCCCCCTGGGTATAAAGCGACACCGTGTCCGCGGGAATGCCTTCCAGGATCTCCAGCTTGTAGGCCTCGCCCTGGCCGGCGAACACCGCTCTGGCCTGGTTCTTGGACACCAGGCGGCAGGAGAAGGGGTGGTCGGCGGCGATGAGCCTGTCCATCTCGGCCTGGATGGCCGTCAAGTCCTCAGGGGTGAAGGGACGCTCGTAGGCGAAATCGTAGTAGAAACCGTTCTCGATGGCCGGGCCGATGGTCACCTGGGCCGTGGGAAAGAGCTTCTTCACGGCCTCGGCCATGACGTGGGCCGCGGAGTGGCGGATGACCTCCAGGCCCTCGGGGCTGTCCATGCTTACCGGGGCGAGTTCCTGGCAGTCTTCGGGCAGGGGTGTGGAAAGGTCCAGGAGGGCCTGGCCGCAACGGGCCACCACCAAGGACTTGCGGGCCTTGTTGGACATGGCCTTGGCCAGGACCTGGCCAACGCTCTCTCCACTGACGGCCTCGACCGTATTTTCCCCAACGCGAACCAGCACTTTTATAACTCCGTCCAGGCATAAAAAAGGGAGGCGGGGCCTCCCTTCGGGTCAAATGGTAGGACCGAGGAGATTTGAACTCCTGACCCCTTGCGTGTCAAGCAAGTGCTCTCCCCCTGAGCTACGGTCCTTCGAACCACAAAAGGAGAGGGAGCCTTACCTTCCAGGTGCTGGGGTGTCAAGGGTCAGGCGAAATTTCCGGTAAAATCTCTTGCGCGCGGCCCTGGGGCCGGGCAAAAGCCGGAAAGGCGCTTGGTATACGCACAAATTTGTCCGGTATTGATTCTCCCGAGAGACAGGGGGTATATTGATTCACAGGACCAAGGAGGTCTGGCCATGAACCGTACCGAGGCCGTGCTGGCCCTTTTGGGGCTGGGGCTTTATATACTGGTGCTCACCTGGTTGTAAGGGCAATGGGGGTGCTTATGTCCGATTCTCAAGACGAAGGCCGTCGGGCGGCTTCCAACGACCGGCGGGATTTTCTCAAGGCCACCGCTCTTCTGGGGGCCGGGGCCATCGTCGGCCAAGTCGTATCCAGCCATGAAGCTTCGGCCCAGACGGCCGAGGCTCCGATAGCCGCTCCGGCCGCGACCGCGACCGGGACCCAGGCTCCGGCCACGCATTATGGTCCGGCCGACGCCAGGGGGGCCACGGCCGAAATCTACCAGAAGGCCAGGGCCGGGCTCTATCCCATCTGCCGGGTTTGCCCGCAGTGCGACGGCGTGGCCTGCGCCGGGGACTATCCCGGCATAGGCGGCATAGGCTCGGGCATGTCCTTCCAGAACAACTATACGGACCTGCAAAAGGTCAAACTGAAGATGCGACCGCTCAGCGGGGTGGGGCCGCTAAACAAGAAGCCCGATACCTCGACGGTGCTGTTCGGGCAAAAACTATCGCTGCCGGCCATGGCCGCGCCCATCGGCGGGGTAATCCACACCTTCGGCCCGAAGATGAGCGACACCGACTTTTTCGAGGCCATCATCGGCGGTTGCGCCGATGCCGGCACCCTGGGCTCCATCGGCGATTCGCCCGCGTACTCCCAAGAGGTGCTGCAAACCTTCTTCGGAACCATCAAGCGCCACGACGGTCGGGCCTTCGCCGGCATAAAGCCCCGGCCGCAGGACAATTTTCTGGAAATGATCAAGCTGGCCGAGGCCAACAACGCGGCCATGATAACCATAGATATCGACTCGGCCGCGCGTTACGGCCTTGATGCCACGCCCCGCACCGAGGTCAGCTCGAAGACCGTGGAGGAACTGCGCCAGTTGGTCCGGGCCACCAGGCTGCCCCTCCTTATCAAAGGCATCATGACCCCCGAGGACGCCATGCTGGCCGCCCAGGCCGGGGCCGCGGGCATCGTGGTTTCCAACCACGGGGGCCGGGTGCTGGACCATACCCCGGGAACGGCCGCGGTGTTGCCGGCCATCGCCAAGGCCGTGGGCCACAAGATGGTCATACTGGTGGACGGCTGCGTGCACTACGGGGTCGACGTGGTCAAATACCTGGCCCTGGGGGCCAACGGCGTGCTGGTCGGACGCCACCTGCTGCGCGCGGCCTACGGCGGCGGGCGCGAAGGCGTGAAGATGTTCATGCAGACCATGCGCCGGGAAATGGAAACAGCCATGGTCATGGTGGGCGCGGCCAACATCCGGGGCATCAACCCCTCCATGCTGGCCTGAGGGGGGTGGCCATGACCAGACTACTGGCGTGGGCCCTGGCGGCCTTGGCCGTTTTTTGGTTGGGCCCGGCCGGAGCGGCCAACGCGGCCGGGCCGCCCGCCTTGTCCTACCGGGGCGGCGGACAAGGGCGGGTGATCTTCGACCACCAGCTGCACGCAGCCAAAGGCTATGTGTGCGCGGACTGCCACACCGACTATGCCGGCACGGGCCGGCAATTGTTCCAAACCCAGAAGCAGGGCCTGATCGACCGGGCGGTTCACGACCGCGACCAAAGCTGCTTTGCCTGCCACAACGGAACCACGGCCTCCAAACAGTGCGAGACCTGCCACCGCCGCCCTTGACCAAAGGGCCGGTTTAACCGATTCTGCATAAGCCGGGGAACCCCGGGCCGGGCAAGGTCCCTTGCCGCGTGGCCCTTCCTGGCGTTTATCCGGCCGAGAGGGAGTGTCATGATCATGATGCGTGTGCCGATATGTTTGACCGTGTGCCTTCTGCTGGCCGGGTGCGGCGGCGGGGGGCAGGCCAAATACGAAATGAGTCCGGGCAAGGGGGAAGTCCAGCAATCCCAGGATTACGCCGACTGCGACTGGGAGGCCTCCAAGGCCACGGCCGGGCTGCAAGACAAGTCCGACCGGGAGGGCCGCATCAAGGAACTTATCGACAAGTGTATGCAGGCCAAGGGCTACAAGACCAAGTAGCCCTCGCGGTCACATCAGGTTGTGACCCTTGAGATAGGCGTAGCCGGTGTTGGTGATGATGTAGCCTTTGATTATTTCCCGGTTGCGGCCCTTGAGCTTGACCTTGGCCACCAAGCCCAGGTCGTAGACCTCGTCCAGGTACTTTTTGTCGTGATGCCTGAGTATCTGGCGCTTGGTGACCGCTTCCCCGGTCCAGGACAGCCTGGCTTGGAGAAACACGTCGCGCAGCAGGTTGGAGGTTTCGGTGGGCATGGGCAGTTCGTCCACCTCTCCAAGGAAGATCTTCCAGGACCGGTAGCCTTCATCGGTGAAGCGGTAGCCCTTTATCTTCTGGGCGAATGATTTCAGCTTGACCTTCTCCACCACCTTGTCGTCCATCAACTTTTTCACGACCTTGTCGGAAGAGACCAGCAGGTGTTCTTTGGGGGTTATCCCCATGTATTTTTTGATTTTCCGGAATTCGTCGAGAATCCGGAGAAAGGCCTCTTCGCCCTTGGAAAAGTTGCGCATCCCGAATCCTCCAAGAGAACTGGTCGATTCTCACTTACGCTACGGCCAGTTACACCACGAAATGTGGCGGAGAGATGACGATCATTCGGCGTATCCGTTGCGAAGCCGTCACCCCCAGACCGGAGCGGATCATCCCTGGCCGCCGGCCTGGTCGGCCACCAGCCGGGCTTCCCAGGCTTCCACATAGTAGAGGCTGGTGCCGGGATTTTTCGCCCAGGCAAAGGTTTGCTCCATGTCGCGTTCCACCGGCCAGGGGCTTTTCAAGGCCAGGGCCTCGGCCAGGGAGCCGGCCCGCACCATCTCCTCAGGGCCATAGCAGAGGTGATGCTGCGGTCCGGAAAGGTAACGAACCTGGTAGGTGTTCATCACGGGTTCCTCGTGCTTACAAGCCTTTAGCACGAGGCTGGAGCGGAGACAAGCGGGCGGTTATCTGGCCGTGGAGGAAATGCGGGATTTGATCCGGTCCATCAAGCCCAGGACCGCGGCCAGCCGAGCCAAACCGGCCACGACCAAGCCTATGAAGATAGCCACTTTGCGATCCATTTTTTCCATCCGCGCAAGCTCAAGTTGAAGCACTACATTAGGAAGTCTCCATTCCCCGGTTCGGGGTTACAGCCCGATTCGGGAGGTTCGCCCGGCCTGGTTGCGTGGCCGCGCCAGGGAGCCCCAAGGAACCCGGCTTCCAATTGACTTTTAATTGTGCTAAAATCAACTTATCGGAAGGTATGGCCAATTCTTGGCAAGGGGCGGTGTAATTTAGACCATGCTGCATATTTGGCCGGCATCAGGGATTTGTGCGGGCGTCAGCATGATCGTCAATCTCTGATTTCACCAGGCAGACCGCCAAAACGATGTCAATATGAAAAATACAGCAGACGATTCTAAAGAAGATTTCTCCTATGTAGGAGAAATTCATGGAGGATTTTCTCCAATAAAAGCCAAGATCGGCCTGATATTTAATCCATCGAACTGGAGTCTACAAGCAAGATTCCTCTACGCCACGGGGATTCTGCTGGCCATAGGCAGTATAACCCTGGTTTTCGTGTTTTTTTACTATCAGAACAGCATACTTTCCGAGTCAGTTAACAGCCGCATGACTGTTTTCGAGCAATGGATCCGGGACAGGCTGAATACCGAGGAGGACATCCTGTTCAACGAGGTGGCCCCGGTGGCCACCATGCGCGAGGTGGCCACCGCCATGCGCGCGAAGGACAGGGACATGCTCCGGGCCTTCATCCTGCCCTACATGGAAAAGGTCCGGGGGTTTTCCTCCTGGGGGGATAGCTCCTATTATTACCATTTCCACCTGCCCCCAGCGATATCCTTCCTGCGTACCTGGGACCTGGAAAATTCCGGAGCCGACTTAACGGACATAAGACCCATGGTGGTTAAGGCCAACCAGTACATGGCGCCCTTCCGGGGGGTGGAGGTCGGCCCGGGGGGGGCGGTGATGCGGGCCATAGTGCCCATATCGGACGCGCAGGGGCATCTGGGGACCGTGGAGGCCGCGGCCTCCATCGAGGGCATGCTCCAGCACCTGCAAATGCCGGCCTATTTCGGCATGGTCCTTTTAGTGGACAACCGTTTCGCCAGCCTGATCAACGCCAACATGTCCAGGCCCGTTCACGGCAAGTGGCTGGTGGGCAAAAGCCTGCACATCGGCGAAGAAGCCAGGCTCTTCGAGGAACTCGACGCCGGGAATTTCCCCCCGCGCATCGGGGACACCTTCTACCGCTTTCTGGGCATTGACGATTTTCAGGGCCAGCCCATCGGGGGCATACTGCTGGCCTTTGATTCCAGCCAACTGATCAAGAGAACCGTGTCCGAGGCCATGATCTTCGCCCTGGCCTTTGGCTGCGGGGCCATGACCCTGTGGTTCGTGCTGTATATGAACGTAAGGCGGGTGAGGAGCTTTCTGGCCCGCTTGAACCGCATCCTGGCCGCCACCAACGCCGGGGATTTTTCCGAGCGGTTCGAGACCGAACCCATACACTGCCTGGAGGTCCTGCGCTGCCAAAACCGGGAGTGCCCGGTGTACGAGAATCCCTCCCTGATCTGCTACATGGAGACCGGCTCGGAGGCCATTTCCCCGGTTATGCGCAACACCTGCGTATACTTGAACAAGTACCACAAATGCCGCTTCTGCCCGGTTTACGCCTACAGGCACGGGGACGAACTGGTGGAGATGCGCAACGTGGTCAACACCATGATGCGCATCTGGGGAGCCTTTGTCGTCCGGGTCAACCAGGTGATAGCGGGAGTGCTGCACTCCCGCGAAACCGCGGAACGCATCCCCTCGCTGAGCCACATCTCCACCACTTTGGAGCAAATCGCCGGCCTGACCACCTTCATTCACGACCTGCAGGGCGTGGTGAGCAAGGACGAGGTCTACGGCATGCTGGACAACGAGTTCGTGAAGAGCTTCCACCTGGAACGCTACGCCATCTTCGAGGTGGACCCGAGTAGCGCCACCATGGAGGTGGTCGTGAACAAGTTCGCGGACGACACCATCCTGTGCTCCGAGGCCTTCGCCAGCCCGGGCCTGTGCCGGGCCGTGCGGGTGTCCGAGGAGGTGTGTTCCCAGTCCAACAGCGCCTTGTGCCCCTATTTCCATGTGGATCACTTGAAAATGGTCCGCTGCTGCCTGCCCATGGTCATGGGCGGCAAGGTGGGCGGGGTGTTTTCCTTCGTCTTCCCCAGGGATCATTGGCAGCGTCACAGGGTGGGCCTGTCCGTCATCCAGAAATACTTGAGCGAAAGCGCCCCGGTGCTGTCCACGCTCTTGCTCCTGGAAGTAACCAAGCAAAACGCCCTGCACGATTCCCTGACCGGCTTGTGCAACCGCCGCTTCCTGGACGAATACACGAAAACTTACCAGGCCGTGGCCCTGCGCGACCACAGACTGGTGGGCTTCATCATGGTCGACGTGGACTTTTTCAAGGAGGTAAACGACACCTTCGGGCATACGGCCGGAGACTTGGTGCTGAGAGACCTGGGCAGGATCATAAGCTCCACGGTGCGCAAGGCCGACCTGGCGGTGCGCTTCGGCGGGGAGGAGTTCCTGGTCATGCTGCACGAGGCTAAGGCGGGGGCCACCTTGGAGGTGGCCGAGAAGATTCGTCTGGCGGTCGAGACTCATGAATTCATCATGCCGGACGGCCAGGCCGTGAATATGACCATAAGCCTGGGAGTGGCCGAATTCCCGGCGGACGCGGACAATTTCGACAAGGTCATCAGGTATTCGGACGTGGCCCTGTACCAGGCCAAGAAGCTCGGCAAGAACAGGGTGGTCAGGTTCGAACCCATGATGTGGCGAGAGCAGCAGAGCTTCGAGTGAAGCCCGGTCCGTAAGTCTTAAGCCGGGACCGAGAACTGGTAGTTGTCACGACCGGCGTTCTTGGCCCGGTACATGGCCGTGTCGGCCACTTTGATGAGGTCCTCCGGGGTATGCCCGTCCTCGGGATAAATGGCCACCCCGATGCTGGCGGTCACGAAAAGTTCGGCGGTGCCCAGGCTGAAGGGGTGGCGCACGGCCTCGACTATGCGCTTGGACACGGTCGTGGCGTCCTCGCGGTCGTTTAGGCCCGGCAGCACTATCACGAACTCGTCGCCGCCCAGGCGGGCCACGGTGTCCACCCCGCGCATCAGGTGCGTCAGCCTGGCGGTGACCTCGATGAGCAAGGCGTCCCCGGTGTCGTGGCCCATGGTGTCGTTGACGTCCTTGAAGTGGTCCAGGTCGAAAAAGAGCACGGCGGCCTTTTGCCTGGTGCGCTTGGCCTGGGCCAGGGCCATGTTCAGGCGGTCCTCCAGGAGCTGGCGGTTGGGCAGTCCGGTCAAGGCGTCGTGGCTGGCGTAGAATTCCATGGCCGCCTGCTGGCGCTTGACCTCGGTTATGTCGTGCAGAATGGATACGTAATTGGTGACTTGACCCTGCTCGTCCTTGACGGCGTTGACCGTCAGCCAGGCCGGATAGATCTGGCCGTTCTTGCGGCTATTCCATATCTCCCCGGACCACTGCCCGTCTTTTAAGAGTTGGCCCCAGAAATCCTGGAAGAATTTCGGGGTGTGGCGATCGGATTTGAAGAAGCCCGGAGTCCGGCCCAGGACCTCCTCGGGCCTGAACCCGGTTACGGCCGTGAAGCCCGGGTTGACCCTGAGGATGTTACCCTCGCGGTCGGTGATGAAGATGCCCTCCAGGGTGTGATCGAACACCGTGGCCGCCAGTTTTACATCCTTATTGGCCTGGACCTGCTGGGTTATGTCCCGGATCCAGGCCAAGACCCTGTCCTCGCCGCAAATGGAACCGCGCTTCAGGCTGACCTCCACCCAAAAGGTGCGCCCGGACCGGGCCTTGGCCAGCCACTCGAAGAGTTGGGTTTGGCCGGCCATGGCCTTGGCGATCAGGGCCGAGGCCCTTTCCTGGGTATAGGGTTCGATGTCCGCGCTCAGGTCCGCGATGCTCAGTTCGCGGAAATCCGCGATCTCATGGCCGTAGAGCCTGGCGGCCATGGGGTTGGCGTCGAGAATCCGGCCGGTATCGGCCTCATGGATGAAAATGGCCTCGGTGGCCGATTCGAAGATGGCTCGGTAGGTTCGTTCGGATTCCTGCACCTGGCGGCGCAGGTTCTTTTCCGCGGTTATGTCCCGGGCGATGGCCGACAAACCTATGACTTGGCCGTTTTTATCCATCACGGGGGAAATGGTCATGGACACGTCGATCCGCGTGCCATCCTTGCGCAGGCGCACGGTCTCGAAGTGCCGCAAATGCTCGTTGCGGCTGATCCTGGCGTCGACCTCGGCCAATTCGCCACGCAACTCCTTTGGCACTATGAGGGAAATGTGCCGGCCCACGGCCTCGGCCTGGCTGTATCCGTAGAGGCGCTCCGCGCCATTGTTCCAGGTCAGTATCTCGCCGGTCAGGGCCTTGCCCAGGATGGCGTCTTCCGACGACCTGATCATGGCCTCGGTGAAACCGGTCAGGTCCGAACAGGAATTGCCGCTGGACCCGGACTCGGGGATGCTGCTTCTGTCTTCTCGGTGCACGGTTGGGTCTCCGG
>Ga0326727_10022277_pt1 | contig 12272 bp, 7 predicted proteins | sample MB2enrmetagenome_FD_207643 | JGI IMG/M metagenome (GOLD analysis project Ga0326727, IMG submission 207643) | Lab enriched peat soil microbial communities from McLean, Ithaca, NY, United States - MB29MY | ecosystem: Environmental > Terrestrial > Soil > Wetlands > Peat | place: USA: New York... | reverse complement strand
CTCATTCCGTCCACAGCGGTCCGGATGTCAGGCTCAACCGCACCTGCACCAGACGATTGAGCGATCCAGCGACCTTTGACCGTGGCGACCCATTCTCTTCCGGATTGCCGATAAGTCCTTCCCGAATCCACTATTTTGCACCAAGTCAGGTCCTTCGTTTTCGCTGCGGGCGGGGCTTCGCGTTGCGGGCTTTGCCGCCTGCGCGTCTCTTACCCGACCGTTCCGTGCTGGATGCCAGCCGACGCGAAGCGCCGGGCCGTCCCGTGCGCCGGTGCACAACAGCGGGGCGAAGCATTGCACCCACACGCCGTTCCGCAACTCCAGGCGCATCGGCATACTGAGGATCGAGCATCGCAATCACCGAGATGGCGCGGCCGCGATAAAGCCTCGCCCACTGGCTCTGAACCAGGGATTGCTGCACCGTCTTCCAGTACTCCGCATCGGTTGCGCCGGCGTTGAGCAAATGGGGCACTGGACTTGTGTCACCGCTGCCCGAGTGGTTGTTGACCAGGTCGAGAAACTGCCCGAATTCCTGGAGGTTGACGCCCATTTGGTAGACAAGCTGGCTCAAAGCCATCTGCTGCGAAGCCGTCAAGCCGTCGAAGCCGCGACAGTAGCCCTTGGCGTTGTAGATGGCCTGTATCGCGGAAACACGGAGCAGCAGCGTGGCTTCTTCGTCGCTAATTTGTGGCGTCAGTGTCTTGATCCTCTTGCGAAATCCCTTTCTGGCCCACGCTGCCAATCGATTGTCATATTGATCGAGGATCGTCCGCAGCCGTTCCGAACCCAATCCGGCGGCTTGCCAAAGCTCGGCCGAGGACGGTTCGAGGAACGGATGTGGATTCAGCGGATCGGGCTGCGGGTGCTCTCTTGCCGGCAAATCGAGACTGAAGCCGGCCCCAATCAGTGGGCGGCCGGTCTTCGGGTCGGGATACGCCGCCAGTACCCAACCCTCGTGTCTGCGGTCCCTCAAAATCTCCATCAGGTCACGCAGATCGAATTTCACCTCTGAGTCCGTAAAAGCAAGAAGCTGCGCCACCGCGCGTGTCCCAGGCACAGGCGAGGAAGCCGGCTGCGCCGTCGAGGGAGCAGCAGATGGGGACAGTTGCTCCTGATCCGGAACGTTCATGGTTGTAGCCGGGGGAGTTTGCCCGGCTGCCGACAGGGCCATCGCGGATACAAGAATCGCGCAACTCAAGTTTTGGAGGGTGACTTTCATGCGTTCAACAAGCCGTTGCTTCTGCGCTTTCTTCCACAATGACCGAAAAGGCGGCCGTTGGCAAGGGAAACTCCAGAGCCGGGCTGGATCCGAAGCCGGTCATTCATTCCGAGCCCATAGCTTTGAAACTCCTTCGGTGTTCGCTGAGTTCATTGGCAATCGCCCACCAAAGATGCCGCGAGGGTGGCGCACCCGGGTCAGGCCGGCGCCATGTCAAAACCGCATAACGTCCAGCACATTTCCATAGGAATCGTTGAACCTGTGGCGTATCGACAGGGGCAACCCTCCCTCATTGCCCGCCCGCCCCGGTCATCAAATCCACAAACATCTTCTGAAAACGCGGCAGGTCCAAATCCACCTGCGCATGCACCAGCCGCACTCCAGTCGCCGGCTTGAAGTTCTCCGTCCAGGTCAGCGTGTCGCCATACGTAGGCCCATGGCTCACGTCCACATCCATGTACAACAGCTTCTCCTGCGTGATCAACTTCGGCTCCAGCCACGCGCACGCCGCCAGCTCGTCCCACATGTAATAGCGCTCCTGGTTCCATGCGGCAATGTATCTGGCCGTTGGCGTCTGCGACTTCGAGATGTCGTCGACTATCTTCTGCGTGAACGGCGCCTTGATCGAGACATCCACCGTGGTCACATCCACCCGCGGCCAATCCGCCCGCAGCACAATGTGCGCCGCCTCGGGATCTAACCAGAAGTTGAACTCATGCCGCGGGTTGGTGGCAAACTCCGGGTCGTCGGTTTGCGGGTTCAGGCTGCCGCCCATCAGCACAATCCCCTTGGTCAGCGCGGCAAACTCCGGGTCAATCCTGACGGCCAACGCAATGTTGGTCAGCGGCCCAGCCGCGTAGATCGTCACTTCATGCGGATGCGCGTGCACCTGGCGGACGAGAAAGTGCGCCGCGTCCTCGTCGATGGCTTTCGTCGCCGGCAACCCTTCCGGCATCGGCGGAATCTCATAAGGCCCATGCGACTCGATATGGTCAGGAGTTACCGACTTGACCCCGCCCGACGTCTCCACCAACATCGTCGGCCCCTGTCCCCATGCGCCCAGCCAATCTACCTTGCCGTTCAACGCCTCGGCCAGCCGCGTCTCCTCCTGGGTCCGCACCAGCGGAAACACCGCCCCTTTAGCCACCGGCACATGCGCGTGCCCGGTCAGCTCCAGCATGCGCAGGGTGTGCAGCGCCTCCTCGTCGCGCCAGGCATTGCCGGTCACCATGGTGATGCCCAGCACCTCCACCTGCGGCGCCTGCAGCAGCGCCAGCATCGCCATCTGGTTCGATCCGCCTGGCCCCGACCCATCCTGGTCGATCAGCACCAGCCGCTTTTGCGCCGAAGACACAACCGCCGCCGAGACCAGCAACATCGTCAAAAGAATTGTTTTCATTGATGCGTATTTTGACATACTCGACGCGAAATCCGCTATGCGGCGCCAAAGGCCTCGACGTTCACTGGTGGGGAAGCTTCCGCCTCGGCGGTCGACCGCCCGAACCCGCGTCGAGACCTGGGAAAACGTCCACGACGCCGGGCGGGTCGAGGCCTGGCGCGGCGTTCCGCAGGTCTAGCCTGGACATTGCTCCCCGTTTCCTTTGGGAGTACCTCAATAGCCGAACCGTGAATCCGTTTCCAGCCCCCGCCACATCGCACCCAGCGTGCGGATTTCCCGCACCGGGCGCACTTGTTTGCTTCGTGCCGATGTTTATGGGGCCTATCGGGCTGGGGCGAATTTCGCGCTTGACCATCGACGAAGCTGGCAGTCGTTCATTGCTGCTAGCAAAACGGTCGCGGCACTCAGCACGGCCTCAGCGCCGTAGGCGTGTTGTGCAGTGCAAAAGTGCTAATTGACGGGCGCGCGGTAATACTGCCAAGAATTGTGAACCGGGGGGATTTCCATATTTCTGTCATGGGTTCCGCAGGATCAACCGTACTGAAACGTACAGGTTTCAATGGATAAGTACTAGTGGACGGCCTGGCCCGGCAAGGTTTCTTCCTTTTGCGGCTTGGTCTGCTTGGCCACGTACATTGCGGCATCCGCGGCGCTCAGCAGGCTGTCGCGGGTGGTTCCGTCCGCGGGATAAATGGCGATCCCGATGCTGGCGGTCCCGTGCATCCTGCAGCCTTCCCAGGTGAAGGGCTGCGTAAAGCAGTACCCCAGGCGTAGAGTAATTTCCTCCACGTCGGCGCGGCCGCGTATGTTGGGCAGAATGACGGCAAACTCGTCGCCGCCCAGCCGTGCCAGGATGTCGCCGGGGCGCAGTTGATGCTTCATGCGTTGGGCCACTTCCTGCAGGTAGAGATCTCCGGCTTGGTGCCCGAATTGGTCGTTGACCTGCTTGAAATCGTCGAGGTCGATATAGAGCAGACCGAAATTGCCGGCTGACTGCCGTGCGGCTTCAATCGCGGCCTCGATCTGTTTTTCGAACGAGAACCGGTTGTGGATGTCGGTGAGCAGGTCGAACTCCGAGCGACGCACAAGATCGGAGTAGAGCCGCGAGTTCTCGATGGCCAGCCGGGCAAGTCCCGCCGCCTGCGCCAGGGGCCCGGCTTCAACGGCGTGCGGCTCAGTGTGCTGGCCGAAGGCGGCGCAGATGGCGCCTAGTGCAGGCCCGGAGCGGGAGGGAATCGGCTCCTCGACGACGCGCAGTCCAGGCCTTGAGTTCTCTGGAAGGAAATTGCCCAGCATGGCGCCGTCCTTCATCTGAATCCAGCACAGCGCCCCGGCCAGCCGCGCCGAAACCAGTTCGTTGATGCTCTCCAGAATCTCCGCCAGCGGCCGGGAGTTGTTGATGTCTTCAAGAATCTTCCCGCGCCGGCGCTCGAAGTAGGCCATGGTGGCGTTGCGGAGGCGGGCCTGACGCTCAGTCCATATCACCCGGATGCCGATGATGAAGATGATCGCCAGCAGGATCTCGACCAGCCGGGTGAGGTTGTGCACATTCAGCCAGGACGGCTTTGCCACTACCTCGATGTCGTCGAAGGAACGCAACAGAACATCGAAGTCAGCCGGGCCCTCAAACGGATTGGCGCCATACGACACCGATGCGATGCCGGTGATGCGAACCGTGGCGCCCAGCGGAACCTGCTTCATGGGCGGCAGCGCGAAGCCCAGATTCTCGTCGATATGCCGGTAGACAACCGAGAAAAGACTGCCGCCGGCGGTGAGCAGATACTTATCCTGATACTTTTCCCGGCCTTCCTTGACCACCTGGCCTTCAATCGAAATCAGGTTGAACGCATTCGTGCCTGAATAAAGCTCGTCCGACCCGATTCTCTGCGGCGCAATGGGCGATCGTTGGTGGCTGTCTTCCACCTCGGCGGCGGTGAGGGTAAGCACGCCATTGCGGACGGCGGGGTAGCCCGACGCGGCTGCCCAGTCGCCGATGTTGTGTGGCTGTTGATCCTTGGTTTCGATCCACAGGCTCCTGGCGCCGTTCTGCAGCACCGCCGCCGCGCCGGGAATGTAGTAAGTGATCGTTCCCTCCACCCGCACCCGCTCGGAAAAGTCGCGAACATAAGAGTGCGCGAGGAGGTGGTCCATGGAGGTGACTGGGAGCGCGCCGGGGCCGCTGGGGGCCTCTTTGAGAATCTTCACGTCCGAGAGCGCAGGCACCTTCAGAATGGCTCCGGTCAACTGCCTTTTGCCGTCGAAGATTGCACCCGCGGAACCGGCCACCTCGACTTCGGCGCCAGGCAGTTTCCCCAGCATGCTGCCGTCGGTGCTGTTGACGATCGCGTTGACCGGTCCACCATCGATCGACAGCTCCAGGTAAATGTTCGGCACGTTCCCGTATGTGACCAAGTCGGCGCTTCTCACCTTGCCGTGCACCTTTACCCGCACGCAGTCGAAGTCGGAGCGAACCAATTGCGTGTAGCTGGCTTGCACAGGAGCCGGCACCGCTCGGTGGCCGACGACGGTAACGCTCTCGGCCACGATACCGGGGCGAAAGCCGGCGCCGGTCATTCCGCGCACCAGAATGCGGTCGCCGGGCACCAGCGTCAGGTTCGCCGGCGCTTCAACATAGATGGCTAAGCCGCCGTCCTGAACGAAAAGGCCGCTGCTGCCCTTGATGTAGTAAGTGACTGTGGCCTCGAAGGCGACGGGGGTAGACCTGGCTGCCTCATCGTTGGTCAGGGAATGAAGCACGGCCAGGGAAGTAATTGTGCCCGGCGGAGCGGCAAGAGCAAGCGCCGACGATGCGGCAACCGTCGCCATGCCAAGGATGCGGCCGCAGAAACGGAACCACGCCAGATTTGGCGCGCCGGCTTGCCGGGTTCCTTGCCCGTGGATCACGCTCTGTTCCTCAATTTCCCCAAGACGCCTGCCGCAATGTCAACGCAAATCGGTGCCGCTGTCAAAAACCGCTGCGCGCCCGGTGCGGATGCAGGCAACCGCGGCGAACACATCCGCTGGAATCGCTTTGCGGGCACGGCTCCCGGCACGCGAGCTGGCGGCACGCCCGGCCGTGAAATGCCTGTTTGCCCAAACAGGAGTTGTCCCCCACTTCCGAGGTTCCTTCTATGTACTATCGGCAGTTCGCCCCCTCGACTACAGGCTGTGTTCTTGTGAGCCCTGCCACCCGAGAATCACTCGGAATTCTGAGTCTTGAATGGTTTGGCTGCGGCCGGATGAGGACCCTCGATCGATGGGTTCGTTGTTTTACATTCTGGTCCCGGTGGAGTGGTCGCCGGCTCTTCACGCGGATGCGCCAAAGGCCGTTCGTTTCATCTTGAGGGGAGGGCGCAATCTCTGCGCCCTCCCGGAGAAACGAAATATGCCTCAATGAGCCAGACACCACCGCCGTTTTCCTCCATGCACCCGCTTTTACGGCTGGTGGTTGGAAGCCGCCACGCGTGCAACGGCCGAGTAATCCTTCTGTCCTGCGGGAAGGATGCGCAGCAGATAAGAAAACTCCGTCGGATCCGACCAGATAATGTACTTCTCCAACGGATGCGGACCGCAACTGCTGGACCCAACGCTCAGCGTCCGCGCATCCAGCATAAGTACCGTCGCATCGCTCGGCGGCAGGTCCACGGAGTATTCGACGCTGCTCAACTGCTCATCCGTGTAGGGAAGCGCAGAGGCCTGCATCGGCTTTCCAACGCTCACCGCCAGCAATCCAGGCAGTCCATCTCCGCCCAAAGCCGCCCATCGGATATCTTCGTGATTGCCAGCTTCCATCGGCTTCGAATACGGCGTCAACTGCTCGCGTACCGAACTTGCATAGAGGCCGATGTCCGATCCGCGATCGCGGTCCGAGTAGTTTTCCATCGGCCCACGGCCCAGGTACGTAAAGCGATCGTAGCGCTTGTCCAGCAACAGGCGAACGCCGATCCGGGCCAGTGGAATACGCGCGCCCTCGGCCGAAAATGCATTCTTTACCTGGATGCTGCCGTCGCCGTTCACCGTGTAAACAGCCTTGTGAGTCGCCGACCAGCCATTCAGTCCGAGCTGCCGGGTTGCAGCTTCAACGCGCACCGAAGAGGGCGTGACTTGGACTGCCTTGATGCTCAGCACTTTGGTCTGCAGCTTGTTGACGCCGTATTTTACCCATTCGTCGTTGGCCCAAATGTCGTCTTTCTGGTGAGGAGCGCGCCACAGGTAAAGCTTGGGCCCGCCTCCAGGAACCAGCATCGGAACCTGATCGCGCGTGATCTGCGAAATTGCCCCTTGTGTCTTGTCAAAAGCGATGCTGAACCGTTCGCCCTGCACCGTGATTTGCGCATCGTCTTCTTTGAAGCTTACGCCGCCGCCAACCTGCGCGGCTTGAGCTTCGGCGGGTTTTTCGAAGGGCAGCTTGAACTGCGCTGTCGCGACTTCGTAACCACTCTTCGCCCAGATCTCCGGCTTGGCCAGCAGGAAGGAGAGCTGCAGGAAATACTCACGCCCCGGCTTGGGCGCAATCGCCTTGAATGGCACATGAACTTCAGCGGCGGCTCCGGGAAGCAGATCGAGCGCTGGCAGTGTCCCCTTTTCCAGTTGCACGCCGTCCTCGCTCACGCTCCACTGAATTGCGAACTTGTTCAGATTGGTGAAAGCGTAGCGATTGCGAATCGAAATGGTCCCATGCTCCAGATCGACGGCATTCAAGCTGATCCACTGGTAGACGCGCTTCAGCTCCGGATAGTGCGGCTTCGGCGAGCGATCGGAGAAGACCACGCCTTTGTGGATGAAGTATTTGTCGTTGGGATAATCGCCAAAGCCGCCGCCGTAGGCGATGAAGGGATGCTTCGGATTGCGGCGATTCCACAAGCCCTGATCCTCCCACTCCCAGATTGCTCCGCCCATCAGCTTCGGATACTTGTCGAAGAGGTCGTTGTAATCGCCCACCGAGCCCATGGAGTTGTTCATGGCGTGCGCATATTCGCACAGATAGAACGGCTTGGTGCGGTCGGGCTCCTTGGCTGCCTTCTCCAACTCCTCCACATTGGTGTACATATGGCTTTCGATGTCGGCGGCCAGTTTTGCACCGCCGCCAAAGGGCTCATAGTGAGTGGGGCGCGTCGGATCGATCTTCTTCACGGTGTTGATCGCCGTAACGAAGCTGCTTCCGCCGCCGCATTCATTGCCCATGGACCAGATCACCACCGAGGGATGGTTCTTCAGGTTTTCGACGTTGGCCACATTGCGGTCCACGATGCTCTTTTCGTAGCGCGGCTCGTGGTCCAGAATGCCATAGTCGCCGTGGCATTCCACATTGGCCTCCGCCACTAGGTAGATGCCGTACTCGTCGGCCAGTTCATACCAGCGAGGGTCGTCGGTATAGTGCGAGGTGCGCACATGGTTCGCATTCACCTGCTTCAGCAGCTCCAGATCGCGGATCATGCGCTCTTCTGTCACGTAATGGCCCGTGTCCGGCCAGTTTTCGTGACGGTCCGCGCCCTTCAGCTTCACCGGAACGCCGTTGATCATGAAGACGGCGTCCTTGATCTCGATCTTGCGGAAGCCGACGCGCGCGGAGAGCAGTTCTTCGCTCTGCTTGTTTCGGGCCAGCGTCAAAACCGCCGTGTATAAGTTCGGCGTTTCCGCAGTCCACTTGGCCGGATTGGAGACGGGAATGCTGACAGAGACGACCTGTTCTTCCCCCGGCTGCAGGGCGGGCACCTCGACCGAAGCATGACCGCCGTCGACCGGCTCCCCGGCCAGAGTCAATAGCTCAACATTCAGTTGCCGCGCGGGTTCCGGCGCGTTCGAGTAATTCCGCACCTTGGCCGCGACCTTTAACGTAGCGTCGCGATAGGCGGAGTCCAGATCGGTGACGACCGAGAAATCCCGGACGTGCACCTGCGGCGCGCTCCACAGCGTCACGTTGCGGAAGATGCCGCTCAGCCGCCACATATCCTGATCTTCCATGTAGCTGCCCGAGCTGAGTCGATAGACCTCGACCGCCAGCACGTTTTTCTGTCCGGCTTTGAGGTAGGAACTGATGTCGAACTCGGCAGGGTTGCGGCTGTTGACGCTGTAGCCGGCCTTCTGGCCATTGACCCATACGAAAAACGCCGAGTCCACGCCGTCGAACTTGAGGAAGATGCGGCGGCCGCTCCATCCAGCGGGTACGTCGAAGTCGCGGCGGTAGCTGCCCACCGGATTCCGTTCCTTGAAGGCGGTATACTCCACCGGCGGCTCGCCCATCACCCTCGGCCAATCGCTTTTGAAGGGATAAGTGAAGTTTGTGTAGATCGGGGTGCCGTAGCCCTCAATCTCCATATTCGAGGGCACGGGAATTTCCTTCCACGCACTCACGTCGAAATCCGGCTTGTAGAAGTCCACCGGTCGCTGCTCGGGGCGCGGCACCCAATGGAATTTCCACTGACCATTCAGGCTCCTGGCCCAAGTGGAGGCCTTGCGATCCGCAGCCAATGCCTCGGCACGATTCGCGTAGGGCATAAGCGTTGCGTGATACGGTTCTTTGTTGATGCCTAAGACCTGCTCGTTCTCAATCTCCGCGGGAACCGGCGCTTGAGCGGCGAGCAACGACGGAACCAAGGTAAAAGAGGCCAGGAAAATCCACAAAAAACTTCGGAAGCCACGCATTTTATGCTCTGCTCCTGATGTCTCCAGGACATCTTGTTCAAGGATTTGCCGGGTGAAAAACCGCACCCCAATCACTATACGGCGCTGAAAAGAGATTGCGTATTGCGCAACCACTCCGATTCAAAAACAGCGGACCTCAGGGGCCTGATCAGCTTGAGGGCTGCTTGACTGGCCTCCAGGTGACGCCTGGCTGAGCCAGCCTTTCATATCGCAAGCGCTATTGCCATATAGATTCCCAGGCGTTTGCGTCCAGAACGACGATGCAGCCAGAAGAGCGACGGCCGCCACGCCAAGTACTCGCGTTCCAAACATTTGCGGGATCATCCGGGCATTCGATCGTACGCCTTTGATATTCGGCGTCTTGGTCCAGGCCGCCGACTCCTGAACGACAATGTCAGCGACAGGGCCGAGTGTGAAATTCGCCAATGAGGCGCCAACCAGGTAGCTGGGGCTCGGTATCCAATGGCCGAGTCCAGTTTGCCCCCGCCCTCCTCCACGCCAGACTGAAACCCGCAGCGCCAGCCGGCAGAAAATCTGTCACCGCGACATCCAGAGCGCCATCTCCATCGATACCCCTACGGTCCGGTCGGTAAGTTTCGCCGGGAAAAGCGGAAACGCGCCAATTCGAAAATCGGTCCCGGCAATCGCCGATCCGCCCATTTTCGTCTGACGGCTCCGTCGTGATGTCCCCGTTGTGTTGCCGGCAATCCCCCGGAGCTTTCAAACGGCAGCGAGGATGGCGCGGCCAAGGGCGCCGGTCAGTGTGTCTTGTGCGCCGAGAGCTGCGTCACGAGTGAGCCCGGCGAGACTGCGCAGATGGTTGGAGAAGTCCCAGGCTAGGCCGCGGGCGGCGCAGATGTCCCAGAAGGCAAGCAGACGGCCGATCTTGCCGGTATCTTGCGCGAGCACGCCGAGCGTATCGCTGGCCAGCATGGTGAGTGTCGAGGGCATAACGGTGTTGAGCAGGCCATTTACGGATTGATAGTCGGCGAACTCAGGGCCGTCCGGTGCGGGAACCACGTTCAACTCGCTGTCGGTGGTCAATAGCGCCAGCGCGAGGTCGTGGTTGATGTGGGCGTTCATGCCCGCGAGCGCAAACTGGATACGATCGATGCCGGGGCGATAGCGCGCCGCAAACAGTACGTTCCATGCCGCGGGCACGGAACGTCCTCCAAGGAAACCAGCGACAGCACCAAAGTAAAGGCCGGCAAAAACAACATCGAGGCGGGTGAGCCAAACCGGGCTCTGCCACGCGCCACCGGGCGGGTGCAGATCGACCTGCTGCGTCACCATCAGATAGAGCCGGTTGAACCACTTGAGGCCGTCATTCACCGGCAGCAGCGCGTCGATGGCCTGCATGCGCGCGATCACGTCAGCGATTGTTACCGGAGCCGGTCCGTTAACGAGGGCGTAAAGCAACTGGTCCGCAGGGGACGGGGTGGCAGTCGGCATTCGCGGTCTCCCCAAGCAATCTGCAGCAGTATAAGCGATCCGGTCGACAGCCGATACAAAAATTGGCCGATCGGGCGCGCGGATTTGTACTGGAAACACGCCCATGTCACCGAGAGCGAGGTTCAAACGATGCCAAATCGGATACAGCCATTTCGAATTCGACAACAAACGATGTCCGTCGCGACGGGCTTTCGCCTCCCCTTGGATCGCATGGTATCCGCGGGTGCCCTGGCCACTTTCCGGGAACCATCCAGGCCGGTGTCCCGTCAGGAGAGTTCTGCGCAACTTTGGATTGCAGCTTGGCCACTGTGAGCCCGGAGCCAGGGGGATCGGAACAGAGGCCGGCAAGCGGGGTCCGCTGGCTTTATCTGCTGACGACGTCGGGGCGCAGGGCTGGCTGGGCGTTGCGCGCGGCCAGGGCTATCAACAGGCCGGAGCCGATGATCAGCGATCCGCCGATCAGCATCGGCACTCCCGGTTTGTCGTGCCAGACCAGGCACGAGATCAAGGCGCCGGTGACCAACTGGGTGTAGTGATACTGTGAGACGTTGCTGGCCGAGGTGTGTTTGACGGCGACATAGAAGCTGAGCGTGCCGGCTGCGCAGAAGACGCCCATCATTCCCAGCGCCAGCCAAAGCGTGGGCGTGAGCGGCCGCGGGTGGAGACTGCTGAGCGCCAACCCGGCCATGGCCGTTACCAGCCCGGAGCAGAAAGCAAGGCTCTCAGGCGGTTCGGTGCGCGTAAGCACGCGCGACCAGACCATGTTGACCGAAAAGCAGGCGACGCACACCAGGCAACTGACGAGGCCGATGAGGTCGATGCGCTGAGCATGGCTCCAGGGGGCTACCGCGACGACCACGCCGCAGAAACCGACGAGCAAGGCAAGAGCCTTCTTTGCAGTGATGCGCTCGTCAAGAAAGGCGGCCGAGAGCATGGAGATGACCAGCGGCGAGCTGAAGACAAGGATGTAGAACATGGTCAGCGAGAGATGGCGGAGGGCGATCACGACGCAGACGTTGTTCGCCATGTCCAGCAGGGCGCGCAGCACCTGGCGCACCACCGAGCGCGGGCGGAGATTGCCGAGGTTGCGGCGCACGGCGGCTTGCAGCGTGAGCGTGAGCGCCATGAAGAAACCCATGAACGCAACGATCTCTTCTGGCGGCAGGCCGTATTGCCCGATCCATTTGATGCAACTGTCGCCGAGCACCCAACAGGTGAAGCCGAAGACAGCAAAAAAGATGGCGGCCAGGTCGGAGACACGGGCTTTCATCGGGCCCCCTCGCGGTGGGCGGCGCGGAATGGGGAGAAGATCCAATCGGACATGACGTAGTTTCAGGGTAGTCGATCGGGGCAAAGAGGGAAAGACGATCAGATCTCTGAACAGTAGCCGACTTCAGGATAGTAATCGGCCTCGGTGAGCGCATTGGCGAGGATGCGCTGACAAAAGCAACAGTCGAATTGATGGGAGAAGACAATCATGCCTGAGCTGGCTCTGCCTCGAGGACGCCCACATCGCTCTCAACCGGATAGACTCCGTCAAGCGAAAACCTGCTGTTT
>Ga0326727_10022276_pt1 | contig 12272 bp, 11 predicted proteins | sample MB2enrmetagenome_FD_207643 | JGI IMG/M metagenome (GOLD analysis project Ga0326727, IMG submission 207643) | Lab enriched peat soil microbial communities from McLean, Ithaca, NY, United States - MB29MY | ecosystem: Environmental > Terrestrial > Soil > Wetlands > Peat | place: USA: New York... | reverse complement strand
TTTGCCGGTGGCGGCAGACCTGCGATTCGGCAAACCGGCGAATGGTGTGGTAGCGCTGCCAGGAGCGCTCCCGCTCGGCCGGGTCGGCGATCTGTTCGATAAAGTGGGCGAGCAGGCCCACATCTCGTCCCTGCCACAACAGAACACAATCCGAGGGTAGGCCGTCGCGTCCGGCCCGTCCGGCTTCCTGATAGTACTGCTCAATCGATTTCGGCAGCGAGAGGTGAATTACGGCGCGCACCGCCGACTTGTTTATGCCCAAGCCGAAGGCAATGGTTCCCACCAGCACGCGCACTTCATCCGCCATCCAGCGCTCCTGATTCTGGCGGCGCAAGTCGGACGACATTTGCCCGTGGTAGGGCACGGCCGGAAGGCCGGAATCCTCAAGGAAATCCACGGTGTTCTCGACCCGGGCAATGGTGGGAGCGTAGACGATCAAGCTGCCGGTGGAGTAACTCTCCAGCGCGGCCCGCAGCAAACGCAGTTGTTCTTTTTCCGATTCGCAGCGCCGGATTACGTATCGCAAATTGGGCCGATGGAAGCTGGCAATGTATTTGTCGGCATTGCGGAGTTGGAGCTGGTGCAGAATGTCGTGGCGTACCTGCCGGGTGGCGCTGGCGGTAAAGGCGGCAATGGGGCAGGCGGGGAAATGCTCGCGCAAGCAACTGAGCTGCCGGTATTCCGGACGAAACTCATGTCCCCACTCGGAAATGCAGTGGGCCTCGTCAATCGCGAATAAAGCAATCGGGACGCGATGCAGCCACTCGATCGTATCGGGACGGGCCAGCCGCTCCGGAGAAAGATACAGCAGGCGGTAACCTCCCTGGCAGGCCCGGCGCATCACCGCGGTTTGCTCTCCCGCAGGCAGGGTGCTGTTAAGCACCGCCGCCGGAATACCCATGTCGCGCAGTTGGGCCGCCTGGTCGGCCATCAAGGCGATGAGCGGCGAGATTACCACGGCAGTTTTTCCCGACAACACCGCCGGCATTTGATAGCAGAGTGACTTGCCGCCGCCGGTAGGCATAACCACACAAGTGTCGTGCCCGGCCAGCAGGCTGCGCACGATCCGCTCCTGCAAAGGGCGGAAAGAATCGTATCCCCAATATTGGCGAAGCGTGGCCCGCAAGTCGGCTTCAGGCGCCATATCGGAAAAGAGTACAGGGTTACAGCCTCAGTCGCCAGGAAGTTTCCAGTTTCCGGTTTCCAGTTTCCAGCAGGAAGGACCAGCGGCGACGACAGGATGGCCGGGCCGCCGGGAGTTCTTGCTTGTAGCTTGCGGCTTGTCGCTGCTTTGTGAATGCAGGAGCTCAGGAATTCCACGCATCCCAGTAGCGGCTTCTGCATCCATTCAAGACTGTAACAGGAGGAACCAACATCCATGGCCCATGAAGTACCGCCTTTGCCGTACGATTACGCGGCTTTAGAGCCCTTTATCGATACCCAAACCATGCACTTGCACCACGACGGGCATCATGCCGCATACGTGAAGAACCTGAATACCGCGCTGGAGAAACATCCTGACCTGCAAAGCCGACCGGCTATCGATCTTCTCAGGAACATCAACTCGATTCCCGAAGATATACGAACCGCGGTGCGCAACAACGGTGGCGGCCACGTCAATCACACCATGTTCTGGGAAATCATGAAGAGCAAGGGTGGAGGAGAGCCCCATGGCCATATTGCCGATGCCCTGAAGAGCGCCTTCGGCAGTTTTGACACGCTGAAACAGAAATTCAACGAGGCGGGCGCCAAGCATTTCGGCAGCGGGTGGGTCTGGGTGGTCAGCAAGGGCAAGCAGCTGGAGATCATTACCACTGCCAACCAGGACAGCCCTTATATGCACGGCTACTACCCCGTGTTTGGCAACGACGTCTGGGAGCACGCCTATTATTTGAAGTACCAGAACCGCCGGCCGGAGTATCTACAGGCCTGGTGGAACGTAATCAATTGGGAAGCGGTTACTAAGCGCCTGGAGGAGGCCTCGCGCATGAACCGCGCGGCATAACACAACCTCGGATTATCGGGTGATCCGGTGATCGGGTGATCTGAAAACCGCAGGGTCTGCGAACGCCAGTTCACCCGACTAATTTTGAATTTCGAATTTTGAATTTTGATTTCCTGGGTCGGGCCGGAATTTGGTAACTCCGTCGCAACCTCTGGAATTCAAAATTCACGAAATCAAAATTGTCATCATGCGGCGTTGCGGCCATTGAGCTGGCGTAAGACTTGGAATACTTCTTCGTTCGGCGGCTGCGCGCTGAGCTCATATACCCGCGCGAAAGCGATTTTGCCATCCTTGTCGACGACGAAGACCGCGCGTTCGCTAATGCCTGGCAGAGGGACGGGGTTCTGGCGCCGCACTTCGTACTGCGCAGCCACCTCGCCATGAGGCCAGAAGTCGCTCAGCAAAGGGAAATCCATCCAGTCGATCTCATGGCGTTGCCAGGCGATGTGACAATAAGGAGAATCGGGACTTATACCCATGACCTGGGCATCCAGCTCGGCGAACTTCGGCAGTTCCACCTGGTACGCCGGCATCTGGACCGCTCAAGCGGGGCTGAAATCGACCGCATAAAAGGCCAGCACGACATGCCTTCGTCCCCGGTAGTCACTGAGGCGAAACTTCTGTTTCCGGTCGCGAAGAACCCCCGGAAGCTCAAAATCCGGCGCGATGTCGCCCACCTTCAGAGGCATAAGCCCTCCCTTCGTGCTTGCCTGGAACGCGATTACCGCAATTCAATTCTATCGGTGGGTCTGTAAAACGGGCAAGTAATGGGTGCAATAGAACCGTTTCCGGTTTCCCGTTTCCAGCGGGTCGCATGAGAGCAAGACTGGAACTGGAAGTGCTTTCTTACTGACCACGGGATGCCGGAAGGAAGAACCGTTTCCCGCTTCCAGCGTGCAGGGCACGTGCCCCTAGCGCGCTCGGGAGAGCCTCCCGACAGGAAAACATCTCGAGAGGAAAACAGATGACGGCAAACGAGGAGCGTGCGAATTGGCATCGAACTTGGCTGGTTCCGCAGGGGAAGGAGTACCGGATCGATGTTCGGCTTGCCAAAATACAATTATGAGAATTTCACCAAGGCCCTCCTGATCAAGCCACAGTTGCCGGAACGCATTGGCGGCGCCCAAGCAGGCGAGCGGGCGCCGGAGTTCACCGCGCGCACCCTGGGGGGGATGGAAGTTACGCTGAGCGACTACCGGGAGAGAAGCAATGTGGTGCTCACGTTTGGTTCCGCGACCTGTCCTTTTACCGCATCCTCGATGGGCGGCATGCGCCGCCTGAGTGAAGATTACCGCGGCCGCGCGGTGGAGTTTCTGTTTGTGTACGTGCGCGAGGCGCATCCCGGCGAGCGCCTGCCGGCCCACAAAAGCATGGACGACAAACGGTATGGGGCCGAAATTTTGCAGCGCGAGGAAAATCTGGCCACGCCCATTCTGCTGGACGGCCTGCGGGGCGGCATTCACCGCAAGTATGGAAAACTGCCGAATGCCACCTACCTGATCGACAAGTCCGGTCGGGTAGCTTTCCGTTGCTTATGGACGCGCCCTCGCGTCGTCAAAGATGCTCTGGAAGAATTACTGCGGCGGCAGGAAGAGCGCGATGTGGAACACGCAATTGTGGGCGGCGGCGAACACCGGGCGATGCCGGGCACCTACGCCATGCTGTATGCCCATCGCGCCTTGGAGCGCGGAGGACTCCGGGCGGTATACGATTTCCGCCGCGAAATGGGTGTGTCCGGGCGGATGGCAGTCACCGCCGGCCGCGCGTGGTGGCCGGTTGCCAGGCATCCCGGCAAGAGCGCGGCAGCCCTGGGCGCGATGGCGGCGGTTCTGGCCGGGGGAGTTCTGCTAGGCCGCTACCTGCGACAGCGGCGCGCTCTTACCGACCCGTTGCTTGACCCAGAGCGCGCAGAAATCCCGCGCCACAGCCCTCGGAACGACGATCCCAGCGATACGGCATTAGGAGCCTAGCCAATTTTGATTTTGTGAATTTTGAATTTTGATTCCGCATTGCCCTCTGGAAATCAAAAATCAAAATTCCCAAATCAAAATTAAAAGGCTCCTCGTCCGATTCAGGATAACAACGACGAGAAGCCCTTCTCCGCGGATAAACTTACAGGTCAGGCGGCGCGGGAGTATTCTTCCGAGCCCCGGGAGACGGCCTCATCCGGTTCAGCAGGCGAAGCTTTTTGCCCGCTACGGATGCGGCGCAACAGTAGGATGCAAAGGAGGATGCCGGCGACGGCCCGGAAATCGGGGATAGCTGCGGTTTTTAGCGCCGTGTGGGCTTCCCGGGCAGAAGCCGCCGGGCCCAGCCGTTCCAGGGTTGGATTCGGAGTCACGGCGGGGGCAGGGGATGCCTCCGGCCCATTCCAACCGGCCCGCGCCAAGGGGTATTCCACCCGGTCTTGGGGTTGGGCCAGCATTTTCTCCAAATCCGGATGAATCGGAGTGGCTTCCAGACGCACCAGGGTAACGAACAACAGGAACGCGAAGGCCCCGCCGATCACCCACAAGATCCGCTTTACCAGCCCGATTCCAGTCACCTCTGGTTAGATGCGGCGGAATCCTGCGGGATGCCGGAAGGAAGAGCCGTTTCCCGTTTCCGGTTTCCCGTTTCCAGCGGGTCGTACCGGAGCCAGAGTGGAACTGGAAACGCCTTCTTACTGATCACGGGAAGAGGGTTTCCAGCAGGTCGCGCTACAGGGCAGGTATCCTGCCCGCACGCTGAACGGGAAACGGTTTTTTCACTTGAGCATGACATTGTCGATCAGGCGGGTATTTCCGAAGTAAGCGGCCACGACCACCAGGGCGCCCCCGGAGATGTCGGAAAGCGGGTCCAATGTCTCGGGATGCACGATTTCCAAGTAATCCAGACGCCCCAGCGGTTCTTGGCGAATGGTTTCGCGGCCGACGGCGGCCAGGGCGGGGGCGTCGTGTTGGCCGGCGCCAGCCAACGCCTGCACGCGCATAAGCGCGCGATACAGCACCATCGCCGCCTGGCGGTGCGGCGGGTCCAGATAGGCATTGCGCGAGCTCATGGCCAGACCATCGGGTTCGCGCACCGTAGGACAGACGATAACTTCCACCGGCAGGTTCAGGTCGCGCACCATGCGGCGAATCAGTACCGTTTGCTGCGCGTCTTTTTGCCCAAAAAAGGCCACGGCGGGATCCAGGATGTGAAACAACTTATTGACCACGGTGGTCACCCCGCGAAAATGGCCGGGGCGCGACTTGCCTTCCAGTTTCTCTGCCAGACCGGAAACCTCGACAAAAGTGCCGGTGCGTGAGGTGGCACTGCTTGATCCAGGGGGTGCCCCGGCAGGCGGGGGAAACATTTCTTCCACCGTGGGGGCGAATACCAATTCCGTTCCTTCCTCTTGCAATAACTGTAAATCGCGGTCGAAGCTCCGCGGATAGCGCTGGAAATCTTCGTTCGGACCGAATTGCAGGGGATTGACAAAGATGCTGGCTGCCGCCACGTCGGATTGCGCCCGTGCAGCCCGCACCAACGCCAGGTGTCCGGCGTGAAGTGCGCCCATCGTGGGAACCAATCCGAGGCGTTTGCCTTCACGCCTCAGCAGCCGGCATGCCGCCTGCGTTTCCGCGACTGTCTTGAAAATTTTCATAACAAGAGGCAGCTCTCGGCAGTTGAATAGTTCTCAGTTCTCGGTTCTCAGTTCCCAGTGGAAGAACGGGCTACTGAGAACTGAGAACTGAGAACTAAATTCAGCGGACCTGCTTCAGTTCCTGGGCCCGTTTTCGGGCGCGAATGGCCTCCAGTTCCGCTCCCGTGTCTTTGGCCAGGTGATACGATTCGCTGTCGCTGGGATACTGTCCCGTCTCCACGTCCTGCTTATAGGCCCGGAGCGCGTCGCGAACTACCGAAGCCACATCGACGTAGCGCCGGACAAACTTTGCCGGGGGCGTGAACGAGAGGCCCAGCAGATCGTGGTAGACAAGTATTTGTCCGTCGCATTCGGGGCCGGCGCCAATGCCGATGGTGGGCACGCTGACTTCGGCGGTGATCATGGCGGCGACCTCGCGCGGAACACCCTCCAGAACCATGGCGAATGCGCCGGCATGGTCCAGCGCCACCGCGTCCTTCATCAGTTGCTCGGCGGCCGCCAGGGTCTTGCCCTGGACCTTGTAGCCGCCCATGACATGCACCGATTGCGGTGTCAGGCCGATGTGTCCCATGACGGGGATCTCGGCGTCCACGATTTTCCGGATCAACTCGTAACGCTTGGCGCCCCCCTCGATCTTGACCGCTTCCGCGCCGGCTTCTTTGATAAAACGCGCGGCGTTGATCAGCGCCTCCTTGCAAGTGATGTGGTAGGAGGAAAAGGGCATATCGGCGACCAGCAGGGCCCGCTTAACCCCGCGGCGCACGGCCCGCGTGTGGTGCAGCATCTCGTCCATGGTGACGGGCAGAGTGTTTTCGTAACCCAGCATCACCTGGGCGAGCGAATCGCCCACCAAGATGATGTCGATGCCTGCCTCGTCCACCAGGCGCGCGCTGGCGTAATCGTAGGCGGTTAGGCTGCTAATTGGTTGCCGCTTGTTTTTCTTTTCCAGGAGCGATGTCGTGGTGACTTTGCGGGAATCCGCTAGCGTGGTAATGCTCACAAGATCCTCCAGTGCCCTTCCGCCTCTGGCGGATAGAGCCTGTGCTGGTCACATTTTACAAGCAACAAGCCACAAGCAACAAGCCACAAGCCACAAGCCAGGTACCCAATTGATGCATCGACTGCATATCAGCTTCGCGAATCGTATCGCGACCAGGCCGTGGCGGCTCTTGGCAGTTTTGCCGACGGCATCCGGAATCCTCCAGGGCAAAACTGCGCCAGGAACACGCGAAAGGGTGGTAATTCCCGGCTTGTAGCTTGCGGCTGGTTGCTTCTCTCAAGCCGAAACGGTATCCGCTCCGTTGGTCAGAGGCAGGAAATATTGCGTGCCGCGAATGGGCTCCGAAAGCCGGCGCAGCAACTCTTGCAGGTCCCGGTTGTGCTCGACAAAGTCGATTTCGGAGGTGTTCACGATCAGCAGGTCCGACGCGGTGTAGTGGAAGAAGAAGTGCTCGTAGGCCCTGACCACCGCCTCCAGATAGTCGTCGTTGATGGAAACCTCTGCCAACGCCTTTTTCTTTTTGAGTCGTTTCTTCAGCACTTCGGGAGTGGCGTGCAAGTAAATCACCAGGTCGGGGGTGGGTAGCTGGTCGCGAAACATCGAGTAATAGCGGTTGTAAACCTCCAGTTCCTGGTCGTTCAAATTGAGACAGGCAAAGACTTTGTCTTTTTCGAAGACGTAGTCGGCCACCACGGTGCGGCGCGAGTTGGGACGGAGGTCCAAAGCGCGCAATTGTTCGAATCGCCGGATCAGGAAGGAGAACTGGGTCTGAAATGCCGCCCCCGCCTCCCCTTCGTAGAAGGCGGCCAGAAACGGGTTAGTCTCCGGTTCGGTTACCAGTTGGGCATTGAGCCGCTCGGCGATGATGCGGGCCAAGGTGCTCTTGCCGACCCGAATGGGTCCTTCCAGCGCGATGTAGTGAGGCAACTCGAAAAGGTTTGCCATGATCTGTTGCGGGCAGAATAGCCTGCCAGCTCTCAACTGTAAAGACGATATCCAGTTTCCAGTTTCCGGTTTCCGATTTCCAGCTTGCAAATCAAGCGATCGAGCGGCCCGGAAACGGGGAACCGGCCTCCGCTAGGTTACAATCCTTGTGAAATGCTGGGACTGCTGGTGACAACGGCTGCAGTGGGCGCAGCTTGCGGCTTGGGCTATAACAGCATGGCGCCGCGCTCGCAACTGTTTGGCCGCACCTTTATCGGCAATCAGAGCACTCCCCGGCAGATTGCCCTCACCTTCGACGATGGTCCCAGCGATCCGGATACGCTCAAATTACTGGAGATCTTAGAAGCCAGCGGCGTCCGGGCGACCTTTTTCATGATTGGCCGCTATGTCGCGATGTATCCGAAGATTGCGGAGGCGGTAGCACGCGCCGGCCATGCCATTGGCAATCACACCTTCAGCCATCCCAACCTGATATTCCGTTCGTGGACGCAGATTCGCCAGGAGCTCGAGCAGTGCCAGCGTGCTTTGACGGATGCGGTGGGGGAACACTCGCGTCTGTTTCGGCCGCCGCATGGCGGCCGCCGGCCCGACGTGCTGCGCGTGGTAAGAGAGGCGGGTTTAGTCCCGGTAATGTGGAGTGTAGCTGGGCGGGACTGGAACTCGGACTCGGCCGCGCAGATTGAGGCCAGAGTGGCCCGCCAGACGCGCGGTGGGGACGTCATCCTCCTGCACGACGGCAGCCACTTAAAGACCGGCAGCAACCGTTCGCAAACCCTGATTGCCACGGAGCGTCTCATCCGGCGCTATCAGGACCAGGGCTTTCGGTTCGTCACTATTCCGGAAATGATGCAGCCCCCAGCCTGACAGAAGATAAGCCCTCGCTTTCGGGCCGGAGGGTGGAATCTGCAATCACACCGGGAAGAACTCCCTTTGTCTTTGACTATTGCCGGGTTCTGGGCGAACATCGGACCGGATTGTCTCGCGGTTGCCAAGGGGAGGTGGATGTTGCAGGGGGGCGGAGCTTCGTCTATGAAGAACATTTTCGAGGTACTCAGGCAAAAAGAAGCAGAATTACAACAGCTCCAAAAGGAGGTTGAGGCCCTGCGGATGGCGGCGCGCTTGCTGGCCGAAGAAGGCGACTCGCGGATCGAGGCGCCGCTGCGTCCGGCGATAGCTGCGGCCGGTCCGGTGCCCGCGCCGGCGCCGCGTTCCAGCAGGGAAGTTCCCGTCATGTTCGAAGCTGGTCCCCGGCAGTTTCCGTGAGCGCAAGAGCGTAGTTCGTGGCGGTAGAAATGCAAAGTGCAGACAAAGTGGGAGAGCGGCGCCGGCATCCGCGCAGGCACATTACCGGTGGGCAACTGCTGACTGCCAGCCTGGCTCTCCGCAGCGTCAATGGCGAACTGCAGCACCGCAGCGGGGTTGTTCTCAATCTGAGCGAAGGCGGGATGGGGGTGCGGCCATTTCCGCCACTGGCACGCGGAGCAGTAGGAGGTGTGCACCTGGATTTACCCGGCGCCGCTCGGGCGTTTACCGGCAAGGGCCTGGTCGCCTGGGTGGCCGACGGCGGACGGGCCGGAATCTGCTTTCTCGATGTGCCGCAAAGCGCGCGCGAGCAACTGCGCGACTGGCTGAATGAGGATCTTTGCGTGGCTCTAGAACCCGAAAAAGTTGATGTCGAGAAGATCGTTTCCGGTACTCGCCGAGACGGTGGCGACGACGAACTCGATTTTCAGGCAGCGCTGGACCTGATCGCCGAGCGGGCGCAGGCGATTACTGGAGCCAGCGGAGCTGCGTTGGCGCTCGGGGACCGCACGGGAATGGTGTGCCAAGCCAGTGTGGGCGAGGCTCCCGATGTCGGCGTGCAGCTTCGGCCGGAAGCGGGATTATCCGGCTACTGCCTGCGTACCGGGGAAGTTGTCCATTGCAGCGATACCGAGAGCGACCCGCGGGTAAATGCCGTGGCGGCCAGGCAACTGAAGCTGGGGTCGGCCATTATCGTTCCAGTGTTCGCGCTGGGCCGGCTTTCCGGGTTGCTGGAGGTCTTCTCGCCGCGTGCCCATGCTTTCGATGAAAAGCACGTGGCGCGCCTGGAGCGCTTCGCGGAATTGTTGGCATCCGCCGTGGAAGAGAATCAGAAAGAACAAAAGTTCGTGGCCAGTGCGGTGGCCGAACCGCCGTCCGATCCTCCGGCGCCTCTCCCGGAACCAGTAGCGCGCCCGGAATCGGAATCGCCCGCGCCGCCGCTTTCCGAACCAGTAATACGGGTTGAGACGGATACTCTAAAGCCGGTTCCGGCAGCGCCTCCCTCGCCGTATTTTGTTTTTGACAGGCCCCCCAAGCCAGTGGGCTCAGCGCCGAATGCTGATCCACGTCCCAGTGGAGTCAGAGAGGATGCCCCGCGCACACTCAATGCTACGGGGGTAGGGAAGGTATGGCAGACCTGCAGCGCCTGCGGACACCTCAATCCGCCGTGGGCGGTGCAGTGTGAAGAGTGCAAGCACCCCCTGGACAGCATGCCCGCAAACCAGGCACCGGGAGCAGTGGCGCCCGCACCTATGGCAAGTGTAGTTGCGGAAGCAAAGCTCGCGGAAGCCGCCCCGGCTGTGCCGGATTCCCGCCGGGTTCGCACGCTTGTGCTAGGCGGCATTATTCTACTGGTGCTTTGTGTGCTCGCGTTTTTCGCCGGACGCTATCTGGGCCGGGCCCGGCTCACGGCCAAGCCGGCGGAGACGCCCAGTTCCTCCGCCTTGCCACTAGAAGCTTCTGCAACTTCACAGACAACCTCGGCGCCGGCAGCCACGGCGTCAATCCCTCCGGAGCTGGCGGCGAACAGCGATGCCTCCTCGGCGTCCAGGCTGGACGGTGCTGAGCTGCTCAAGCCGGTGCGCCTCACGATGTTGCCGGAGAAGAGCGGGGAAGCAACGCTGCCGGGCCCAGAGCAAACGCAGCAAAAGCAGCCGGAAATCACCATCGCTTTGATGGCGGTGACCATGCCTCAGGGAACTTCCGAGTCCGCACCGATCACCGTAGGGAAGCTCGTCCACCGGGTGGACCCGGCGTATCCCGCGGCGGCGCGCGGCAAAAAGCTCAGTGGCGTTGCAGTCTTGTCCGCTGTCGTCAGCAAGATGGGGACGATGAAAGAAGTGAATCTCATCAGCGGGCCGGAAGCGCTGGGGGCGGAAGCCATCAAAGCCATTCGGCAGTGGCGTTATGAACCGTATCGCGTCGCCGGCCAACCAGTGGACGTAAAAACCACCATTACCGTTACTTTCCCGCCCGTCCGCGAGTAATGCCTCTGATTTGGGATTGGGGAATTTGGATTTGGGATTTCAGGATCCAGTAGAATCAAGACGCTCCTCCTCAGTCCATTCCCCAATCCGAATTCCCAAATCCCAAATTTTCTCTGCGTCTCGGTGTCTCTGTGGTGGGTGTTGCCTCACCTCTTTTCGCCGGCGTCCAGTTGCCTAAACGCTTCGCGCGCCGCAGCCACCGTTTGTTCCACATCCTGTTCGGTATGCGCCGCGCTGAGGAACGCGGCCTCGAATTGTGAGGGAGGCAGGTAAATTCCCGCTTCGAGCATGCCGCCAAAAAATCGAGCGAATGCGTTCGTATCGCAAGTGGCGGCGTCTTCCCAGTTAGAGACTCTGCGCGGCGTGAAGAACCAGGTGAACATCGAACCCACCCGATTGAAGGTAAGGGGAACCTCGGCCGAGCGCGCCGCCTGGGCCACGCCCTCCACCAATTGGGCGGCAAGTTTATCCAGGCGGGAGTACAGCCCTGGGTTGTCGCGAATGCAGCAAAGAGTCGCCAAGCCGGCCGCCATGGCTAAGGGATTACCGCTCAGGGTTCCGGCCTGATAAACCGGGCCCAGCGGGGCAACCAGTTTCATGATCTCTCGCAAGCCACCATAGGCTCCGACGGGCAGGCCCCCTCCGATAATCTTGCCGAGGGTGGTCAGATCGGGCTGTATGCCGTACAACTCCTGGGCCCCGCCATAGCTAACCCGGAAACCGGTCATTACCTCGTCGAATATCAGGAGCGCGCCATCGCGGCGGGTCAATTCGCGCAAGCCGGCCAGATAGCCCGGATTCGGCGGAACACATCCCATGTTGCCCACCACCGGCTCCACCATCACGCAGGCGATCTCGCCCTTGAATTTGCCAAAGGCCAGTTCCAGCGCGGAAAGATCGTTGAAAGGCAAAGCCAGGGTGTAGCGCGCCAGTTCCTCGACCACCCCGGCCGAACCGGGAATTCCCAGCGTGGCTACGCCCGACCCCGCCTTCACCAGCAAGGAATCCGCGTGGCCGTGATAGCAGCCTTCGAACTTGATGATGTACTTGCGCTGGGTGTAGGCGCGCGCCAGCCGTATGGCGGACATGGTGGCTTCCGTACCCGAGCTGACGAACCGTACCTGCTCCATGCTGGGCACCGCCGCCAGAATCACCTCGGCGAGCTCAACCTCGGCGCGAGTGGAAGCGCCGAAGCTGCTGCCGTGGCGCGCCGCGGCTATTATCGCTTCCAGCACGGAGGGTTCGGCATGGCCCAGGATCAGCGGTCCCCAGGAACCCACGTAATCGATGTACTCATTGCCGTCGGCATCGTAAATGTGCGCCCCTTGGCCGCGTTGGATAAAGGGCGGGTTGCCGCCCACCGCGCGAAACGCGCGCACCGGCGAATCAACTCCGCCGGGGATC
>Ga0326727_10022274_pt1 | contig 12273 bp, 10 predicted proteins | sample MB2enrmetagenome_FD_207643 | JGI IMG/M metagenome (GOLD analysis project Ga0326727, IMG submission 207643) | Lab enriched peat soil microbial communities from McLean, Ithaca, NY, United States - MB29MY | ecosystem: Environmental > Terrestrial > Soil > Wetlands > Peat | place: USA: New York... | reverse complement strand
GGCCGGTAATGTAATCTTCGGTTTCCTTCCGATGCGGAGTTTTGAAGATGACGTCGGTCTTGTCGTGCTCGATCAATTTCCCCAGCAGGAAGAAGCCGGTGGTATCGGCCACGCGCGCCGCCTGCTGCATGTTATGCGTCACGATGACGATCGTGCATTGCTCCTTCAGCGCAAAAAGCAGATCCTCGATTTTGGAAGTGGCGATCGGGTCCAGCGCCGAGCATGGCTCATCGAGCAAGAGAACTTCGGGATCCACCGCCAGGGCGCGGGCGATACAAAGCCGCTGCTGCTGGCCGCCGGACAAGGCATAGGCCGATTCGTGCAGTTTGTCTTTGACCTCGTCCCACAGCGCCGCGCGGCGCAGGCTCTTCTGCACCAGGTCCGCCATGCCCTTGCGTGAGGCCAGTCCATTGACTCGCGGACCATAAGCGATGTTGTCGAAAATCGATTTGGGGAAGGGATTGGGACGCTGGAAGACCATCCCCACGCGCCGTCTGAGGCTGGTGACATCCATATCCAGGATATTCTCGCCATCGAGATCAATCTCGCCTTCGAGCCGGGTATTGCGCAGGGTGTCGTTGATCCGGTTCAGGCTTCTCAGAAAGGTGGATTTTCCGCAGCCGGAGGGTCCGATCAAGGCGGTTACGCGGTTGGTCTGAAAAGTGAGGGAGATGTCGTGCAGCGCTTTGAAAGTTCCGTAATAGAAGTTCACGTGATCCGCGCGCATCTTGATCGCGGGATTCACGGACGTTTGTTCAGACATATGATTGGCCGCAAAGCTTTGCGGCGGGACGCGAGTGGCTGGATGTGGTGTCATGAGCTAGCCTCTGGGAACGGAGATTCCTCGTGCGATCACGGTCCTGGCAAGAATATTGGCAAATAAAACCAGAGTCAGCAGAACCAAACCCGCCGCCCAGGCCTGACGGTGCCAATCATCGTAAGGGGAGATCGCTTTGTAATAAATCATCACCGGCAGGGAGGCAGTGGGTTGGGTCAGTCCTGTGCTCCAGAACTGGCTGTTTAGTGCGGTAAACAAGAGAGGCGCGGTTTCGCCTGAAATGCGGGCCACTCCCAGGATCATGCCGGTCATGATCCCCTTACTGGCGGCCGGTACGATGACCCGCGCGATGGTGAGCCATTTGCTGGCGCCTAAAGCCAGCGATCCTTCGCGCAGCGAACGCGGAACCTCTTGCAGAAACTGCTCCGTGCTGCGCGCCGAAATCGGGATCAACATCAGGCTGAGGGCGAACCCTCCGGCCAATGCGGAGAATCCGTGCATCGCGACGACGACGATGCCCCAAGCGAAAATGCCGATCACAATCGAGGGAACGCCATTCAGCAAGTCCGCCGCGTAGCGGACCGCAAACGCTATGGACTTTCCTCCAAACTCCGAAAGATAGACTCCGGCCATGAATCCGATCGGCAGTCCGATCACACTTGCCAACAGGATAATCTCCGCGCTGCCCACGATGGCGTTCGCCATGCCTCCACCCACTTCGCCGGGCGAGAGCGGCAGCTTAGTAAAGAAACCGAGATCGAGCGATTTTCCGCCGTTATAGACTAGGTAGGCGAGAATCAGGAAAAGCGTGGAAACAGTCAGAAAGGCGCAGACGCCGGTGAGCGTCAGCATGACGTTGTTAACGGCCCTGCGGCGCTGGTCGCGGAAGGTCATGACTTGGCCGATCCTTTATTTGTCGTTAACACAATGAGCAACTGCGCCAAGCCGTTTACCACAATGGTGAGCACGAACAGCACCAAACCTAACTCCACTAGCGCCGAAAGGTGCACGTCGCTGGTCGCCTCGGTAAATTCGTTGGCAATCACCGCCGCGATGGTGTAGCCGGGCGAAAGCAACGAGGCATGTATGGCGGGATTGTTCCCAATCACCATGGTAACAGCCATGGTTTCGCCCAACGCTCGCGCCAGGCCCAGGAAAATGGACCCGATGATGCCCAGCTTGGCGAATGGCAAAACTACCTGAAAGGTCGATTCCCATTGCGTCGCGCCCAACGCTAAGGCGGCTTCGCGCTGCTCGCGCGGCACCGCCATCAGCGCCTCGCGCGAGACCGAAATAATGAAGGGGAACGTCATGACGGAAAGGATGACCCCGGCGGTAAGATAGCCCACTCCGAAGATCGGACCCTGAAACAGAGGCAGAAATCCGAATGCCTTTTTCAGCGCCGGCTCGATGAAATTGCGCATCAAGGGCACCAGCGTGAAGATCGCCAGCAGCCCGTAGATCACACTGGGCACAGCGGCCAGCAATTCAACTAGAAATGTCAGTGCGTTCGAGAGCTTGGCCGGAGCCAGTTCGGAAAGAAATATCGCCGCGCCAACCCCCAGCGGAACGGAGATCAGTAGAGCGAGGACAGCGTCCCATAAATGAAAGGGAGCGCTCCATATTGATCTGCATCTCCCGGATTCCAAGTTGTGGAGGTGACAAAACCAAAGCCGAATTTCTGGCGCGTGAGATCGGAATGAACCCACAAACCCCACAGCAATGCGCCGGTCAAGACCAGCACCAACAGGGCAAAGAAACAGGTCACGGCATAGGCTACCTCGTCACCGCCGCGCAGGCGCTCAAAAACTGTTCGTGATTGTCTGGGGGCGGCGATGACAGGGGTAACCATAGGTCTGCTGCAAACTACTGAATGACTGCGATCTGCTTCTTTTCCTTGGCCACAATACTAGCCGGCAAAGGCGCGAAATCGAGCCCCGGGGCTTCCTTCTGACCCGCGTCCAGCATCCACTTGAGAAAATCGACGACGGCCTTTTTCTTCGCGGCATCGGGGATCTTGCTCGGGATCAGGAGGTAAGTAAAAGACGAAATGGGATAAGCACCCGCACCCTCGGCATTGGTGATGGACACGCGAAAATCATCCGGTATGGACTTCGCTGCACCGGCCGCAGCCGCAGTCACGCTGGCGACGCTCGCCGTAACGAATTTACCGGCCTTGTTCTGTACCGCGCCGTACGGCATCTTTTCCTGGGCGGCGTAGATGAGTTCAACATAGCCGATCGAGTAAGGCGTTTGCTTGACGATTCCCGCTACGCCTGGATTACCGCTTCCCGCCAAACCGCTGGCCGGCCACATCACCGAACCTGCCGGTTTGCCGACCTTGCCCGCCCATGCCGGACTCACTTTGTGCAGATAGTCGACCCAAACGAAAGTCGTCCCGCTGCCATCGGACCGGTGCACCGTGACGATGTCTTCAGCCGGAAGCTTCACGCCAGGATTCTGGGAAGTGATTTTCGCGTCGTTCCACTTCTTGATCTCGCCGAGGTAAATGCCCGCCAGCGCGTCAGGTGTAAATTTCAATTCTCCGGTGACACCTGGGATGTTGTACACCGGTACCACCGCTCCGAGAACCGTTGGGAAGTGAAGCGGCCTCACCTTCATTTTGGCCATGTCCTCATCAGTCATCGGCATGTCCGATGCACCAAAATCCACCGTGCCCGCTGTAAGCTGCCGGATGCCGGCGCCGGAACCAAGTGCCTGGTAGTTGATCTGCGCTTCTTTGAACTCCTGAAACCACTTCTGATAAATCGTCTGCGGGAACGTCGCACCGGCGGCGTTCAGAGAAACCTGAGCTGCGGCCGGCCCCGCAAGCAGAACTGGAAGGCAGGCAAGGCCTATCCAACGTGATCTTTTCATACGTTACAATCCCCTTTTCTAAACTGGAAGGGGCGGACTTTTTAGTGTCTCACCCCAATGTTACAAATCGATTACTAGATTCTTGCGGTTTAGTTGCCCCGCGTGATGCGAATTCCCTAGAACTTTGGCATGCTGCCCGGCAGTGAGTAGCGGACGTCGAAGTATATCGTGCTGTCGTGAGTTGCCTTAGGCGCGCCGGCAGCCACATACCAGGGATCGCGCATCAGCCACTCATACTGCCCGATCACGTTCATAGCACCGTACTTGGCGTCTTTCCAGAAGGTGTAATTGAAGCCGAAGGTGACTTCATTGATGTCGCGATTCTGGCTGTTGGCGGAACCGGTGTAGCCGTAGCCGATAGGAGTCTTGCCGTTGGCGTCGAGCAAGGCGGCCTTCTCGATATAAATGTTGCCGAAGTAGCCGAACAGCAGGAGCTTTTTCATGACGGTGGCTTCCAGGCCTTCGTTGAAGCCGGCGGAGAAGACGGGTTGCAGCGATCCGTCGGCCCGAACGACCACGTCAGGCGCTTGGCCGAAGAGGTAACGGCCTTCCCCTGCGCCGTAGAAATTGTTGCTGATGAGGCGAATGTCCTTGGTGAGGCCGAAGTTCATATTGAGCGATCCGGCGCGGCCGGTGGTGGTCGAGTAGGTGTTGTTGGCGGAATTCCAGATTTTGAATTCGCTCAAGATGCCGGCGATTTCGATGTGGGCGCGAGGGTTGGGATCGAAGGCCATCTTGGCGATGATGTCGGGCATCAGGGTCGGCGTGCTCAGAACGTTACCGGAGGTGTTGTCGAGTTGCGCTCCCGCCAAGCCGGACAGCGCCGAAGCCGAGGGGTAAGTGATGCCGGAACCGCCGGCGGAGCCGCCGACGTAATCGGTGGGATTCTCAAATGCGAGGCCGACCGCCACCTTATCGGTCGGGTGGTAAACCAGACGAACGCCAGGTTGACGGGTCCACGTCAAGCCAGCGAGGTAGTTCACGTCCATGACCTGCGAGTAGAAGATATCGCCGGGCAGGGGGGATAAGCCGACGCGGTTCGGCGTGAGCAGGCTCCAGCTTTGGCCGGCCAGAAACTCCAGCTTGTTTTTGCGGACGTCCACCCAGTATAGGCGGATGCGCGGCACAAATGCGCCGTTGGTGACGCCCGAGCTGCCGGGGGTCGCGCTGCTCAAGAAGTCAAACTCGTTGTAGCCGATGAAATGAGTATCTTTCCACTGGCCGTCGATGCGGAAACCGATACGACTGTTCTGCGGGCTGAAGTGGAATTCGGAAAGCTTCGAGGTGGACGCCGTGTTATAAGGCACGCTGCCGAAGTTGGAGCCGATGCTCGATCCCGCGTTCTTATCACGCCAGACGGACGTCAAGTCCATAAAGCCGATAGGAGTGACGCACACGTTGCCGAGGCGTAAGTACGGTGGAACGGCGTTCTGGTCAGTACCGGCCTCGCAGGGATTGCCCGGAGATCCGGCTTTCTGGGCGGCGAACACGGGAAGCGCCGGATTCGCCGGCGCTTGCGGAACCACCGGTGTCAGGCTGCTGACTTCTCCAAGGCTGGCTGGCCGCACCATGGGGGCTGCGGCGGCCTGGTTCGCGCTGACGCGCTCCAGCAGCTTCTTCTGTTCCGCGATGGCCGACTGCAAAGCTTCCAGTTGCTTCTGCTGTGCGGCAATTTGCGCCTTGAGCGCGGCGATGTCATCGGCGTTGCTGCCGTCGGCCGCCCCCAGCACGCCGGTTACTGCGAGAAAACCTGCCAGCGCCAGGGCGGCGTAGCGCGGCCTTTTCTTCAAAGATCTCATTCAAGTCTCCTGTTTAACTTTAGACAGACACTGACCACGTGTCCCGTACTGCGAACGGAATAACGATTCTAGGAGAACTATTTATATATCGGATTACTTTGGTGTTACAGATTCATTACTAAGAGGAGGGAACGAGCGCGAACGGGCGCATGGGAGAACCGGTCCCGCCGCGAATTTTGAGCGGGCTGGCGACGAACAGAAACTCGTAGATCAATTCCGCGGCGAGACCTTCCAGATTCAGGCACTCGATGATGTGAATGCCGCTCTCCACCAGCAGGTGAACGTGCACAGGCATCGCAGCATCGGGTACTTTTTCAAACGCCACGGTATCCGATCCCGCGGCAAATACGCCTCGAGAACTCAGCCACCGGGCGCTGGCCAGGGAGGGTCCGGGTCCGCGGACTTCCGAAATAAACCGCGGCGCGTCTTCCCAGAATTGCGCCCAGCCGGTACGCAGCAGAACGATATCGCCTCGTTGAATACTGACCGATTGCCGCGCGACGGCCCGGTCTAACTCGTCAGGGGTCACCTCAAAATCGGCCGGCAGGGATTGATTGCCATGGAGAGCCGCGATATCCAACAGCACGCCGCGGCGCAGAATCGGCTGCACCGTGTCGACGGTAAGATCGCCGATCCCGCCCGCATAAGATTGGATCCCGGCTGCCTTCCGCCCGCCATGCAGATTTCCTCCGCAGGAGAAATGGCAGAGCGCGTCCAGGTGAGTGCCGACGTGGCCGCCCAGGGCAATCGATTCGGAAGCCGAACTGACCCCCCCGGGCCCGTTGTAATCGCCGTGCTTCTTATTCAGCGAGAAAAGAAATGGCGGATGTGACGGATGATGCGGCATCCCCACAAACCAAGGCTGGCTCAGATCCATGATCCGGCAACCGGCGACCACTTCCAGCAGGTTCGGAAGAGCGGAGTTCATCGGTGGTGGTTAATCGCGCTTCGAATAATAGTACGTGTACTTGCTGTACAGTTCGGTGGCGCGGGCGCCGTTGGCAACGATCCCAATCACGTTGTTCTCGCACAGCGACTGCATGGCGCGGACAATATTATCGTAAGTGGTGGACCCAATGCGCACCACGATCAGCGTGGCGTCGCTCAAGGTGGCCAGCAGGTTGGCATCCGCCGAGAACAGCAGCGGCGGCGTATCGGCAATCATCCAGTTGAAAGCCCGCGGCAGGTTGGTGAGAAGGCTGCGCACCTGCTTGAGGTTCAGCAGTTCCAAAGGATTCTTGACGGCTGTTCCAGCAGGCATGATGTACAGATTGGTGTTCCCAACCCGCCGGATTACGGATTCAAGCGGAGCACCGTGAATCAGGTAATCGGAGAAGCCGGGGCCGCGTTCGCTTTGGAATAAGTGATGAATGATCGGGCGCCGGAGGTCGAGATCGGCCAGCAGTACCGGGTTTTCCGCCAACTGCGCTTGCGCCAGCGCCAGATTGACGGCGGTGAAGGTTTTGCCTTCCGCCGGGGAGGCGCTGGTCACGATCAGAGTATGGATGTTCTGCTGACCTTGAATATGATTCAAGCGCGTTCGAAGGCTGCGAAACTCCTCGCCGGGCACTTCGTGCGGACGATCCAGATTGATCAGGTGGGCTTCCGGAGCGACCTGAAGCGGGATTTGCTGTACCTTGCTCAGCAGATTCGCCCAATCCGTACCATCGTCGGCCGGCGGTTGCGCCCCCCCATAACCTTCCTGCGGGTAGTCGGCCATGAGCGCGGCAGTGCGCTCGCGAAAACTGTCCGGAGATTCTGCAGGAGGAGAAGGTTCTCCTGTGGTGACATGCCCTAACTGCTCCGCCCTCCGCAACGCGTCGTGTACTCGGCTCATATTTTCCGGCCTTCTATTCTGATCTTACTTACTTACCACCATATTGAGAATGATAGTAGAGCGAAATGGCCGTGCCAATCATCCCTACGATCACCGCTACCGACCAGCCCACGTAAGCCAAACGTCTTTTGCGCCGCAGCAGCAGCGCATTCTCGAGAAGGGGAATACTGCTTAGAACCGGGAGGTTTGTATAAGCCCTGACGTCCTTCAGATTCTTCAGTGAAGTGTCCTTCATTTCTTTCGCGCCAGCCATGGCGAACCCCGCCATGAGGCCGCCGATCGCGCCGAACGCAACAATCTGCCAGCGGTTCGGCGCGGTAGGCGTTTCGGGGAGATTCGCGGGATCCAACAGATCCAGAGTCTCCCCCGCCTTCCTGGTGGTGACGTCCTTTCCCTGCTCGGCCAACTGCTGCTTGTGGGCCAGTTCCTCATAACGCTGTGCCGCCACACTGCGGTCCCGCATCAGGGATGCGTACTTCTGCTCGTTGATGGGACTGGCTTCGATCCGGGCCTGAACTCTCGCCATATCGGCGTTCAGTGCTTCCTCATCCTTCTGGGCTTTCACCCTGGCTAACTCGAGCGCGTTCAGTTGCGCGGTCGTCGTGTCAATTTGCGTCTTGACGGCCTGCAGGCTCTGCTGATTTTGGAAACTCATTGTCCGCTTGGGCGCCGACCCTTTCGGTTTGCTCGATTCGGCAGCCGAAGCCGCGGCGTTGGCCGCATCATCGTCCTTTTTCATTTGATCGTAACGCTGCCGCAGCGCGTCAAGTTTGGCTTTGTAATCGATGATGTCGGGGTGCTGATCCGTCATGCTCTTGCGCAGCACCGCCAACTGCGCCTCCATTTGTGTGATCTCGTGCCTCAGTTGGATCAGTTCCTGGTTCTGTTCGACCTTCGCGCTCTGCATCACCGTGTCTTCCGGCGACGTGGATGCCAGCCCACTCTCCATTTGGGCATATTGCCCTTTGAGGCTGGCCAGGGTCTGTTCGCTGATCAACTTCTGCTGCTCGTTTCGGTTCAACTGGTCCTGAACGCCGTTGAGCCGCGCACGGTAGCTCTCCATTTCGCTGATGTTGGCCTGCAACTGCTCCGGAAGCCGTCCGTTATTCGATTGTTTAAACGCTGTCAGTTCCTGATCCAGCTTTTCGATCGCGTCCTTCGATTCTTTCAATTCATCCGAGAGCAAGTCGTTAGTGCTGTTGACGCCCAGCCGCTGGCGGTTTTGATTCGCGTCCGTCAACATGCTGACCAATGCGCTCACTACGGCTTGGGCCTTAAAGCGATCGGGATAGGGAAAAGAAATTGAGAAGGCGGTGTTCGGTTTGCCGCCGCCTGATTGCATGCCGATAAAATCGAGCTTGATGTCCCTTCGCATTTCCTCGATCACGTCTTCCAGCGGTTTGCGATTGCGCTCCGATTTATAAAGGTCGAGCGAGGGCCTCTGGATCAGTTCCGAGAGCCGCGTGCGGCTGACCACGTCCTGCCAGATCGCGTTCACACTATCGGTCATCTGCTGGTTGAATGTTGCGGGCACCAGGTTTTCAGGTATCTGGGAGGGCGTAATGCGCAGCATGGCCCGCGAAACATACACGTTCGGCAGAAAGAATGCGACCATCGTGCTGAGCACGATTCCGGCGTAGAGCGGGGCTACAATCCACGAGACGTGCCGCCGCGCGATGTCGATATAGTCTTCGAGGTCGAGCGCCCGGCGCGAAACGCTAAGTTGATTCTGCGGAATAGCGGTCATTGATGCCTCCTCCGGATATGACTTCCTGCCGCTATGGGCAGTCCCCTCCTATCACTATATGACGAACGGGGCAGTTGCGGCAACCTAATGTTATCCAAAGGGTTATGGGCCGCAGGTTATTCCGGTACCGTAACCACATCGCCATTCTGCAGAAGAATGTTCTGTTCCAGGTGAGTGCCCTTGCTGACCTCGTTGTAATTGAACGAGAACTTCTGCTGGCCGCGGAGAACATAGATCTTTTTTTTCTTGGCGAAATCAGTGGGCCCGCCCGCTTCGATCAAGGCCTCATAAATGGTCTTGGGAGTCGTCAGCGGATATAGGCCGGGTTTTCTTACGCCCCCGCTCATGTAGTACTTCTTGCTGTTGATTCGCAAAACCTGGATGTTCACTTCCGGGTTATTGAAGTACGTCTTCAGCTTCTCCGTGATGGCCTCGGAAAGCTGCTGGCTGGTCAATCCCGCCGCCTTGATCTCTCCCGCGAAGCGCACCGAAACGAAGCCGTCGGGCCGCACTTCGAGATTCTGACTGACGTCCACTTGATGCAGCACGTTGAGGTACAGGACGTCCTCCGGTCCGATCACATAGGGGTCCTTTTGGACGCCTCCAGCCGTTACTTGCCCCGGACTCGTCGGTTTGGCGTTCTTGCTGTTTTTCGAAGAACCTTTGCCCTTGCCTTTTGATGGGGTGGTCTCCGCCGGCGGAGCGGCAGTTTGCGGCGCGGCGTCCGTGGTAGCCGGTACCGCAGCCGGAGGAACCGTGGGATTGGCAACGGCTTGTTTCGGCGCCTCGGATTTACCCGTATCTTGGCCCCTGGCCGGCGGTTGGATAACCAACGAACTCGTTAACAGAAGAATAGCCAGGGCGCAACGCCCCACGCCGCTGGAGCGGATCATCTCACTCATGTAGACATTATCGTATCAAGTTTTTCGTTCTTCCAGATTCCAGGCATATTTTGCTTCAAAAAAGCTTCCGGCTCCCTGAGACGGTATGATCAAGGAGACTCATGAATCGGATCGTTTCGCTTGCTCTTTTGGCTTCCAGCTTCCTCTCCGTTTTCGGCCAGGAGCGTCGCGCAGGCCCGCAGGCCCCTGCCGCGAACTCTCCCGCCGCGGAGGCGGAGAATGCTCCGCCGGCCGTCGAAAAGCTGGTCAAAAGCCAGCATTCCCTGCGGGTGGGAGGAACCGGGCTCAACTATACGGCTACTGCCGGTACGCTGGTCCTCAAACGCGAGGACGGCAAGGCCCGCGCCACCATCTTCTTTGTTTCCTACGCGCTGGACGATGCCGACAAAGCCGTTCGTCCCTTGACTTTCGCCTTTAATGGAGGTCCGGGGTCTTCGTCGGTATGGCTCCATATGGGGGCGCTTGGTCCGCGCCGCGTCGCCATTCCCGCGGATGGCAGTGCGCCCGCCCCGCCCTACCAGATCGTGGATAACGAGGATACGTCGCTCAAGTTCACCGACCTGGTCTTCATCGACCCCGTCAGCACCGGTTTCAGCCGCGCCGCGCCGGGTGAGAATTCATCGCAATTCCACGGTTATGATGCGGATTTGGAAGAGGTCGCCGATTTCATCCGCCTCTACCTCACCCGCTTCGACCGCTGGCTCTCTCCCAAGTTCCTGGCCGGTGAAAGCTACGGCACCACGCGCGCCGCGGGCCTTTCCGAGTACCTGCTGCATCAGGACGGAATTTATCTCAACGGCATCTCGCTGATCTCTTCGGTACTGAACTTCGAAACCATCCGTTTCTCTCCCGGACACGACTTGCCGTACATCCTCTACCTGCCCACCTACACCGCCGCGGCCTGGTATCACAAAAAACTGCCCTCCGACTTACAAAACGGAAAGCTCGAAAACGCCATCGAGCAATCGCGCCGATTCGCCGCTGACGAATACACGCTGGCATTGATCAAAGGCGACAAGCTCTCCACCGCCGAAGGCGCTGATCTGGCGAAAAAACTGGCCCGCTTGACCGGTCTGCGGGCGGAGTACATCACCCAATCCAATTTTCGCGTGCCGCCCAACCGTTATTACAAAGAACTGCTACGCGGCGAGCGGCGCACCATCGGCCGCTATGACGACCGCCTGGAAGGCATCGATCTGGACGCCGCCGGATCGGAGCCGGAATACGACGCCAGCTACGCCGCCGTGCAAGGCGCCTTCACCGCCGCGTTTAATGATTACGTGCACAACGAACTGAAATACGAGACTGAAATCCCGTACGAAGTCCTTACCGGCAAGGTGCAGCCGTGGAGCTACGCCAAGCAGCAGAACCAATACCTCAACGTATCGGAACCGCTGCGCCAGGCCATGACGCAGAATCCAGCGCTGCGAGTTCTTTCCATGAACGGGTACTACGATATGGCGACACCCTTCTTCGCGACGGAGTACGTGGTGAGCCACATGGGACTGGATCCCTCGCTCACCGGCCACATCACCTTCGATTATTGCGATGCCGGACACATGCTGTACACGCGCAAGACGTGCCGCGACGAGCTGGCGAAAGCCATGTCGAACATGTATTCGGCTGCATCGGCCAAGTGAGCGTTATCTAACCCGGTGATTTGCTCGCAATGGTGGGGCAAGCGGTCGCCCGCCTCCGCCGCCAGTCAGCTCACGAATTCAGATGCGTGTTGATGCGCTCGATTGCCTCGTCAATTTCGCCAATCGACTTGTACCCGATGGTTACCGCGTCCACCGTTCCCAGCCCCATCACGAATTTAATTGACGCATCCCGCTGCTCGGGTTCGGTGAAACGTCCTTCTCCCATGATCTTCATGCCGATCACGCCCGTGCCCTGTCCGTGAATCTCGCCGATGGTCGCCGTGATCTTGGGGACGTCGCCCTTGTCCCTGTCGTCGCCGCGCAGTGTATCCATTTTGACGCCGGCATTATTGACGCGTAGTTGCGCCACGTCCAGCCACTTTGTGCTGGGGAAATCGCTCAAAGGAAGCGTCCCGTGGCAGGACGCGCCATGCGCCAGAATCTGCTTCTTGACCTTGGCTTCCGAAAAGATATCGCGGATAGGCTTAAACTCCTCAGCCCACCCCTTGGTGCGTACGCAGTGCAGCAGCACGATATCGATGTATTCGGTGTTCAGCTCCCGGCGCAGCATGTCGACCGCATTCGGCAGATCTGTGGCTTCGCTCGAGCGCAATTTGGTCAGGAAACGATAGGAATCGCGTGGGATGCCTTTCAACGCGATGGAGAGCATCTCCGGCATGCCGCGATACGACG
>Ga0326727_10022273_pt1 | contig 12274 bp, 12 predicted proteins | sample MB2enrmetagenome_FD_207643 | JGI IMG/M metagenome (GOLD analysis project Ga0326727, IMG submission 207643) | Lab enriched peat soil microbial communities from McLean, Ithaca, NY, United States - MB29MY | ecosystem: Environmental > Terrestrial > Soil > Wetlands > Peat | place: USA: New York... | reverse complement strand
ACCGACGAATCTCCTCTTGCAGGGCAGGAATTGCCATGACCGCATCGGGAATGGTCAGCGCTTTCATGCATAGATTATATGATCTCCCGATAAATATGTCCAATTATTAATGACGCTGCGTATAATTGGTAAGAAAGCATAAATTGCAAATTTGCTTTGGATATCAGAACTGGGGGTGCTTGACTAATGGAGAGGCAATCCGGACCCAGACAGGATGGCGTCCTCAATGATGAGGTTAATGGGTCGATAGGGGGGTGATAATTAGAATTTTCAGCGGCTTGATCAGTTTCAGATCAGGGGAGGAATCTTCAATCTATCTTCCATTTTCTTACTTGGCTGAGTTGGTACAAATAGGTTTTATAGATTTCGCTTCCCGCCGGATAGGCTCCATTTCAAGAGATGCCGCCCCGGGGGCGAAAAGTTGATGCGGGTCCCCTGGCCTCGCAGACCACCATCGGCTGCAGAGGTATAATTAATCAGAGTAACCCATCCCCCCTTAAAAATGCCTCCAGTTTATCGGCATATTTTCTGTCGGCGAGGGCGCTCGGGTGTATGTCGTGCGGCGAGTTTCTGTATCCGGGGATATCGAGATCGACTGATATATCGATGGCCTTAATTCCCTTGTCTCGAGCAAATGATAACATGTTGCGCGTCCCTTGACTATCGGTGATACCGGCCAGCACAAAAGTAATTCCCTTTTCCTTCGCAATCTTTGCCATCTCCAGAATCAGCGCCTCAGTTACCTGCCGACTGCGGTAATAGTTTTCTTCCAGCTTATCATATTTCTGCTCGATAAAATGCATAAGGGCTGAATGCCTCATAAGCGGAAATTCGTTATATTGAATATTTTCTAAATAATATTCAAGTTTTCCATCCGCCCCTAACCTGGCATAAGGCACCATCTGTTGTCCAAGGTTGCTAAAAAAGCAAATAACTCTCCTCCAGCTTCTTAGAAAAACATTCCTTTCCACATGAAATCCGGCGTAAGCATAAATGACCAGTTTAGGAACCCGTCTTTCTTGCAAGGCCTGGCGAAATTGTATAAGCGATTGGACGGTACCATAACCATTTACTCCAAAGTTAATAACTTCATACATCGGAAAACTTTCTTGAAGCAGCCATGGAAAAGTTTCAGAATCATTTAAAGACCAGCCACTCGTAAAAGAGCAGCCAAAGATCCAAATTTCTTTCTTTGAACCTGCTGCTTTATATGTGCCAAGCGGATGCGTTATTCTGCAGCCGTTTGGTAAGATTGTTAAATTAAATGAGTAGCCATCCTCCAGGGTTACGGTGAATTCCCCCGGCATATTGTTATATCCGAGAGAAGAATGCTTGACATATAACTTATCGCCTGGAGTGACCTTGATCGTTAGGCTTAAAGGTTGCCGTGGCTTGACTCCCTTAATACGCAGGGCGGTTTCTCCGGCAACTATTAATAGCCCGGTTAAGATAACCAGATTTGTGACAAATAAGCGGCTAAATTTCATTAACGGGTCAGCCAGCGACCATCCCAAAGGGTTAGAAAGGCGTAGCGCTTGATCCACCTCAAGAAAACAAAGGATAGTGAGACTCTTGCAAATAATCCATTTTTATCATTCTGACCTTTTCCTTCATATCTGTAAAGCCTAAAAACCCCATAAACCGGCGTGACCGCGGGAATAATTTTTAGCACAAAGCACTATACCTCGCCGAACCCCAGGCCAGCAGTGATCGGTAGTAATGAGACTGCCATATCCTTGCGCAAGCTGGCGGGGTCAACAGAAAATCGTCTGAAATTCAGGGAAGAGGCCCAAATCTTTCCAGTTGAAAGCCAGAACTCCTTGAAATATACTTAGATTATCTCACTATTAGAAAGGCTAACCATGTGCGCCTCGCCTCCTGAGTGTGCCGGGCAAATATTGGAAACCGTTCCCCTGGTTATGCTTGCCATCCGCACCGAGATGCGGAGCCATCGGGGCTCTGACCTTTCGGTGCCCCAATTTCGGGTTCTGGTTTACTTGAATCGCTATAAAGGTGCATCCCTTTCTGATATTGCCGAGCATATGGGGCTCACCCTGCCCTCAATGTCCAAGATGATAGACGGCCTGGTCGCCCGCCGGCTGGTTACCCGCCGCATGGCTCCCGGAGACCGGCGTCGGGTGACCCTGGCTCCCACTGCTCTCGGCAAGACTGCGATGCAGTCGGCCTATAAGGCCACCGAGTCCCGGCTGGCCGAGCGCCTGGCGGCGTTGCCGGAATCTGAGCGCCGCATCATTTTTAAGGCCATGCAGGTTTTGGAATCGATCTTTGTGTCCGGTCGAGAGGCAAAAACCGCCATAGGAAAATAATTAGATGGATATTTTGCAGACAAAGTCGCTCAGCCGCTGCTTTGACGGGAATATCGCCGTGGACGCCCTGACGATTTCCGTAGAGGCCGGGGAGGTGTTCGGTTTGCTGGGTCCTAACGGTGCGGGTAAGACCACCACCATCAAGATGCTCACCACCCTCCTGCCACCTACCTCGGGGACGGCGGCCGTCGCCGGCTTCGACATCGTGCGGCAAGCCCGGGACGTGCGCCGGGTCATCGGCTACGTGCCGCAGCTGGTCTCGGCCGATGGCAACCTGACCGGTTATGAAAACCTGTTGATCTTTGCCAAACTCTACGATCTCCCCCGGGTCGAGCGCGCCTCACGCATAAGCCACGCCCTGGCCCTGATGGGCCTGACCGAGGCGGCGAACCGCATGGTGCGGGAATATTCCGGTGGGATGATCCGGCGGCTGGAAATCGCTCAGTCCATGTTGCACCGGCCGCGGGTGCTCTTCCTGGACGAACCTACCATAGGACTTGATCCAGTGGCCCGCCGGGCTGTATGGGAGTATATCGAGCGCTTACGCCTCGAATATGGCACCACCATTCTGGTCACCACCCACCTCATGGAGGAAGCCGATCACCTGTGCAACCGGGTCTCGATCATGCATCTGGGCCGGGTGGTTGCCATTGGCACACCCACGGCTCTGAAAGCGTCGTTGGGCGGCACCGAGACAACATTGGATGATGTATTCGTCCATTATGCGGGCGGTACAGTTGATTCCGGGGGAGGCTACCGTGAGGTTTCCAGAACCAGGCGCACAGCCGAGCGGCTGGGGTAGGCGGCTGCTGCGGCATATGTCATCTCCATTGAAAAGGATAACCGGATTCGTCAGAAATACGCTGGTGATTACCGAGTTGGAACTGCGGAAGATTCGCCACGACCCCACCGAACTTCTCACTCGCGCCATACAGCCAGCGCTATGGCTGCTGATATTTGGGCAAGTCTTTGCCAGGACGCGGGCTATCCCCACCGGCGGTCTGCCCTACCTGGACTTTATGGCTCCCGGCATCCTCGCCCAGAGTGTCCTTTTCATCGCTATCTTCCATGGCATCGCCATCATCTGGGAGCGCGACCTGGGACTCGTCCATAAACTCCTGGCCAGCCCGAGTCCCCGCGCCGCCCTGGTGCTCGGCAAAGGTATTTCCGCCGGGACCCGCGCCCTCTCGCAGGTGGCTATTGTTTATGGGCTGGCGCTGCTGCTGGGCGTCAGAATCAACTGGAACCCGGTACCCCTGGCGGGGGTGCTGGGTGTCGCAATCCTGGGCGCCGCGTGTTTTTCTACCCTCTCATTGATTATAGCCTGCGTGGTCAAGACCCGGGAACGCTTCATGGGCATTGGCCAGGTATTGACGATGCCCTTGTTCTTTGCGAGCAACGCGATTTATCCGATCTTCCTCATGCCCGATTGGCTAAAGGTGATCTCTCATCTCAATCCGTTGACGTATGAAGTGGACGCGTTGCGGGCTTTGATGCTTACTAAGGGAACGAGCGTTTTCGGTATCGGGCCGGATATGGGAATTCTGCTGATTGTCACGGCGCTTCTGGTCATCATTGCAGGGTGGATGTATCCCAAGATCGCGATCTGAATTTAGTTGGCCAGAACGATGAGAAATGCGAGCAAATCCGCCGCATTACCTTGGTTTTTAACCACCTTAGCCTGAGGTTGGCGCACTTAGCGGGGTAAAAGGACAATATAGAAGAACCTCATGAATGAGCCGGAAGTCAGCGTGAGAAGCAGAGATAAAAAGGCAACTGCGGTCCCTCTCGAGGGGGAGACGGCGGCCAAATGGACCGTTATGGGTATTATGTCCATCGGCCTCTTTATGGCGACCCTGGACGCCAGTATCGTAAATATCTCCCTGCCGAAAATTAGCCTTTCTTTTCAGGTGCCGCTCAGCGGCATGGTGGAATGGGTCATCATTGCTTATCTCATCGTCATTGCCGGCCTCCTTCTGACCCTGGGCCGACTGCTGGATATGGTGGGGCAGAAACTGCTCTGGGTGCTGGGGCTCTCCATTTTTACCACCAGTTCCATTCTGTGCGGGGCGGCTCCGTCGCCGTTGTTCCTCGTCATTTTTCGCGCCTTGCAAGGGGTGGGAGGGGCAATGATCATGGCCACCAGCCCCGTCATGATAACCCGCGCCTTCCCGGCCACGGAACGGGGGCGGGCCTTGGGTATTCTTGGCCTGGTGGTGGCTGCCGGGACGAGCGCCGGTCCCACCGTAGGTGGTCTCATAACCCATACTTTTACCTGGCGCTGGATCTTTTACATTAATGTGCCCATCGGTATAATTGGCATTGGTGCCGCCCTGCGCCTGCTGACGGAGCCGATGCGTCCGAGCTGGAGCCGCCAGCAGTTTGACCCCCTTGGCGCCATCCTGCTCTCGGTCAGCGTCAGCTGCCTGATGTTTGGTCTGAGCTTCGGCCAAGAAGCCGGATGGCGTTCCTTCGCCATTATCGGGCTATTTGTGGCGGCTTTGGTGCTGCTGGTGGCGTTCATTATCCACGAAAAGCACGTGACCCAGCCCATCGTCGATTTTTCCCTCTTTCGCAACCGGCTGTTCACTGCGGCGATTGCCAGCAGCTTTCTCTGTTTTCTGTCACTTTTTGCCGTGATGTTCCTGATGCCTTTCTACTTGGAGGAGCTGCTGGCCCTGCCGGTCCATCTGGCAGGCCTGCTGATGACCGCGGTGCCGCTCACCATTGCGGTGGTGGCCCCGTTAAGTGGCTGGCTCTCGGACCGTCTCGGATCGCGGCTACTCAGTTCCTCAGGCATGGCCATCGTCTGTCTGGGGCTCTGGTTTCTTAGCCGCTTGAAGTCGCAGGTTTCCTTTTTTGACATTGTCTGGCCGCTGGTGGTGACCGGCTTCGGGCAAGCGCTTTTCCAACCGCCGAACAACAACGCCATTTTGAGTTCGGTGCCACCGCAGCGCTTAGGGATTGCCTCGGGGTTTCTATCGACGGTCCGCGTGCTGGGCCAATCATCCAGTGTGGCTCTCTCCGGGGCTATTTTTACCTCGCTGGGCGGCGCCCAGGCAGGCGCCGCTCTGAGCCAGAAATGGGGGCTTCCTGCCGAGCCGCTAAAAGCTGTTTTTACTCACGCCTTTCACATAACTCTGCTCACCTGCATGATCATTGCGAGTATCGGGGTTTTTACCTCGCTCATGCGAGGCCCCCGTGACAGCAGTTACCACCGACCGGGGCTGCCTCGGGGAGGCACTTTATGGGAAGTCGCAAAAAGATCCTGATTGCCGTAGACGGATCAGCAGACTCATTCCAAGCTATTAAATACGTAGGCTCGCTGTGCTCCGGCTTTCCGGTGGAAGTGGGTCTTCTCCATGTATTGCCCCTGGCGTCGGAGGAACTGCTCTGGCAGATCAGTTTGGACGAAAACTTCAAGTCGAAGATTAAGGAGCAATTCGAGCGGTTCAATGACGAGTGCCAGCGTGCGGCTCAGAAGTTCCTGGACGAGGCTAAAGAAATTTTGGTCAACTCCGGTTATGTTCCGGACTTTATCGCGACCATGCTGAGGCAATGGCAATCTGGGATTGCCCGGGAGATCATGGCCGAGGCTAAGAAGGGCTATGAGGCGGTGGTCATCGGCAGAAGGGGGATAGGGAGGGTCGAAAGCTTGATGCTGGGAAGTGTCTCGGCCCAGGTCGTACAGGGAGTTAATCGGATACCCGTGTGGGTCATCGGCGGGGAAATCCTTTCCAGCAAAATGTTGCTGGCCGTGGATGCTTCGCCAAATTCCCGCCAGGCGGTATTATATGCCGCTCCGTATGCCGCTCAGTCTGGGGCGGAAGTCACCCTCTTGCACGTAGTGCGCAAATTCTTCCCCGGATGGAGCCCGTATTTGTCGTCGGCCGGGGAAGAACTAGAGGCAGATCTCTATGGGACACTGAAGGCAAGGATTCAGGGAATGTTTGAGGCGTACAAAGGATGCCTGAAGAGTGCGAGGGTGGCGCCGGATAAGATCAGGATTGAATGCAGGTTTGGAAGCTATAGCCGTGCCGGTGAGATTCTCGCAACCGCGAGAAAGGGGAACTACGGGACTGTGATTATGGGTCGCAGGGGGATCTCAGCAGTACGCCAATTTATTATGGGCCGCGTTACCACCAAGGTGCTGAATGGGGCGGAAGGCCTGGCAGTCTGGATTGTCCCCTGAACGCCTGGGAGTCCGCCGCCCCCTTGCCACTTGGGAGATAAACAATGACTTTTGACCAGAGGTTCGAGAAGGTGAAGAAATTGATCCTGGCGCTCCGCCAGCGGCAGGATCAGATGATCGCCCAGGCTGCCCTTGATCTGCAGTTTGCCGCAAAAATCACGGCCTATGAGTTGGACCTGACTCTGGAAAGGTTGGAGAGTTTTATTGAGGTCCGGGAGTCTTTGGCCCCCAGGAGATCTTTGGGAGGGCCAGGCACATGGGTGGCGGTGACCCTGTCTTATAACGGCAGCGCTTGGTTAAACCTGGTCATTACTGCCGCGTATATGGCTGGAAATAAGGTCCTGGTGAAGTTTTCCTCCAAGGGGCCGGGGCTGATGAGCCTGGTAGAGGAAATTTATCGGCCCATCTTCGGGGACGACATCAGGTTTTATCGGGCCGGGGGCCAGACCTTTATGGAGGAGGCCATAAAAGACCCGAATGTCTCCGGGGTGGTGTTTTTCGGGTTTGACCAGCATGTGCTCCCCTACCAGGAAGCCTTTCGCCAAAGCGGCAAAAAGTTAATTTTTGAAGGCCCGGGCGCGGATCCCTTCATCGTTTTCTCTGAGGCCGACCTGCCCCTCGCCCTGTCCGACCTCGTCGCTGCCAAGTTTGCCTACTCCGGGCAGACCTGCACGGCGCCCAAGAGGATCTTCATCCATGCGTCCATATATCACCAATTCCTCAATATGTTGGTGGATAAAGTCAAGAGCCTCATAGTGGGCAACCCGGAAGATAAAAGCGTCGAGGTGACCCCGCTGGCCAGCGACCTGGCCGTTTCCCGCATCAAGGCGGCCCTGGCCGAAGCGGTGGCAAAGGGTGCCAAGATCCTGGTGGGAGGTAAAGTCGAGGGGAACCTGGTTTATCCCACCGTGATCCAGGATGCCACTGACGACATGATGGGCATGAAAGAAGAGATCTTCGGCCCGGTATTATTCACCAGCAGTTTCTCTGACCGGGAGGAGGTGGTGAGGCGGGCTAAAAATCACCTATACGGCCTCCGGGCCTCCGTATACGGCGGAGAAGAGGCCTCCCTGACCGCGGCGGCTTTGAAAGGTGAAGATTACTGCCACCCGGTACCTGATTACACCTTCGGCAAATTCGGCACGGTTTCCTTCAACGAACCTCGGGCGAAATCCTGGCGCGGGGCCTTGGTGACCAAGGCGGTGGGGGGCTATGGCTATTCTGGCTGGATCTGGGAGACTGTGGAAGGACGCTTCCAGATCAAGCAGGGCCCCAAACTTATCCACTTGGAGACGTCCACTCCCGCCTAGCCAGATTTACCCGAACTCCTGGGATTGCCTTGACCTGATTGGTCATGGCGTTTAGCGTGCTATCTATTTCTGATCCAGGATGACCTGGGCTTCGGCTAAGGCTTAGCGAGAGTTTTTATCGATTACCACCCATAACGGAGAATACGATGAAGATAATTGCCCTGGTGGGAAGTCCGCATGGGGCCAGGGGAAACACGGCAAAGTTGACCCGGATTGTGCTGCAAGGGGCGGAGCAGGAAGGAGCCCAGGCAGAGACCATCTACCTCTCGGGAGAGACCGTGCTCCCCTGCCTGGGATGTGATTATTGTCATAAAAAGGGATATTGCTCCCAAAAGGATGCCTTTCCCGAGATTCAGGAGAAAATCCAGGCGGCGGATGGAGTGGTTCTCGGCAGCCCCAATTATATCTTCAGCGTCAGTGCTCAGATGAAAGCCTTTATGGACCGTTGCAGTTCTATGGTCCACTGCCTGGGCTTTCATGGAAAGTACGGGGCTTCAGTGGTAACCTCCGGCGGGGGAGACGAGGAGCCCATTGCTGAGTACCTGAACCATTTCCTCCTGATTACCGGCATTCAATCGGTTGGCTCTGTCTGGGCCACTATGGGTCTGATTTTTGAAGAAGATTTCCCAGAGGACATTATTAGCCGGGCGCTCGATCTCGGAAAGCGGCTGGTCCAGGCCTGGATGAATAAAGAAACCTTTCCGGAAATCCAGGAAAAGATGGCCGCGTTTAAAGAGCGCATGCGCCAGCTGATGCAGTACCGCCAGAAAGAATGGCCTTATGAATATAAATACTGGCAAAAGAATTGGGGGCTCAAATAATAAAAGGGGCCGAGCACCCTGGAGATGAAGGAAGTTAGGAGATCGTCATATGATCCCTCTGCGTAAAGGCGGGAGAAAGCAGGATAGCTTTTCTTGCTGGTTGGCCAGGGTCGTTAAAGAATTCTGCGCCGCCTCTCCTGAAAACACCCTGAACCATGACACCGGTGAGCGGGCCTGGGAGGAGCCACTGGTCGGCTTCTCCAATGGCGCCGACCCCCTCTATCTCAGCCTCAAAGAGGATATCGGCCCGTTTTACCTCACCCCCGCGGAGATCTTCCGGCAAGCCTTTCCTCAGGCCGAAACTCGTCCCGAAGACCTTACGGTGATCTGCTGGATTTTACCGCAAACCGCCGCCACCAAAGCGGACAATCGGCAAGAGACCACTTACCCGGCGGAGCGCTGGGCCAGGACGCGGCATTTTGGCGAGATGTTCAATGCTGTACTGCGCCGGCACGTGGTGGCAACCCTGCAAAACGCCGGATTTGCGGCGATATCGCCGGTGGATGCGCCTTTTTGGTCGCAAGAAGTATCCCCGCGTTACGGCCTCGCTTCCCGCTGGTCTATGCGGCATGCCGCGCATATTTCCGGCCTGGGAACTTTTGGACTCTGTGACGGACTCATCACTCCCCGGGGCAAGGCCGTCCGCGTCGGCTCGGTAGTGGCCAGGATCGCAATCCCGCCGACGGTTAGGCCATATACGGATCATCACGAATATTGTCTTCATTTTTCCCAAAATACCTGCAGGAAATGCCTGAAGCGCTGTCCGGCCGGGGCGATTACGGAAGCCGGCCATGACAAAGACAAATGCCGGAATCATCTCCTTGAAGTGGCGGCGTACTATGGCAGAAAAGGCTTTCATTTCGACCACTATGGTTGCGGCCTCTGCCAAACCGCGGTGCCGTGTGAGTCCCGCATCCCGAGGCGCGAACGGCCTTAGTCTGGAGCTGGCCGACGGCGAAGGGTTGGCCACCTGACCTGGGGATCAGGAGAGCAGTCTTCCTCTGAATCCCTAGGTACAAAGAATAGCTAGTAGGATTGCCAAGGTCACCTAGGCCAACAATTCCAAGGCTTGGCGCATTAGTTCCGTGATGGCCAGACCACGCGGGCAGGCCTGTTCTGCCTGGGAATAGTCGACCTCGGTCAACCGCCGCCTAATCTCTTCAGGCAGCCCGGCGAAGGTCAGTCGGGCCAGTTCCGGCTCGCCGTAATCCTGGTGGTACATGAGGCAGCGCATGACCTCGTTCACCGGCACGGCTCCGCCCACCGCCTCCTGGCAGATCTTGCCGCAGCCGGCGCAATAGGCGGCCCTGGTCTCCAGGGCGTATTGGCGAAATGAATCTAACTCCTCCCGCGCCATTTTGGTCTGGTCCAGGGCCGCCGCCACATTGGCCGAGAGAATTGTCAAATTGGGCATCTGGGAGCAGATGCTGGCGATATGAGGGTTTTCCCAGACGACCTTGAGCTTGGCCTGCTTGTCGGTGAAGCCCCGCTTCAGGAAGCGTTCGACCATTTCCAGCTTGGCCTCGCCGCCTACCTCAGGCTTCCCCGGTCTGCCAGCCTGGCTCTTCATGGCCACCAAACCAATGCCAGCCTGGCTGGCGGCCTCGACCGCTTCCTGCATCTTGGGGGTGTTCATGACCTGAAAGTTGTAAGTAAACATCACTGCATCGATCCAGTCCAGCTTTGCCGCGCCCAAGAGACAGTCTTCCATGTTGGTGTGGGTGGCGAAGCCGAAGAACTTGAACTTGCCGGCCTTCTTCATCTGAGCGGCCCAATCCTTGATGGCCGGGGTCAGTTCGTCGATCGCGGTGAGGCTTGGAATCAAAAAAAGATCCACATATGCAGTTTGCAGCCTTTGCAGACACTCGTCCAGGCGCTTGGTGAAGTCGCCGCCCTTGGGTTGGAGCTTGGTCACCAGGAAGATCTCCTTGCGGGCCTCGGGATTGCGGGAGAAAAAGCGGCCTATGCCGACCTCGCTCAAGGTGTTGCCGTAGTGCTCGGCCGTGTCCCAATGCGTGACCCCCCATTTCAGGGCCTGCTTGAGGAGCAGCTGATTGTTGATAGTGTCGAACATGCAGCCCATGGAGAGGATGGACACTTCCACTCCGGTCTTTCCCAGCTTGCGCTTGGGCACGGTGTCAGCCTGGGTCGCGGGCGGCGGCGCCGGCGCCGCCAGGGCCGCGGTGGCGCCGGCCCCGGCTACGGCTAGGCCGGCGAGTCCAACGGTGGTCACAAACTCCCGGCGCGTAAGGTCAGCATCTTTAATCTTCCGGCTCATGGCACTCTCCTCCTAGTGGCCCGGTATGCCGTTTAAATGAGCCGGCACCCCGGACGGAAACGGGATTCGTTCGCACTGTATCTGCGGATGGCGCGCTGGCCCGATACCCAGCATTCATACTTACCCATGCCGCAACTGATGCCCTGGCGGGGTCCATGTAAGGACGTCGCAATCGCACCAAAATATCCGGCCGGCTTATTGGGAAATTTTCTTCCGCTGGTTGAGATCGTAGATTGGGGCAAATTTCAGCTCCTGGAGTAGGAATTTTTCCGGAGACTGTCTCAGAAGTTTCCCGTTCTCTTGGATAAAACGCAGTTCGGACCCGACCCCGCAGCCATCCTGGCAGGCCTGCTCCAGTTTGGATTTGGTGAGGCCATACTCCGGTTCGGTTTTGCTCTGGCCATGGAACTGGCGCCGATAGTCGATCCATTGCTGGGGGGTCGGGCCGCTTTGGTCAATGAAGACATAGTAGACCACTTTATCCGGGCAATCCTCCTCCAGATAGAGGGTATACTCCGCCGGCTGGCCCGGACTGCCTGCCTTGGCCGGGATATTCTTGGCACCTTCCTCAATGAGCCAGGTCGTTGGGCATTTGCGGGAGGAAACAAAGGAGTTAACCGGACCAAAAATGAAGGCCGGGTTCATCTCGTCGGCCACGAAATTGCCGGCCAGGAATTTCTCCGGCGGGGTGAAGACGGTTAGGCCATTGGCTTCCCGCAGCGCCATGGCCTTCTGGCTCGTCGCCAGGGCTGCGGAGCTGTTGCCCATCAAAAGCAGAACCCCCAAGAACATCGAAAATAGACGCATAATAGCCCTCCCTTCCTGGCTGCGGGATGTGAAAGGTGAGGAATGTGTTCCACCTCCCCTAATGGGTCCTTATACCTTATTTTCACTGAAAACACCTTAAAATCATGGGAAGGAGCTAGTAGGCAAAAGCTCCAAATGGAGGTGACCTGCCCCCCAAACTGATCCACATATTAAATTAGAGTGGTGGATTTAAGGGAGGCAGGGAGATGAGCAGAAAGCGTTATACGCCCGAGTAGATCAGCGGGAAGCTCCGAGAAGCCAAAGTGGCGTTATCTGCTATCTGGCTCACATATCCCAATATATAGCTATCAATAAGCAGATCATATATTGACCTCTGACCCAACCTCGCCCCAGTAACCCCTTGGTCAAAGCGTTAACACGCCGCAGATTCCGTACCCCGCTTTTTTAGCTGTCTAATACTAATTTGCAGTCAATTGACAATTAATAATCCAATCGAACCCTGTAGTTGAGGCGACCAAATTCTGATTGCCTTCAAGAGCTACTAACGCCTCCACGAGTCGGTCTTCCACGCTATCCAG
>Ga0326727_10022271_pt1 | contig 12275 bp, 8 predicted proteins | sample MB2enrmetagenome_FD_207643 | JGI IMG/M metagenome (GOLD analysis project Ga0326727, IMG submission 207643) | Lab enriched peat soil microbial communities from McLean, Ithaca, NY, United States - MB29MY | ecosystem: Environmental > Terrestrial > Soil > Wetlands > Peat | place: USA: New York... | reverse complement strand
ATCCACCGCTGTTGCCGCTGGTGCTTGGCCGCCTGCCGCGCGCAATGGTCCACAACCGGCGCATCGTCGGCTTCTGGGTGTGGGAGCTGCCGGTGGCCCCGTCGGATTGGCGCGCCGGCACGCGCTTCGCCCACGACGCCTGGATGCCGACTGCCTTCGCCGCCAACGCGCTGGCGCCGCTGCTGCCGCGCCGCCCGCTGGTGGTGCCGTTCCCGATGGCGATCGCCCCGCCCGAGCCGGCGCCCCTGCAAAGAGCCGATTTCGGTCTGCCGCCGGCGACGGTGGTGGTGCTGGTCTCGTTCAACCTCGCCTCCTCGTTCGAGCGCAAGAACCCGCTCGGCGCCATCGCCGCCTTCCGCGCCGCGTTCGGCGACCGCACCGATCGGCTGCTGCTGCTGAAGGTCGCCAATCCCCAGCATTACCCGGTGGATTTTGCCCGGATTTCCACCGCGGTCGCCGGGGCGGCGAACATCCGGCTGGAAACCCGGACGCTGCCCGCTCCCGACGCGCTGGCGCTGACCGCGGCGGCGGACATTGTCCTGTCGCTGCATCGCAGCGAGGGCTTCGGGCTGGTGCCGGCCGAGGCCATGCTGCTCGGCCGGCCCGTCGTCGCCACCGGCTGGTCGGGCAACATGCAGTTCATGGACGCCGCCTCCGCCGCGCTGGTGCGCTACCGCCTGGTCGCTTCGGCGGACCCGCGCAAGGTGTACGCGGTGCCCGGCGCGCTATGGGCGGAGCCGGATGTCGGCCACGCCGTCGAACTGCTGCGCCGCCTGGCCAATGACGCGCCGGCGCGGGCCGCACTCGGAGCGGCAGGACGGGCCCATGCGCGCGCGAGCCTGGGCGCGACGGCGCTGGCCGATGCGGTGCGCGGGCTGGGTGCCCAGGTGTCGGTATGAGGCCAGCGCCATGAGGGAGGCGGCCATGAGGTTGGCGGCCCTGAGGATGGCGGCCATCAGGATGGCGGCCATATGGCGCCGGCCAAAGCGGCCACCGGCCAAGGGGATGACCCTGTGAAGGCGCCGCCATGAGGGTGTTGGTCTGGCAATGGGGCCGCCGCGGCGGGGCGCCACGCTTCGCGGCGTCCCTGGCGGCAGGCTTCAATGCGCTCGACGACGTGGTGGCGCTGCTGTCGCTGTCCACCGGCGCGGAGATCCTGCACGGTCCCGAGGCCCCGGCCTGCGCGCTGCCGGTCGCCACCTATCGCGGCATCGCCAGCCTGCTTTGGCGCGCGCTGCTGGCGCCGCTGATGATCCACCGGCTCACCGTGGCGCTGCGCCGCTTGCGGCCGGACCTTGCGGTGTGCGCACAGCCAGGGCCGCTCGACCTGCTCATGATCGCCGCGCTGCGCCGGGTGGGCGTGCAGGCGGCGGTGATCGTGCATGACGCAACGCCGCATCCGGGCGACGGCGTGCCGCTGGAGTTCGCCTTGCAGCGCGCGCTGATCCGTCGCAGCGACCCGGTGATCGTGCTGTCGGAGCACGTGGCCGCCGGACTGCGCGCGCAGGGCGTGGTGCGGCCAGGCGTCGCGCTGATCGTCGCAGCACACCCACCGGTCGACTTCAACGTCTCCGCGCCGACCGGCGCGCATGACGGCCCACGACGCCTGCTGATCTTCGGCCGGCTGCTGGCCTACAAGGGGCTCGACCTGCTGGTGGGCGCCTTGCAGCTCCTTGGTCCGCGCCCGGACATGACGGTGCGGGTGGTGGGCGAGGGTCCGGAAAGCGCCACGCTGAGCGCGCTGCGCGCCCTGCCCGGTGTCACCGTAGAGAACGCCTGGGTGCCCGAGAGCGAGGTCGGTGCGCTTTTGTCGTGGTCCGATATCCTGGTGCTGCCCTACCGCGAGGCCAGCCAGAGCGGCGTTGCGGCCGCCGCGATCGCTGCGGGCAGGCGGGTGGTGGCAACACGGGTCGGCGGACTGGTCGGGCAGTTGGGCAACGAGAAGCGCGCGACGCTATGCGCGCCCGAGGCGGCGGCGCTGGCGGCAGCGATCAGGACGGCGGTGGACCTTGCCGGCGAGGCTGCCGCGCCGCCGGCGAACGCGAACGAAGGCTGGCGGCATTTGGCGCAGCTCGTGCTGGAGGCGATGGCGCCCACTTCCTTACCTCTCCCCATGGCAGAGGTCGGAGCGCGCAAGCGCTCCGGGTGAGGGCCGCGCCGCGACTCCAACGCTTCGTACGGATCAAGCCACGTTCGAGGCGTCGTCATTCCGCACGGCGAACCTCTGCCAGCCCCGTATGATTGCGGGCGCAGCACGCGAATATGTCCGAACACACCAGTGGCTATTGCAGTCCGCGGATGATGCCGGGTCATGCACACCGCGCGGGCACCCCGATGGACCGAAATCGCTGTGACATGCGATGAACGATGGGATAGACGAACCGAAAGGCGACGGCCTGTGGGCGGGAACGCGGCGGGCCTGACCTGCGTCGGGTTGTCCTGTGGAGTGCCAATAAATGAGTTGCGAACAGGCAACGGACCCGGACAAGTGCCACGCGGACCGCGCCGACGCGCGCGAACGGCGATGGCATGTCTTGGTTCAACGCGCGGCCAGGATTACCCGGCGCATGCTCGTGATTCGCCCGCAACCTTCGCGTTTCGATTACATCGATGCATTGCGTGGTTATGCCATCGCCTTGGTCATGATCGCACACTGTATTTTTCTCTTCAATGATGTGCCGAAATCGGTCGCGACGTCGTTTCTCGGTTACGGTGGGCGCGGTGTGCAGCTTTTTTTCATCGCCAGCGCCATTACGCTGATGATGTCGTGGAAACGACATCATGACGGAGCGGGGCCATTTTATGTAAGGCGAATCTTCCGCATCGCGCCGATGTGGTACTTGGCGATGGGTTATTGGCTGCTCGAAATGGGCACCGCGCCACGATATTTCGCGCCGACCGGACTGAGCGCCTGGGATATCATCCTGAATGCGACGTTTCTCCATACCTGGTCCCCCACCGCGCACAGTGGCGTTGTCCCAGGCGGCTGGTCGATCGGCGCCGAGATGATGTTCTACCTGTTGTTTCCGTTCATCGCCGTACACGCAACGAACTTTGGCAGGGCTGTTGCCGGCTTTGTACTGTGTCTGGCCATGCGCGCCGTACTGACGCCGTTCGCCGACAGCCTCGTTCACTCGACCGCCGGCGTCCGGATCGCCTTTATGGAATATTGGTTTGTGAACCAGGCACCGGTATTCATGATCGGGGTCTGCATCTACCACCTTATTGAGCGAAGGCGGGTCTCCGTCATTGCCGCCAATCTTCTGATTGGACTGGGGTTGGTCGCGGCCGCGCTATTGCCCTACAGCTCGATTCCTGGCCCGTATCCGGTGCCATATGGCATGTGTTGGGCGGTGGTAGCCTTCGGACTTGCACACGGCGGCGGAGGGTGGCTGGTCAATCGCGCGATCTGTTTCCTCGGAACCATCTCCTACAGCGCATACTTCTGGCATTTCATCTTGTTGCGGAACCCGGTTGATCTTCCAAAGATGGCGGGAGGCACCCCTGGCCTGGTTCGGCTTCTCGCCAGCACGTTTGTGTGCACCATCGTGCTGTCATGGGTCACCTATAGGCTGATCGAGCGTCCGGGTATCCATCTCGGCGGTCTTGTCGCTGCCGCTTTCAAGCGGCGGTTCGCGGAACAGCGGGCTGCGACAGTTTGACGCGGCCCGTGACGCTTTCCCGCCCGCAGGTGATATCGGTGGCATTCCAAATAGAGAGCCGCGTCCTGCGGCGGAGCATGAATCTGTGCGGTTCTAGATAGACGTTCCCGTTCCGGATGATTAATCAGCCGCTTGACACCTCTCAGAGGCATTCTGTCTGCGCGATCGATGCCGGTCTCTATCGACATCGGAGCAACCGTACAGCGCTGCGCAACGGCGCGGTCAGGCGCCAGGAACTGCTGGCCAATACCGCATCCAAGCGTGCCTGTACCGCATCCAGATTGTCTTGCAAATTGGCCTGTGCCAGGGACCTGCCAGGATGAGCAATCTTTGGTTTGCCGAGCTTGATCAATCGAACAAAGAATTCGTCGGGACCTGAGACGAGACGTGAAATCTCAATATTCAATATGCCGACCGTTTTCAGTTTGCTGAAGACACGGACGAAACTATCTGGGGTGAACACAGAGCAATGAATGTCGAAGTAGGTCCCGGTCACCCACGAGTTCACGGCAAACTCAAGGGCTTGCTCGTCGGTATAGGTACGCGCGGCATCTTCTAGCCTGGATTTCTCAAACCCGCGTATTTTGGCCGCAGACTTCGGTGTCGGTCGGCAGATATCGGCGAGCAAGAGTGATCGGACGGGTCTGTTCGGTCGCCGTGATCGAGCATTCGCGCAATACGAGTCCAAAGACCAGGACTTTCCCGACATGCGTGTCTATCGGGTCATGCGCCGGGGTCCGGCGTGGCCGGCTTGGGTTGGCCCGAGCGGCCCGGCGGCCGGTTCAAGCAGAACTGAAGGCGCGTTGCCTGCGGATGTGGGCGACGGCGAATTCTGCCTGGTTGGGACAGCCCGAGGCGATGGCAAATTGGATGCGGCGGGCACTGGTGCGCACCTGGGCGCCGAGCCGAAGCAGCTTGAGGCGGATAGTCTGCGCCGCGGCATCGGCGAATTGGGAGTGTCGCAGGCCGACACGGCGCAAGGTATCGACGAGCAGGTATGCCAACGCAGAAAACCACATGCGTAACTGACCTGCCTTCGCCGAAGCGAAGCTCCGGCTTCGCGCAGGCAGGTTGGCCGCCATCGTTGCCGATGATGCGCGATCGGCGAACAACTCGAACTGCTCGCCAATACGGTTCTCGGCTTCGCCGCGTGCGCAGTAGAGATCTTCATAGAGCGAGCGAGCATCGTCGCCGGCACCGGTGCGCTTGAGCGAGGTGACGACGAAGCGTGGATTGGCACCGTCCAGCGTATGCTCGGCCTTGCCAACGACGCGCTGTGTCCGGCTCCAACTTTTGTGCGTGCAATAACAAAAGTCGCGGAACACCCGTGCTGGCTTACCGGAACCCAGGGACAGCTCCTTGGCCTGCGCGAGCTGCGTGACGAGCGCCGCCTCCAGTCGGGAATTGCGTGCCAGGCCAAACACGTAATCGACGCGGTTCGCCTCACACCAACTCAGCAAAGGGTCGTTGCAGAACCCGCTGTCGGCGCGCAGGACGATGCGCACGCGTGGCCAGGTCTGGCGGATCTGCGCAATGATGCGCGCCACTTCCTCGACCGCACCATCGCTGCCGGCGACGTTCGCGCGCCGCTGCCGGGCCAGCAGCAAATGCCGGCCGTAGAACACATACAGCGGCAGATAGCAGTATCCGTCGTAATGGCCATGATAGTGGCGACCTTCCTGCGTACCATGTAACGGGATGTCGGTGTTGTCGAGATCGAGCACGATCTCGCGTGGCGCACGCTCATGCGCCTCGAGAAACACATCGACCAGCAGCGCATCGACCTGTGCCTCGTCGCAATCGATCTTGTGGTACTTCGCGGCATCGTGCTTCGGCGTATGCTCAAGGCGGTTGAGCGTGCTCTTGCCCGCCAATGCCTCGCAGTTCGAGCGCAATACCGGGGCCAGCTTCCCGGCCAGCGCCGTGAACGTCGGGTCCTTGCGCAGCTCATCGTGGTCGTTGAGGTCCCTGGGGTCCGGCTTCGCCGGCCCAAGGGCAGGCTCTCGTAGCCCAGTGCCAGGCCGAGGATCCGCTGGCCCACCAGTGTCTCAACCTGATGCTCCACATAGCGAGGGTCGCTCCGGTCCCAAAAACGCTGCGCGAACCGACGGATCAGCCCGAGGCCACGATCCACTTGGCCTAAAAGCAGGCCGCCCGCGTTCGAGGTGATGTTGCCGCCATCGAAGCAAGCCACCACCGCGCGGCGGCCAATCGCTTCAAATTCATACAGCTTCGGGGTACACTCTGTCGGCATCGGGGATCACCGTCGGGTTTGCGTAAGTCGTTCCCGCAAAACCACTCTCCCAGCTTCGCGGCCTCGATGCACTGCTTACGTTTGAGAAATCCAGGCTTGGCGGTCGCTCAGGGCGAGTCGGAATTCGGGGGGTAGGGTTGGCGGTGGCTGTTTTGCCGGGCCCCCAAAGCCCATCTCTGGGCCGCTATCGAGGACTACCGTGATGCGAGGCCGCGGCAACTGCACCGAGCATTACAGATTCGGGTAATTGTCGCGGCTCAAACCCAGCGGGTGCGCGTCCGCACTACCTCCCATGCTACGACAAGCAGCAGCTACGCCCGGCCACACCTTTTGACGGTTAGGAATACTGGGCGGTACCGGGGATTGCCTAATTGCGTCGTACCGCTCGAAACACTTGGCGCAGTTGACGTAAAGCGTTTAATTGCCATTCAGGAAGATAACGACGTGCTCGCCCTTTGAAGCGCTCAGAGAGCGATTTTTGCTCTGCCATTGGGGGCCAAATTTCTGGCTTTCTGGGTGCTTTAAGCCGAGGCTCCCCATGTTTAGTGAGGACGATGACAAATTCCAAGTCGTGCAATATAGGCGTAGAAATTTCTACGTTAAGCAATCCCGCATCCACGATTCGTTGGAATACAGACACGAATTGGTCCGGTTCCCAAACCGTTGCATGGAGATCAAGGTAATTGCCGTGCCGCGCAACAAAACACGCCGTCTGAATCGCGTCGACATCCGTATAGGCACGAAATTTTTGCGACAGCTGTGGGTTCGAGTAGTCGCCATTAACCTTTCCAGAATCTAAACTGCTGCCCATAAAATCGACGATTTGCTGCGGTGTCGGGCAGGCCGGTTGAACGATCCACCAACTTACTAATTCAGCAAATGTCGTAAGGTTCCGAAAGTAGTCAGTATTGCGCCTCCGGTCGGGCAGAAATAGCGCCAAGCGACCGCCAATCGACAGCACTGACAGAATTTCGCACACCCACCCGATCGGATTGGGCACGTGCTCCATGACATGCGACGCGATCGCGTAATTGAAACACATGCCAGAGGGAAAGCAATCGATTAGTGCCTTCCCTGGTGTCCATACAAAATCTACCTCCGGCACCTCCACGTCATGGAAGTCCGGATTTTGTTCGGCTTTGGCTCGAATCTCTTCCGTGGAAATGTAATCGGCATAGAAGATGTTAAACTCGTCACCCTTCGGCAGAAATGGATCGAAGTAGGGGGCAATTTCCAGTCCAAGTCCCTCAGGCCGCAGCAGCTCCAGAACCGCATTCGTAACGTGAGGTGCGTGGCTCACCATTGAAGCGTCAGACCTTATTCTCTACCAGACCCATATCAAGAACGTATATCCCCCCCCTTCGGAAAGCAAGTCTTCGCAAGGACCCCGGGCGGTGGTGCGGAAAACTCACCACCAATGGCCAAACCGCCGTGAGGCAGGAAGGCTGCAAGGCTACGCACGGACCCAGCTAAGCCCTGACGCGAGCCTGATCGGAACGTCGCAGACAGAGGGCAGTCAATCGGTCAATGACCGTTCCACCAGCTCAGCTTCTACCTCAGGGGAACGACTGACGCCGGATGGCGGTGGGACCTGCTTGGTCGCCGTAAGGTCCGGAGTCCAGGTGTCCGCGGATCGTGCTTCGGTCAGCTTCTTCTTGAACGCGTCCGCGCTCCTCGCACCATGGTTAAAAGCATGCTGATGCAACAGGACGTTGTTCTCGATGTTGTAGCGCGATATCGCATCGCGCTGCATCGGCGTCAGGTCCTCCTGCCAACGATAGATCGTTTGCGCCAACTGCAGCGGATTCGCCATGTCGACCAGCGCAAAGCAGCCGGGATAGTAGCGTCCAAGCTCGGTGAACGCATGATTGCGCGACAGCACGCACCGTGATTGCAGCTCGAGCGTGAGCGAGGCGTTTGCCGATCCGCCCTGCCCGGATTCCAGGTAAGGCAGCACCACGAAATCCATCGCGGTGATCCCCCGAATGAACTGTTGGTCGTCCAGAACCCCAAGGAATTGGACCCGATGCTGACCAGGATCGTTTGGCGCCTTCCCGGCGTCGTTGGTCACCAGCCGTTGCGCCAGTTCGACCAGGCTGGCGATATAAGGGCTCTTGTTCCGCATGTACATCAGCGGGTGTCTCGCCATGTGCGGAAAGTCGTAGGGCTCGATCGACGCCGGGTGCTGACCGCCGAAAATCAGCAGCCGATATTCGCGCGGCAGAAACCGCAATGCCTCGATCGCGATGTGGTGCCCCTTGTTTTCCGATAAGAACCCAAAAATGCCGATGTATTTATAGCCGTCATCAAGCTGATGGCGGTGCAGAAAATCAGCCCGGATTTGCGCGCGTTGGCCGACATTCTCCTCGATCTGGCCTTTGTTGAGAAACGTGATCGGAAAATCAACAACGAAATTCAACGCGAAATCAGTCGCCACGAGTTTTCGCGTGAGGATTTTGCGCTCCCGCTGGGTGTGAACCATAACCGTAACGCTTTGCGGATCGGCGCGATGTTTGCGCTGCAGCTCGTTGGCTATGCTGCGCGCCAGGCGAAGAACCAGCCAATTGCCCCGCCAGGTGCGCAGCGTGTTCGCGACATCGCGCCGCCGCAGCAGGTTGTACATCAGCAGCAGAAAAAGCGACCGCGGGGCAGCAGGCGGCGTGACCCGGTGCATGGTGAAGACAAGGCGCTTTGCGCTGTTGATCATGGCTCGGACATTGGCGGCGATTTGCGCCGGTGAATCGCCATAAAGCCCAGACTCGAACTGAATGTTAACGAAATCACAGGCCTCGATCCTGGCACAGACTTCGCGCAGATTGCTCTCTCGGTTGAGTCCGCTGAGCAGCTCCGCATTGATCGCGATTATTTCAACATCGTAGTATTTGGCGAATTCCATTTTGAGGACGTGAGTGTAGCTGGCGTTGCCGCACTCTTCGCCGTAACTGCTGACGATTCCCAGACGTGGAAGAGTCACTTGCTATCTCCGTGCGGTGGATACGTTCGTGGCATACCAGTCGTAGGTGGTGCAAAGCCCTTCCGGCAAGTCTATCTGGCAGCGGAACCCTGTATCACTCAATATTGACACGTCGTATTCACGGAAAACCTGGCCGCTTGGTTTCATGGTATCCCAGATGATCCGGTCGTCCATACCGACATGGTGCGCCAAGACCTTGACCACCTCCCGAATCGCATGCGTCTTGCCCGTGGCCAGATTCACCGGCCCATCGACCTTGTCCATGATAGACAGAAGCGCGCGGGCCGCGTCCTCGACGTGAACAAAGTCTCGCCGGGCCGATCCGTCGCCCCAGACGGTGATAGGCTCGTTGTTTTTGTTCGCCTCGAAGAACTTTCTCACCAGCGAGGGGATGACGTGACCGTTTTCGATATCGAACCGGTCGCCGGGCCCGTAGAGGTTCGTGCTCAATGCGCACGCATATTCCAAGCCATAGCTTTCCCGGTAAACATCAAGCTGTGCCAGCATCCCGCGCTTGGCGTGGGCATAGCCCCGTTCCGATGAGTGCGGCGGCCCGCGCCACACCATGTCCTCGCGCAGCCGGGCGTCGGTCGGGGCGTCGGGATACATTGCCACCGTGCCCATGGCGCAGATCTTTCGAACACCCACCGTTTGGCTCGCTGCCACCACGTGGGTGTTGATCAGCGTGTTGCGCAGGAAGGACAGCGCCTGGTTCCGCATATTTCCCATGATGCCGGCAACATATGCAGCCGCATGGAAGACGTAGAGGGGGCGGACTGCCGTGAAGAACGCGCGAACACCAGCATAGTCGGTGAGATCACATTCTGCTCTGCCGATCCCTACGACCTTTGTAAAGCCCTTCGACTGTAAAAGCTTGAAAACATGAGTGCCGACCAGGCCGTTCGCCCCAGTGACCAGGATCGTATCATCCAGTCCCATCATGGCGCTTAGACCTTTCCCGCCTGTTTAGCCACCGTCGACTCTTGCCAATTCAAATCGGCGCCGGCCATCAGCTCAACCAATGCCTCAAGCTTCATATTGGCAACCCAACTGAGCTTTTCCTGCGCCTTGACTGGACTGCCCAACAGGAGGTCGACTTCGGCCGGCCGATAAAACTGCGGCGTAACGCCGACCCACTGCCGGCCCGTCCGGCGGTCCACCCCGATCTCAGTGGTCCCCTCACCTTCCCATACCAGATCGGCGTCAAGCGCCGCCGCCGCCAGTTCCGCAAAACGGCGGATGCTTGTCGTTATCCCCGTGGCAAGAACATAATCGTCCGCCATGTCCTGCTGCAGCATACGCCACATCCCCTCCACATAGTCCCCAGCAAAACCCCAATCCCGTCGTGCGTCGAGATTGCCTAACCCGACACAACCGCCCACGCCGAGTTTCAGCCTGGCGAAGCCCGACGTGATCTTGCGCGTCACAAACTCAAGCCCGCGGAGCGGCGATTCATGATTGAACAGGATGCCAGAACACGCATAAAGGTCGTAGGATTCGCGATAGTTGACGGTGATCCAATGGCCATACAACTTGGCGACGCCATAGGGACTACGCGGGTAGAATGGCGTTGTCTCGGTCTGCGGAATTTCCTGGACCTTGCCAAACATCTCCGACGTGGACGCCTGATAAAAGCGTGTATCCAACTTCAGCGCACGAATCACATCAAGCATCCGCGTGACCGCGATGCCGTCGAGCTCACCGGTATAAAGCGGTTGCTGGAACGAGGTCGGAACAAAGCTCTGGGCGGCGAGATTATAAATCTCGTCCGGCCGATATTCCTGCAACACGCTGGTGATCGACGATGAATCGGTCAGTTCCATGCAAATCATATCGACGAAAGATTCGATGCCGAGTCTCCTCAGCCTCCACAGATTAGGCGAACTCGTTCGTCGATAGGCACCGAGGACCTTGTAGCCCTTCTCCAACAGCAATTGAGCAAGATACGCGCCGTCCTGGCCGGTGATCCCGGTTATCAGGGCTGTCTTGGATCCGAGGTTCATGCGTCCGACTTTCTGGTCTCGTGCAAGACGTGGTATCCCCCATATGGGCGCTGATTTCCAGGGCAAGGGGCCGAACTAGTAACAATGTTACGGCCGAGCCCCTCGTGGCGAAAGCCTCCCATCCTTCGCACGGCGATCCCTCCGCAGGCGCGTGGGTACCGAACGACTCGGTGAAGGGACATCCCCCGCCCCGGCCATCAGCCGCCGCGCCTCTTTCGGCCCGTCGATTCACGACATTCCGTTACGTCGTCCGGGTGGGAGACGGCCAATTCGCTGACCTGACACTGTGACCTGGAGATCATTTGACTGCCCCCGGTTTTGTCAGGCCTTGCGTTATCTGATAACGAACTTCAGTTGAAGTGCGGCGGTGCGTTGCGGCGTCAGGTCTCCGTGATTCCTGTTGCGCTAGCCAATAGGATGATCGCGGCGTTACGGACGTATTGTGGACCGTAATCACAAGCCAGCCGTCGTGCGGTATCACGCCGAATTAGCGGCCTGTTCACGATCCGAATGCTGAAGTTGGTGACCGAATGCTGATCAGGTGAGCCATCGGCGCGACCCGCGCAGTCGCGCCGCAGGTGAGCACGTCCCAACAGCACCTTCCGCGCCGAGAGCGTATTATTGTTTCAATCGGGAGCGGAGACGCCGAGCAGACAATCAATGTCGACGCATCAAATCATGCACGCCTAGCCCCGTGGGCGATAGGGCTGCCGACGATGCGCCCCAGGTTGGCCGCACGCGGCCAGCAACCGGCCGAGGGAGGAACTACGCCGCGTCACCCAGACCTCCGATTCAGGGCGCCGCCAACGGGTCTCCGGCTGCGTTGAAGCAGTCGCAGATAGGTGTCGCGTGTAGAACCTCACCCGCTAAAGCCCGGCTACCAAGCAGGCGCTGTGACCTTAGGCGCTTCCGCCCAGGTGAACGACCAGCCGAGAGGATATGTATTCTCCCGACGCTGCCGACCCGATGAGCGACGCCGAACGCGCCGAATACGCCAGTCCGATTGTTCCGAGCTAGAATTTCCGCGTCAGATAGTCCCGCGCCCCATTGTTCCGACGCCGATTGTTACGCGCGCCGTCGTTTCGCACGCAATCGTTCCGCATTAAATTGTTCCACGATCAGATCGTTCCATCAGCCTTGAGCCGAAGATGAACGATGATGTGAACTGCGCGCGAAGGTAAGCTATCTGGTTGCGGGAGTTGGATTTGAACCAACGACCTTCAGGTTATGAGCCTGACGAGCTACCGGGCTGCTCCATCCCGCGGTTGTTGGTTTGATGGTTGTATTGCTGGATAGGTTGGAAGACCTGGCGGCGACCTACTCTCCCGTGCCTTGAGGCACAGTACCATGGGCGCTGGGGATTTTCACGGCCGAGTTCGGGA
>Ga0326727_10022270_pt1 | contig 12275 bp, 12 predicted proteins | sample MB2enrmetagenome_FD_207643 | JGI IMG/M metagenome (GOLD analysis project Ga0326727, IMG submission 207643) | Lab enriched peat soil microbial communities from McLean, Ithaca, NY, United States - MB29MY | ecosystem: Environmental > Terrestrial > Soil > Wetlands > Peat | place: USA: New York... | reverse complement strand
CGTGGTGAACGTTTCCGTCGGATTGGAGAGGCGGAGCATCGAGAGCTCGAGGTCCGCGTGAGCAAGCGCTCGTACCGCGGCCTCAGCGTGCTGCCACGAAGGGAAGAACCAGCCGTGAAAGGACTCGTGCTTCGGCAGCGGGCGGACGCGCACGGTGGCCTCGGTGACGATGCCGATGCGCCCTTCGCTCCCGAGAATCATCTCACGGATATCGAGCCCGGCTGCCGAGGCCGGAACCGTCGGGATGCGCAACGTTCCGGCCGGCGTTTCGATGCGTCCGCCGGCAAAGAGCGATTCGATGCGCCCGTAACCGAGCGACTGCTGCCCGGATGAGCGAGTGACGATCCAGCCGCCCAGCGTTGAGTATTCGAAGGACTGTGGAAAATGACCGAGGGTGTAGCCCCGCGTGCGAAGTTGCGCTTCGAGATCGGGGCCCGCGACGCCGGCGCGAAACGTCGCGAGGCGGCTCTGCTCGTCGAGATCGAGCAGATCGCGCATGCGCGCAACCGACACGGTGAGAACGGGCCGCTCGACGCCGTCGGGTGGATTGACGTGCCCGGCGACGCTCGTGCCGCCGCCGTAGGGAATGACGCACGCGTTCGCTGCGCGCGCGAAATCGAGCAGATCGCGCACGTCTTCCGACGATTCGGGAAACGCGACGGCGTCGGGGAAGCGGTCGATGCGTCCGAAGCGCAGGGCGAGCCAGTCGGGCAGACTCTGCCCGCGCGCGTGCAGCACGCGCGTGCGCGGCGACGTATCGAGCAGCGGATGGTCGGGAAGACGCGATGCGGGGACGGTCGCCGCCACCTCATCGAGCGAGGCATCGCGCGGCGCCTCCGCAGACCCGAGGCGCTCGCGTAGATACTTGAGCGCGCTCTCCGGAAGATGAAGGTGAACGGCGTCGTCGCCCCAGCCATTCCAGCGTCGCACGCTGGCAGGTTTTACGGCGTGAGCGCTCCGACCTTGGCCGCGCCTTGCTCCACGGGCCGGACGCCTCATGGCTCCCACTTTTCAGCCGCGTTTCGACTCCTCGCTCGAAGGGAAGCGGCGCCCGGATTGGAAGGCCTGTGGTCGGCGGGATATTTGCTCGAATTGCTCCTTCATTAGCGGAGATTCACACGATGACCAGAGTCGCCCATGCTCGCTCCATAGTGTTGCTCTCCGCGATCGGCCTCACGCTCGCTGGGTGCGGCGGTGGCGGCGGCAGCTCGCAGAGTCTGCCGGCGGGGCCGACCGCGGCGCCTCCGGTCGCGCAGGCCAAGGGCAACGTGAGCTTTGTGGTGACGGTGCCCAAGGCGTCGTCGCCGTCCGGACGCACGCCGAAGTACGTTTCCCCCGCCACGCAGTCGATGACGGTGTCGGTGCTGCAAGGCACGACGCAGGTCGTGAGCGAGACGGTCGGCCTGACGATCTCCTCGACGGGTTGCGCGAGTTCGCTCGCCGGCGTAACGTGTACGCTGCAGCTGAGTCTGAATGCCGGCAATTACACCGCGTCGATCACGACCTACGACGGCGCGAACGGCACGGGCAACGCGCTTTCGACCGCGCAGAGCGTCGCGTTTACGGTCGTGCAGAGTCAGAACAACCAGATTCCGCTGAGCTTGAGCGGCATCCCGGTGAAGATTCTCGTGTCGTCGGCCGGAGCGAACAGCGTTTACGTCTTGGCCCAAGACGCTGACGGGAACTTCATCGTGGGTTCCGGCGCCCCGGTGTTTACGGGGGCGAAAACCGCCGGATCGACGGTCGCAACGATCAATCAGCCGACGACGGCGGCGCCGAACACGATGTCGTTTGCGCTTCCTTCGCCTGCGCCGAGCCCCGGTGTGGAAACGATCGGCATCACCGCCAGCTATCCGGCCGGGCAAACCAACGCGTGCTCTGCGACCGGCGCCGTATGCTCGCTGCCGTCGGCCGTTACGGCGAGTTTTACGCAGACGGCATTCGTCGGCAATTACTCCGGCGGCAATCTTCTTGGCTTTACGCTGCCGCTCTCGAACGCGGCGCAGCCGGTCTCCACGCTTTCGCTTCTGGGAGCGTATCCGATGGCGCTCGACGCAAGCGGCAATCTTTGGGCCGCCGGGTATCCGAGCGGTCCGCTCGTCGAATACACGCCGCCGTACACCGGCAGTGCCGCCGTCTCCAACGCGAACGGCCTGTCTACTCCCTACGGGATCGCCACCGCGCCCAACGGCGACGTATTCGTGGCGAACGCAGGCAGCCCGGGGAGCGTGAGTCTGTACGCGCCGCCGTACACGAGCGCACCCGTCTCGATCACGAACGGGGTGTCGGAGCCGTACGCCGTCGCGGTCGATGCGAACAACAATCTCTACGTCGGAAATTACGGCAACTCGCTGGTGCTCGAATTCTCACCGCCCTACACCGGTGCGCCGGTTTCGGTCGCGTTGTCGAGCGCGCCGACCGCGCTGCTCGTCGCGGGTTCGAAGCTTTTCGTCGGCGAGAACGCGGACGTCGACGTTTTCACGCTGCCGGTAAACGGTGCGAGCACGCCGGCCGTCACGATCTCGAGCGGCATCGCCGACGCCTATGGATTGGCGCTCGACTCGTCCAACGATCTCTTCGTTTCTAACGAAAACGGAGGCGGCTCGTCCACCGGCACCGTCGAGGAGTTCAAAGCGCCGCTTTCCGGCGGCGAATCCCCGTCGGCGACGATCTCGTTTCCGCTCGGCAGCGGATACACGAGCTATGCTCCCTACGGCATCGCCTTCGATGCGGCGGGCAATCTGTACGTCAGCAATGCGGAGGGCGGCTCGAACGAAGGCGGATTGCTCGAATTTTCGCCGCCTTTCTCGAATACGAGCACGCCGGCCGCCGGGATCGAAAGTTCGAACTTGAACTATCCGTACTACATCGAGATTACCTCGCCGCAGACGCTTACGGTGACGCCCTAGTGAAGCGTCTGGCCGTTATCATGCTCGTTGCGGCGGCAGCCGCGGGCTGCTCCGGCAACGGGTCGCTCACGTACATCGCCGCTACGCCGCCGCCGGCTCCCGCGATCGCGCTTCCCGGCGGCGCCACCTCGCTGACGCTCAGCGGATCGGGCTCGAACGCCACGTTCACGGTGACGGAAGCCGGCTACACCGGGCCGTTTGTCGCAACCTCGTCGAACGCGGCGGTCGCGACCGTTGCGTCGGTGGTCTCGACGGGCTTGCGCGGTTCGCGCCGCGATTCGTCGAGCACCGCGACGGGGCTTGGAACGTTTACGGTGTCGGCCGCCGGAAATGGGACCGCCACGATCTCCGTCGCCGACAATCACGGCGGATCGTCGTCGTTCGGCGTCACGGTTTCCGGTATTTCGCCGCCGGGTAATCCCCCGGTCGCGTCGCCCTCGACGATCGCGCTCACGTCGATCGGACAAACGCAGAGCGTCACGGTCTCGGAGACGGGATACGGCGGATCGTTTGCGGCCGCGTCGAGCGCACCGGCGGTTGCGACGGTCTCGCCGTCGTCCGGAACCGGTGGCTTCACCGTCACGGCCGTCGGGGCGGGCACTGCGACGATCACGTTTACCGATGGGAACGATCAAACGGCTACCGCCGCGGTCAGCGTCACCACGACGGGTCTCGTGGTCTTTGGGCACCGCTAGTTCCTTACGGAAGTTAATGGCCTCATAAACAGGGCGCCCGGTCGGTTCAGGCAATGTTCGAACCCATGCCTGCTCCATGGTCCATCGCGCTCGCCATCGGGATCTCGTTCTCGCATCCAAGCGACTTGGTGATCGATCAGCCCGCGAACGGAAACCACGCAACGTTCCACAACGTGCGCTGGGCGGGTCAGTCTTTTGTCTCACCCTTGTACTATGTGGTACGGATCGGCAAGGGCGACGTCCAGCTCGATTTCACGCACTTCAAGATGATCGCCGAAGTCCACGAGAGCATTCCGGTGACCGGAACGTGGCACGGAGAGGCCGTCGATGAGACGGCGCCGCTCGGCGAACGCGTTCAGCACTTGGAGATTTCGCACGGCGTCAACTCGTTCGCGCTGATCGGGCTTTTTCGCGATCCGGCGCGACGCGGCGCGTACGTCGGCGCGGGTCCGCTCATCTACTTGCCGCACGCCGAGTCGACAATTGACGGACAGGTCAATCAGTGGGGCTATGCGAATGGGGGGAGCGGCGTCGAGGTGCTCGCGGGTGTTGGTTTTCCAGCACCGTTTGCGGACATCAAATACGACGCCGGCTCCGTGAAAGTTGGCATTGCAAACGGCACGGCTTCGACGACGGTTCAAAGCCTGCAGTTTTCGATTGCTCCGTAGCAGAGCGAAAATGAACCTTTAAGCAACCTTTAAGCAACAGTCGGTATACTTAGTAAACGTGCGGGCCTGGGAACACCGAAGAGGCGCTCATCCCAAGTTCGGCGAGTGGATGCCGCGTATAGCGTCGTCCGCTTTTGTTGTTATGGCGGCATTGTTCGCCACCATCGGGCCGATCGCGGACGCCAACGGAAACACGCATCTCTCGACACTTCGCCCCGGTGGTACGCCGGTTTCCGGCGGTCTCTTCGTGCTATCCGGAAGTCTGCACGACCATAGTACGGACTCCGACGGTGATACGTCGTCGCACACGGTTGCGGCGTGGGAGTTCGAGCACCGCTACGAACTCGGGATCGACTTCGGTTCCTTGACCGACCACGCCGACTTCATGCCGTTCGCGCTGCGGGCGCCGCTCGGCGGAAACGTCTGGAAGAAACAAGCGCGCATCGACGCGGAATACACCCGTAACGGCTTCTCGTTCTTGCGCGGGTTCGAATACACGTCGGATCAAGAGAACCACATGAACGTGATCGGTTCCGACGACTATCTGCCGGGCCGCCGCGCCGGCGACCTCACGATGGCCGCCCTTTGGAAGTGGCTCCCCGCGCGCGAAACCGGCATCGCGCAGTTCAATCACCCGAGCGGCAAGGGTGCGCTACAGTGGGATAATCTCGCCTTCGTCCCGTCGGTGGCAGAGGAAGTCGCGACGATCGAGATTCCCGGCGATCAGGATTTTTCTGCCGACCACGTGCGGCACTCCGATGCCGGATGGTATTGGCTCGCGCTCGCTCGCGGCTGGACCGTCGGGCCGGTGATGAATTGGGACGAACATCGCTGGAAGATGCTCATGAACCAGCCGGATATCGGCGATCACTGCGGCGATATCCCGCGCACGCTTCCATGCCAACGCACGCTCGTGCTCGCGACCGAGAATACGCCGCGAGCGATCATGACGGCGCTGCATGCGCGACGCACGAGCGCGACCGAGCATCCGAGCCTCTGGGCGACGCTGCGAGGGCCGAACGGCGTCTGGCAAGGGAGCACCGTGCGCGATGTGGCCGACGGCTTTCCGATCGACTTGACCGTCGAGGCGGGTTCGTCGATCTGGCCGCTCACGCGCATCGACATCGTCAGCGATAACGGCGTCGATCCGCATGCCTACTACGACGGCGATAACCTGATCTGCGATTCGCATGCCGACAAGGCGCCCTGCCATGCCGAAGAAGACGGCGACGAAGACGAGGGGCCCGTCACGCCGAGTTTCATCGAACAGCATCGCCGGTTCGTCGCGAGCGGCGGTCATGCCGTGCGCAAGGACCAGATCGACAGTCCGCCGCCGCAAACGACGGTTGCCAGCATGCCGATCTCGGGCCATCATGCGCTCGCGACGATTCGGGTGACGATTCCGCGCGCCGCCAGTACCCGCCCCGACGGCAAGCATTTCTTCTACGCAATCGTGTGGGCCGGCGACGTGCGGGCCTGGACGTCGCCGATCTTTACGGACGCGCAGTCGCGCCTCGCGAACGGCGCGCAGAGCCAGGCCGAGGCGCGGCCGTAGCGCGGCGGCCACCGCCGGTTGCAAAACCCGGACAATCTCGGGATAGCCGCCGTGGTATAGTGCGGCCATGAGAAGACTCGGTTTGCTGCTTGCAGCACTGCTCGCGTTCGGCGCGCTCACGCCGACGCCGGCTCCGCCGTCGGCGCCGGTTACCCCTGGAGCGGCACTGCCGGTCCAGACGCAAACGCGGCCTCACCACCTCGTCTATCGCTTCGGCTACAACACCCGCGCGACCGATTCGGGCACCGGCACGGGGACGACCACGATCGATATTCTCGGGCAAGCGAAAGACGGCGGCGTGATGATCAAAGCGGCCGATTTCATCTGGAACACCGTGCGCCCGCGCGCCGCGAACACGTGCGAGGTCTACGCCAACGGCAGCACGGTCTGCGCGCAGCCGCCGTACGCGCTCTCGCTCGTCCAGGTGACGATCTTTCCGCTGCTCGCGCGCGGGTATTTCGCTCCGCTCGCCGGCAACGCGAATGCGACGTGGTCGCACGCCTTCCAGATCCAAGCAACGTTTGCACCGAGCCTCAACGCCGGATTTTTCGGCCAAGTGTATACATGGAAGGGCTCGTATAATCTCACCGGCAAGGGGCCCTCGAACCAGCCGCAGTTTCTGCTGGTCTCGCAGGCCGGCAAGTTCACGCAGCAGGGCGGGCGGGCCATCAGCTTCCAAGAGCAAGCCAACATCCTATGGGACCCGGCCGCCGGCGTTCCGGTGTTCATCAGCGAGCAGCGGACGTTCTATCCGCAACACACCGTCTACAACAACGACTACGTGGAGTTGCGGTTAGAAACGTCCGAGCAGAACGCGCAGTAGCGGCTTAGGGCGCCGCGCCTGCGTAGCAATCAAGGGACGAGCGCCCCGAGGTGACGCCGATCGGCAAGACGTAGTGGTAGGCGCCGTTCGGGAACTCGGGCGTGGCGCTCGTGATCCCGTTGCACGCGTCGAGTTGCGAGACGGAGATCACGTTGCCGTTGATGTCGCGGCCGCCGTAGATCGGAAAACCGTCGAGCGCGAAGCCGATGATGTGCGACGGGCCGTTGCCGTCGACTTGCTGCGTGAGGCACGTCGGGACGCCGTGGTGATGCCAGGTGTAGCCGGCGGTAAGCGGCGTCGGGTGCGAGTTGCATTCGTCGATGAACGACGCGGTCTCGCTCTTGCCGTTGATCGTCGACGTATACGAGACGTTGTCGCTCATCGCCGGCGTCGCTTCGCCGTCCCCCTCGTACGCGTTGAAGATCGCTTCGCCGGCGATCGTGTACCCGATCGCACCCATGTTGGTCGTGGTAGTGGTCGTTAGTTTGACGGGGCAGATGTTCACGGTGACGGTCGCGCCCATGATGCTCGAAAGCGTATAGGGAACGAGCGACATCGGCGTGTCGCTCACCGGCGTGACCGCTACCTGCGTGGGGTACTCCGAACTGACCGGCGCCAGGTAGTAGTCGTCGTGGTAGGTCGGGATGCCGGTCGTCGTGTACGTCATCTCGCAGCTGCTGGGAAAGCTGACGCTCACCGCCGAGCCCCAGCTCAGTGCTTTATACGCTGCAGCATAGGCGTTGCTGCTTCCGGAAGAGCCCCCGCCCGGCGTGGGACTGGCGGTTGCGGTTGCCGAGGTCGCGGGAACCGCGGATGTTCCGCCGCCGCCGCACCCGACGCACAAGCCGGCGGCGATCGCGATTGCGCCCATAGCGAGGTACTTCATGCACGCAGCGTACGCGTGCTTTCTTGCGCCGATCTGTGGCGAGCTTCAGGGACGCTTCAGCAGCGGAGCGAGCGGCAGCGTCCATGCGTTCTGCGTGCCGTTGTTCCAACTTTCCAGATCGTCGAGATCGCGCTGTGCTTGCGCCGCCGTTCGAGGAAAGTGCGCCGCCGCTATACGGTCGCTGCTGAAGTAGAGTGTGGAAAGATCGCGGCTCAGACGCGGTTCGTTGTCGTTGCCGGCGCCGTCGCCGTCGTAACGAACGGGTACGGGTGATCCCCACTCGCCGTTCGCGCGGAACGCGATGAAGAGGCGGTCGTTCGGATCGCCGTCGGTGCGGCCGTTGCTCGCGAAGACGACGAACGATTGATCGGGTGCGACGGCCGGATCGACGTCGCCGTGTTTGCCGTCGCTGAACGGCAGCGGCTGGGCCGTCTCGTACGCACCGTTCCGGTAGCGCGAGCAATAGAGGCGCTTGCCGCCGCTCGCGTCGATCGCGGTGAGATAGATGCTGCCGTCCGCGGCGATGCTCGATTTCCAGATCGACGTTCCGATGTTGACGGTGTCGGGCAGGCGCTGCGCTTCGCTCCATCCGTTCGGCGTACGATTCACGCGCCAGAGGTTTGCGGCGTGATCGCGGGCCTGGACGAAGATGACGTACGTTCCGTCGGGGGAAAACTCCGGTGCCCACGTATTCCACGTGCCCGAGAACGATGCGATCTGCGGCCTCGACCATGCGCCGTTCGTACGATGCGATTCGAGGATGATGCCCCAGCGCGAACTGCGCGTGAAGAGCATCGTGGTGCCGTCGGGGCTGATCGCCGGGGAGCCGTCGTCGGCGCTGCCCGAGACGATGCCCGGCGCAAAGAGCACCGGAGCGGGCAGAGTCGGCAGCACGGTGGATGCGCGCGAGACGCCCGCCGCGCAAAGGGCGAGGGCAACGAGGGCGTAGAGTGCGCGCACGTGCCGGAGGTACCGGTGCTTCGTCATACCGGAAACGGTACGCCGAACGCGCGGCCGCCGCCATCAAAGCGGCATCAGAACGCTACGGTGCGGGCGTGGATTCGGCCGGTGGCCTCGTGATGTCGAGCGTCCAGGTGACGAGCACGTAGATCCCGTCGGCGCCTTGCGCTCTCAGAAACGTGATGAGCACCTTCTCCAGCGCCCACGGAAAGGTGAAGACGTACTCGAAGTCCGCTTTCCCGCTGGCGCCGGGCTCGGCCAAGGCGCGGAAACGCCCCTCGAATTCAGGCGTGCCCGTGCAGGGCGCAACATCGCGGAAGAAGTTCTTCCCGATTTGATCGGCGGCTGCGCGATGCGCCATCGTCGCTTCGGTCGTGTTGTACTCTCGAATGGTACCGTCGAGATCGAGCAGCATCACGCCGACGGGCAGCAGATCGACCTCTTCACGCGTCATCGACGAGACGCGGTCGATCAGAGCCGCGCGTTCGCCGGCATTCGTGGGGGCGGAGGAATCGTTCGGAAGCGCCATCGCCCCCCGATCATACCGGGCGGGGGAACGGACCGGTTGTAACATGAGTTACATCAATTTGCCGGTCCGGCGGGCTCTTACTTGATGTTGCTTCCCGCGTGGTCGTAAGGCTTGGGAACGTACGAATACTTCACGCCGCACACCCGGCAGATGTTGAGCGGGCTGCCGAAATGCTCGTGCGGCGGGTACTCTTTGACGGCCGCGGTCGAGGCACGCTTCTTGCGGACCGGCGCGGGGACGGGAACGGCTTCGGTTTCGATGATGGAACTCACAAGGTGCTTCCGAGGCTGGAAGCTGCGACGCCTCCGGAATGAAGGCATTACCTGGTAGGTTCTGCATGGCGTGCCAAACGGCCTTGGAGCTCGTGCGATCCCGTGCCGGCACGCTCGCCGAGATGCCGGGCCAGATCGCGCGCCTGGACGCGGATCTCCGGCATGGCGATGCTTTCGAGCAGCGTTCCGAAGCGAATCGGGCCGAGCGCGAAGAGCCGCGACGAAGCGTTGCCCCCCACGTCGATCAGCGCGCCCTCCTCGGCGGTGTCGATGCCGCGGCCGGCGGCGGACGGGCGCATCAGTCCATCGGCGAGCAACGAGCGCAGCAGCGGATTGGGGATGCGGTCGACGCGCTGCTCGGGGCCGCCGCAGTTGATCGCGCGTTGGACGTTGAGCACGCGTTCACGCTGCGTCGAAAGCTCGCGGACGCCGACGCTCAGAGCGCCGGCCGTCTCGTCGAACGCGACGGTTCGGCCGGCGACGATTTCGACGACACCGCTCGTGCGCAGCTTTGAGATCGAGTCGGCAATCTCGGGGGCCATGCGATGGCGGTGGGCGTTCCAGTGATCGGCGGCGTGGCGAAGGAAGCGTCGCTGGTCGCTCGCGTCGAGCTGCCTCCAGATCGCGTTCGTCCACGGCCGCAGCGCGTCGATGCCGAGCCGCCAATCGTTGCGCGTTTGCGAGCGCACGCTCGCGAACACCGCGCGGAGCGAACCGCGCGGCATCGGCACTTCGGGGGGAATCTCGAACGCGCCGTGCGCGTTGGGGAGCAAGCCGCGGCGCGATACGACGTAGATGTGTCCGCGATGCCCGTTCGCGCGGAGCCCGAGGATGGCGTCGACGGCGGTCAAGCCGGAGCCGAGGATCAGGACGGCCTCGTTCGCGCGCTCGGGGACGAGCGCGGCCGGAGCCCATGCGGACGGCACGTAGCGAGCGCTATCGGGCGCGCCGGGCCACGGCGCCGGCGCCGCGTTACCGGTCGCGAGCACCACCGCATCGGCGAATGCTGCTTCCGAGACGTTGGTAAGGCGGCTGCGTTCGTGCCGGAAGCGGTCGCCGAACCGCTCGATCAACGCATCGGCGATGCTGCGCAAGTATTCGCCGTAGATCAGGCGCGGGACGAATGAGGTCGGCGCGTATGCGTTCGGGTAGCGCCGATCGAGCCAGTTGACGAAGTGCCGCGGCTCGTCGGGGAACGCCGACATGCGCACGGCCGCAACGTTGAGCACGTGGAGCCGGCAGGTTGTAGCGTAGGCGGCGCCGGTGCCGAGTTCGCCGGGCTCGTAGAGCACCACGCGCGTATCATCGAACTCGTGCAACAGGTGGTGGGCGAGGAGAACTCCGCTGGCGCCGCCTCCGGCGATTGCAATCGTCTTATTCATCGTATTTCAAGACCGTGCGCTGCGCGCGGTACCACGCTCCGGATTCGGGGAGGAAGAGGTTGGCGGCGACGAGGTCGCCGCTGTAGACATGCAACGTACGCGCGACCGTGCTGCCGGCGTTGCCGAAGGTGTGGTACTCGTGCGGCGGCGCCAGCATGCCGGCGCTGCCCGCGTCGGCGAGGCGATCAGCCGCTTCGGCGAACCGGTAGTGTCCGAAGTCGTCGCGGGCCGTACAGCGATAGAGCCGCTCGCGCATCGTTCCGGCCACGACGATCTCGCCGCCCCAGAATCCGCCGTGATCGTGGAGGGCGGCGGACTGTTCCGGTGCCCAGCTCATACCCACGACGACGAACCGGGCGTACTCATCGCGCCAGACGAGGCGGCGCGAGTACCGGTCGGGCAGCGGGTCGACGAAGCAGCGCTGCTCGTCGAAGACGCCGTCTTCGCGGAGCTCCACCAGGGCCCGCTCCAGGACGTCGACGCCGCCGTGCTCGATGGCTGCGGCGATCCGGTCCACGGCGCCGGCGGGAAGGCCGGCTGCCGTCGGGTACTGGGAAGGATTCAATACTGCCGTCATGATCTGAGTGCCTCCGTGCTGCTCAATACTGCTGTAGTATCTCTATCGGCATCAGTTGGCTCTGAAAATAGACTAAAACCATAAATTATTTTGGGCAAGGCGCTCTGGAAGTGGCTTTAGCTTCGATTCGAGAAGGAAAAGGGGTGAAGAAAGAAGCGGTTGAGTCGGCCAGGTACCTCATGCTGCGGAGCCTCGCCGAGGAGCCGGCCTTTGGGGCGGTCCCGGCGCCGGTCTTGCACGCGCTCGTCGGCGGGGCCGACGTGACCGACGCGCGCAAGGGCGATGTCGTCTATGAGGCCGGCGCCCACTGGAGGCGCTTGGGGTACGTGGTCGACGGCTCGATCGCCATGGTCGCCTACGGCGAAGACGCTAAGGAGCATTTATACGAGCAGGCCAACACGGGCGATTTCTTCGGTGTGTCCGCGATGTTCGACGGCGGAAGCGAGATGTCGAAGACCGTCGTGGTTTCGTCGCGAGCGCGCTACGCGTCGGTGCCGCATGAGGACGTCCTTGCCCTCTGCCGCGAGCACGGCGTGCTGGCGCTCGCGTTCGGCCAGACGCTGGCGCGCCGCGTGCGCAAGACGACCGCGCTCCTCGCCGCGCAGATGAACCTGAGCGCCCACGAGCGGATCGCGCGCTACCTGCTCGGATTCGCAAGCGGGGACGGGCTCGCGCCGGCGCTCGATCCGCTGCCGAATCTGACGCAGGCACAGATAGGCGCCGCGGCGGGGACGGTGAAGGACGTCGCGGCTCGCGCGATCGGCGCGTTCGAGCGCGCCGGAGCGCTCAAGCGCGAACGTGGCCGCGTGCGCTGGCTCGAGCGCGACCGCTTGCGCGAATTGGCGCGTCTGCCGAACGAAAGCGCTGAAGCTATGCGGGTATCTCCGGCTCCTTAAACTGACGGAGCGGCACCGAGAAGAGCACCGCATCGAAGGCTTCCATTTCGGCGAAGTCGCGAATGAAGCGAAGCTCGTTCGAACGCCACACGCAGAGCGCGGTGCATTCGCGCGCCGGCGGAC
>Ga0326727_10022269_pt1 | contig 12275 bp, 2 predicted proteins | sample MB2enrmetagenome_FD_207643 | JGI IMG/M metagenome (GOLD analysis project Ga0326727, IMG submission 207643) | Lab enriched peat soil microbial communities from McLean, Ithaca, NY, United States - MB29MY | ecosystem: Environmental > Terrestrial > Soil > Wetlands > Peat | place: USA: New York... | reverse complement strand
GCGGCAATGTGGCGCTGGTCAACACCCGTCTGGTCGGCAATCAATACGCGCCGCATCTTCGTGCCATTGGTCTGGATTATCTGGTGGCTTGGACGAGTCTCGGCCAGGACGGTTCGCGCGAGGGGGTTTATGGGCAGTTTATCCATAGCGACGGGACGCCGGTTGGCGGTGAATTTCGCGTGAACACGACATGGCTTGGCCAGCAGATGCAGCCGGCCGTGGCCTCCGACGGCGCGAATCAATTTCTGGTGGTTTGGACGAGTTACACCGGCAGCGCCAATGGCGTTGACCTGTTCGCACAGCGTTACATCAACGTTGATCTGGCATCCATCCTGCCGACGATGAACGCGCCGTTTGTCTGGGCGCCGTTTACGTTGAGCAATGGCGTGTATCAGCCGCAGTTGCGGGTTACATGGTCTTTGCTGTCGGGCATCGCCATTTCCAATTACGAGGTCTATGCCGACGGCACCAACTCGCCGACGGTGGCCGTGACAAGCAACCAGTGGACGATGACGGCGGCCTACGGTTTGAAGACCAATAGCACGCACGGGTTCCAGGTGGGCTATGTCACGACCGGCGGGCGTCAATCGCCGCTGTCGGCGGCCACGGCCAACACGACTTGGAGCGGGTTGAATTGGGGCGGCATTCCTTATGAGTGGATGGCGGCATATTTCGGCGGATATTATGGTGGCACCTATCACACGAATTTCTGGCTGGCGGCCAGTTCGCCGGCGGCTGCCGGCGGGCCGACGTTGCTGGCGGTGTTTCTGACGGGCGGGAATCCGTTCGATTCCAGCACCTGGCTGCAAACGTCCCTGTCCAAGACCTCGCAGGGATTCTTCCTGAACTGGAACACGCAGCCGGGGCTGACGTATCAGGTGCAGGAAACGACGAATTTGACTTCGTGGTTTAATTACGGCTCGCCGCGGTTTGCGGCGGGAACCAATGATTCAATCAATGTCGGCACCGGCCCGGCGGGTTATTTCAAGGTGTTCCTCCAGCGCTGACCAATGTTTGACGAATGTGTATGCAGCAAATAATTAAAAGAAGCTTGTGGGTGATGTTGCTGGCGTCCGGCCTGCAGACTTCCTGGGCGTATTCGTATGGCGGCCCGATTGGCAACGGCGGCGATGCCTGGCAGACGGGCGCGGTCGGTTACGGCCTTGCCGGCGACCTGAACGCGCCGAAGAATCTGGGCGAGGAGTTCCGCCGCAACACGCCGGTGGTGTATTGGGCCTGTGACGCCAATTTTCTGTCGGGCGGCAGTGCGCATAGTTACTTTGGCTCCAATGGCTTGGCCGCAGTGCGCAGTGCCTTCTCGGTTTTGAATTCCCTGACGAACGTGGACAATTACAGCCGGCAGCTCTCGGAGTTCCCGCTGGAATCCCGCCATGTCAATTACACGGCGATGACGCTGGGGCTGTTTGACCTGAAATCGTTCGTGCTGGGCGCGATGATGGAGCAGTTGGGTCTGGCCGATCCGGTGCGTTACACCTGGACGCTGCACGCTATCGCTCATGTTGGCCCGGTTCCCTGCCCGGTGGGCATGGAGCACTTGGTGGTTCAGAGAAATTTTGATTTTGTTTCCAGCCCGTTGAACCAGCTTCAATACTCGCCTTACGTCAACGACACCCTTTACAGCTACAATATTGTGGATGAATGCCCGGCTACTGTGGGTTATGCGGCGCCGTTTTCCGTGGATCCGCTGGCCGATGTTTACTCGCCGATGGCTTCCTTTGAGAGCGGTTCGATCAGTTGGGGCGGCTACTTCACCGGATTGACGCGCGACGACGTGGCTGGGCTGCGTTCCCTGTTCACGACGAACGCTATTAACATGGAGCAGGTCGTGCCGGGGGCCTTGCTGCTGACCACCAATCTGGGCGCAGGGGCATTCATCACCAGCTCCAACCTGAACACGCTGCTGGTGACCGCGCAGACCACCGACCCGGCCCTGATTCCAGGGCTGTTTCCGGGCGTCACGGTGATCAGTTCCTCGAACTATCCGGTCATCATCAGCACGCCAAATATTGTTGCGTATTTCACAAACTATCCCGGCTCGCCGTATGGTTCGCTGCCGGTGTTTGTCGTGGCGACGAACGGCTATACCTACACGCCGGCGTGGGCGTATGTGGATACGTTTGGTGGCGTCATTACCAACGCCAATCTCACCAACACGCCCAACATTGTTCTGGCCGGCCCCAACATCGCCTTGAGTTATTACACCAACACGCCCGCAACCGTTGTCACGGTCACGGTCGGGCCGGGCAAATACGGTCAGCCGTATCCTCCGGCCAACGTGACCAACACCACAATCCAATACATCACCCAGACAAACGCCGCTTCGGGCGAGTATCTCGTGGTTCCGGCGGGCCAGTGTGGATGGAAAATCATGTCCGTGCTTTTGACCAACGTGGTGGCCAGCACCAATCTTATCGCGACGGCAACGAACACCGTTACGACGGGGACCAACACGACCACCACATCCAGCGTGCAAAGCATTGTGACCTATTTCACCAATCACACCTTTTGGGTCGAACCGATCAATTGCGTTCAATCCACCCCCGCGCCGGGTTTGTATGAGGGCATTGAAAGGATACAGTATGTTGAGGCACCATACGATTCAACGCTCGGCCAATACTGGCAGCCCGTCACGAACAATTACACGATGACCCTGGTGACCAACAGCCAGACCTTGGTTCAGAATTTCCAGCGCATCGTGGTCACACCGGATTTCATCTTTTCCGCCGCCGATATCACTGTCGGGATGAATATTTTTACATTCTCCCGTAACCTCAACTTTGACACGACCCAGGTATTGCCGGGGCTGGCCGGGCCGGGAACCATCAACCCGTCCACGACCATCACCTTCAACAAGGTTGGCCCGGTATATTTCAACGAATATGGCGATACCATGGATGGGACGCCGTATTTCACCGAGAATCCCGGCAGCGACCTTACCGACCTGTTTTATGCTGGATATTTCATCTGGGCGTCCTTCGATGGCACAACGAACGCCCCGGTGGTCTACCCGGATGGCACCAGCGCTGAGAATCTGGAAAACCAGGTTTTGATCCAGGTCTCGCCCTCGACCATTCCGAACGGAAGCGACGACATGACTTACAGTCCCGTGACCATCAGCGCAACCGGTGGTGCTTTCACCCAGCCTTACACATGGTCGGCATCGGGATTGCCGTCGGGCTTGACCCTTGTGTCCAATTCCGACTCGACGGCGACGCTTTCCGGCACTCCGGAGCAGACAGGCACGTTTGATTTTACCCTCACCCTGACGGATTATGTGGGAAGATCCGTCCAGTGGGGTTATACGATTACGATTACACCATGAAGAGCCTAGAATACATTTATCGTCAGGCAAGTGGCATGAGCCGCTTGATGAAATGGCCGCTGCTCTGCGGGCTGCTGGTCTTGGTTTCGGCGCGCGTGGCGCTGGCGGCGGGATCGGCTTATGTCAACAACGGCATTGTCAATTACACTGGGAAACAGGGTTCTCCGCCGGTGATTGACGACACCAACTTCGTCAACAACAACCAGTTCATCATCAATTTCACGGCGGTTCAGCCCACCCCCACGTTTTTTTATGAGACGTCGGACACGCTGAATTACACCAACAACGGCCTGATGATGGGCAACACCGGCTTCCAGTTTGACGATTCCTCCACCAGCACCGGGTTGCGGACAATGTCGGCCAGCTTCAACAATCCAGGCACGGTCAGTTGCGGTTCGGCCACCAACACGGGCGACCCATATTTGGGCGAGCTTTACCTTTTCGGCTTCTATCCCGAATGCTATGTCAACGCGACAAACATTCTGGTTTCGGGGACGGTGGACGTGGGTGTGGATGGCTCGATCCAGCTTACCGGAAAGAACGTGAATCTGACGCGCAGCCGGCTCACTTTGGAGAGTGGCGGCTTGAATGCCAACGGAGCGAACGCCTTCGGCACCGGAGTTTTTGGGTTGAACACAAATTTTTGGGATCCAAGTGAATTTTTAGGGCCCACCTTTGCGGAATCGGCTTTTTTCCCCCTTGCGCCGTTCTATTTATATCTGCCCAACTCCACGCCCTACTATCAGTTGGACAGCCCCACTCCCAGCAACAACATCATCCGGGCGGTCTTTATTGAGGACAGCAGTGGCACCAATGTGGCTTACAACGTGTATTTTGACACGGCCGGTCTTGGCTTTGGCAGCGGCAATGTGACTGTTGAGTGGACTGGCTCCTATCAGGACGTCGCCACCGGCAATTATTTGAAGGACTACCTTTATCTCAACGACAATTATGACTTGGGCGCCTCCACCAACGTCATGCTGATCAATGGTTATCCCGACAATTTCACCTTCACCGAGAGCACTGTGAAGCTGATTACCCAGACTCCAGCCCCGGTGCAGTTTTACAATAATTTCCCCGTCGGCACGGTCACCAATAATTACGCCTTTGCCAACGTGCAGCTTGTCGCGGGCACGGCCAGCACCAATACGATCCCCAATCTGTCCGTCACCAATCTCCCGGGCCGGGTCCAGATCAACGCCTCCAGCGAGTTGAATCTTGCGCTGGCGCAAATCACCGGACCGAACTACATGTCCGTGCAGTCCACAAACCAGTTTGACGGCAGTCCCGGCGCAAAAATCCAGGTGCCTTATTCCGACATCAACGTGGGCGTGACCAACGGTTTTCTGACCGTCTCGAACCTGATGACGCCCGTCATTCCCGGCTGCAGCGGAAATGTTCAGGCCTGGACCACGCGCTGGCTGACGACGAGCAGCAATTTGGTTGTCATTTATACAAATGGCGCCATCCCCATTGCGACCAATGTGATCACCATCACGAATGATTACCGCGTGTTGATTGTCGGCAGCCAGTTGAATCCCACAACGGTGGCCCAGGTGCAAAATCTGATCATGCACGGCACGAACAGCCTCGTCGTTAGCGACGCGTTCAATGTCATGAACTCGCTCTCCGCCGACGCGCAAAACCTCACCCTGACCGAGAACGGGATGGCCCACGGGGCGACATCCCTGGATGGCGAGTTGAATGTGGCGTCGCCCGATAATATTTACTGGGCCAGTTCGATGCCGAATCTGCTCAACCTCACGAACAACGGCGCAATCCGCCTCCAGAACCTGTCCCAGTTTTCCGGCAGCTCAAACAGTGTTGTCGCGACACCCTCCGTGGCGGCCACCGCCACGCTGTTGGAGGTCGCCGGCAGGACAAACGTGCTGGCGGGTAACAAGGTGGGTATCGGCATTGGACTGTCGGGAACGCTGCCATATTATTTTGAAATCAACCTGACAAACTCGTCGACGAACCAAGTCAAAATCGCCCCCACTTTCGACGGCACCATGAGCAACCTCATCGCGGCCATCAATGGCGGCGCCGGGGCGGGCACGGCCTACAGCACCAGCACGACGCCCAGCACGCAGGTCGCGGCGGGACGGTTGATCAGCCATGCGTTCACCGTCACGGCGATTACCAACGGCTCGGTTGGGAATTCAATAGGGGTGACACTTTCGACTCCAACGACCAATTTGACGTGGAGCAGCAGTGATCTCGTCGGCGGGGTTGACGGCTACACAAATGTTACGCCCACGCAGGTGCCATACCACAATTTCATCAACAACGGCCTGCTTTCGGATCAAGGCTCGCAAATTTGGACGACTAATTTTGTGAGCGGCGGTGTCATTTCCAACAATCTCGGCTCCTTCACACTGCAGTCGCAGTCCGCCGTGTTCACCAACGGGTCGGTCATCGCGTCCGGCGATGTGTCAATCAGTGCCGGCAATCTGGTGGCGAGCAATGTCATGCTGGAGGCGGATCGGTCGCTCACGCTGACCGCCAACAACCTGCTCACCGATACTGGTGTGACGAATGGAAACATCTGGACGGTCGGACTCGCGTCCGTCGGTTCTGGATTAAGCCTGCCCGTTCTGCCGGCCGGTGCTGTCGCCGGCGGTGCCTACGGCAATTCACTGCTGGGCACGACCATCACGCTTTATGCGCCAGCCGGCGAGAATGTGGTGAACACCTGGGCGGGTAACGATTTCGGTGTTTCGAGCGCCGGTTACACGAACAACATGGCGATCGGCCATCTCATTCTGGATGCGCAGGGCGCGGCGCCAGGCACGCTGTTCACCTTCAACGGCACCGGCGCATCCAATGCGATTTATGTGGATCGTCTGGAGCTGCGCGATTTTGCCAGTTACATTTATCACAACGGCACCAACATGCCGGCGCTGGATTTCAACAGCAATCTGGTGATTTATTACGCCGATGCGATTGACGACAACGTGGGTGATGTGTCGGAGGTGATTAATGGCAAAAACAACAATCATCTGCGTTGGGTGCCGACTTACGCCGGCCATTTCAGTTCCGTCAATGTCGTTTATGCCGGCGTGACCAATGCCGTCAATATCGCGCTTGCCCAGAGTCATTACATTGATTCCAACGGCAACGGCATTGCCAACGCTTCCGACCCGCTGCCGATACCGACGCCGTCCTATTTGTCGTCGCAGGGCTTCGAGAAGGTGCACTTTGTGGCCACCAATGCGAACTCACAGGTGATTATTTTGTGGAATTCAATCCCTGCCGCGACAAACAGTGTTTCATACACGCCAGATTTCATTCATTGGGTTCTTCTGACCAACAACATGATATCGGCCACCAATTATCCGCCGGTGGCCTGGCCTGTGACGAATTCTGTGGTCGCTCCGTATAACGGCATCAACATTAATGTCATCATATCGGAGTCTCCAAACTGGTTCGACACGTATTTCGGATTTCAATAGCTGAAAGATGTGAATATTGAGGCACCACCATGTGTGAATCAGCAACAACATTGAAAAACTTGGCAACTTTTATGAAACAAACTGGAATCTGGAAGCCGCGAGGCCTCCAGCGGTGTGTTGGCCGGGCAGGGCTGGGACTGATGATTCTGGCCGGTCTGGCCGGAAGCATCTGTCACGTCGCCGCCCAGGGCACCTTTGGCAATCCGATTGTGATTTCAGGCGGCTGGGGCAACATCACGCAGGACAACACCGGCTTTGCCAGCCTGCCCGGCGAGCCGAGCATTGCCGGCATCGCGCCCAACGCGCCCGTCTGGTTCCAATGGACGGCGACGCAGGATGGCGAAGTGGAGTTCGACACCGTCGGGAGTGTTGCTCAAGAGGTGTATTATACTTTTGATAATAATGATGATCTCATTCTAGTCACCAATAATTACCAGTTGGACACGGTTTTGGGAGTCTATACGGGCACAAATCTGACCTCCCTCAACCAGATCTCGGTCAATGACGATTTGTATCCAGTCAGCGGCAGTGCCGCGAGCAGCGGCTCAAGTGGCGGCCTTTCCACGTTTGCCCAGGAAAATGAGACTGGTGACAGCTCCCTCGCAGCGCAAGTCGGCCCAGGCGGTGGTCCGTTGTTTGCATATTATCAGCCTTACTATGGACCCAGCGGTCTCCGTTTCAATGCCAAGTCGGGGGTGACTTACTATATCGCGGCGGATACGAAGATTTCGGGTATTTTTTCCTATGTTGAGACAGGGCCGATCACTTTGAACTGGGCCTATAAACCTTCAGGCGTTTTCCGCTGGGCCACGGAGGATGAGGATTCTTCGACGGGATTGCCGGTTTATAAAACGTCGCAGACGGAAACCAGCGGGCTTAACGGGACTGATAACAGCGTTAATTCGGTGTATTTGACCTACTACAACTATAACGTGCCCGGTGTTCTGGTGACGGTCACGCGCACCGCAGGGTCCACCGGTCGTGCAACGGTGGATTACACCACGGTGGATGGGGGGAATCTGGTCGGGAGTCAGTCCCTGTATGGCGGCGGAAACGATGTGGCGGCGTATGCCATTTATACGAATATCATGGTAATAGTGGATACCAACAATCCGCCGGATGTGCTCGCCGTGCAAACGAACTACCTGGTCGGGGATTATTCGCCGGTCAGCGGCACGCTCGTTTTTGATGACTTCGAGATGAGCAAGAACATCCTGATTCCGATCAACTCCTCCGGCGGGTATTTGAGCAATCCATTCTATACCACGAATGTGATTAACGGCAGAAGGACGATTGTTGTTCCATCGCATAACGTCAATAACCTGTTTAATGCCGATTTTGGGGTGGTGTTGTCCAATCCCCAGCCGGATCCGCTGGAATCCAGCGACGTGTCACAGCCGCGCGTGGATCCGGAGTTCAGCACCGCCTTGGTGAAAATTCTGAACACAGCCGCCGATCCTTACGGGCCGGACTATGTTTCCCTGATCAACACCAACACCAGCTTTCTCTACTCCAATATTTTGACGGGGATTACCACCACCAACTTTGTGGCGGGTGACACCAACGAGGTGACTTTCACCAACTACACCTATTTCACCAACTTTGTTCTTGCCGATAGTCCCACCAATGTCGTTATCAACTTTGAGAAGGCCAACTACCGTGTCCCGGCGGATGTGGATGCGACGTGGGCCAAGGTCACGCTTTGGGTGGAGCGGTTTGGCACGAATGGCAGCGCGCAAACCGTCAATTATCAGATCAACAACTATCTGGGCTATGATGCCGCTGTTGATGAAGAGGATAACGCCCTGTTTCCGCTCCAGCCGGGTTCCGACTATGCCGTGCCGACTCCACCCACCAACAACATTTGGAATGGAAGAAATTCGGATTTCAACATGGTTGCGGGCACCATTAATTTCCCCGGCAGCGGCTCCGGCAGTGCGTTGCAACCGATTACCTTTACCGTGAGCAACAGCGTTCTCACCAGATTTAACAAAGACTTTAAGATACAACTTCATGCGGAAAGGAGCATCGGCGGTCGCGATAAGCCGGTGCTGTTGGGAATGAACAACGAAGCAACGGTGACTATTTTGTTCAATGATCAAAATCCGCCGGCCGGTTCCGTGGACGAGCTTTACAACGCGGATTTCAACAGCGACTTGGCCCTGCCGCCCGCCTTGGTTCCACAAACCTGGCCGGTCAATAATCTGGATAATCCCGGTGTTGCGGGTCTCGTGTATGGTCTGGCGGTTCTCCCGAACAATGAGACCATCATCGCCGGCAATTTCTCGTCCTATAACGGTGTCGGCCAAAACAACATTGCCCTGATTGAAACCAATGGGGCGATGGATACCACATTCTATCCGGGCACCGGTCCCAGCGGCGCTGTCAACGCCATCGCGCTGGATGGCGGGCAATTTGTCATCGGCGGTGCGTTCAACTCATACAACGGCACGGGGGCCGGCAACTTTGCCCGGCTGAACGCGGATGGCTCGCTGGACACGGCGTTTTCGACAAGCAAAGGATCGGGCGCAAACGCGGCGGTTCGCGCGGTGGCGGTGCAGGCGGATGGCAAGGTGGTCATCGGCGGCGACTTCACGAAAATTGATGGCGTCACGCGGAATTATCTGGCGCGGTTGAATGCGGATGGCTCGTTGGATACGTCGTTCGACCCCGGCAACACCCTGAACGGCTCGGTTTATGCGCTGGCGCTGCCATCGGCAAGCACTTTGAGTTTTTCCAATGCCGGCTCTGGCGAGACCGCTCCTCAAACCATCAGTCTCGGCACGGCCACCGCCGGAACGATGACTGCCAATTATTCAGGCACCAACATGGACATGATGGTATTTTATGGTGATACAAACGTTGCCGCTGGCACGGGAGTTTTGCTTTATGACACCGGCAATGTCACCGGCAGCAGCGCCTTTACACTTGCCATTGGCCCGACCGGCGGCATTACCACCAACATCGTCACCATCGTCATGGATCAGGGTGCCGGTGCAAACGGCAGCGCATGGTCTTACAACGGCACAATCAGCATACCATCATCACTCAATGGAATGATTGCCGCCGGCGGGCAGTTTAATGTCGCCGGGCAGGGGTATGCCAACATTGTGCGCTTCACCACCAACGGGGTGCTGGACACCAGCTTTAATCCCGGCACGGGAATGGACGGCAAGGTGCTGGCGCTCGCCTGGCAGCCCAACAATCAAATCATTGCAGGCGGCGTTTTCACGCACGTCAATGGCAGCGCTTACAACCGCATCGTGCGGTTCAACGCCGACGGTTCGATTGACACGACCAATTTCTATGTCGGCACCGGCGCAAACGACGTGGTCTACAACATCACCCTGCAGTCGCAGTCCAGTTCGATATATGTCGGCGGTCAATTTTCATTGTTCAATGGCACGCACCGTCTCGGCTTCACCCGTCTGTATTCCAACGGCACGGTGGACACGACGTTCATGGACATGGCTTACGACCAGTTTGCCGGCTTGAAGCGGATTTATTCCTACGACCTGCCCGGAGTCTATGCCTCGGGCGTTCAGAGCGACGGCAACGTGATGATCGGCGGCTCCTTCGATCAGGTGGGCGGCGGCCAGGCAGATCCAAATGTGTGCGATGTTTTGGACGATGAACTGTATTACACCGAGAGTTTTGGAGATCCGAATTTGTGGGTGGAACCCAAGACGCGCGACGGGGTTCGCAACCGCAGCGGCATCGCCCGCTTGATTGGCGGCGCGACGCCCGGACCCGGCAACATCGGGATGCAGCAGGCCAGTTTTTCGGCGAACAACAACCAGTCGTCGCTTTCCGTGGGTCTGGTGCGGACCAACGGCAATTTGGGGCCGGTTTCGGCGGTGTTTTCCGTCGTGCCGATCCTGGCGCAAAACGGCAGCGACTATGCCTATTACGGCACTCCGCCGTTGTATTGGATAGACTGGGAATATCTGACGCATCCCTCGCGCATGCATGAGGACGGTTTGTCCGGCGTGGACGGTTTTCTGGTGGATCCTTATGGTTTGAGCCTGCCGCGCTCCGATCTGGCAATCAACAACCTGTCCACAGTCACAGTCAGCATCCTCAAGGACACACAGAATCCTGGCAATTTGAGCGCCCAGTTCCAACTGGCTAATCCGGCGCAGGCCGATCAGTTTTATTTGGGCGGCGAAAATATTCCCCTCGGCGGCGCGCTGGGCGCTTCGTCCGCCCCGCTGACCATCGTGGACACCACCCAGACGCCGGGCGTCTTTGGTTTCAGTTCCTCCAATTTTGTGGCGACCAGCTCCAGCGCGCCGATTAGCGTCCTCCGGAGCAATGGCATTGTCGGCAACATCACCGTGAGATATTCCACCATTAACAGCAACAGCACCGCAGTGGTGGGCACGGATTACACCGGCCTCACCAATGCCGGGCCGTTGGTTTTCGGCCCGGGCGTCGTCAGCAACGGATTTACGGTCACGCTAAAACAGAATGGTTACATTTATACGAACATGACCGAGAAGACGGTTTGTCTGGCGCTGTCGTCGCTTGGGAATTCGCCGCCGGGCGCGACCTATGGAATTTCAAATGCCATTCTCCGTCTCATCAATCCCAATTACAAGGGCTATCTGACGCTTGCCGCCACCAACTTCAGCGGTGCTGAAAGCTCCGGTTCCATCACCTTTGTCGTCAACCGCGTCGCCGGCAGTTTGGGCAGTGTTTCCGTTCAATATGCCACCACCAACGGCTCGGCCCTGAATGGCCGGGATTACATCGGGTCAACCAACACCTTGAACTGGAACAGCGGGGATGTTTCGCAAAAAACAATCACCGTGCCTCTCATCAACACCGGCGTGGTCGGCACCACCAACCGGCAGTTTGGCGTTTCCCTGTTTAATCCCATGGTGGGTTCCACCAACACCCCGTCGCTCATGGGTGCCATCAGCAATGCCACGCTCACCATCACCGATGACAACAGCTACGGCTCGTTGCAGTTCAGCGCGCCGGTTTACAACGTCAATGAAAACGGCGGCAGTGCCACCATCACCGTCATTCGCACCGGTGCCGCTGTCGGGCAGGTGTCCGTCAATTATGCCACCGGCCCCGGCGTGAACACGTTTGCCGGCGTCAACTATTCCAACACCGTCGGCACCCTCGTTTTTGCCGCAGGCCAGACCAGCGCCAGCTTCGCCGTGCCAGTCATGGATGATGGAATCGTGGACGGCGCACCGGCCAGTTTCTACTTCAATGTTGCGCTGTCCAATCCGACCAATGCGGCGCTGGGTTCGACGACCGCCGCAATTGTGCAGATTTTGGATGCCGAATCTTACAACCGTCCGCCCGGTTCGCCGGATGCCGGATTTATCGCCGCCGGCATGAATGGCAATGTGTTCACACTCGCGCTGCAACCCGGCGGGCAGATTCTCGCCGGCGGCAATTTCACCGCCGTGGGTTCCACAAGCGAGGGCAGCTTTGCCCGCCTGAACCCGGACGGCACC
>Ga0326727_10022268_pt1 | contig 12276 bp, 6 predicted proteins | sample MB2enrmetagenome_FD_207643 | JGI IMG/M metagenome (GOLD analysis project Ga0326727, IMG submission 207643) | Lab enriched peat soil microbial communities from McLean, Ithaca, NY, United States - MB29MY | ecosystem: Environmental > Terrestrial > Soil > Wetlands > Peat | place: USA: New York... | reverse complement strand
GGATTATTGGCGCCATTGAGACGCATCCCGATGCAGGCGGGCGTGAAGTCCTCGTGATTCTGGAGGACCTCGACAAACCAACCAGGGATGTCGCGCTGGACCTCTTTGCCGTCAAAGGCTCCGTTCTGGCCGAGCCGCAGTGCAAGATCATCTTCACCGTGCCCACCTCTTTGCTCTATTCGGGGCAGTTCAATGTGGCCAAGCAGAGCTTCAGTGAGCAGTTCATGCTGCCCAACTTCAAAATCAAGGAGACGACGGGTGAGCGCAGCGACGCGGGGTGGGCGAAAATGCGGGAGATCGTCCACAGACGAATGGAGTCCCCGCTTATTCAATCAACGGCCCTCGACCTCGCAGTGGAAATGAGCGGGGGGGTGGTGCGGGAACTGGTCCGGATCATTGAGGGCGCGGCCACCCGGGCGCTGGTGGCCAAGGCCAACGTCATCAAACACGAACACGTCGAGCAGGCCGTCGAGAAGTTGCGCGCGGAGTACAGCTTCAGCCTGACCCGGGAAGAGTATGTTGAGATTCTCCGCAGGGTCCATGAGACACACAAGTTGATGTACCCTAAAGAGGGGCCTTTGCTGGACCTTCTGCACAATCTATTCATTTTGCAGTACCCTAATGGCCCAGGATGGTACGGAGTGAACCCCATTGTCCACAAGCTCATCGGAGTTTGAGCGCGGCGCCGTTTCCGCCCTGCTTCTCGGCAATGCGGACAGGCAGGCCATAGCTGAGGTTGCGGTAACGCTGCACGGTTCCAAGCACGGCTGCATCTACTTTGCGGTCTGCAACAATCGGCTGAAGATCGAAGCCGTGGAAGCTGCCCTTGCGCAGGCCCTTTCCCCCCATGGGATGGGCACAGAACGAGTAGTTCTGGCGGAGCGCGACACGAGCACGGAGCCTCCCACCTACCGCGTCCTCATCCCGGACCTGTTCGACTATTTTGACCAGGCGCGTCGTGTAGCGCCGGGCTTTAGCCCGGCAGGTGCCGACCTCAAGGTCGGCGCTACGAGGAACGAGTCTCGTCTATACCTGATTCATGGCCTGCCGGAACTGATTCGCGCGCAGACGGGCGGGGACAGTGCGAAAGTTGCCCCCATCTCCCAACTCCTGAACTTTCGGCGTGAGTTGTTTCACGATCGGAGCCTTTACACCCTGTTTTGGCTTGATCCGGAGACGGTGCCGTATCTCATGCAGAAAGCCCCGGATTTCTGGTCCTTCCGGTCGGGCATGGCGCAGTTCACTGAAACTTCAGACGCAATGCAGCAGCGAGATTCCAGTGGCTGGCAACAAAGCGCGCCCTCAGGGCGCTGGTCAGGGGATCTGGAAGAAAAACTCCGGCAATTGGCTGTATACAGGAAAAAAACTCCGCCGGATGAGAACGCCATCGCTAACCTTCTCATGGACATCGGTGGCCTGTACGTAAACCGGCATGAACCCCAGGATGCGTTCGACGCCCTTCACGAGGCCGAGGATATATTCGCAAGGTCGGGACTTCGGCAGCGGGTTAGCCTCGTGAAGACATGGCTGTCCCGCGCTTTTAAGCAAACGGGGCAACTCGACAAGGCGGAAGAATCTATCCGCGAAGCGATGAAGATCGACCAGGAACTTAAGAACGAAGCCTCTTTGGCGATAGGTTATAACAACCTGAGCCTGATCCACCGAGCACGGGGCCAGCCTGACGAAGCGGAGAACTGGGTGCGTAAGGCCATCGAGGTCGATGAACGGCTGGAGGATGAGCCACATCTTGCCGTCGATTACAACAACCTAAGCCTCGTTTACCAGGATCGGGGGCAGTTGGACGAAGCAGAGAAGTGGTTGAACAAGACAATCGAGATCGCTGAACGGCTAGGAGATGAGCCCCTTCTTACCGTTAGCTACAACAACCTGAGCCAAATCTACAAGGGGCGGGGCCACTTAGAGGAAGCGGAGAAATGGTTGCGCATGGCCGTCGAGATCGCTGAACGGCTGGGGGATGAGCCGGATCTTGCCATTTACAACAACAATCTGAGCCAGATCTATCAAGCGCGGGGCCAGTTAGAGGAAGCGGAGAAGTGGCTGCGCAAGGCCATCGGGATCGCGGAACGGCTGGGGGACGAGCCGAATCTGGCCATTGCCTACAACAACTTGGGCCAGATCTATAAAACGCGGGGCCGGTTGGAGGAAGCGGAGAAGTGGTTACGCAAGGCCATCGAGATCGATGAACGGCTGGGGGACGAGCCGAATCTTGCTGCTGATTATAACAACCTGAGCCAAATCCATCAGACGCGGGGCGAGTTGGAGGAAGCGGAGAAGTGGTTACGCAAAGCTACAGTGGTCAATGAACGGCTTGGGGACGAGCCACATCTTGCCATCTGCTACAACAACCTGAGCCTGATCTCCGGTATGCGGGGACAGTTAGACGAAACGGAGAAGTGGTTGCGCATGGCCATCGAGATCGCTGAACGGCTGGGGGACGAGCCGAATCTTGCCCTCTACTACAACAACCTAGGGCAAATATACCAAGTGCGTGGCGACTTTAGTGAAGCGGAGAAGTGGGTGCGCAAGGCCCTGGCTCTGATGGAGCCGAAGGGACCGTCGGCGACGCTCGAAACACTCAAATCAAACCTTGAGCAGTTGGAGAAGGGAAAAAAGCAGCAGGCCCCGTTACCTTGAGGGGTAGTTCGTCACGACCCCACCAACAGCAGATTCTTCGCCGACATCCGAGTCGCCAATGGCGCCGGCTTCGTTTCGTCATATCGGTGGCTCTTTTCCCGCCCGAATGCCCACGGCGCGGCGGGGCGGGCGCCGGGCGGGCGCCACGGTCCAGTCCTCACCAACCTGCCGTGCCGGGCGGCCTGATATGCGTCCTTCGGGAAAAGCCGCCCCGATGAATCGGGGCGCTACCCATCCTTTCCGGGCCTGCCAGTCTAGTCTCTCCCCACCTGGGGCTTGGCCCAGGCATCGAGTTTCTAAATTGTCCTGCTCAGCACCACCCCGGCGCGACCGCGCCACCCCTCCTCCTCTGAGGAAGGGAGCTCTTAGAAACTCCCCTCCTGAATCAGGAGGGGTGGCGCGGACGCGCCGGGGTGGTTTCCCGCGAATATAGAAACTCCAGTCTTGGGCTTGGCCCCCGCTGAGCCCGCCGGGGCTGGAATTTTCCCCTGACAACGCGGCGTCCGCGCGTTCGACATTTACTATTCACCCTCCATCATTCAGAATGTCCAAGTACTCATGGCCATGCGTGACAAAGCTCAATCCGAGTTGGTGAAAGGCCTGGGGGTGTTCAGCGCCACCTCGGTGGTGGCGGGCACCATGATTGGCACCGGGGTGTTCGTGGTGCCGGGCATCATGCTGACCCAGGTGGGCACGCCTTCCATGGTGGTGATGGTGTTTGTAGCCGCCGGGGTGCTCAGCCTGTTTGGAGCGCTCAGCTATGCCGAGCTGGGGGCGGCGTTGCCGCAGGCGGGCGGCGAGTTTGTCTACATGCACCGCGCCTATGGACCCCTCTTCGGGTTCCTCTATAGCTGGACGCAATTTATCATCGCCAAGACCGCCTCGATTGCCGCCATCGCCACGGGGTTTGTGCTCTACCTCGCCTATTTTTTTCCGCGATTGCACGAAACGGTGTGGGGAACTTCCTGGCAATTGGGCGGGTATGGATTGGACCTGCGCCTGACGGGCCTGCAAATTGGCGCGACGCTGATGGTGCTGCTGCTCTCCGGGCTGAATATTCTGGGCGTGCGGCGCAGCGGGGCGGTGCAAACCCTGTTCACCGCCTCCAAGCTGCTGGTGCTCCTGATCCTCATCGTGCTGGGCCTCACTTACGGGCACGGCTCATGGCAGGGGTTCCGCCCGTTTTTTGCGGCGGGCGGGCAGGGCGGCATGCTGGCGGCGTTCGGGGTGGCCACGATTTCCGCCCTCTGGGCCTACGATGGATGGAACAACCTCAGCATGGTGGCGGGGGAAGTCCGCAATCCCCAGCGCAACCTGCCCCGAGCGTTGATTGGCGGGGCGCTGCTGGTCCTTATCGTTTACGTTCTGGTGAACCTCGCATATTTCCACGTGCTCCCCTTTTCCCAGGTCAGGGGCACGACCACGGTGGCGTCAGACTGCGCGCGGCGGCTGCTGGGCAACGGCGGGGGAGCCTTCATTGCCGTGGGCGTGATGATTTCCACCTTCGCCACGCTTAACGGCTCGATTCTGGCGGGCTCGCGCATCCCCTACGCCACGGCGCGCGAGGGCCTTTTCCCCGGCGCGCTGGGCACGGTGCATCCGCGCTTCCACACCCCCGCCGTGTCGCTGGTGTGGCAGGCCGTCATCGCGGGATTGTTCACGCTCACGGGCGGGTACCAGTCGCTTTACACCAAGGCGATTTTTTCCGAATTCCTCTTCTACGCCCTCTGCACCGCCGGAGTGTTTGTGCTGCGCGTGCGGGAGCCTGCCCTGCCGCGCCCCTACCGCACCTGGGGGTATCCCCTGGTCCCCGCGCTTTTTGTTATTCTCTCTGTCTGCCTGCTGGTGAATACGTTCTGGCAGCAACGAGCCGACTCCCTGTGGGGAGTGGTGCTGGTGGGCAGCGGCATTCCCGCCTACTGGATCTGGAGAGCATGGACGCGGCACACTTCATGAATCGAAAATCGCAAGTCGAAAATCGAAATTCGAAATTCGAAATTCGAAATTCGAAATTCGAAAATCGAAAATCCGCCACTGGCCATCGATTTTCGGGTTTCCAATTTCGTGCTTGGAAGCGGGTGACCGCGAGAACCCTGCATTGCAAGATCGTAAATGCTTGTTTTCTTACCGAACATTTCAGGGATCACGAGACCCCTCATCCGACCTCGTCCCTCGGCCACCTTCTCCCCAGGGGAGAAGGAAGGTATTCCCTGCCCTCTCCCGTGGGGAGAGGGTGTCCCGATGCATCGGGACGGGTGAGGGGTCAGTTCACCAATTTTGGTTGCGGCTCCCCCGCGCTGCGCTGCCCGCTTCTTCTGCTCCTCCTGGCGGTGACGGCGTGGGGGGCGGTCAGGACCGAGCGCCACACACCGCCCGCCTCCCCCAACTCCGCGGCCCAGGCTGCCCTGGCGAAGGCGCGGGAGCGCGTGCTGGCGGCGCAACCCCTGGCCATGTTTTACTACTCCGACGATTCGTCGGGGCTGGAATCGCTCCAGACGCACGCCGGCGCCATGACCGTGCTTTCTCCGCAATGTTATGGGCTGGACCGCACGGGAACGCTGCACGGCCAGCTTCCCCCCGGGGTCCTGGAGGTGACGCGGCGCGCCGGGCTGCCCCTCATGCCGCTGGTGACCAATCCCGGTTTCGACCGCTCCACCGCGCACGCCCTGCTGCACAATGCCCGCGCCGAGGAGCTTGCCGCAGCCTCCCTGGCGAAGCTGGCCGAACGCGATCAATACGTCGGCTGGCAGCTCGATTTTGAAGGGATCGATCCTCGGGACAAGCTTGCCTACACCCGATTCGTCGCGCGGGTCGCGGCGCGCCTGCACCATGACCATCGCCTGCTGAGCGTCGCGGTGGTGCCACGCTTCTCCGACACCTTTCCGGCCAGCTCTCCCGCCGGGTATTACACCGGCGAGTGGGGCGCGGCGTTCGATTTCCGCGGCCTGGGGCGGGTGGCCGATTTTCTGGTGCTCATGGCCTATGACCAGCACACTCCCCAGACCCCGCCCGGACCGGTGGCCGGCTACGACTGGGTGAAGGCGGCCCTGGACTTTGCCGTCGCCCGCGTCTCCCCGGCCCGGCTCGTCCTGGGCCTCCCTCTCTATGGACGCGAGTGGGTAGAAACCTCCGGCGGCTCGACCGCGCATAGCATCGCCTATAAGGACCTCAACCAATTCTTTGATGGCCCCGGCAGCGAGGCGCATTGGGACGACCGCTGCCGAACCACCTGGTTCCAATTGCGCGAGGGCGATACCCTGCACACCGCCTGGTTTGACGATGCCCGCAGCCTGCGCGAGAAATTAAAGCTGGTCGAAGCCGCCCACCTGCGGGGTTACGCGGCCTGGCGGCTGGGCATGGAAGACCCGGAGTTTTGGAAGCCTGAGGGGCAATAACCTTCGTTCCCGGAGAGAAACCATGCAATCTCGTGCGGTCACGGTCCTAACGGTTCTGATCTTCACCGCCCTGGCGGGTCGCGCCCGCGCCGCCGAGCACACCTGGGTCGTCTACACGGCCGGGGAACTGGATGAGCGCATCGAGCGCCATCTCAACGCGCTGGCCGCGCAGGATGAGGCGCTGATCCGCATCTTGAAAAGCACCCCGGAATCGGCGCGCGCGGTTCCTCCCCGCGGCGGCCTGACGATCGAATTGCGCCAGGCAGAAAGTGCGGAGGCTTTTCTGGATGCCCTCAAGCGCGAGGCGGGGGCAAGCGCCATCGCGCCCACGCCGGAACTGGCCCAGGAAGGTTACATCATCGAGGCAAAGTACCCTCGCGCGGCGGCGCCCAACCGGCTGCTCATCACCGCCGCCAACTGGCGGGGATTTCACCTTGCCCTGCTGCGCGTTCCGGATTTGCTGGCGCTCCCTCCGTCGAGCCTTTCCACCGCACTGATTCCCCACCCGCAGGCCGTGCGCATCGAGGGAAATGGCATTGCTGCGGTCGTTGCGGATTTTCCCTCCTTCCCAGAGCGCGGCGTGGTGGAGGGTTTCTACGGCACTCCCTGGACGCATCAGGACCGCCTCGACATTCTGCGTTTTGAAGGTGCGCACGGCATGAACGCGTACTACTACGCGCCCAAAGACGACCCCTATCATCGCAAACTCTGGCGCGAGGCCTACCCGCCGGAAGCTCAGCAGCGCTTGAGCGAACTGGTTGAGAACTCGAACCGCAACTTTGTGGATTTCTGTTTCGCCATCAGCCCGGGCCTTACCATCGCCTACTCCAGCGAGCCGGATTTTCAGGTCTTGACCGGCAAACTCGCGAGCGTCGCGCGGCTGGGCGTTTCCTGCTTTGCCCTTTTTCTCGACGACGTCCCGCAGGATTTGCAGGACCCCCAGGACAAGGCGCAATTCAAGACCCTCGCGCAGGCGCATATTTACCTCGCCAACAAACTCTACAAGCACCTCAAGGAGCAATCCGCCGCGAACCGTTTGACCCTGACGCCCACCACCTACACCAACGAGTGGGGCAGCCGCGACTATATCCAGGAACTGGGCGCCGGTGTTGACCCGGGCGTGTCCATCGTCTGGACCGGGCCGAAGGTCCTCGCTCCCGCCATCACCGTGGAGCAGGCGCGCGAATGGGGCGGATACCTCCATCGGCCGCCCCTGATCTGGGATAACTACCCGGTCAACGACGGCACGCCGTGGTGCCGCTACCTGGGTCCGCTGATCGGCCGCGACCCACAATTGCCCGGCGCCGTGCGCGGCCTCGTTTCCAATCCCATGATCGAAGCGCGCGCCTCGATGATCCCCCTCCAAACCATCGCCGATTACCTTTGGAACGCCGCGCAGTACGACCCGGCGCAATCGGAAACCCACGCGGTCGAAAGTCAATACGGCCCGGACGCGCCGCGCCAACTCGCGCCCTTCCTGAAGATTTATGGGACGTATTTTTGGGAGGATGGAAGCTTTACCGCGCTCTTCAAACAGCGCCATGCGCCCATGGACGTGGAGGCGATGCAATCGCAACTGGCAGAGATGAATTCCACGCTGCAGCATCTGCGCTACCAGCGGCGACTGGAGCCTTTACTCAGCGAGATTTCCCCCGCCCTCGAGCGCACCAGCCAGCGCCTGGCCGAGGTGAAGGCCGATCCGGCATTCCGGCATTTGCCCGACGGCAGGCTCGAGTGGGATGAAAACCACGATGCGCTTTCCGCGTATTACCTGGCCCAGTCCCCCAACCTGAACGGCGATTTCGCCAAGTGGGAAAGCGGACCGATCTACCGGCTGGATGAACGCGGGCAGTTGCTCACCGGCGCCAAGCTGTGGCGGGGCCCAGGAGAGTTGTCTGCACGCGTGGCGCTGGCGTGGGACGCAAACTTTCTCTACGTGGGCGTGGCGGTGACCGACCCCGGCCTCTATCAACCCTTCTTCGCACGCGGCATTCAGAACGGAGACACCTTTGTGCTCCATATGGAGGCCGGCTTCCGCAAGAACTTCCTGGCCACTGAACCCACCGGCGATGAGTACGCACTCTACTTCAGCCCCGGGAATTTCGCCGGCGTCCAGCCCAGCATCTTTTCCGATGAGGATTACCTGCCGCCCCGCCCGCAACCCCACAATTACATGCAGGAAATTTACACGGCCTGGAAGAAAACCGCGAGCGGCTACTCCGGCGACATCGCGATCCCCGTGACCTTCTTCGCGGGCGGCAAGCTCGAGGAGGGGTATGAGGCAGGGCTGGAATTCAGCGTGACGAAAGTGATCCCGCGCGGCGGGACGGAGGAACCGGAGCGGATCGTGCTCCAGTCCAGAAAAGACCACCTCTTCCGCACCACCACCGCGAACCCCTCGTCATTCCCACGCCTGGTGTTGACCGGAGGGAATCGTTAGGCAGGGACTCGCTCCGCCTTGGGGAGCGGGCGCCGGCGCAAGGAGGAGCGCGGCTACGATCCGTTTCCGGCCGCCGGCTTTTTCTCCAGGGCGGGTTGGAGGTAGTTGGTCAAGTAACGTTCATATTGGGCTTGCACCTCGGACGTCGCCGCAACGCTTCCCAAGGCGCCCCCCTCCTCGGCGGGCTCAAAGTAAACGTCGCCCGGTTTGCCAAAGGAGCCTGGGTCCGTCTTGGTGAACTTGGCGCTGTCGGTCTCGGCGAATTCGTAAATCTGCTTGGGGCTGTAAGTCTTCAATTGGTCGGGGGTGAGCTGCGCGACCGTCCGCACGCGAATGGTCAGCTTCCCAAATGCCCGATCCTTGTTGTACTCCACGCGCAGAACGTGTTGTTCCGCCTGCCCCGGATTCTTGGGATCCTGAAACACATCGGCCAGCACATAGAAGTCATCCAGCTTGCCATTGAACTTTGAATCCAAGAGATTGTAGAGGCGGAAGGTCGGGTCATCGGAACTGACTTGCGGAGCCCGATCTTTCGCCATCAAGTGTCCGGCGCTGCCCCACCCCGCTGCAAGTATTATGAAGAGGGTGGCGCCCAGCATCGCGCGTTCCCTCGCACCTGTTTTCATGGCCCCTCCCCGGATGAATAAACCTGGAATTAAGATTGCCGTCCCCGCGGCGCACTTCCTGGGACCTTGCGGAGAAGATACTATCTCCGCAGTGGGCATAAAACAATAGCTAGCTAGTGTGGCGCTCCGCGTAATATTTGACGATGGCATATTGCACGGACCCCCTCACCCCCTGGCCCCTCTCCCCCAAGGGGGCGAGGGGAGGGTTGATTTTACTGCCCTCGCCCCCTTGGGGGAGAGGGTGGACCGCAACCGGCGCTTTCTCCAGCCGGGGCGGGCCGGGTGAGGGGGTCCCGCCTATTGTCAACTCTAATATGGGACACCACACAAGGGAAGCCGCCATTTCCAGCGCACGCTTGCCAGCAGGGCCCTCGGCGGAGTATAAGTCAGGGTCGCCACGCGCGGAATTCGGCCCGCAATCGAAGTGACCCCGGAGGGGAAACCATGAAGGCAAGAAAACCATCGGCCTCGACCATGACGCGCCAATCCTTTCTGAAGGCCACAGCGCTTCTGCCGCTGGCGGCTCTCGGTTTCGGCACGGTGAATGCCGCACCCCGGCTGGATGCGGCCCCGGCCCTTGGTGAGCCATCGCGGTTGTTCATGCTGGGGAACGCACATTTCCAGCTCAGCCTCGCGGCCGGGGAGGGCTTGAAAACGGAATTGGTCCACGCGCCGTCGGGTCTCAGGCTTACACTGGCCAGCGGAGACTACAGCTACTCGTTCGGCCAGCCGGTTTTTGCGGATGCGTCCATTGTTCAGGAGAACAACGCGACCATCGTGAAACTGGTGGGCGAGACTGGCAATGGCATCGAGATCCGCCAGGAGTTTCGCGCTCCCCACGATAAGCCCTGGATCGAAGAAGCGATCACCCTCACGAACCGCAGCCCTCACCCCATCGCCCTGCCGGATGGCCGCTGCGGATTTGTGCTGCCCGTCAAAGTGGCGGGCGGCGCGGTGGAATCGCCGCTGAAGGATTTCAAGTTCACCGCCGTTCCCTACCGGCGCGAGCCCACCGGCAATCGCACTCAATACGCCGATTACACGCTCCTCCAGGTGCTCACCGAAGCGCGCCACTCGCAGTTGCGTTCGAAGGGAGATATTCAGCAATTTGGCAATGTATATCTTTCTAGTGTTTATAACATGGGACTTATCAAGACCCTCTACGAGCAATACGCTTCGGAGGGCTGGGTCTTCACCGACGGCCGCCGGGGGTTCCTGGTGACCAAGTATTCGCAGGAAGGCATGGAATGGGCGTTGCTCGATAGCATTCCCTTGGGCGGCGAGACCCTGGGCCTGCGCTGGGGTGGGTCTGGGATCTTTCAAGGCGATCCGGAAGGCGGCGCCGCGCTCGCCCCGCAAGCGTCGTATCGGTTTGGGACCACGCGCCTCACCGCCTTCGAGGGCGGCATCAACGAGGGCTTTTATGCATTTCGCGCCGAAATGGAAGCCCGGGGAATGGCCTGCCCGCCGGGTTTTAACCCGCCGGTGCATTGGAATGAGCTTTACGATAACAAACTCTATTCGCTGCCCATGGGGGAAATGGACCTGCCTGAGAACCGCCGGAAGCTCTACACCCTGGACGATATGAAGGAGGGAGCGGCCAAGGCCCGGGACATCGGGTGCGAGGCGCTTTATCTTGATCCGGGTTGGGACACGAATTTTGCCTCCAAGATCTGGGACGACGCGCGCCTGGGGAAATTGCCGGATTTTACCGCGATGCTGCGCCGCGATTATGGCCTGAAATTGTCGCTGCACACGCCCCTTTCCGGCTGGTGCAACCCGACCTCGTACTCGCGGGAGATCGACCGCATGAACCGCGACGGCACCCGCATTGAGATGTCGCTGTGCGGCGCCTCGCGGCAGTACACCGAGGAAACGCTCTCCCGCCTCCTGACCCTGGCGCGCGGCGGCGCCACTTTCTTCATGTTTGATGGCACGATGACCAACGGGGAGTGCTGGAACCCTCATCACGGCCACCCCGTCCCTTCACGGCGCGAAGACCATGTGGCAGCCACCAACCGCCTGGCCTGCCTGGTCCACGCCGCGTACCCCGAGGTCATGATCGAGATGCACGACCAGATCCTGGGCGGAACGAACCTGCGCTACGTCCCCACCTACTACGGCTACGGGAAGCGGCAAAGGGAAGGGGCGGCGGGCGAAACCCACGGCTTCGACACCGTCTGGGGCTTCGAGTTGATGTGGAGTCCCATGAAGGACCTGGTGGGCGGACACAGCATGGCGCTCTACTATTACAACCTGGCGTACTCCCTGCCCCTCTACCTGCACATCGACCTGCGCAAGGACAATCCCCAGTGCCTGATGTTCTGGTGGAATGCCTCCACCTGCCGGCATCTGGGAATCGGCGGCACCCACCCCGACCCCGCCGTCCGCAAGGCGCAGAAGGACGCCATGACCGATTACCGCCGGCTGGAGCCTTTCTTCAAGGCGGGGAAGTTCTACGGGCTCGACGAAATGGTGCACGTGCACGTTCATCCCAGTGAGCCCGCAGCCGTCATCAACTGCTTCAACCTGGAAAACCAGCCCGCCACCCGGCGCATTGAATTCACGCCGGCGCAAATCGGATTGGATGGCGCGCGGGAGTATAAGGCCATGGGCGCGACCGCCAGCCGCCAGGGCGAAACGTATGTCCTCGAGGTGGCAGTCCCCGCCCTCGGCCATGCGTTGGTGGAATTGCGCTGATGTCTGAGCGGCGTGCTGTCCCATTCCGATCAGGCTTTGCATTTTTCGCTTGTCATTCATCACTCGCCACTCGTCACTGCTCTTGGTGTGGGCTACCGGAGTAATAGTGAACCGTTGGTGCTTCGGCGGTGTTTGCGTGCTGCTTCGGTCGATTTTGTTTTTTCTCATCCGACCGTTCGTTCTTGCCGATAGCCGAAGCGGGGGAGTGTTTCACGCGGCAGGTATTCGACCGATGCCGCCATTTTTCCCTCACTTCAATTTACCCCTTCCGTTAGCCCGGACTTCTCACCACTTTTGGAACCCGCCGGAAGGGCGGGGCTTTAGCCCCGCCGAAATCGCGGCTCCCGCCCTCTCTTCGCCCCGCGCCCCGCGCAGCTTGCAGCCGCAAGCTGCGCGGGGCGCGGGGCCTGGAGTTTCTACATTTTCACGCGTCGGCGGCCTGGGTGAGGGCGCGGTCGGT
>Ga0326727_10022267_pt1 | contig 12277 bp, 13 predicted proteins | sample MB2enrmetagenome_FD_207643 | JGI IMG/M metagenome (GOLD analysis project Ga0326727, IMG submission 207643) | Lab enriched peat soil microbial communities from McLean, Ithaca, NY, United States - MB29MY | ecosystem: Environmental > Terrestrial > Soil > Wetlands > Peat | place: USA: New York... | reverse complement strand
CCGGATGGCGGCCGCATCCTGCAAATCGTCAAGACCGTATCCGACCACCGGATGGGTCAGGCGGGGAAAAAGCTGGGACGGGATGCGGTAGGCGCCGATGCCGAGACGATGCACCGCCCGGACAGCCGCCAACAGGCTATTGGCGTTATGCAGGCAGATTTCCGACAGCTTCGCCAATCCGGAACCGCGCGGCATGGCCAGAAGCGCCTTGGCGGTCGTCGTCCTGAATCCGATTTTTTCCTGCGTAAAGAGGCAGCAGAGACCGAACCGCATCCAAACCTTCTTCGCCGTAAGTTCCGGCCCGATCAGGGAGAGCGCATCGGGCCGTAATGAGGTCCGGCCATGCGCGCCATCTCCAGGCCGGCATGCCTGCGGACCCTCAGTAGTAGTTTCGCAGCTTCAGATCCAACGGATGGGGCTTCAGGAAAACCTGCCGGGCCAGATATTCTATCCCTTGAACGCGGACGTGGTGGTTGATGAGCGTCACCGGCACTATCAGGGGAACGAATCCCTTGCGGTAATCATCCACCACCTCCTCCAGTTCCTGGCGTTCGTCCGCAGTGATGAGCCTGCGGAAATAGCCGAGGATATGGTGCAGGACATTCACCGTGCGGGGCACGGTGGCGATCCTGGACAGGGCCTCCAGGAGCAGCCTTTCGTAAAGACCCAGGAACCCGGGGGAAGAAGCTTCCTTGCCGTTGGCGACGAGCCCTCCGAGCCTTTTGGCATGGGCCTGGCTGTGAGCGGCGATCAGCAGTTTGTGCCTGGCATGGAACTCCACGACGGCCCCTGCCGAGCGGGCGCTGGAGACATCCCGCCACGTTCGCAGCACGAAGATGCGCTCGATGAAGTTTTCGCGCAGCCGGGCGTCGCTCAGGCGTCCCTCGTCCTCCACCGGCAGCAGCGCAAAGCGCTCCATGAAGGCCTTGGCGAACAGACCGGACCCGCCCCGAACGGCCATGCCTCCCTTCTCGGGATAGATTTTCACTCTTTCCATGCCGGAAGAAGGGGAGCCGCTCTTGAAGATGAAGCCGCACAGGTTCTCCGTGGAAAGCTCTTCAACGCGCCTTCGCGCCCAGTCGGCCATCCGTTGGGTGAAGTCCTGTCCGGAACGGTTGGCAATCAGGCGAGGCGCTCCGGGGTCTCCCACGAGGCGCATGGATTCGCGCGGCACTCCGAATCCGGCTTCCACCTCGGGGCAGACCGGAACGAACCCGACATGTTTCCCGAGCACTCCGGTTATCCACCGGTCGTGCTTGTGCCCCCCGTCGTAGCGGACCGGCTGGCCAAGCAGGCAGGCGCTGACGCCCAGGCGGACAGGTCTCTCCACCAGTCATTCCTTTGCTTGGCAGCCCGCCCCAAAAAACTCGCCGGCTGCGAAAATCGTCTTTTGCAGCTGGCAGCCTGGGCGACTACGGTCCGTAGCCCCTGAGCAGCAGCCGAGTCTTCACTTCGGATAGTTGGTTACGCAAAACTTCTCGCACCAGTCCCGGGCGTACTGGGCGGCCCCGGCGCAGCCGCCATTGATGAAGCGCATGAACTGAGGCTGGTAGACGCGCTGGCATCCCTCCACGCATTTGGCCCGGGATGCCTGCGGCTGGCCCGTCACCGAAAGGTATTCGCCGCAGACCGAAATGGTGTCGCAATCGGCCTGCCGCAGCCCATCATACTGGTAGCAGAAACCTTTGAACTCGGATTCGGTCAAGGGCCTGGCGGGTCCGCATCCACAGAGGAAAAGAAGGGCCACCGCAAGATGTGCGACAAGTATCAGGCGCATAGATCCTCCTTCCGCCCCGGCTGGAAGCTTCTTGAACAGAGCGGTTGCGTTACTGCGGATAAGCAGTTCTGCAATACCTCTGACACCAGTCCCAGGCGTTGTTCGCGGCAACGAGGCAATCGGTGTTGATATACTGCCAGACCTGGGGCTTATGGATGTTCTCGCACGCATCCAGGCATCCCCGCAACGAGGACTGCTGGGCACCGATGACCGCATCATACGGATTGCAGACCGAAATCGTGTCGCAGCCGGCCACCCCCCCGTCGCCAGCCTGATAGCAGAAGCCGTTGAATTCCTTCTCGGTCATGGGCCTGGCGGAACCGCAGCCGCCGGTGAAAAGCAGGACGATGGCCAACGATGCATAAAAAATCCGGCGCATGATACTTCCTCCCATGCCGTATGACGGTTCAAGCCGCCGGGTTTTACCCGGCCATGCCGACCGAGCCATGATACCTGGCGCCGGTCCAAAATCAAGGAAAAGAAAGATTCTGGACTGTGAGCGCGCCTTGTCGTACCTGATGAAAATAGCCGGTTGGAAAGCGGAATGAAGCGAACAGCTTGACGAAACCTGGATCCCCATGGAGCGCGGATGAGGACACGGTCCGTCTCGGAACTTGAACGGCTCTACGACCTTCACAAGAACGGACCCCGCGCGCCCGCCACCATCCGCTACCTGGACTGGACCTTCGAAGTGCCTGACCCCATCGCCTTCCTGTACCAGGTCAAGGAGATAGTGGTCCAAGGCATCTACGACTTTCCATGCGACATTCCGGACCCGGTGATCCTGGACTGCGGGGCCAACGTGGGCGTCAGCGCCGTGTATCTGGCCACGCGCCATCCGGAGGCGCGCCTGCTTCTTTTCGAGCCCGACCCCGCCATTGCCGTCTACCTGGAACGCAACCTGGAACTAAACGGCCTGGGGCACATCCCGGTGATCCGCGCGGCGGTATGGGTGCACGCGCAGGGAGTGGAATTCACACCGGAAGGAACTGAAGGCGGCTCCATCATGGGCGTGGGGCCGACCATCCAGGTGGACTCCCTGCGCCTTCGCGACATTCTGGCCGGGCTTTCCCGCATCGATTTCCTGAAGATGGACATCGAAGGCGCCGAGGCCCAGGTGCTGGAGGACTGCGCGGATCAGCTGACCCGGGTGGGCTTCGCGTTCGTGGAGAGCCATTGCTGGCGCCACCGGCCTCAGGCCCTGCACCGGGTGCTGGAAGTGCTGGCCGGGGCCGGCTTCCGCTACTACCTCGAGAACGTCTGGCCCGGAGACGCCCCGTTTCTGCGCGGCGGCGGAGGGCCGGCCATGGACGTGCAGGCCAATGTCTGGGCCAGACGCAAATAGGAAGCCCCGGACGGGGAGCGACGCCTTGCTCTTTTCGCCGAATCTGAGCAGAATAAGGAAAATGTGCTCCAGTGTCTTGCGAACAGCCCCAACACTCTTTCGAAAGGATGACCAATGGCGAAGAAACCCAACTACTCTTTTGAAAAACGGGCCAAAGAGGCCGCCAAGAACAAGAAGAAGGAAGAGAAGAAACTGCGCAAGCTGGAAAAGAAGGGCTCCGGCCCCGAGGATGACCAGGACCAGCCTTCAGAGGATGACCAGCAACAGCCTTCCGTCGAATAAGCAGATTCCGGGGCGGCATCGCCTTTCTCGCCGCGCCTTCCTGGCCGTGCCACGCCTTCCCGGATCATCAAGAACATAGACCTGCGGATTTCGCCTGCATCCTGCCGGGAACAGTTGTCCGGGAGTGTTTCCTTGGGCGGATTCCTCCCCGACCGCACCCCCGGGACGGCCTGGTCTTGACGAAGTTCCGGCCTTGGCGCGATGATTGCCCAAGGCCGGGGCCGGTCTAGTGAGGTGTTCTCAAAATAATTGCACATTTATTTTGAGAACAATTATTTGAAATAATTGTCTTTTTTTGAGAGCATTTGCACGCGTTTTCAAGATCGCGACAAAAGCTGCGGCAAACGGGAGGCCAGGTCTGCATTACGAAGGCACCATCATCCGCCCGCCCAGCGAGGCCGACTCCATTCTGCTCCAGGTGGCCGCAGGTTGTCCCCACAACACCTGCGCCTTCTGCGGCGCATACCGTGGCCAACGCCACCGCATCACGGACGAGCCCATCGTGTTCGAGGACATCGACTTCGCCTCCAGGCACATGAGCCGCGTTCGGCGGGTATTTCTATGCGGCGGCGACGCCATGGCCTTGCCCGCGAAACGCCTGACGCGGGTACTCGACCGCATCCGGGAGCGCCTGCCCCTGGTGGCCCGGACCTCCTTATACGCCAGCGCGGCCAGCCTCGCGGGAAAAACCCCCGATGAACTTGCCGGGCTGGCCGCCTTGGGGCTGTCCACCCTGTACATGGGCCTGGAATCCGGGGACGGCGATCTCCTGCGGGCCATGGGCAAGCACGCCGGCCCCGGGGACATGCTGCGCGAGGCGCGCAAGGCGCGCCAGAGCGGGTTGAAACTTTCCGTCAGCCTTATCGTGGGCTTGGCCGGAACCGACGGGTATTGCGGACACGGCGGCTGGGAGCGCCATGCCCGTCTCACCGGAGAGTTGCTCTCGGCCATGCAGCCGGACCAGGCCGCGGCCCTGTGCCTGATTCCCGTGCCGGGCACCAGGCTCCATGAGGACATCCAGGCCGGGCGGTTCACCTTGCCGGACGCCACGGCCATGCTCCGGGAACTGCGGATGATCCTCGAACACACCCGGGTGAACCGGGGCCTTTTCCTGGCCGACCACGCTTCCAACCACCTGCCCCTGAAACTCCGCCTGCCCAGGGACAAGGAGCGAGGCCTCGCCCTCCTGGACGCGGCGCTGGACGGAAAGCTTGATCTGCGGCCGGAATCTTCCAGGCGGCTGTAGCCGCCCCTGGGCCGGGACCGGGGGCGGGACCGGGGGGGCGTCCGGGAAAGTTGCCTTAACACACGGCTCTGAGAGCATAACAACATGACCCGCCCGTTCACCTTGGCCCGCGTGGCGCTCAGGCTGCTGAGAGCCATGCTTCCCGCCCTGCTCCTGCCGTGCCTGGCCATGCCGGCCCCTGTGCTCTGCGCGGAGCACGTGCCGGGAGAATTCGAATTCCGATTGCCCAAAAGCCTGACCAGCGCCCAGGTGAAGCAATGGATCCGAAAAACATCGGCCCAATATGGCCTGGACCCCTGCCTGGTTCAGGCCCTCATCGAGGTGGAGTCGGGAGGTGACGCCAATGCGGTCTCCCCCAAGGGAGCCCAGGGGCTCATGCAGATCATGCCCGGGACTGCCCGCGACCTGAAGCTGACCGCCCCCATGGACCCCTCGGCCAACATCGACGCCGGCAGCCGCTACCTGCGCGAACAGCTCAAGGTCTTCGGCGACGTGCGCCTGGCCCTGGCCGCCTACAACGCCGGGCCTGAAGCAGTGCGCAAGTTCGCCGGGGTCCCCCCGTTCCCGGAGACTGAGCGCTACGTGGCCAAGGTGGCCAACCGCTTCATCCAGCTCAAGACCGGCGGGAATCTGCAGGCGTTCGTGAAGAAGGTGCTGGAGGAGAGTCAGCCCGGACGGGAGTAACCCCGGACGCCACACGACCCCAGCGGCTCAAAGCCGCGACCACCACCAGCGAGAACAACAGCCGCGCTCCGAGCGTCCCCCAGGGACTGGCCCCGATGAGCGACAGCAGCAGGGTGTCCTCGATGAGGGCGTGGGAAAGGCTCATGAGCGAGACTGCGGCGAACACGTCCCGCCCGGAGATGTGCCCGGCCCTGGTTTCGTGGATGATGAGCCCTCCTCCGTAGGTCAGGCCCATGGTCATGCCGATGACCGTCACCGTGGCGGCGGCGGGGCCGATGCCCATGAGCCTGAGAAACGGCGTGAGCAGCCATTCCAGAAGCCGGGTGAGCCCCAATGCGTTCAAGAGCCGCATGAGCCCCATGAGTGCCAGGATGACCAGAAATATTGAGCCCAGGTTCCTGACCTCGCCGAAGGCCCAGCCTGCGAGCGTGGCCTCCGGCCTGGGGGGCAGCCAGAGCATGACCGCAGGTTGCGGGAGCAGCCCCCCGGCATCCAGGGTCAAGTGCGTAAGCCAGGCGCAGCCCAGGGCCCCGAGAATCCGCAGGCCGTTCTGGCCCAGAAAGCTCACCCCGCACTTTTTGGTGACCTGTCCCTCCACCAGCAGGCTGTGAGCGAAGAGCATGAGCACGGCCAGCACCGTGACCTGGGCCACGCTGAGCGGCCCGGCCCCTGCGGCCAGGGCCTGGAAGACGACAAGCCCCGCGTAGATGTTGGAAAGCATGGCCGTGGCCCAGGCCAGGCCCAGGCTTGGAGGCAGGCCCACCAGGGCCATGACCGGGCCGAGCGGAGCCGCCAGATACTCGATGGCGCCCAGCTCCTGGAGGATCTTCACCACCACGATGATGGGCACCATGGACTTGAAAAGCTCCAGGCTCGCATTGACCGCGTCGCGGAAAAGCCCTGCCAGGGAAGAGCGAAGCGACACGACGGGGTGGTCTCCTACCCGGCCTCGCGGCTCAAGGCCTTGAGTATTTTCTGCTTGAGCACCGAACCGTCGATGGGTTTGATCATGAAATCCGTCACGTTGAGCTTCATGGCTTCCACCACCACCTGCTTGTCGGGCACGCCGGTGATCATGATGAAGGGCGTCGCGGCGAACCGTTCATCTTCGCGCATTTTTTTCAGGAGTTCCAGGCCGTTGACTCCTGGCATCAGCCAGTCGGCCACCACCACGTCCACCGGGTTGGACTCCATGGTGCTCCAGGCCTCCACGCCGTTGCTGGCCTGAAGGATATTGCGAAGGCCGAGCGGCTCCAGGATGCCGCTTATTATGCCGCGGATGATCGGGGTGTCGTCCACCACGAGCAGGCTGGTCTCTCCGAGAACTCGCCTGAGGCGCTGTATCGCTTGTTGATCCATGATCGCCGCTCCGTGTCCTGAGGTCCGAGGGAGTCCGTGGAGGAAATCCCGTCCAGAATATTCATGCCGTAACAGCAGGTGAACGAATTGCGCGGGCGGCTCGTGTGCATTTTGGCGGAAGCGCTCGCTCCGGAAAGCTTACAGCCGCTTCACGGAAAAAAGCCGGGGGCGCAAAGCCCCCGGCCCATGGGCGTAGACACCAGGCTGCCTGAAGCTATTTCTTTGTGACCACCATGTTGACCAGACGCACCAACTGGTTGGTGAACCCGGCTTCGTTGTCGTACCAGATGACCACTTTGACCATGTTGTTGTCGAGCACGGTGGTCAGGGGGCCGTCCACCACGCCGCCGTGGGTGTCGCCCAGATAGTCCACCGAGACCAGGGGCTCCTCAGTGTAGCCCATGGCCGCGTTGGCCTTGGATTTGAAGAGGGCGTTGACCTCCTCTTTGGTGACGGACTTCTCCAGTTCGCAGGTCAGGTCCACGATGGAGCCGTCGGCGGTGGGCACCCGGATGGCGTAACCATCCAGCTTGCCCTTGAGTTCGGGCAGGACCGCGGTTGTGGCCCGGGCGGCTCCGGTGGTGGTGGGGATGAGGGATATGCAGGCGGCCCTGGCCCGGCGGGGGTCCTTGTGGGATCCGTCGAGAATGCGCTGGCTCATGGTGTAGGAATGGATGGTGGTCATCAGGCCATGCTTGATGCCGTAAGCGTCGTTTAAGACCTTGGCCACCGGAGCCAGACAGTTGGTCGTGCAGGAGGCCGAAGAGATGACGTGGTGCCTGGCCGGGTCGTATTCGTTCTCGTTGACCCCCATGACGATGGTGCAGTCGGGATTTTTGGCCGGGGCGGAGATGATCACCTTCTTGGCTCCACTGGAAATGTGGCCTTCCGCCTTGTCGCGCTCGACGAATTTCCCGGTGGTGTCCACCACGATATCGATGCCCAGGTCCGCCCAACACCACTCTCCAGCGCCAAGACGGGTGATCCTGATTTTCCTGCCGCATACCACGATGCCCTCTTCCCAGGTGGAGACCTCGCCGTGGAAGGTGCGGTGGACCGAGTCGTATTTGAGAAGCCGGGCCAGCTCCTCGTTTCCGGTGCGGGCGTTGATGGCCGCAATTTCTATATTCTTGTCGTCAGCAAGAAGCCTTGTCAGGTAGCGGCCGATGCGGCCGAATCCGTTGATGCCGATTTTCAAACCCATGCATGCCTCCTCGAACTTCGTTAACGCTGGATGGGGTCGTAATTGAAGAAAGTTCCCATTCTATCGAAAAAAGGAGCTGTTGTTTCAAGCCCGGCACTAGGCCTTGCCGGAGCAGCCCAGCACGTTTCTGATCTTGTGGGCCACCATGTCCCGAACGGCGTCGCGGGCGGGCCCCAGGTACTGCCTGGGATCGAAGTGCTCCGGATGCTCGGCGAAACACTTGCGGATGACCGCTGTCATGGCCAGCCGGATGTCGGTGTCTATATTGATTTTGCACACGGCCATGCCGGCCGCCCGGCGCAGCATTTCCTCGGGCACGCCCCTGGCTCCGCCCACGTGGCCGCCGTAGGCGTTGGCCATGTCCACGAACTCCTGGGGCACCGAGGAGGAGCCGTGCAATACAAGGGGGTAGCCCGGCATGAGCTTGGCGATCTTGTCCAGGCGGTCGAAGTCCAGCTTGGCCTCTCCCTTGAACTTGTACGCCCCGTGGCTGGTGCCTATGGCGATGGCCAGGGAGTCGCAACCGGTGCGCTCCACAAACTCCACAGCCTGATCAGGGTCGGTGTAGATGCTGTGTTCGCTGGCGACGTCGTCCTCCACTCCGGCCAGGCGGCCAAGTTCGGCCTCCACGAACACTCCCTGGGCGTGAGCGCACTCCACGACCTGCCTGGTCAGCGCGATGTTCTCCGCGAAAGGCAGGTGGGAGCCGTCGACCATGACCGAGGTGAATCCGGCCTTGATGACCATCTGGCAGATGTCGAAGGTCTGTCCGTGGTCCAGGTGGAGCACCACGGGCAGGTCGGTGTCCGCCATGGCCGCTTCCATGAGCTTCATGATGTAGTTCTCGCCAGCATACTTGCGCGCTCCGGCCGAGACCTGGAGGATGAGCGGGGAGCGTTCCTGGTTGCCCGCGGCAATGATGCCCTGGACAATCTCCATGTTGTTCACGTTGAACGCGCCGACCGCGTAGCCTCCGACATAGGCCTTTTCGAACATTTCCTTGGGCGAGACCAAAGGCATGACGCTCTCCTCCTTGGGGGGTGTGGGCGGGTGGTGGTAAGGTACGCACGGAAATTGAGGCCAAAGAGGCCCCGATACGCCGGATATATAGCCCGGGAGATTGTTTTTTGTCAATGAAGAGCGGGATTTCGCCCCCTTGACATCGGCGGTTTCTTGACTCTTCGCGCCCTTTCACCCAGAAAAGAGACTGGAGGAGCCGCCATGCCCACCCTCAAGGGAACCCTGACCGAGAAGAACCTCCTGGCCGCCTACGCCGGAGAGTGCCAGGACAGCCTGCTCTACGCCTACTTCGCCAAGCAGGCCAAGAAGGACGGCTTCGAGCAGGTATGCGCCATTTTTCTGGAGACCGGCGACCAGGAAAAAGCGCACGCCCGGCGGATGCACAAACTCATGGCCGGCCTGGAGGCCGAGGTATGCCTGCCCCTCAAGGCCCAGGTCCTGGGGGCAACCCTTAAGAACCTGCTCGCGGCGGTTGCCGCAGAACACCTCGCCGGCGTCGAGTTCTACCCTGCATGCGCGGCCACGGCGCGCGGGGAGGGTTTCGCCGAGGCCGCCCTGGTCTTCGAGAACATCGCCCTGGCCGAACGGACCCACCTGAGCCGCTTCCAGGCCCTGGCCGACAACATGGAGAGCGGGCGGGTCTTCGTGAGGGAGACCCCCGTTGTCTGGCGCTGCCGTCATTGCGGCTGGGTCCACGAGGCCAAGGCCGCCCCGGAACGTTGCCCGGCCTGTGCCCATCCCCGGGCGCATTTCGAGATCAGCCCTTCGAACTGGTAGAAATTGCCGGCTCCCCGCCTGCTCCGGCCAGGGCTTTGGCCAGGTCGGAGACGCTCACGGGCCGTCGCAGTTCCCCGTCCGCCACGCCCAAGGCCGCCCCGGACTCCTCGTGGTCGCTCAGCAGGATCAGCCGTGCCCGGCCTCCAGCCTTGCGGCAGGCCTTCAGAAAGGACCGTCCGGACATGCCGTGCAGGTCCTCCGCCACAAGCACCACGTCGAAGAATTCCGGCGTGCGGGCAAAGGCCTTGAGCGCCTTGGGAGCGTCGCGCAGCATGGTCGCCTTGAACCCGATCTCCCCCAAGGTCATGGCCAGGGCCCGCCGGGAGAATGCCTGGGTGTCCACCACGAGAGCCCGTCTGTCGCGTCCTCCTTTGACGGCCATCGGGACCATGCCGGCCAGAGGCAGGTAGACCTCGAAAAGGCTGCCCCGGCCGAGTTCGCTTTCCACGCGCACGGCCCCGCCCAGGCTCCTGGCGATGCCGTACACCGTGGACAACCCCATGCCCGTGCCCTCGCCGGGTCTCTTGGTGGTAAAGAACGGAGTGAAGATGCGCTCCATGACGGACTGGTCCATGCCGTGGCCGGTGTCGGCCACGGCCAGCATGGCGTACTCGCCGGGAGGCAGCGGCGTGGACAGGGCGTGCTCCCCCGGTTCCACCGCGCTAAGCTTCAGGCTGATGGTGAGCGTTCCCCCCCGCTCCTGCATGGCGTGCAGGGCGTTGTCCGCCAGATTGGTCACCATCTGGTGCACCAGGCTGGGGTCGGCCATAACCTCCAGGGCTTCCCCTGCCTCTTCCAGATGGACCTCCACGTCCGGCGGCAGGCCGGAACGCATGAGCCTGAGGGTCTCGCGCACGATGGGGGCCAGATCGATCCTTGCCGCGCGCAGATCCCCCTGCCGGCTGAAGACCAGAATCTGTTTGATGAGTTGCCGGGCGCGCCCGCCGGCCTGGATGATCTCTTCCAGCGGCCGGCGCAGAACGTCCTCCGGGCTCAGCAACTGCATGCCCACCTCGGCGTTGAGCAGGATGGGAGTCAGGATATTGTTGAAATCGTGTGCGATTCCCCCGGCCAAGGTGCCCACGGCCTCCAGCTTGTGCGCCCGGCGCAGGCGTTTCTCCATGCGGTCCTGGTAGCCCGCGTCGCGCAGGAGCACCACTGCGTTGGTCACCTGGCCGGCCTCGTCGCGGATGGGGGAGAACACGGCCTCGGCCGAGAGCGGCCGTCCCCCGGGCTTCACCCCTTTCAACTGGCCTGTCCACTCCTGCCCCTCAAGCAGGGCCTGTTGGATGTCCCGGACTGGCAGGGCCGCGCGGACACTCCCGAACAGGCCGAAGAAATCCTGCCCGAGGATGGCCGCGCGATCGAGCCCGGCCACGTACCCGAAGGCGGCATTGGCGTATTCTACTTGCCAGCTGCCGCCGGTGACGATGGCCATGCCCTCGGCGGCCTGCTCCACTGCCGTGACCAGGAGCATGCGCTCGGACTCGGCCTTTTTGCGGTCGGTGATGTCGCTTATGATGGCGAAAAGCACGGTCCGGCCTCCCGCCTGAATGCGGGAAATGCGCAGGTCCACGTCGCACACCCGTCCTCCGGTGACGCGGTGACGGCACAGCGCCACCCGCCGCCCGGCGGACCGGCACTGCTCGATCACCTGGGCGTGGCAGGCGGGGCCGTCCTGGCATATGCGGCGAAAATTCTGGGTGCGCATTTCGTCACGGCTCCAGCCGTAGAAGTCCAGGGCTGCGGCGTTGGCGTCCAGGACGTCCAGGGTGTCCGGATGGAGCAAAAGCATGACCGCCAGATGTTCGCGGAACATGGCCTCGAAGAGGCCCGGGGATCCTCCAGAGCCTTCCGGGCGTTCCTCGCACATCATTCGTCCAGGGGCCCCGGCCCGGCCTGGCGGACGAGGCTGGAATGGAAGAGGAAGCTGGAACGGCCGTGGTTCTTCACGTAGTACATGGCGTCGTCGGCCTTCTTGATGAGATCCCAGGGATCGTGGCCGTCGTCCGGATAGAGGCTGATGCCGATGCTGCACCCCGGCCCCGTTTCCCCTTTCAGGCTGGCGTAGGGAAGTTTCAGGGCCGCGATGATCTTGCGGGCCACTTCGACCGTTCCCGATTCGCCTTTCTGGCCGGGCAACACCACCACGAACTCGTCGCCGCCCACCCGGGCCACCATGTCCGAGGCCCGGATCTCCGAGGCTATCCGCCCGGCCGCCTCCTTGAGCACCTCGTCGCCCACGGCGTGCCCCAGGCGGTCGTTGACCGGCTTGAAGTTGTCCAGGTCCAGAAAGAGAATGGCCACCTTGGTCCCTTCGCGCCTGGCGGTATCCGCCAGCCAGGACAGACGGTCCAGCAGCAGGAGCCGGTTGGCCAGGCCGGTGAGCGGATCGTGCAGGGAGGCGTGGGCCGCTTTTTCCTCACTGTCCTTGGCGCCGGTGATGTCCTGAATGATGCCGTCGTAGAAGGCCACCCGGCCGAAGGCGTCGCGGCGGGCGACCGGGGTGTTGCGCACCCAGCGCACGGAGCCGTCCTTATGTAGGATGCGATGATCGAGCGGCGCCGCGTTCTCTCCGTTCAG
>Ga0326727_10022266_pt1 | contig 12277 bp, 6 predicted proteins | sample MB2enrmetagenome_FD_207643 | JGI IMG/M metagenome (GOLD analysis project Ga0326727, IMG submission 207643) | Lab enriched peat soil microbial communities from McLean, Ithaca, NY, United States - MB29MY | ecosystem: Environmental > Terrestrial > Soil > Wetlands > Peat | place: USA: New York... | reverse complement strand
CTTGTGTCGCGTCCTTGAAAAACATGAATATGTTTTTCAAGGAAAAAATAATTATTTTAAATAATTATTCTCAAAATAAATATGCACTCATTTTGAGGACGCCATACTAAAAGCTGTACGCAAGAGACAGCTGCCCGCTGATGCCGGCGCTTTTCGCTCCGTCGCCGAGTTCGCCATTGAACCTGGCCTTGACGGTGAACGCATTGTGCTGGGCGGTCAGGCCCAAACCCGCCTTCCAAAGGTCGCGGCTGTCATAGGCCGACTTCTGGCTCACGGCCACGCCGTAGAGCGTCCCGAGGCTCTCCACCTGAGGATTGCCCAGCATCCGCTCATAGCCGAGCGTCACTGCGGGGGCCACGGTCCAGGAACCCAGCTGCTGCGGATCGAAGCTCACGTCCAGGTCGGCCAGGAGGCTGGCGCTCGTCTTGCCGATACCGTGGATGTTCAGTCCCAGTTCGCTGCCGCTTTCGCTGAAGCTGTTCAGGCTGACGCCGGAAGCGCGGATCCCGGCTTGGGGGGTGATGGTGCAGGGAGCCAGGCGGATGACGTCGCCCAGGCCGAACCGGCCGCTGTAGACTGCGCCGTTGGTGTTGCCGGTGGCGTCCCCCATGCCGCCGCCCAGACCGCGTCTGCTCTGGTAGTCCACCCAGCCCGCGTCCACGCGCGAGAGGGCGAAAGGCCCGGCTTCCAGACTCGATAACCCGTAGCGTCCGCCAAGGGTGGCCAGGACGGTGTTGACCGTGACCGTGGCGTCGGAGCTTCCAACCGACCCCCAGTTGTAGCCCAGGCCTATATTGGCGCTGGCCTGGCTGTTGATGCGATACGTGGCTCCCACCGCCGAGCCGGCGCTGTACTCTGCGCTGCTGGCGGCGCCGTTATGGCTGTCTGTCCAGAAATTGCCTCCAAACCCGGCCAGCCAGACGCTGGTCTGGCCCTCGGCGAGGCCCTGGCCGCTGGTATAGGGAGTGACGGCCTCGTCGATGCGTTGGGACTGGCGCAGGAGGTATGAGGCGGCGTCGGCGTGCACCTGGCCGCCCGCCTGGGTCTGGACGCCGCCCAGAGTTCCCTCGTCCACGGCGGACTGCAGGTAGTAGTTGTAATTGGTGTATTGGCCGGACAAAGGCGAGTTCTGCAACGCGCTCAGAAACGCTGCGCCGGATGCAGCGTTGCCCGTTGCGCCGATCTGTCCGGGCAAGATCGCATAGTCCACCATCTTGGCCCGCAGAACGTAGATATCCGCCTGGGTGAGCCCCAGCCCCTGGGTCAGGTAGCCGAACATGGACCCGTAGGAAGCGCTCACCTGATCGAGCGCGGCTTGGAGATAACTGGGGTCGACCCCGAGAATCTGGTTGAAGTTCCTTCCGGAGAGTCCCGGTGCCGCCGCCAAAAGATCCGCCGCCTGGGAATTGATGGACTTGGCCCGATAGGTGTTGGAGGCCAGATAGTCATTCATGACGGTCGCGGGCGACACCCCGGCGATATTTTCCAGAAGGGCCGCCGTCCATCCGGTGCGGTCCTTGCCGTCTGAACAGTGGAATAAATCGGGGCCGGGGTCATGGGCCAGGGTCAAGAGGACCGTGCCGAACCCCGCTCGCATGGCCGGATCGGTGACGAACGATCGGTAACCACTCTGAGCCAAGCTGAGCACGGCTTGCTGGGAGGCGATAACCGCAGCGTTGGTGGCCGGCGGACTCGGAATGCCAAAGACATTGATGTTGGTATACGTGGCGCCTGCCGGCACAACATCAGGCGTTGCGACGATCTCCGCCGGAGTTCGCAAATCGATGTCCCGGCCGATGCCGAGCCTGGAGACGGTCGCGAAGTCCGTGCTGGAGAGAGTCAGGACACTGGAACGGTAGAATACCCCGGTTCGCATGAGCCCAAAGTTGCTGGTCTGGTTCACCAGCCCTGTTCCCCCGTATGTGGCGGATAATCCGGCAATGTCTCTGAAATTTGGGGCGGAGGTAAGAATTGGCGTGGTAATTGTAAGCTGAGCGCGTGCAGGCGCGAAGGAAAAAAAGAGCGCAACCGCAATGGTAACGCACAGTATAACGCATCTCTTCGAGATCACATCAAGTGCCGGCATGCGTAACCTCCTTCCGTGAATTTCTTCGGGCTTGCCCGCGTTGCCGTCGTTCAGCGGGACCATCTTCCGTTCAAAAGCTCACGCTCACGCCCAGCTCGCCTCCGTAGCTGACGACCTGCGGATTGGTGAACATAGCCGTGAGCGAGCCGCGCAGCATCCACTGATCGTTTATCTTGAAGGATGTGCCGACCGAAGCTGTTCCCCAATCCGTGGCGATGGGCGCGGCGTCCATGGAGTAGGGCGAGGCCGTGGCCGTGGTGATCGAGGCCTTGACCATTCGGTTCTGGCTGGCGAACTCGTGGTTCCATTTCGCTTCAGCGAACGGCTGCCACTTGGACACGTCAACCAGGATTCGCCAGCCAAGCTGGCTGACGGTGGAATCGCGCTTCTGACCGCCATAGGACAGCGCGGTGACTCCGCTGAGCCCGGTTTCCGTGAACCCGTCAAGACGCACCTGTTGCAGCACCAGACCGGCTACCGGGCCGGTGGTGACCGGTCCCAGGCTTAAGTCGCCGCCCGCGCGCAAGGCCAGGGCCAGGGAACGTCCGTTGGTGTTGGCGCTGTTCTGGTCCTGGAAGAGGCCAAGCGTCACCGGTCGGACGATTTTGTCCTGATACCAGCCGTAGGAACCTATGGCGTCGCCCCATACCGGCCCGGCTTTATAGGCGGCGTAGAGGCTCACGGCCTGATCGTTCTGGTCGAACCGGCCGCCATCCTGATTGAAGTGCTGGGTCTGGGTCCCGGCCGCGAAGGCCGCGCCCAGGACAAGCCCGCAGGCCATGCGATAATCCGCGCCTACCGAACCGAGGAAAGGGGCGCCGGAGGTTTCGGGGAATCCCGTGGCGTTCTTGAGGTTCAGGGCGTTGACCCCGCTGCCCGCCCAGATGTTCACGCCATTGGGGCCGCGATGTTGTCCGGAAAGGTCGATCTGCCCCTGGATTGAGGCCGCGCGCGCCAGGCCGACCTGCACCGGGGCTTCGGCCAGAAGAGACATCTGGCCCGGCGCGACGAGCAGGCTGTGTTCGTAGTCCGCCTCGATCTGCTGGCCAGCCGTCGTGAAGTGCACGCCGTTTGCGCCGATGAAAAGGTTCGTCTGCATCTGCGCCGGCGTGACGTTGTCCCAACTGACCAGCAGAGGGCTCAGAGACGGGGACGCGGTGTTGGCCGACAGCACCGAGGCGGGGGTGAACCCGAACAGGGTGGGGTGTTGCACCACGAAGCGCATCAGGCTGTCGATGTCTGCGGGAATGAATCGCACGCCGGCCGCCGTCAGGTCCGCCCAGCGGGTTTGCCCGTACGCCAGGGACTGCGCGTACAATCCCGCGTTTTCCGGGGCGATGTTTCCGCCCGAACCGGCGAACACGGCGTAGTTGTACGAATTGGGAACCACGATGGTGCGCGCTCCGGCCGCTTGCAGAGCCGCCGCGCTCATGGCCTCGCCCGCCGCCAGGTTGGGCAGGAAATTGGGGTTGGCCGCCGCCCAGGCCGGTGTCATGGCCCGCACGAACTGCAGATCGTTGTCGCCGGTTTTTATGACATATATGGCGTTGGGGTTGGCCGCGCCGCCTGTGGACAAAAGGTAATTCTGGATCTGCTGGTTCGTGGACACGTTGCCGGGCGCGGAAACGCCGGAAAGATAGGGGTCGCTGGCGGAGGCGCGCAGCGGAGCCGAAAATGCCCCGCCGTTGGCGTAGTTGGTCCCGCCGCCGCCGATGGGCGCGCCGCTCAGACCGAATTTTCCCGCAAGGATGTTGGCGTTCGCCACCCCGGGGCCCACGTACGCGCCGCTGGCCCCGTTGGCCACTGCGGCCGCCACTTGTTGATCCAACGCCGCGCTACCGGTGGTGTTGTAACGAAAATAGCCGCTGTCCAGGGTGCTGTCGCCAAACCCCACATACTGGTTGAACTGGGCGGCATAGACCGCGCCGGACATGTCGAGGGTGATGAGGCAGAAGAGCAAGAAGGCTGCAAGTCCGCGTGGTCTCATTGGGTCTCCAGGGGGGTGAAGGCTCATGACACAACAATACGGCCTCGTCAGGCCGGCGGACATTGCCTAACGTGCTGATTTAATGCCTTTTGCTACTAATGATGTAAAGCCTTATTTTGGGGTGCTCCGGGAGCCAAGCCAGGCAGGTCCTGGCGCAGTGGCGATACTTTTACAACGAAGAGAGGATGCACATGGATTTTGATGGCTAGCGGCCCAAGGGCGTATGTCGGGAAAGGAGAAACTGCAAAAAGGAGGCATGAACATCAACCGGACTTTAGCGTACAAACGCCGCAAACCTGTCCAACCAATCCAGACCACCTCAGGCCTCCTTGGCCGGCGTCACGAACATTTAACTGGGGATACCTGGCGGGGGAAAGATCAATGTTCCTGGGAGTCAATGAAGGCCCGCAATGCGGCATTGATCTTTGTCTGATACCCGCGCCCACGGGCGCGGAACCATGACACCACCTCCCGGTCCAGACGTAGACACACCTTTTCCTTGTTGGCGCGCAAAAAATCTTCCAGGCGCATCCTCTTTGCCCGCTTGAAAAAGTCATCGTCCAGAGGCTGAGCATCCGGATCGGAAAGGGCATTGGCGGTCAACTCTTCATCGGTCATGGACGCCGCCCGGTCCATATCAGTTTGGGACGGGTGTTGCCTGAGTTCCTGCGCCGAGTAGCTGACGATGGTTTTGCCGTCCTCAAGATATTTGGTCGGCATATTTCCTCCTTTCACGGGCATTTGCCCAGCGTGCCGATATGATACGAAAGGCTCCCTCGCGGGGGGTGAACGCCACCACAAGAAGCCGTCCACCGTGGATGCCCGCCGCCCGGCATCGTGTTTCACCATAATTCCGTCGAGAATCTTCTTCCAGCCAAGGCATATCACAGAGCATCATTGCCGCGTCGAGAAAATCCACCCCGTGCTTTTCGATGTTCGCCAGCCGTTTGGCCTCATCCCACTCAAACTTCATGGTCATAATGTATAGACGATTTCGGGGGGCGGTCAACTAGGCGCTCAAGGACAGCCCGGCGAAGTCGCCGTCGACGCAGTGCAAATATTTTAAACCTCTCCTGTGGACCCCAAAAGACGCGGACCCAAAGTGAGGTTCTGAAGCTAAAACGCAAACAAGGGCCTACGCTATTTAAGCGTAAGCCCTTGATTTTACTTGGTACCGGGAGGGGGACTCGAACCCCCAAGGCCTTGCGACCGGCGGATTTTGAGTCCTTTTATTATACCTTCACCTGTCTTCATCAAGATACATAGAAACCATTGACTATCAAGGCTTACAGACCTAAACCCCTTCACGAGGCTTCACTCGAAAACACCCCATTTCTCCCAAAAAAGCGGGGCAGGAGCGGGGCAGAAAATGACCAGCGGGGCAGCGGCCATGCCATACATCAAGAGCAAGTTCCCAGGTGTCAGGTTCCGGGAGCATCCCACGCGGAAACACGGCTTGAAGCCCGACCGTTACTTCTTCATCCGGTACAAGATGGGTGGCAAGGACATGGAAGAGGCCCTGGGATGGGCCAGCGACGGTATGACCGAAGCCAAGGCCGCCGCGCGCCTGGCCGAGCTCAAGGAAGCTCAGCGCACGGGGCAGGGGGCAGTCACGTTGGCACAGAAGCGGGCCGAGGCGGAAGCAGAGCGCAAAGCCCGGCACAAGGAGCAGGAACAGCAAGTACGCGATGGCCTGACGTTCTCCGACTTCTTCACTGAACACTATGTCCCGCATGCCGCCAGGGACAAAAAAGAGCTTTCCCACAAGCGAGAGCTTGGCCTTTTCCGAAAATGGATCTCGGAAGCAATCGGCCACCGGCCGTTGAAGGAAATCGGTGTGGTGGACCTTGAACGCCTTAAACACCGTATGGGCAAAGGCGACATGAAGCCCCGCACCATCGAGTATGCCCTGGCAGTGGTTCGCCAGGTGTTCAACTATGCTCGGCGCACCGGCTATTATGACGGCGACTCCCCGACCAAGCTGGTGAAGAAGCCCAAGGTGAACAACGCCCGGTTGCGCTACCTGGAGCCTGATGAAGCGGAGCGGCTGTTCGAAGAGCTTGAGAGCTTCCCGGTTGTGCGGGACATGGCCCTGGTTTCGCTCCATTGCGGGCTTCGTTTTGGCGAAATTGCCTCGCTGCCCTGGGACAGAGTGGACATGCCGAAGGGGCTGCTGATCTTGTTGGACACGAAGCACGGTGACCGACAGGTACCCATGACCGCACAGGTCAGGGTAGCGATCGAAAAGTACCGCACCCCGGGTTGTGCTGGCTTGGTCTTCCCTCGACCAATTCGCGGAGGCGTCCGCTCTGATATCGGGAAATGTTTCCGCGATGCTGTTGAACGTGTCGGGCTGAACGATGGCGTTGTTGACGACCGGCTGAAGGTTGTTTTCCATTCGCTCAGGCACACGTTCGCAAGCTGGCACGTGCTGGCCGGAACCGACCTTTACACGCTTGGCAAACTCATGGGTCACAAGACGCCCACCATGACCGCCAGATACGGTCACTTGAGTCCGGAGGGTGCGGTCAGGGCCATGCGGGCTTTCGAGGGTGTCCTGGAGAAACAGGCCCAGCGCGGCAAGGTGGTGACCCCATAAAGTTGTCGTGATGAAAGATAGCAAGTAAAAGATTGACTAAAAATATTTTTAGATTTTATTTGGAAATATTTGCAGAAATATTTACCTTCTTGTGGTCTGCGCTCTTGTTCCAGCACTGAAGGAATTGAATCCGGCTGTTCTGGTCATGATTCGCCGATTGAAGAAGGCGGGCGTGCGGAATCTGGCAATCGCTGAAGAGTTGAATCAGACTGGTTTGCTCACGTCTATGGGCAAGCCGTGGAGCGCGGGATTGGTTCATTCCGCGGTGTTCCGGCATCCATAAGTTGTTATTCGTTCTTTGAAAATTACAGTATGAGCTGGCTGGTTGGGTAGCCAGGGATTTGATCTGGCTGCCCATGTCCCATTGAAATCCGCGAGGTATAGGCTTGTCATTGTATTCTATCTTTAGTAAATATTTTTGCAATCACTTCCTCAAGTGCCTCGATGTCCACAGGCTTGGAGATGTAGTCATCCATCCCTGCCGCAAGGAACTTTTCTTTATCTCCGGCCATGGCGTAGGCGGTCATAGCGATGATGGGGAGATTGGCTTTTGCCCCGAAGCTAGAAGATGATCTTATAACCCTGGTCGCCTCAACCCCGTTCATGATGGGCATCTGAATATCCATCAGGATGAGGTCGAAATCCTCCCGGGCTAGCATTTTCAGGGCCTTCGAGCCGTCCGTGGCGATATTGACGGCATGGCCCATCCGTTCCAGGGAGCGTTTGGCTACCACGCCGCTTGTTTCGTCATCTTCAACCAACAGCACCCGCAGCCTGGATCCGGCAGAGGTGTCCTCAGCACGGTGGGAAGGCTCAACTGGAGTCTGTGTCTGGCCGAGCTGTCCAAATGGTAAAATTACGTAGAATGTGGTCCCTTTACCGTCCTCGTTCTCGATGGACATATTCCCGCCCATGATCCCGACCAACTTGTGCACAATGGACAGCCCCAGTCCTACACCCTGGAAACGCTTGGTGAAGGTGCAGTCGCCCTGAGTGAAGGGCTCAAAGATTTGATGGAGTATTTCGTCAGAAATCCCGATGCCGGTGTCGCTAACCATGAACAGCACGCGCAGTCCCGACTGGCCCTCAAGCAAAATGGGACTGGCTTCCACATGCACTCGACCCTTTTCCGTAAACTTCAAGGCGTTGCCAACTAGATTGAACAGAATTTGGTGCAGACGTTTCCCGTCGCCCACGATCTTTTCTGGCATACTCGGGGCGATATCGAACGTTAACTCCAGCTCTTTCTGCTCGGCAGTCAGCAGAAAGGTATCCAGGATCGAGCGCTTCTGCTGATCTATGCCGAATTCCTCCTCGCAGAGGATCAGCTTGTCGGCCTCAATGCGGGAGATGTCCAGGATGTCTGTTAGAAGCTGGGTCAGACGTTCGGATGAGCGCACCGCGGCCTGCATTAATTCCCCTTGTTCCTCGTCCAGGTCAGTGAGCCCCAGAAGCTGTAACATACCCAGGATGCCATTCAAAGGCGTGCGTAGCTCGTGACTCATATTGGCCAAGAATTCGGATTTAACCTTGTTGGCGAGCTCAGCCTGTGCTTTGGCCTTAAGCAAGTCCTCTTCAGCGATTTTGCGGTCAGTTATGTCTTGATGGGAAACAACCACTCGAGGAGGACCGTCACCAGAAAGAAGTGTAACACGCCCTACGAACCATCGTCTCTTGTCAGGCGAATTGCACGGATATTCCATTTCAAACAATTCTTTGTCACCGGAGAGGATTACCCGAATTCCAGCTGCAAATAGGCCAGCGTCATCATCACCCCTGTCCGATGATTGGTCACAAACTTTGAGGTAGTTCACGCCTTCAAATGTTTCACCGACTGGAAGGCCATTTTGATGACCGTAATCTATCCACGATTTGTTGACATACATAATGTTTCCACGGGTATTCAGCACTGCGATATTGGAGGTGAGACCATCCAATGTTGATCGTAGAAAATCCTCAGATCTTTTGAGAGCCGCCTCGGCCTTCTTGCGCTCGTTGATATCATTTAGGATGACACGGATCACAGGAGAACCATCGATGTCTTTAGCTGCTGAGGACTTCAGACTGGTCCAAAACACTAGTCCGTCATTCTTTACCATTCTCAGGTCGCACATACGCGGCTCAACCGTTTCTAAGAGGTGATTCAGGTGGTGGTATAAGATGTCCTGATCTTCCTTGAAAACGAACCGACTGAGCGGCGTCTTGATGAGGTTATACCGGCCCACGCCAATCACGGTTGCGAAAGTGAGATTGGCTTCTAGGATCAAGCCTTTTTCGCTCAAGGTGATGTACCCGGCAGGTGCCAAATCATAGAGTTCGAAATAGCGCGCTCGCCCGGCATCCAGATCGACCTGGGCTCGACAAAGCTCCTCGTTTTGCATCTCCAGTTCGACCTGGTGAACCTGCAACTCGTGAAGCGTCCGTTGGGTCTCTTCAGGGGATAAAGCGGAAGATTTCACGACCTTATTTGCCATTACCCGTGCTTCGGCGCGTTGGCGCAATGTGTTGGGCATTTTGTCCTCGATGAAGAACAAATAAATTTCCTATATTTTTGAGCTTTCCTCTAGGAAATGTCCATGATCATTTCACAGGAGTAGTAAGGGTATCGACTGGATTCTGGCGACATTGTTCCATGCCCCCTTATGGAATAGCGGCTTTTGCGAGGTATTTCCCCTTGACCACATCCTGGCGGCTTTGTCCTTATTTTTCCGTTTAGCCAGTGTCGCGTTCGTGAAATGTCGACGGGCAGGCTAATCAGGCCAGGGATGGCGGGCTAATCAGGCCAGTCAGATGAGGTTCCAGCCGGCTCGGACTTTCCCTCGCTGTTAGAGGGTTATCCTTTCGTTGTGCAAGCGGATTTCTCCGCTCTCGGCACCCCTCAATCCCTATCCAGATTCCGCCCATAGTGGGACGGTGCTGCATCTTGTCGGCGTTTCCTAGGGGGAAATCTCAAACGCAATCCTGAAGCAAATCGGGGGCGGTTCTCTAAAGGCAAATAATATATTCTGTTAAGTTGAGTGCAATATATTATTTTTGATAATACTAATGTAAAATTTGAAGTGATATTGAGAATTTTGTGCCTTTTCCAGGATAAGACTCAACATCAATGCTGCCGTGGTGATTGTTGGTAATTATAAAATATGAAACAGATAGTCCAAGACCAGTCCCTTCTCCTACTGGTTTAGTTGTAAAGAATGGTTCAAATACTCTGCGGCGTGTTTCATCATTCATACCCCTGCCATTGTCTATTATTTCTACCAAGACATTATTATTAAAAATTTTCGTACAAAGAGTAATAGTTGGATCAGAAGAATCGCTCAAAGCATGTGCAGCATTTCCCAACAAATTAACAAAAACCTGCTGAATCTGAGTAACAGAGCAAGGAACATCAGGCAAAGACAAATCATAATCTTTAATAATTCGAATTGATCGGAAGTCAAATTTTTTTGAAAGATCATAGTCTGTAGAGCAAAGTTCAATGGCCTTGTCTAGCAGGTCATTAAGGCATGCAGGGACATTGCTTAATTCACTTTTCCTGCTAAAATCTAACATTGTCCTGACAATGCGTGCAGCACGAACTCCAGACTCGCGAATACCTTCTAGTATCACAGGTACTCCACGTGCCTTTGTATAACGTAAAATTGAATCGAATGAGCATCCAGAATCGGTTGCTGTTTTTGTATTATTCGAAGAATCGTCGACAAGTCTCCTTTGAAGAACTTGTACGCTTTGTAATATGCCACTAAGTGGGTTATTAATTTCGTGTGCCATTCCGGCTGCTAATCCGCCAACACTCATCATCTTTTCAGTTTGAATCAAGATTTCATTTATTTGTTTCCTGCTGGTAAAATCTTCAACAATATGCATAAACAAATTATCTGTTATTGGTGCGACAGTTGATCTGATTTCTAATGCTTTTTCTCCTGAAATTGGCATATACGGACCTTCATATGTTTGAATTGTGCGCTTACTTATGCAATCAATTATTGTATTTTTGTTTAAACCTTCAGGCATGTCTTTCAAGAGATTTCTTCCAGTATAAAAACTTACATCGTGACGGAATATATTCGCAAAGCTCGTGTTGCAATCCATTACAACGCCATCCCCATCATTGAGCAATATCCCAACAGGAGAGTGTTCAAAAACGGCTCTAAATTTATTCTCACTCGCAATCATTGAATTTTCTATGTGCTTACGTTCCGTGATGTCCATAATTATGCCAAATACCATAGAGCTATCTTTTTCGTAAGTTGCTACCGAGTGGACGTCGACTATTTTACCGTCAGATTGGCGTTTAATTCTAAATTCAATGTCATATATTCCGTAATTTTCAATGAGTTTAGCCAGAGCATCGTCCATCATAGATCTGTATTCTGGTAATGGAATTTTTTTGATATCATCCAAGCGCATAATATCATTAGTGACACCATAGATGTGTCTTGCCCCTTCAGAGGAGGTCACGGTGCCCGTCAAAAGATCTATTTCCCAGTTTCCAGTCTTAGCGACAAGTTCTGCGCGCTTCAAGCGACCTTCACTTTCCTTGAGTTTATCTTCACCTTGTTTTCTGTGTGTAATGTCTCTGAATATACCTTCTACACCTGCAACAGCGCCATCGATGCTGTAGTAGAATTTGCTACTAGTTGAAACGGTGACTTCGGACAAATCTTTTCTTAAGATGTAAACTTCATAGTCTCGAATCTCCTTTTTTGCTTTAAGTTCATTTAAAAAATTGTCACGTTCATCAGGGTATTTCCAAAATTTTTCTATTTTTTGACCAAGTATTTCATCGGTTGAATCGTAATTCAAGAGAGAAAGAACAGATTGGCTCACCATTATTATGTTTCCATCAATGTCTGTTCGATAGTAAACATCAGGAATGTTATCTAACACAGAACGATATCTAGCTTCACTCTCTTTTAAATCGCGTGTTTGTTTGGCAGACTTATTCTCGTCGCGCTCAAGAACTGAAAATAACAGTGCAGATACGACAACAACGTAAAACCAGCCCTTTAAGGTGTTGACCCATACGAGGGTATTCGGTGAGGATGAAAACAGGAAGCTAGCAATCTGGTCAGAGAAGAAAATCCACAAAACGCTTACAGTGGCGTAGATAAAGACTATTTTGATTGATTTTCTACCAAGCATGTTTTCTTTCCCGCGGCCATTCTGAAACCCAATCCACAGCCGCTATGTGTGCTTGCTATGTGAGCAGAGCTGGAGTTCTCTCGATTCGGTGGACGGTTTTCGACTTGCTCTCTCATGAAACTAGCTCGTATTTTTTTTATAAGGCAAGGGCGACACGTAGTCGAGAGCAGAATGTCGCCGACGAGTATTGTACCATCCTTCAATTGAAATTAATGAAGGCTAGCTTGGCCTTCTGCCTCGATCGAAGTGTATCCAGCTGAAGCAACTCACACAGGAATGAACCTCTTCGGTTTGTCATCACGCCATCTTGAGTGTGATGATCCTGATGTCGGCGGTGTAGCGGTCCAGGGTTTCTTGGACAGTTAGTCCCGCAAATTCAGGCCGCGATGGCGACCTCCGATTTCTGCCCTTGCCTGACCTGCTCGGGCGAGCGGTAGCCGTGCCGTCCGATGCGCCACTG
>Ga0326727_10022265_pt1 | contig 12278 bp, 8 predicted proteins | sample MB2enrmetagenome_FD_207643 | JGI IMG/M metagenome (GOLD analysis project Ga0326727, IMG submission 207643) | Lab enriched peat soil microbial communities from McLean, Ithaca, NY, United States - MB29MY | ecosystem: Environmental > Terrestrial > Soil > Wetlands > Peat | place: USA: New York... | reverse complement strand
TTCTTGTATTCATCCATCAGCGCCTTGCGCGTCTCATCGTCCGGTGCGGCGATAATCCGCTTCATGTACGGCATCCCGGCGTCCGCCGATTTCTGCGAGACAAACTCACAGCCGAAGTTCACGTCCACCACGCCGCCCTTCTTCGCGAGCGCGACGATCATCTCGTCAGTCATGTTGCGCGGAATGTTGGAAACCGCCCGGCATGAAGAGTGGGACGCAAACGGGGGCGCGCTGCTCACTTCCAGCGCGTCCCAGAACGTTTTATCGGCCACATGCGAAATGTCCACCATCATGCCCAGACGATTCATCTCCCGTACCACATCCCGGCCGAACGGAGTCAGGCCGTTATGGTGCTCGATGGCCGGATTGTCGATGTCGCCCGAAGAGTCGGCCCAGTTGTTCGTGTTGTTGTGCGTCAGCGTCATGTAGCGCACGCCAAGCACGTAATAATCGCGCAGCAGGCGCAGGCTGTCCTCAATCGCATGCCCGCCCTCGATGCCTATCAGCGCGGCGAACTTCCCGTCGCGATGCGCGGCCACTATATCGTCCGCCGTCAGCGCCAGCCGCACATGATCGGGATAACGATCCACGATGTCGTGCCGGATTGTATCGATCATCTCCAGCGTGCGATGCGCGGATTGGTTCGTCTTCACGTACTTCGCGTCAACATACGCGGCGAAGAACGTTGCACCCACTCCGCCCTCGCGCAGCCGATCGAGATCGGTATGGCCGGTGGTCTGGCGCACGCCGATATCCAGACCGTCCACCGTGTTGCTGGTCACGTCATTGTGCGTGTCGATCAGGATGGCCGAGCGTTGCACACTGGCGACCTCGGCGTCGGTGACCTTATGCGGCGGCGTGGCGAAAGCAAGAGCGGTCATACCTGCGGCCGCAGCGAACTGTCGAAAAGGCGAGAGCATTAGCGCTATGGTATCGATATCGCGACCAGCGCCGCCAACCGCTTCGGCGCCATCAGCCGATAACTCCCCAAAAGCAGCTCACTGACCTCGTCCCAATCGACAGGTTCCGCATCCAGACGTAACGCGACCCAGCCGCGCGACCCGATATATGAGGGCAAATAAAATCGACCGGGACTAGCAGCCACCAGCGCGTTATTGTCGCCCGGCAACACCTTGCACGTCACCGCAACAATGCCATCGCCGTGATGATCGTGCAGGAAATAAGCGAAGGTTTTCTTCCGTACCAGAAATTGCGCGTGCGAGCCGCGGTATTCGCGAGTCACCTCTGGCAGCGCGAGCGCGATCTTGGTCAACCGAGCGAGCCGTGGGTCTTCCTTCGTCATAGCGGCAGGTTCCCATGTTTCCGGCGCGGATTTGTGTCCACCTTGGTCGCCAGCATGCGCAACGCGCGGATCACCTTCGCCCGCGTCTCATGGGGCTCAATCACGTCGTCGATGAACCCGCGCTCGGCGGCGATGAAAGGATTGGCGAAGCGCTCGCGAAACTCCGCGATCTTCTTCTCGCGGACCTCGGCCCGATCGCCGGCGGTCGCCAGTTCGCGCCGGTTCACGATCTCTATCGCGCCCTCCGCTCCCATCACCGCGATCTCCGCTGTGGGCCACGCGAGGTTCACGTCTGTGCGCAGATGCTTCGATCCCATCACGCAATATGCGCCGCCATACGCTTTTCGGGTGATCACCGTGATCTTCGGCACAGTCGCTTCCGCATACGCGTACAGCAGCTTCGCGCCATGACGGATCACGCCGCCGAATTCCTGGTCGGTCCCCGGCAGAAATCCCGGCACGTCCTCGAAGGTCACAATCGGAATATTGAACGCATCGCAGAACCGTACAAAACGCGCCGCCTTCACCGATGAGTTGATATCGAGGCAACCGGCCAGAAACGCGGGCTGATTCGCCACAATACCCACCGACCTACCGTCCATGCGCGCGAACCCCACCACAATGTTTTTCGCGTAATGCTCGTGCACTTCCAGAAACTCGCCGTTGTCCACCACGCGCTCGATCACGTCCTCCATGTCGTACGGAATGTTCGATTCGGCGGGCACGATGGAATCCAGCTCTACATCGGCGCGGTCCACGGGATCGCTGGTCGGCCGCAGCGGCGGGTCGTCCTGATTGTTTTGCGGGAGGTAGGTGAGCAGTTCGCGGATGGTGCGCAGGCAATCGGCATCGTCATGCGCCAGAAAGTGCGCCACGCCGCTGGTGGTGTTGTGCGTTTCAGCCCCGCCCAGCTTCTCTTTCGTGACGTCTTCGTGCGTCACCATGCGAATCACGTCCGGACCGGTGACGAACATGTGGCTGGTGTGGTCCACCATGAAAATGAAATCGGTCAGGGCCGGCGAATACACCGCGCCCCCCGCGCACGGCCCCATAATGGCGGAAATCTGCGGGACCACGCCGCTGGCCATCGTGTTTCGCAGAAAGATGTCGGCGTAGCCGGCCAGCGAGAGCACGCCTTCCTGAATGCGCGCGCCGCCCGAATCGTTCAGGCCGACCACCGGAACGCCGGTCTTCAGCGCCAGATCCATAATCTTGCAGATCTTCCGAGCGTTGGTTTCCGACAGCGACCCGCCGAACACTGTGAAATCCTGCGCGAATACGTAGGCCGGACGCCCGTTGATCAAGCCCGACCCGGTGACGAACCCGTCGCCATCCACCACCTGCGCGTCCATCCCGAACTCGCGGCAGCGGTGTCGGGCCAGCTTATCGGTCTCGTCGAACGTGCCTTCGTCGAGCAGCAGATCGATGCGCTCGCGCGCCGTGAGCCTGCCCGCTTCGTGCTGTTTTGCGCGGCGTTCCTCGCCCCCTCCGGCCTCGGCCGCGGCGTGGCGTTTTCGCAATTCGTTCAGCTTGTCCATGCTTTCGGCTTCATTGAGGGTACCGCAGGCGTGTCCCCATGGCTGCGCCCTCCCGGAACTTCACGTGCTCTGGCGGTGTCAGACTCAACATTGTCTGCGATCGCCTGCAAGATTCGCGGGTGGCCGCGTTCTATCGACAGAAGGCCCGATGACTATACGCCGAATTGCCTCGATTCTCTCCCTTCTCATATCCACCGCGCTGGCCGCCGACCTGCCGGTCCGCGAAGTGATTCTCTACAAAAGTGGCGTCGGTTACTTTGCCCGCTCCGGCCAGCTTGCGCCTGGCGAGAGCGCGCGGCTCGACTTTAAAGCCACGGACATGAACGATGTGCTGAAGTCGCTCACCGTCGCCGACGATTCCGGCACGCCCATCCGTGGCCTTCGTTACGATTCCAGCGAGCCGTTGGATCAGAAGCTGGCGGAGTTCCCGTTTACTGTGGCGGATGGGCAACAACTGAGCGTTTTTCTCGACCATCTGCGCGGTGCGCGAGTGGAACTGAAGATGGCCGCCGAGACGCTGGACGGCGTCATTGTCAGTGGCCGGGTCATTCCCGCCGATGAGAAACAGTCCGAACATGAGCAACTCATTCTGCTGCTCGATTCGGGCGACCTGCGAACCGTCGACCTAGGCGCTGTGACCTCTTTGCGTTTCCCGGACCCCAAATTACAGGCCCAATTGAAGGATTATCTCTCCGCCATCGCTCAATCGCGCTCGAAGGACAAGCGCAGCGTCTATATCGACTCATCCGAGGCTAAGGCCCGCACCGTCTCGGCCAGCTACATGATTCCGCAGCCGCTGTGGAAATCGAGCTATCGTCTTCTTTTTGATGACAAAGGCGAGGCCACGCTGGAGGGTTGGGCCATTGTCGACAACACTACCGGCGACGACTGGACCAATGTCCACCTGTCGGTGGTCTCCGGCCGCCCGGTGTCATTCATCAGCCGCCTCTACGAGCCGTTCTACGTCCAGCGGACCACGGCCGATGTGAACAACGCATACGCGCAGGCGCCCGTGGTCTACGATGCGGCCGTGTCGAGCGCACCGAGCGCGGGGCTCGACCTGAACGAGTCGATGGGGCTGGCGAGCAAAGCCGTGTTCGCCAACCGTGTCGGCAGCGGTTCGGGCGCTGGCTACGGCGCCGGTTCCGGAGGCAACGTCGGTGGTGGCGTGTATCGCATGAAAGCTCAACTCAGCTCCGTCGCCGCCGGCACTCAATCCCAGGAGCTCGGCGACCTCTTCGAATACCGCTTCGACGCGCCCGTGACGATTCGCAAGAACGAATCCGCCATGCTGCCGTTCCTGCAGCAGAAGATCACCGCCCGAAAACTGCTAATCTACGCCGAATCCTACGGCCAGAATCCGATGAGCGCAGCCGAGATGACCAACAACACCGGCAAGACGCTCGATGGGGGACCCATCACCGTTTTCGAGGGCGCCGGCTACGGCGGCGAGGCCCTCATGAACACCGTCAAGAACGGCGACAACCGCCTCATCAGTTATGCCGTCGATCTCGGCACCCGCATCGGCACGAAGGAAGACTCCGGCGAAAGCCGCCTCCTCGAAGTGCACGCCAGCCGCGGCCTCGTGACCACGAAAAGCTCCGAGCTCGCAACGAAAACTTACAGCATCCACAACGTCGACCAGCGCGCGAAAACGCTTCTCCTCGAGCAGCCCATCCGCCAGGGCTACACGCCCGTCAGCCCAAAGCCTTCGGAGACCACCGCGGACGCGCATCGGTACGAAGTGAAGCTCGCCGCGGGTGCAACCGAAAAGTTCCCGGTGATCGAAGAGTACGTCTACTCGCAGTCGTTCCAGGTGGCCACTTTCACGCCCGACGTGCTGGTGGAGTACGTCCGCCAGAAGGCCATTTCCGACGACGGCCGCAAACAACTGGAGGGGATCGTCGATCAGAAGGGCCGCATGGCCGAGACCGATACGTCTCTCGCGGAGGCGCACTCCGAAATGCAGGAGGCTTCACGCGCACAGGAACGCCTGCGCCAGAATATCCAGACCCTCAATCACGTCAGCGGACAACAGGAACAGGTGCAGGAATGGTCTAAACAACTCGCGGCGGAGGAGGTTCGCATGACCGAGCTGCGCGACCAGATCTCGGCACTCGATAAAAAGAGAGCCGCCCTTGAAGCCGAACTCGGCGATATGATCGGGAAGCTGGAGTTCTGAACATGATTCGAACTATTCCGGTCTGTTTTCTGCTTTTCACAACCGCGATCGCGGCCGACCTGCCGGTGCGCGAAGTGATCCTCTATAAGAGCGGCGTTGGTTATTTCGCTCGCTCCGGCCAGGTTGCGCCCGGTGAAGGCGCACGCCTGGATTTCAAAGCGACGGACATGAACGACGTGTTGAAATCGCTCACCGTCACTGACGATTCCGGCACGCCCATTCGCGGCCTGCGCTACGATTCCAGCCTGCCGCTGGAGCAGAAGCTGGCTGACTTCCCGTTCGCCATCGAGGACGGGCAGAAGCTGAGCGCTTTTCTCGACCACCTTCGCGGCGCGCGCATCGAGTTGAAGTCGGCTGCGGAGCCTCTCGCGGGGACCATCGTGAGTGCGCGAATGATCCCCGCACCGCCGGGCGAGGACAGGATGACCATCGCCATCCAGCCGGAGCGCGAGCAACTCATCCTGCTGCTCGATTCCGGCGACCTGCGCACCGTGGATCTTGGCGCTATCAGTTCGCTGAGCTTCCCGGATGCGAAGCTACAGGCGCAATTGAAGGACTATCTGGCCACCGTCGCACAATCGCGGTCTAAGGACAAGCGCAGCGTGTATATCGATTCATCGGACGCGAAAGCGCGCACCCTGTCGGCCAGCTACATGATTCCCCAGCCGCTCTGGAAATCCAGTTATCGGCTCCTGTTCGACCCGAAAGGCGAGGCGACGTTGGAAGGCTGGGCCATCGTCGACAACACGACCGGCGATGACTGGACCAACGTTAGTCTCGCGGTGGTTTCCGGCCGTCCTGTGTCGTTCATCAGCAAGCTCTACGAGCCGTTCTACGTGCAGAGAACCACGGCAGACGTCGAAAATGCGTACGCCCAGGCGCCGGTTATCTACGAAGGGTCGACGAGCGGGAACGCGGTCGAGGAAAGCAAGTCGGCTGTCGGGTTCCCATTCGGAGCGAAAAAGCAGGCCCCACCTCCGCCGCCCCCAGCGACACCGCAGCAATTCAGGGCGTTCGCGCAACAGCAGGTCACCGTGAACGCTGAGTCGGTCAGCACCATCGCCCCCAAAACCGAATCCCAGGAACTTGGCGACCTCTTCGAATATCGTTTCTCCTCGCCGGTCACCATCCACAAGAACGAATCGGCCATGTTGCCCTTCCTGCAACAGAAGATCGCGGTCCGCAAGCTGCTAATCTACACCGAAGAATACGGCGACAACCCGATGAGCGCCGCCGAGCTGACCAACAACACCGGCAAGACTCTCGACGGCGGCCCAATCACCGTCTTCGAAGGCGCCAGCTACGGCGGCGAAGCGCTCATGAACACCGTCAAGAATGGCGACAAGCGGCTCATCAGCTACGCCGTCGATCTCGGCACTCGCGTGGGAACCGACGAAGACTCCGGCGACGAGCATATTCTCGAGGTCCACGCCAATCGCGGCACGATCACCATCAAGACATCCGAACGCGACACGAAAACCTACGAGATTCGCAATGTCGATGCCAAACCAAAGACGTTGATTGTCGAGCAGCCAATCATCGAGGGCCGGAAGCTGCTGACTCCCAAACCCACCGAGACCACCGCCAACGCGCACCGCTTTGAAGTGAAGCTCGCTCCGGGAGCAACCACGAAGTTTGAAGTGGTGGAAGAGAGTTCAGGCAGTAACACGACCCTGGTTTCCAGCTTCAGCCCAGACCTCCTCGTCACCTACGTCTCCGCAAAAGCCATATCTGACACTGGCCGCAAGGCCCTCCAGCAGATCGTCGATCAGAAAGCGAAGATCGCCGAGGTGGACGAATCGCTCAAACAAACACAATCGGAAATGGAAGAAGCCTCACAGGCCGAAAACCGTCTGCGCCAGAATATCCAAACCCTGAACGTCGTGAATGGCCAGCGTGACCAGGTCCAGACTTGGTCGCAGCAGCTCGCTGCGGAAGAGGTCCGCTACACCAAGCTCCGCGATCAAGCCTCCGCTCTCGACAAGCAGAAAGCCTCGCTCCAGGACGAGCTGAACGCCATGATCGCAAAACTGGAGTTCTGACCTGGACACGGGGGCGCCTACGCCGAGCCAGCCGCAAAGCCGTGAGGTCGCCCTCCGCGCGGCCGTGGGCTGCGTCCTGTCGCTCGCTCTGGCCCTGCTTGCGCAGAAAGTCCTGATCGCCCTCCTGGACCCCAATTTCGGCGGAGATGCCGGCATCAGGATGAATGCCGCGCCACTCGCTTATTTCCGCGTAGGCAACCGCGTGTGGCTTCCCTATCTGCAGCTTCACATCTGGCTCTTCTACCATCTGCGGCTGCCTTACCGGCTATACAATCTCATTCCCTGTTGCTACTTCTTCGTGGCGGTGGTTTCGCTCGGCCTGCTGGGATTGCGCCTTCTTGGCCGCACCTGGTCCGGCATCCTGTTCACACTCGCGGTGATGTTCTGCTTTGCGGAACACCGGCTCGTCAGCGGCCTCGCCGTCACTCTCTATCAGGAGATCGTGGGGGTCGCATTCTTTTGTCTGATCCTCTATTTGGGTGCGTTGGACCTCAGGAAAGCCCGTGTTCTGGCGCTGCTGACGCGCGACACGTTTCAGTTCTGTCTGCTTTCGCTCACGCTGCTCAATTGGAAGACCATTCTCGCTGACCGGGCATATCGCCGCTCGTTCCTTTTTCTTTGGGCGATTCCGGTGATGTGGCAGCTCTCCATTCCGCTTGGATACCTGGTGCTCGATCGCAGGCTCCCCGGGTCTCTGACGGAATGGCCTCTGACGATCAACAAGGAGCACGAAGCCGCAGTCTCGCACCTCTCCATCAGTCTGGCCAGTCTGTGGACAGGAATGCTGGCGTCGAGGGCGATCGTACTGTTTGCGTGCGTCGTCCTGGCCTGGGTAGTGATCCGCTGGGACACCAGGCCCGCGGGTCCGGCCCTTGGTTACGACGCGCAGGAGTTCACGCGGCGCTTTGGCCCGTTCAGCCTGCTTTCTCTCGGGATGATATACAGCGCGATCATTCTGTTCAACCCGACGCGGGCGACATTCGGAAACGCCAGGATGGCCTTCCCGTTAATCGAGCATCTGTTCATCTGGGCGCTGCTGGCGCTGGCCGCCACGTTCTCCTGCCGAGGTGTTCCCCGCCACGCGGCGCGAGTCCTGGTGATGGCTGGCTTGCTGGCTTCGCTCAGTCCGCTGGCCAGACGCTGGGTTCCACAAGACAATCCCGAAGCGAAGACGGTCTACCCGGACCTGCAGCGCCTGCTCCGCGAAACCTCACCGAACACGACTCCGGTTGCGTGCTTCGGGCCGGAAAACGTCTTCGACACATTCTCGCGTTTCGTCGCGCCCACCTTGTATGCGCAGCGGCGATATCTGCCGGCGGGAACCGGAATCCCGAGGGACTGCTCGGTGTGGATTTCGCGCCCGGCGGCTGTTCCGCGCGAGACCGGGGACTTTGAGAAGGTTCGGGACTACCGGGTGCACGGAGACCTTTACTACGTCTATCGGAGACGATAGACGGCTTCTGCGGGTGGGGCATGCCGATCGAGGACTGGCGCCTTGGGTGCTCACCCACGCGTATAATCGGAATGTTACAATCCTGCTCTGTTAGGAGACCCCCCATGAAGAAGCTCGCAGTGATTTTCGCGCTCGGCGCAACGTTTTCTTTGACCGCCCTGGCGGATTCGTGGAGCGGCACCGTTTCCGATTCCATGTGCGGCGCTCAGCACGTGGCCGCGAGCGATGCCGACAAGAAGTGCGTGCAGGGCTGCATCAAGCACCACGGCGCAGCGCCGGTTCTGGTGGTGGGCGATAAGGTTTATAAGATCTCGGCCGATTCGCAGGCGAAGGTGATGGACCACCTCGGCGACAAGGTGAAAGTGGAAGGCACGCTCAGCGGCGACACCATCACCGTTACGTCGGTGTCCTAGCGGCTACTTCTTCTTTTCCGGCTTGCCGTTCTCAGCCACAAACCGAAGGCCCAGCTTGCCCGATGGAGTCTTGTAGAAAAGTTCGAGGTTCTTCGGCTTCACTTTGCCGTCGATCTCGAAGAACAGCAGTCCCGTCACAGGTTCTGTGACCGCTTTCTCCGGCAGCACTTTTTGCTTAAGCGCGACCAACAGCGGACTGTCGGTGTTGTCCTTCGCGTCCTTGACCTCGATCTCGGCGGAAGGGCGCGCGGAAGCGCCGTTTCCCATCATCGGTCCGCCCATGATCATTCCCCCCGTGTCCGACATTACGCTCGACTTTCTTTCTCCTGCGGCGTTCTTGACGATGATCGCTCCCGCGCCGGCAATCTGGCTGGGTTCGAACGCCGCGGATCGTTGGCCATCCTTGTCGGAGAGCAGGGTGAAATCGTCCAGCCAGACCTTCACCGGATCGTCACCCAGTGGCCGGACGGTCACCCGCACCACAATGACGTTGCCGCCGAGGTCCGATCCCGCGATGTCGGGTCCAATGGCCTGCCGGATCTCGTCTTTATCGAGCAGAACGTTAGCGCTGATCTCGACAAAATCGTTCGAGCTGCGCCCGATTGGATAACGTTCGTCGGAGGCTGGCAGCGGATTCACGAAAATCGCGAGCAGGGATAACGCGGAGAGATGACGGAACTTCATAACAGCCTTCTCTCAGCATAACGGGCGCGAGGCTCAGCCGGTTACCACAAGTTTTCAGGCAGTGCGTTGCGCTGGGAGTGTGCGGCGCGTCCACCCAGTGGCAGCTTCGACACAGAAAGGTCGATGTTATGCTGTGAGTCCTATGTCGCGTGTGCTCCTGGGGCTCTTGTTATCGTCCTCAATTTCCTTCGCCCAGGCGAGGACAGATTCATTGGCCCGGTTGGCGTCCGATTTCTGGAAGTGGCGGGGGGAATACAGGCCCTTCACGTTTGATGACGTTCCTCGCATGGAGCGCCCGGCCGGAATACGGCGGGAGTGGTCCGCCGCAACGGTCGCCAAACAGCGCGCCGAACTTGCCGAATTCGAGAGCCGATGGAACGCGATGCGCACTGAGGGCTGGCCGGTTGGACGGATGGTTGACTACCGGCTAATGGGGTCCGCCATTGCTCGCGTCCGGTGGGAATTGGATGTGAATCCGCGCTGGCGGCGCGACCCTGCCTTTTACCTCGAGCAGACCATCGATGGGCTGCAGGAGGAGCTCATGCCTCCACCGCCTTTCGGCGACGCACGTTCGCGGGAGATCGTGGCGCGAACGGAAAACATTCCCTCGATTCTTCAACAAGCCAGGCTCAATCTGAAGGCCATCGCACCGTTTGCACAATTGACAATCGCATCGCTCGCCGATATCGATGCGCGCCTCGCCCGCGTGGAACGTGGCGTGTCACCGTTGTTAGCCAACGACGATCAGCGCGCGCGTTTCCGTATTGCGATTGCCGCGGCGAGCAAGGCGCTCATTGAGTATCGGGAATGGCTAAAGCAGCACCTGCCCAACATGCCGCAGGACTTCGCTCTTGGTGACAAGGCCTACGGGTTCTTCCTGCACCACGTTGCCCTGGTGCCCTTTACGCCGGAAGAGTTGCTGACGATGGCGCGTCAGGATTTTCAGCGCGTACTCGCTATGGAGAGCTATGAACACCAGCGTGACCTCGGCGCACCAGAGTTGAAGATGGCGGAGACGGCGGAAGAAGAATCCGCTCGCATGGTGCGCGATGACGCATACATTCGACATTATCTGATCGAGCACCAAATCATGACGGTTCCTCCCGACTTACCGCATTGGACGATACGTCCGGCGCCGGACTTCGTCGCAGCCTTCGATGGGTTCGGAGAACTCGATGACTTTACCGGACCGTCGCGCTTGCGTCAGGATGGAACGCGCTGGATACAGCCACCCTCGAACGATCTGCCTTACTTCTGGAAAGCCTATGCGCAAGATGCGCGCACCACGGGCGTGCACGAGGGCATACCCGGACATTTCTTCCAATTATCGTTGTCCTGGCGAAACCCCGACCCGATCCGGCGTCAGTACTACGATTCAGGCGCGAACGAAGGCATCGGCTTCTACGCCGAAGAGATGATGCTCGACGCCGGACTGTATGACGACAGCCCGCGAACGCGTGAGATCATCTACAACTTTGCGCGCTTGCGAGCATTGCGCGTGGAAGTGGATGTGAAACTCGCGCTCGGGCAGTGCACCATTTCCCAGGCGGCCGATTACCTAGCACGCACCGTACCGATGGACAGGGGAGCGGCCGAAGGGGAAGCGGCGGATTTTGCCACCGCTCCAGGCCTGGGCATCGCATATGAAATTGGCAAGCTGCAGATCCAGCGGATGCTGGCGGAACGGCGTCTTCAGCAGGGCGACAAGTTTACCCTCCGCGAGTTTCACGATTACGTATGGAGTAACGGTAACGTGCCCCTGTCGCTGCAGCGATGGGAGTTGCTGGGTCTGGACGATGATGTCAAGAAGGTGGACAAATTGGCCAGGTGAAGCTGGATGGAGCGTGGCCATGCGGACCTGCCGATACTCAGAGGTCGGGCCGTCGGCACGATGGCCCAAAAGGCGGTTCGATCGGATGATTTGCCCCACCCCGCCCACCGTTTGCGCAACCACGAGCGGAATGAACGTCATGACGTGCCGCGGGACGGTGTCTGCGCCCTTCTTTGCCATCGGTAACTGTATGCCAGGTTCAGAGGCAGCGTCCACCACAATTGAACCGGCGAGTTCGATAAACGTCTGGCAATACTTGCAGGCGAGTAAAAACGCGTATTCGCATACTGAAACCCCGCTAACAATTCCGCCGCGCTCATCTGCTTCGGCTGATAGACAACATCGTCGCGACTGTTGAACTTGCGCCAGTCTCGCGTCAATATTCGCCCTTCTGCTTCCAGCTTTCGGTAGAGCGGCGTACCCGGAAAAGGCGTGAGAATGTTGAAGCTTGCATTCTGGACACCTGCGTTTTCAAGGACATCGATGGTGTCCTTGAATACGTCCGGCGTATCATGATCGAATCCAAACACAATCCCGGCCTGTACGGCGATCCCGTGCGCGTGGATGCGTTCAATAATCCGTCCGTATTCCTCCACGCGGTTGAACCCTTTGTTAACGGCGGCGAGGCTTTGCTGTGAGATCGATTCCAACCCTAAGAACAACTGCTTGCATCCGCTATTAGCCGCGGCCTCAAGAAACTCGTCATTCCGTCCGGCCAGAACGCTGGCCTGGCTGCTCCACCACTTTCGATATGGAGCAATGGCGCGAAACAACTCCTTCGCGTAGTTGATATCTCCTGCAATATTGTCGTCCCAGAAGATAACCACTTTCC
>Ga0326727_10022264_pt1 | contig 12278 bp, 9 predicted proteins | sample MB2enrmetagenome_FD_207643 | JGI IMG/M metagenome (GOLD analysis project Ga0326727, IMG submission 207643) | Lab enriched peat soil microbial communities from McLean, Ithaca, NY, United States - MB29MY | ecosystem: Environmental > Terrestrial > Soil > Wetlands > Peat | place: USA: New York... | reverse complement strand
TTTTGTGGCGAGGTCCTCGGGGGTTTTGAAGACAGAAATCGTATGGTTGCGTTTCAACTCCTGTTTCAGGCCTTCGAGTTTTTTGGCCGCCTCGGGATCGCGCTCAATGTAAGCCAGGAGCACAGGGACGCTATCGTCCTTGAGGTAGATCAGACAGGGGAGCTTCAATTTCATCGCGCGATGATACTCGTCCGCTGTGATGCCAGTACCGTACCGATGCGCAAAGATGCCCACGTAGATGTCGCTCCGGTCCACTTCGGACAGACTGACTTCTCTGGGTGTTTCGGGCCGACTGCCGAAGTATTCCATGCCGGCGAACGACGTTCCCTGCATGCGACGAAGAGCCTCCTCCACGGCTTCGCGCTCCGGCTGGAGGTCCTGCCACGTGGAACTCAGGAGTATACGTTTCGCCTGCATACCCTGCGGCCTCCCACCGGGCTGACTTTCGTTTGAAGCCGCACCTTGCTCCAACATAACCCTCTATGTGCCAACGGTCGAATCGTGACCGACCCGGCAGGGCTCCCAACCGCCTCGGCGACTGCCGACCGCCCGCTCCAGAGGCCATTCCGGACGAGGCCGGAGTTGTTCCGCTGAGCCGGTCGCGTGCCGGGTTGTTTGCAGGCTCACGAACGTGCTGATGCGAAGAGCGTTTCGACGGCTGTTTTCGCTGATCGAGATCGGCTGAGCCAATCGTCTCCCCACTTGGCCATTCCCGCGATGCTTCGCATAAATACGGGCCACCAGGTGAGGCCGGCATGGCTCGCCGCGCAATACGCGTGGGGCGAGCAAGGCGTGATCAGTGCCTGGTCCGCAGAACCGGGGCGGCATCCTCGGACCACCCCGGACCAGGCTTCTGCCGCGGCGCACGCCGGCCTTGAATACTCCTGCCGCGACGCCGCCGACCAGGGCTCACCGAAGCTCGCGCGCTGCCGCGTCAATTAGGTGTGGCAGGCCCGGTAGGCAAGGCCGTGGCGGTTATCTCCCATCCAGCTAACCAACCGAACTCAAGCCTCCTTTGTCCCTGCGCATTCTCAATCCGAATGGCTCTTGGCCGATGCACCAACTCAATTCGCATTTCTGGTGAGTTCACTATTGTCGGGCGCGGCTGCATGGCAAACAGGAAGGGAAAACCAGCAACCACGACTGCGATTTCAATCGCGCCGCTGGCCGGCTGGCGAGCAGCGGTAATCTCGACGTCGGTCTTCCTCCAGATTTGCTGTCCGGCAGAGACGTAGCAGAGGCCACATGTTGGCAGCACCCGGTTGGAGCCGAACAGGATGCGAAGCCATTCGACGGGTGGGCACCAATCGCGAAGGCGCTCCTCTCCAAAGGAGGTACCGCGGCTGATGAAGGCGCACATGAGCTTCAGCATCCAGCGTTCGAGTTCGTCACCGTTGATGAGCGTAAGCGGGCGGTGCGGCGATTCATCTCTCATGAACTCAAAGAACCTGCCCGCAAGCGCGTCCAGTCCAGAGAGCGCCTGATTGTGTCGCTGGCACAGGACATTTGCGGTGAGCGCCGATATCCCGATTGGCTTGAACTCCCCTACGGTGGTCAACGGGAATCCACTGTACAGAACCTGTCGGCCCTGGCTAAGCTGCTCCAGGATACTCCTGCTTACGATGTGTTCACCTGAAATGCCGGTGCTACAATCATTGAGCGCGCGAGCGTAACATTTGGGGTGCGCGTAACCGGTTGTCGGCGGTGGCGGGGTCGTATTGGCGCGTGCTGTGAGGCAACAGTTGGCTACCATACGCCCACTTCCACATGGGCAGGGATCTGTGAAGACGATATCCATATTTCAGCCGGCTTCCTGGCACACATTGGCTGGCGCCCCATCCGATTCTTTGTCATGGGTGGATTGATCGGTTCCGACACGCGTTTTCCATGTGCCTTGAGGGCCCGCCCTTCCGTGAAGGCTTCGCACCGTCTCGTGCAGCAAGGCCCGCAGGTGCGCAAGTTGGTGCATCTACACGACAACTGCATCGGCATGAGCTTGTTCACCCCGAATCCTGTCACGGGCCACATTGTTTGGCAGTGTTCTGGGCACTTTCGTCCGGAATAATCGGTGGGGAGATGACTGGCCCCGACCTCCAGATAATCAGGCGGTCCGGCTTCCATATAAGGCGACCCGTAACAGGATTGGCACGATACGCGTATTATAACATTCTCTCAACGTGCAGAGCGAGCGCCAGCCGGAAGAGTCTGGTCCTTGCCGCCTGGTTGTGCACGCCGCGTAAGCGCGAGGCATTGCCAACCAGACCTAGCGATTGCCAGGCGCCTGACCTGAGGTAGGGTGCCACTGGGGCCGGGCTGTCCGGCTTGCCCTATCCTGGTTACGGAGGCACGCAGCAGGTTGTATCGGTGAGTACCTTTCCTGTAGAGTGCGGGCTTTGCATCGCTCGCTAGTCCGTGCACCATACGCCGTGGTCTGTCAACGTCAGGATCGCAAACGACCGATCGGATTCGGGTGCAGAATTGTAGAGATTATCCGTGCAGTGCTCGACACGGCTGCTGCCAAGCAAGATGCCGTGCTCGAAATTCTGTACACCAGCGCAAAAGCCTTTCCCGCTATCCGTCGCCCAGCCGAGACGCTCGAACACATCATAGCGCTCCCCCCAGATGTAGCCAAACCTCCGTACCGGTGCCAGCCTGCCGACCCGGTGGAGGAACCCTCGAGACGCTAGGGGAGTGCCCTTGCTCTAGCGCTCGGGAAATGCTACCCAGCTGTGGTTGCCGTAAGATGCAAGGACACCGTCGGTGTCGCTACGCCAGAATAGATTTCCCCGTTCGAATGTCTGCCACGCTGCCCGTACTGTTAGCGTAGGTTTTGCGCAATCAGGGCCGGAGGAAGCCATGTACAATCTGGCAAAAAAGCGTGCTAGACTTTGAATTCGCGATCAGCGTGCCGCGGGTGCGGCAACGCCAGCGGTGGGGCCAGGATGGCCTGGCTGCCCCGTCGGGTGTGGGCGATGCGCCCTCTGGGGTTGATCTGCCAGGCCCTGACCGTGTCCCCGCGGCTTCCAAGGAGGGCACGTGCCCAGTCGAGTACGCAAGCACGCCAGGAGGCTTGAGCTAAGCTGCTCCTTCGAGGCCAACCGCATGGCCCAAGCCTGCTTGGCCAACGCCTATGAATACGTGGTGCCCACGCGGCAGGGACCGCTGCCCGTGGCGGCGAACCCAGATGCCAGGCGGGTACCGGCGCTGGGCCGTCGGGCGGGGGGTGTGGCATGGTAATGCCGAACGCGCAGGTGGCGATTTACGCTCGGGTCTCCTCGCAGCAGCAGGCTGAAGCGCAAACCATCGCCAGCCAGGTGGCGGCGCTGCGCGAGCGGGTGGCCGCGGACGGCCTGGTGATGCTGCCGGAGATGGAATTTTCAGATGACGGCTACAGCGGGGTGAGCTTGCTGCGCCCGGCTCTGGAAGGGCTGCGTGACCGGGTGGCGGCCGGTGGCGTCGACGTCCTCTACGTCCATGCACCGGATCGCCTGGCCCGGCGCTATGCCGTGCAGGTCCTGCTGCTGGATGAGTTCCAACAAGCCGGCGTGGAAGTCGTCTTTCTCAATCGCGCCCTGGGCCAATCGCCCGAGGACCACTGGCTGTTGCAGATGCAAGGCATGTTCGCCGAGTACGAGCGGGCCAAGATTGTCGAGCGCTGCCGGCGCGGCTGGCGGCATGCGGCGCAGCAGGGGGCCATCAGCGTGTTGAGCCCGACACCCTACGGCTATCGTTACATCTGTAAGCAGGATGGCAACGGCGAGGCGCGGTTCGCAATCGTCCCCGAACAGGCCGGGGTGGTGCAGCCAGCTTTTACCTGGGTGGGGATCGAACGGGCCAGCCTTGGCCAGGTCAGCCGCCGCCTGACACAGTTCGGCGTGCCCACCCACTCGGGCAAGCCGACCTGGAACCGTAGCGCCGTCTGGAGCATCCTGACCAACCCGGCCTACCGCGGCGAGGCCGCCTTCGGCCGCCGCCAGATCGGCCCGCCGAAGCCGCGGCTGCGGGTGGCGCGGGGCCGTTCGCCGCATCCCAGACGGTCCTACTCGGTCCACCTGCGACCGGCCAGCGACTGGATTCGTATTGCCGTGCCGGCGCTGGTGAGTGCGCAACGCTCCGAGGCGGTGCAGGCGCAGCCGCAAGAGAACGAGCGGGTGGCCCCCGCCAAGGCCAGCGCGGGGCACACTACCCGTTGTAGGGGCTGCTCAACTGCGCCCAGTGTGGGTACGCCTTCGTGGGCAAGAGCCTACGCACGCACTCGGCCCAGGGTCAGGCCCGCCAGTATGACTACTACCGTTCCCCCGGCCGGGACGCTTACCGCTTTGGCGGCGAGGCGCTATGTCACAATCCGCCCGTGCGGAGTGACCTGTTGGAGCAGGCCGTATGGCAAGAAGTGTGCGGCCTCTTGCAGGCCCCGTAGCGTCTGGCCCGCGAATATGAACGACGCTTGCAGCCGGCTGAGCCGCCCGACGGGACCAGCTGTCGGGCCCAGTTGAGCAAACTGCGGCAAAGCCTGGCCCGCCTGATCGACAGCTATGCCGACGGGTATCTCGAAAAGGGCGAGTTTGAGCCGCGGGCGACCCGTTTACGGCAACGCATCGCGGCCCTGGAAAGCCAGGCGCAGCAGTTGGCCGAGGCCGCGGCGGCCCAGGCCGAGTTGCTGCTGATCATCGGTCGGCTAGATGATTTTGCCGCCAAAGTGAAAGAGGGTCTGGCGGCGGCCGACTGGCCGACGCAGCGCGAGATCATCCGGGCGCTGGTCAAGCGGGTGGAGGTCGGCCCGGAGCAGGTGCAGGTGGTGTTCAGGGTAGCTCCTGACCCTTTTGTGGCAAGCCCTGAAAAGGGCTTTTTGCCAAATTGTGCAAGGCCCATTGCGCTGCTGGTTGCGCAACAGTTACGCTAAAAGACAAGACAGTACCTGGACACTTTCAGTCCGGACACGGGTACTGCAAAATTGCACTCAATTATATTGCAGAACCGCAATTCCCGGGAGATCTTTGATATTTGATAAATTAACCTCAAGCTCCTCATAATTCCTTGCCTCCTTTCTTGAAGCGGTCATAAAGGGATCGACCTTTCCAAATACGAGTCCGAGAATTCCCATCGCTTCCGTCCTATAGAGCATCGGTATCACGACCGCCGGATTGAGCTGCTTCATGACTTCCGCCGCGCCGCTGGCATCCAGTGTGGCTCCCCCTCCTATGGGAAGGAGCAGTATGTCCACTTTTCCGATTTCATTGATCTGCTCAAGACTCAACAGATGTCCCAGATCGCCGCAATGGCAGACATTTAGTCCGTCTATCCTGAAATTATAGACGATGTTTTTGCCTCTTCTTGCCCCGGAAACATTGTCGTGAAAGGTCTGTACGCCTTTAATGCCGATGCTTTCCTGCGAGAACACTCCCGGGTCCTGGATAAGCACAAAGTCCCCCTTAACCGCGCCAACATTGTTATGGTCGCTGTGATTGTGACTGATTGTGACGATGTTCGCGTCAATCTCCGGCAGTCTATAGCCGGACATATGTCCGAACATTTTGGCATACGGATCCATGACGATCTTTACGCCGTCTTCAGCTGTGAACATGAAGCGCGATTGCCCAAACCATTCAATTTTCATGTGGCGTCCTCTTCCTTATCTAACACAATGGCAGATATAATCAGAGCCTGTTATGCACTTTCAGTCCTAATTTGACAGCTTTGGTATGCTCAGGGCATGAAACCCAGTGAACGCAGAGCTTATCCGAGTGACGTGAGTGATGACGAGTGGGCCTTCGTGGCCCCCTACCTGACCCTGATGACCGAAGACGCTCCGCAGCGCGAACATCCTTTGCGGGAAGTTTTCAATGGCTTGCGCTATATCGTGCGCACGGGCAGCCAATGGCGCTTCCTGCCCAACGACTTGCCGCCTTGGTACACCGTCTACCAGCAAACCCAGCGCTGGTTCAAGGCGGGCGTCTTCGAGGACCTCGTGAACGACCTGCGCATGTTGCTGCGCGAGATCGCCGGGCCCAACGCGCAGCCCACAGCCGCCATCTTTGATGCGCGCACGCTGCAATCGACGCCCGAGAGTGGCGACTGGGCCGGTTACGACGGGCACAAGAAGAAAAAAGGCTCGAAAGTGCACCTGGCGGTCGATACGTTGGGTCAGTTGTTGGCTGCCCTCGTGACACCGGCTAACGAGCAAGAGCGGGCCCAGGTCGAAAAGCTGGCCGCCAAGGTCCAGGAGGTCACCGGCAACTCGGTGGAGGTGGCCTTCGTGGACCAGGGTTACACGGGCGACGAGGCGGCGGCTGCGGCCGAGCGGCACGGCATTCGCCTGGAGGTCACAAGTTGCCGACCGCCAAGCATGGCTTCGTGCTGCTGCCGAGGCGTTGGGTGGTGGAGCGCGACTTCGCCTGCACGGCCCGCTTCCGTCGCCTGGCGCGCGACTACGAGCGTTTGGCCGAGACGCTGGTCGGTTTGCACTTCATCGCGTTTGCCATCTTGATGGCGCATCGGTTCATCGCCTTCATGGTTCAAAGTGCATAACAGGCCTTAACTCAGCCGGCTGGTGTTCCCGGCGCGGCCTGCGGGAGCGCGCCGAGGTTTCCGCTGACGGTGACCAGCGCGCGCGATACCCAGCCCTCTTTCCCACCGGCCTGCACCTGCAGCCAGTCCTGCGCCGGGTTTGCGGCCACCACGGTCACCTTGTCTCCCTTGTAAAGGACTGCGGTCACGGCATAACCCGTGCCCGGGCCCTGGCGCACGTTGGCGGACCCCGGACCGATCTCCCCCGGCAAGCCAGAAGATGCTGGCGCCGCGGTCGCTAGGGGCGCCAGCTTGGCGACCGCGGTAGCGTCCTGAGCCGGATCGGATGTCGTGGCCGCCAACGCTGCCGGCAGGGGTGTCGGCGCCCAATACACCTGCGGAAACGGCGATGCCGTCGGCGAAGGTGGTACCCGCGTCGTCGTGGGCCACGCGCCCGGCTGCAGTGGCAGCAGCTTCGCGGAAGCATCACTGCCCGCGAACGCTGCGCAGCCCGCCAACGCCGTGCCCAGAAGTATCGCGGCAACCACGACTGCCGTCCTCACACGCGCTCGCTCGATCACTCGCCGCCTCCGCCGCCCCCACCTGCGACACTGGGGAGTTCGGTCGGGCCGATGCTTCCGCTCGCGGACCCTGGCGCCAGCCCACCTACTGCTCCTTCATCCGCTCCGCTTCGATGCGTCACGCGCGCCAAGCCCTCCGACAGCGCATTCAACAGGTTGTACATCACCGGGACCAGCACCAGCGAAAGCAAGGTCGAGGTGATGCTGCCGCCGATGACGACCACGGCCATAGGCGTGCGCAACTCCGATCCGGCTCCCGAATGGAAGAGAACAGGTATCAGGGCCAGGATCAGCACGCTGGTGGTCATGATGATCGGGCGCAGGCGCAGGCGTCCGGCCTCGGCCAGGGCTTCCTTGCGGCCGTAGGCGTTCTCCTTGCGCAGCTTGTTCGTGAAGTCGACGATCAAGATGGCATTCTTGGTGACCACGCCGGTCAGCAGGATCAGGCCGAGCAGCGAGATGACGTTGAGCGTCCTGCCGCTGATCAGCAGGCCGCCGAAAGCCCCGACGATGGTGACCGGCAGCACGAACAGGATGGCCAGCGGGTCGAGCCAGCTCTGATAGAGCGCCACCAGAAGCATGTAGATCAGGACGATGGAGAGGAGCAGCGCGCTGTAGAGGTCGCTGAAGGCGCTGCGCTGCTGCGAAGTGCCGCCGGTGAACGCGAAGGTGTAGCCGGGCGGGAACACCATTTGGGATTGGAGCGCGGCCTCAATGTCGTTGGCCAAGTCGCCGGACGCACGCCCCTGGGCGTTGGCCGTGACGTTCAAGACCGTCTGGCGGTTGACGCGCGTGATACGGAGCGGCGACACCCCACTTTGCACCGTGACGGCCTGGCCCAGTGTGACAGGGTTGCCGTCCTGGTAGCCCAGCGGGAGCTCCAGCAACTGGTTGAGATCGTTGGCCACAGACGGGTCCAGCTGCACCATGATGGGCACCTGGGTCTGGTCCGGCTCATTGTAGTTGCCCTCTTGCGTCCCGCTCAGCGAGGTATAGATACCGTTGGCAACATCATTGGTGGTCAGGCCCAGGTCGGCGAGGCGCCCGCGGTCCATCACCAGCTGAGTTTCGGGCGTCGTGGCGGCACCCGTGTTCAACACATCGACCGCCCCGGGCACCCGGCTGATGACGGCCTGCGCCTGGTTCGCCAACGTGGTCAGTTCGGTAATATCCGGACCGAGGATCTGGACCTGGACGCCGGCGGCGCCGGCGGCGGCGCCGGTCGAGATGGACGAATTCAGCGAGACAGAAGGCTTTGCATCGGGGATGACCGCAAGCCGCGGGCGCAAGGCGTTGGCGATCTGCGCGATCCCGCGCTTGCGGTCGTTCTTGTCGACCAGGTAGACGGAGATGCTGACGTTGTTGCCGCCGCCACCCTGATAGCCTCCGCCACCCCCGACGTTGGTCAGGATCTCGGACACTTCCGGTACGTTGGTCCGGATGATCTGCTCGGCCTGGGTCGCCGCCGCGTTGGCTGCGGCCAGGTTGGCGTCGGCAGGCATCGTCAGGCTGACCGTCATCTGCCCGTCGTCTTCCTGCGGCATGAACTCGGTACCTACTACATTGCCGACGACCAGATAGATGCCTGCGGCCAGCGCCACGCCTGCGATCAGGAGCACGAGGGCTTGTGTGAAGCCGTTCTTAAGCACCCAGCGGATGAGGTGGCTGTAGCCGCCAGCGATGGCATCGAAGGCGGCTTCCCAGCCCCGGGTGAAGCCGCTCCAGAGCCAGGCCACCGGAGCGCCCAAGGTGTGGAAGGCCTTGCTGATACCCGTAGGGGGCTTTTCTGGGCCGCCCTCGGCTTTCAGCCACTGCGAAGCCAGCATGGGGGTCAGGGTGAAGGAGACGGCCAACGAGAAGAGCGTCACGGAGACGATGGTGAGGCCGTACGACCGGAAGTATTGCCCGACGATCCCGGACGTGAAGGCCACCGGCAGGTAGACCACGACGTCGACCAGCGTGATGGCGATAGCGGCCAGGCCGATCTCAGCGCGCCCGTCGATGGCAGCCTGTGCAGGCGACTTCTTCATCTTCAGGTGGCGCTCGGTATTCTCGAGCACCACGATTGAATCGTCTACCAGGATGCCGATGGCCAGGGTCAGGGCCATGAGGGTCATAAGGTTGAGCGTGAAACCCACCGCCCACATGACCAGGAAAGTGGAAATGATGGAGGTCGGGATGGCCAACACTACGATGAAGGTGCTGCGGATGGTGTGGAGGAAGACCAGCATGATGATGCCGGTGATCAGGATGGCCAGGATCAGGTCCTCTTCCACCGAGTCGACCGAGGCCCGGGTATACGTGGAGTCGTCGCTGATAACCTGCAGCTTGGCGCCTGGAGGGAGGTCGGGGGCGATCTCGGCCATCTTGGCCTTGACCCCGTCGGCGACGGCTAGCTCGTTGGCATCCGACGTTTTGATGATACCGAGGGAGACCGTGTCGACGCCATTGAAGCGCAGGATTTGCTTGAGCGTGGAGTAGCTGTCGGCCACAGTGGCGATGTCACGCAGGTACACGAGGCCGCCCGGGTTCTGGCCGGTGAGCGTCGTCACTCCGCTGGCCGCGCCGTTGACGATGACCAGGTTGCGCAGGTCGTCGACGTTGCTGAACTGCCCTATGGCGCGGACCGTCATGGTCTTGATGCCGAGGTCCTGCGTCCCACCGGGCAAGGATGTATTTTGCGCTCCGACGGCCTGTTCAACCTGGTTCAGCGTCACGCCGTAGGCCTTCATCTTCTGCGGGTCGAGGTTGACATTGACTTGCTCTGTGCGCCCGCCGTTGACCTCCACCGCGGCCACGCCGTCTACGCTTTCCAGCTGTTGCATGACAAAGTTGTTGGCGACCTGCGCCAGCGCGTCCTGGCCCTGCGGGCCGCTCAACACCATCGTCATGATCGGGAAGGCGTTCGGGTCGGCTTTGGTGACCACGGGCTCCTGGGAACCCGTGGGTAGGTTTCTTACGGCGGCGGCGACGTCGCGTTCGACGTCGATGGCGGCATCGTCCACGTTGACACCCACGTCGAACTGGAGGGAGACACGGCCAGAGCCCTCCGAAGCCGTCGAGTCCATCTCGGTGACGCCGCTGATGCCGGCCACTGCATTCTCGAGGGGCGTGATGATCTCGGTGTTGACATCCTCAGAGGACGCCCCAGAATAGGCCACGCTCACCGAAACGATCGGGATGTCTGTATCGGGCAGGCGCTCGACGGGCAGCATCGTATAGGCACGGTAGCCCATCACCACGAGCATCAAGATGATCATCAAAATCGTGAGAGGCCGCCGAACGGCTATCTTGGTCAGATTCATAGCTTACCAATCTTTCGTTCGATCCCAGGCGCGCTCATGAGGCCGCGCGCGCGACGGTGACGTTGGCTCCCTCGATCAGGTTCCCCTGCCCTGCTGTGACGACCGTCGCCCCGGGCTTGAGTCCGGAGAGGATCTCGACATTATTCTGGTCCGACAGGCCTACGGTGACCGTCAGCAACTGCGCGGTGTTGTTGACCCGCACGACGTACACCTGGTTCTGGTTCTGCGGGCCTTGCACGATAGCTGCCTGAGGCACCAGCAGGGTGTGTTGGTGCTGGGCCACCAGCAGCGACACGTCGGCATACATGCCGGCGAGCAGCAGATGGGTGTTGTCCTCGGGCGTAACGAAGATCTGGAAAGTGTGCGTCTTGGCGTCGGCCATCGGTGCTATCGATGTCACTTTGGCCGCAAAGTTGCTGCCGGGGTAGGCCGATACCTGCAAGGCGGCGCTTTCGCCGATCTTGATCTGGCTAATCCGGCTTTCTTCGATGTCCAGCGCCACCTGGTTGCTGTTCGAGAGGAACAGCACGACCGGCGTTGTCGGCCCGACCAGGTCGCCCTTGCTGACATAGACTTCGGCCACCACACCGTCAAAGGGGGCCTGGATGGTAGCTTCGCCGAGCGTAATCTTGGCCAGGTCGAGGGCTGCCTTGGCCTGGTCGGCCGTGGCCTGAGCCTCAGCCAGGTCGGTAGGCAGGTAAGCCACCTGTGTCTCGGCCAGTTTGAGCTGGGCTTGCGCCACGTTGTTCTGAAGGGGTGCGAGCGTCCCGCTGGTGGGCTTGGTAGCCAGGTTATACGCGGATAGCGCTGACTGGTAGTCGTTGGTCGCCGCTTGCAGCGCCAGTGCCTGGGGGCTCATGGCGATGTTGGCCTCGGAGGCAACTTTGTCGTAATTGGCCTGGGCCTGCTGCAGCGTGGCCCGCGCGTTTTCCAGGGCCTCGGCAGCTACGGTCATCTGGTCACTCGTGGGCGACACCACGGCATCCAGCGCTACCTGGGCGGCTGTCAGGGCGGCTTGGGCAGCCGTGATCTCCTCGGGGCGAGAGCCGACCTGTTCGGCCACGAGCTTCTGGTAAGCCGCGTTATAGGCCGCCTGGGCCTGGTCGACCTGCGCCTGCAGGGTATCGGTCTCGAGCGTGCAAATGACGTCGCCGGCTTTCAGGTCATCGCCGACGTTCACGTTCAGGGAAGCAACGTGTCCTGAGATGAGTGGCAATACCTTGACAGAATCCTGGGGTTGCAACGTGCCGGCGTAGGAATAGATCAGCGAGATGGTACCGGTCACGGCTTTGGCCGCTTCGACGGCCACGGCAGCCTGCCCGCGCCCCCCACCCGGGCCGCTGGCCCCCTGCCTCCCGGCGCCGCCCTGGCGCGCGGCGCCGGGAGTGGCTCTGGCGCCCCCCGGCCCGGTGGGCGTCCCGCTCTGGGCACTCGGTCCTGGCGAAGCCAGTTGCGAGGTGGCTGCTGACGCGAGCGAGCACGCCGCCAACAGTGCTGCCAGCGCGATCAACGAGACCGCGCGCAGGCCTGATCTCAAGCATAACATCTCTAACAGCTCCTCGTTGCTACTGCATGTCGTACCGTGGGCCACCGGGCTGCCGAAGAGGGGCCCTTTCCTGGCATACCTGGAGACTTCATCAGCCGGGTGCCAAGGGATAATCTCTTGTTCTATTTTCCCCACGCGAGCATGCGCTCGTTCTACCCGCTGTACTGCAAGGTCAGGCCGTTGGGCATGCCATTGGGAAAGAGTTGATGTTGATTACTGCCGTCAGCGTTCATCAGCCAGATCTGCCACTGGCCGGTTTGATCTGAGATGTAAGCGATCTGCGAACCGTCAGGCGACCACACCGGCGACGCGTTGTTCCACTGTATGGCTTGCTGACCGGCA
>Ga0326727_10022263_pt1 | contig 12278 bp, 5 predicted proteins | sample MB2enrmetagenome_FD_207643 | JGI IMG/M metagenome (GOLD analysis project Ga0326727, IMG submission 207643) | Lab enriched peat soil microbial communities from McLean, Ithaca, NY, United States - MB29MY | ecosystem: Environmental > Terrestrial > Soil > Wetlands > Peat | place: USA: New York... | reverse complement strand
CGCCAAACGGCTGTCACAAATAAAAACGCGATGGGCCAGTACAACAGAGCCAGCACCCAGATCGCGCCGCCCAGGGAATAAATGTTGACAGGCAGCCAGTGACGCCATCGGCCCTTTTCGCCGAGCAGATCAATCCAGCAATTGACCACCAGGAAAGGCGGCAGCGCCAGGGCGGCAATGGCAGCGGCAAGAAACACGACGCGACGGCGTTCCTCCAGGCAGGCAAACCAAAGGGCCGCCAGCGCGCCGCCGATGACGGCGAGCGAAGCGGCCGCGCCGCTGACCAGGAAACTGTTGAGGACCAGCGGCCAATTCAAACGGTCCTCCGGTGATAGTACCACCACTCCAAGAGCAGCAGTGCCAATGCGCCCGCCGCAATCCAGCGCCACATCTCGACGCTGGCCTCCTTCAACTCGGTCGGCCCCACTTTGTTGAACTTGCCCAGTTGCAGTTCCTCGCGCGGTTTGATGTTGCTTTCGGCGGCGTCGAGGAGATTGACGCAGAAGACGACCTCATTGGTGCCGGCGCGCATACGGTAAACGCCCTGCCGGGCTGTGTCCCCAAAAACGATTTCGCGGCTGTCGCTCAGCGGGACGGCTTCCTTGACGCCGCTGGGGAGGGTGACTTCCGCGGCGGGGACCGGCTGGGCGAAGGCGTAGCGGAACGGCTCGCCCGCGTGCAGGAGAAGCTCCTGAGATTTGGTGGAGGCGGGGTTGAGCCAGTCGATGGCGTTGGCGATGAACATGGGAAAGGAGATGCGCAGGGGCCAGGTGCTTTGCAAAATGTCGAAGCCGATCCAGATGATTCTTTGATGGGACAACTCCCCGGCCAGAATGAGCGGGGTCTGCGGCGCGTCCACCAGCGGCAGCGCCCAGCCGGGCGTGCGCACGCCCAGGGTTTCGCCAATCCGCACGTTGTCCAGGTTGATGTAACGCAAGAGTGGATGGGTGTTTTTCCAATCGACAATAGCTGGGGCGTCAATGTTGGTCCAGCCGCCGTCGAACCAGTTGGTGTTGGCCACGTGAACGGCCAGGACGCTGGGTTTGGGCCAGACGGACGGGAGAACGTCGTCGAGCACGACGATGTCGTAATTGGCGCCGCCGTCGAGCGTTTCGTGGGCGACGGTCAGGTCAATATTGGGAGCGGCGCGCAGGGCCTTTTCCATGAACCGGTTGCCACGCGAAACCAGAAGGACGCGGGCAGGCTGCGGGAGGAGGCTGACGATGGAGGCTTGATTGTCAGCGGCCAGATCGTCCTTGGCGTCAATACGGACGGTGAAGATGCCGTCGCGTTGCTGGGAAACGGAAAAGACCTGGGGAGAGGTTTCGCCGGCCGGCACGGTGATGGGGCGGCTGTCAACAACGTGATTGTCGAAGAGCAAATCGAGCACGGTTTGCCGGGAGTTGGTTGAGAAATTGGCGACGCTGGTGTAAATGGCGCGCTCGTTGTGGTTTTCGGGATTCTCCCGGATGTCGAGGGTGGTGATGCCCAGATTGTCGCAGCGCCGGCCGACGCGATGGTAGGTGAGATTGAGGCCCTTGTTCTCGAATTCGCTCAGGTCGCCGGCCGCGCCGTCGCTGAAGAGATGTATTTCCGGGTTGTGTCTGTCGCGGATGAGAGTGTCAGCCAGTTTGAGGGCCTCGGTCAGGTGAGTGGAGGTGTCGGTCACCCGGCAATTTTGCAGGGCGCGGCGGAGGACGGATTTATCGGCGGTGGCGGATTGTTTGACGACGGTGCCGGCGGCGGCGAGGAGGAGGAGCATTTGCTCCTGGTCCTTGAGGCTGTCCACCAATTGGAGGGCCTGGGCACGGGCCTTGTCAAAGCGGGAGGGATCCTCGTCGGTGCTCTGCATGGAGGCGGAGGCATCGAGGATGACAACGCGCAGGCCGGCGCTGGCGGAGCGGGCGGAGAAATAAGGGCGGCTGAGAGCGAGGATGGCCAGGAGCAACAGGAACAATTGGAGGAGGAGCAGCCAATTGTGGCGGAGCTTTTGAAAGGGGGCATTGGCCTGGGTGTCGGCCAGGAATTTTTGCCAGAGGAGGGTGCTGGACACCAGTTTGACGGTGCGGCGGCGTTTCAAGAGGTAAAAGAGGACGACCACCGGGAGAGTGGCGGCGAACCAAAACGCGGCTGGCGAGAGGAACCTCATGGGCTCGAACAGTCTGGGGTTTTAGAGGGAAGGTTGAAAGCGCAAAATAGGCTTTCCCAATCCAGGATCCCCTGGACCGGGAAGGGCGTCACGGCCGATTTGTCAATACTATATATCCGGTAGCGTTGGTGCTGAGGAAGAACCCGCCGGCGTTGGTTTGCCGCTGAAAGACGACCCCCTTGATGGTGGTGGACAGTTTTGTGGCCGGGTCGAGGAAAGTGCCGGCGAGCACGCCGGTGGAAGGAGTGAGAGACAACGAGAGGCGCGAAATGCCCGGGCCGTTGGTGACGAATCTGCCGGTGTTGTAGAGGGTGACGTCGTTGGTCAGCACGTCGGGCAACCCGCCCCCGCTCAAGCTCACGCTCAGGTTGGTCAGGCCCAGCGCCGGGATTTTGGCCGTGCCGGGGGTGAAGGACGAGCCGACGGCCAAAGCGGAGTTGGTGAAGCCGTGTTTGTAGAGAGTGCCGTAGGCGTTGGTGCGGAACCAACTGACGCCGCCGGCGAAGCTGCTGGCACCGGTGTTGGTGAAGTCGATCCGTCCGAGGAGAGAGCCGAGTTTGCCGTAAAGCGGAATATAGAGTGGCCATTGGCCGTATTTGGAGACGCTGACGGCGGAGGGGGCGACGCTGGTGTTGTCGGAAAGCACGCCGGTGAGGGAGACCATGCCGGCGGGAGAGACAGTGACGGTGGCGTAGCCATCGCCGCCCGGGCCGGTGCTGCCGTCGTTGGTGCCCTCGAAGAGCATGGTGTATTTGCCCGCATCGGGCGAAGGATGCGAGAGGCTGAACGTGGCGAGGTCGGCTTGCAAACCCGCCGACCAATTGGTGGTGAAGACGGTTCCGAGGATTTGTTGCGTGTCGTTGGTGGAGACATCCAGGTTCAGATCGAGAGACAGCGGCGCCACGCCTTTGCCGCGCGAAACATTGGTCTGCGCCACGCCCTGGAGCGAGAAGACGCCGGTGAAACTATAAGTGCCGCCCGCGTTCAAGATGCTCGCACTGAAAGTGCCCAGGGAACTGAGATTCAATGTCAGGAGGCCCGAGCTTTGGAATTGGGGCGTCGATTCGGCGAACAACCCGTAATAGGCGCCGGCCAGATTGGTGAAGGGATTGGGCACAAGATTCAGAACCGCGACCATACTGGTGGCCGCGCTATAGGTGTTGGTGGCGATGACCTGATAGCTGCCCGCGCTGGTGGCGGTCAGGCGGGAGAGCGTCAAGTTCGAGCTGATTGCGCCGGATATTTTGGCCCCATTTTTCTCCCAATAATAACGCAAAGGCGGGAAGCCGGAGGCGGAGGAGGTGAACTGGACGGTTTCTTTGAGAAATCCCGTTATGTTCCGCGGTTGGGTCAGAATCGCGGGCGATAAGTTCATCGTCACGGTCACTTTCGCGCCAGGCAGGCTGGCGACGCCGCCTTGCGTCTGCATCGCTGTCAAGTAATTGGTTCCATTGTTTAACTTGACAGTGAGGCTGAAACCGCCCGCCTTGGCCGCGGTGGCCGTACCCAGCAGTTTGGCGCCGTCATAGACGCTGACCTCGGCGCCGGAAACGCCGGTGCCGGTGACCTTCAAGGAGGGGTTGTTGGACGAAAAGCCTGTCGGCGGGAACAAGATGACCGGCGCGGGCACGGTGGTCACGGCCACGGCGGCGCTGGCGGCGCTGGTCACACCGTTGGTGGTCTGGGTGGCAGTCAGGGAGTTTGTGCCGCCGGGAAGGAAGATGGATCCGCCGTAGGCGCCTGTGGCAGTGGCGGTGAAATTGGTCAGGAGAAATCCGTCGCTGTAAAGATCAATTAAAACCCCCGGCAAGCCGTTGCCGGTGACAGCGACGGCTGGGCCTGGTTTGGCCACCGCTTTCAGAGTGGGCGGCGGCGGCAGGACCAGAACAGTCACGACGTCGTTTGTGTTCAACACGTCTTGGGCTTCCACGGTCAATTGGTTTGTGCCGTAGGGCAGCTTGAGGGAACCGGCATAGTCATCATTGGATTTGGCGGTAACGGTGGTGTTGGAAAGGCCATTGTCATAGACGGTGACCGCCGCATAGGGCGCAGCGGTGCCGCTGATGGCAATGGCAGTGTTGGTGGTTTGGTAGCCGTTGGTGGGAGAGACTATGAAGGGGAGCGTGACGCCCGAAGAGCAACAAACATAATTGGTCTGGCTGACGAGAAGGTTGTCAATCCACCAGCCGCCGACGCCGGTCAGAAGGTCGTTGCCGTAGTCTGTTCCGCAGATCCATTCCAGTTGGATGGTATGTCCCTGCGCCGCGGCGGGCAGATTGATTACGGTGGAGATGAACCCAGGGGAGGGTCCGGTCCATGCGTTGCGCAAGGCCAGCGGGTCCTCATCCGACCGCGGGCTCTCGGTCTGGATCGATCCGGTGTAGCCGCCGGTGACAAAGGAGCCGCCCGCGGCTACGATATCCTCGAACGCACCGCTGGCGCCGATCTTGATGTCCAGGACGCCGCCGTCATAACCGTCCTCGAGATTGAAAGATTGGCGAAAACTCAGTTGGGACGGGGCGTTGGACAACTGGATGGCCGGGGAGACCAGCGTCACCTCGTCCACAACGGCAGAATCCGGGCAATAGACCGCGTTGGCGCCGTTGTCGCTGACGCCCGACTCAGTGGTCCACGCAACGCCCAGGCTTTTTGCGTCGGTGCTGGTCCAGCCGGACGGCAGCGCGGGGGGGAAAACGGTGTCGAAGGTTTGGGCAAAATTGGTATCGGTGACCAGCCGGCCCAATGGAAAATTGTAAGTGACAGTCCCCAGGCTGGCGTTTCCATCCTGGAGTTGCAACAGCGCCGCAACCGAGCCGCCGCAAACCCCCTCCGCCGTGAAGGAAAAGGCGGCGCTGGCGGTCGCGCCCGGCGCCAGTGCGCCGTAACTTTGGGCGGCGCTGGGAAGGGCGACGCCATTGCTGGCCAGCAAGGTGGCCACGAGGTTGGTGGTGGCGGCCAAGCCGACATTTTGGAGAGCCAGATTGACCTTTACGGTTTCGCCCGGATCCACCACGCCATTGGTGGGGAGGCAGGATTCGGAGATCAGGAGGGAACCGGCGGGCGTCAGGCTGGGACCGGAGCCTGTGTTGTAAATGACCAGCGCAAAATCCTGGTTCAGTTCTCCGGCGTCGTTCGGCACCCCCATCGAATTGATGCTCGTGGCGGAGATAGTCACGGTGTAAGGGCCGGAAACCCCGGCCGGCAGGAAGACGCTCTCGACGTTGTTCACCGCGTCCGCGGTTCCGCCGGTGGTGGAATAGGCTCCGCTGAAAACATTGCCCTTGTAAGTTTTGCCCGCGACCGTCACTGTCAAGTCGAGATCGTTGTTGTAGGCGGCGCCGGTCGTGCTGCCCGGGGCGTCGGTCCAGGCGACGGTGACGCGGAAGGGCTTGCTGGAAGTGCCGACCGCGCCGGTGAAGGTGCGGGTTTGGCCGCTGGCGGTGAACAAGTCCTCCGCCAGTTCGTCGCGCAGCAGGCGTGGCGTGCCGTCGAAAGCCGTTCCCAGATTCATCTCGCCCATGCCCTGGGTGGACGACCAGAGGGTGTCGTCGGTGTATGCGCCGGTGAGGTAGCGGGCCGAGTTCATCAAGAAGGCCTTGGTCATGGCCGGACTGGGCGGGGACCAGGAATTGTTGATGAAGAACTGGCGCAGCAAGGCGCAGCCGCCCGAAACGCAGGGAGTGGAATGACTGGTGCCGGAGGAGGCGGTGTAGAATTGCTGGCCTGTGTCCGGGAAGAAATAACTTCCGTCGGACCCGCCGTCCACTTCGATCAAGTTGATGACGCTGGGGTCGTTGTAGTTGGTGGAATCATCGAGAAAATGAGGGTCCGCCGTGCCGTCCGAAGCGGGATTGGCCGCTTGCGGTGCGCCGCCGCTGACATGGGTTGCCGGCGCGACGAGGTCCGGTTTCTGCCGACCATCGGAGCAGGGGCCGCTTCCGGACCAATCCAGCATAGCGTTGGCATTGTCGGCGTCGCTGTCGGTATTGTCCCCAAGGTCAGCCCCGTCGTCGGCGCCTCCGAATATCTGCACATTTTCGGCCGCGCCCACGGTAATGACGTTTTTGGCGGTGCCGGGAGCACTGACGGTTTGCGCTCCCGGGCCGTCATTGCCGGCGGCAAAGACGATGACCAATTCCTGGTTGCCGGCGGCGGCATCGGCGGAGCCGGCGGGTTGGGCGTCGCGCACCAGGGCGTCGTATTCCTGCGAATCGGAATTATAGAGGCCGTCGGAACCGTCATCCCCCCAACTGTTATTGCAGATGCGCGCGCCGTCAGCGTAGGCCTGCGAGGTGATGTCCGAATAGACCGGATCGGTCGTTGGCAGGTAGGGATCAAAGATGACGGAGGAGCCGAGGCGGACAAAGGGACAAACGCCCAAACCATAATGATAACCGGAACTGTCCTCAAAGGGGAAGCCAGTCGAGTTGTCGTATCCGCCAATGATATGGGCATTTATGTTGCCGTGACCGTCCCAGCCAGCGAGGGAACTGCCGGAGTTGGGTTCCCCTTCCAGCCGGTTGTAAATCACCCGGCTGGCATTGGTGGTGCGCCCGCCGGAATAGAGGCCGAAATGGTTGGGAGAGGTGGTGCCGTCATCAATGCCGCTGTCGGTGACATCGACGGCAAAGCCCGAGGCGTCGAATTGCGCCTGGGTAAAGCCGGCTTTCTGCAAAAACGCCAGGTAACCCGGCCCGCTGGGAACGGTGCCCGACAGATTCCCGGCCACGATCTGGTCCTGGCGTTCGCCCCACTTGCGCGGCGGGCCGTAGGGCTGGATGGAGACGACATCCGGGCGGGCCGCAATCCTGCCCAAGTCGGCGGCGGAAAGGAGCGCGACGAGGTTGAAGTATTGCAAAACGGAGCGCTGGCGGGCCAGGGCCGCCAGTTTCAGTTGGTCAAGCAGCTTGAGCGTATCGGCGTTGGCAGGGGCATCGGCCACCAATTGAATGGCAAACTGATGGGGCGCCGCACCGGCGGCGCGGGCTGCCGGATGGATTTTGTAATCGTCCAGATAAGCGCCCTCCCATTGGAAATGCGGAGCGGAGGCGGCCAAGGTTTGGAGGCGAGCGAGGCTGGCGGAGTCCCCGTAAACGAGGTAGGCGTTCTGGGGGATGTAGGTGACAATTTGCACGCCGGCGTCGAGCAATGACTTGCGCCAGGCAGGCTGAACGGGGCCGGCAAAGTGGACCAGATGCAGCCGTTTGCCGGCAAATTGGCCGGCGGTTTTGCGCAGGGCCTGAACTTCCGGTGCGGAGGTGTCGAGACGGCGGGCGTTGAGGAAAATGGAGTTGTAATCGTCGCGCAATTCGATTTTATCGGCCGGCAGATTCGTGGCTGCGCCTGGGGCGTCATAAAGCTGATAGGAGCCGTAATCGGCAATCAGGCGCGCGCCAGCCGCGGCCATCGCCTGGGCCAGGGCGGGTTCATGGACCTGGATTTTGTGATGCGCGGCGGCAGCGGCGGGTTTGGAACTCTGGCTGTACGAAATCTGCGCCAGCCCAAGAAAGATGAGCAGGGCGCAAGGGGCGAAGAAATGTATTTTCACGTCCTTGTTTGGGCGGAGGCCGCTTTTGGGCGGACACTCCTCAATGTTCAACCATAGAGTGGCGCGGCTCGCGCGGTTTGCGACACGGACCGCGCACGGACACTCCTCAATACTTTACACAATATGGCACGACGGGGGGATGTTTGCCAAGGGTTTCGTGGTTTTTGCGCAAGAGGCGGCAACCGGGAATGGGCTGGAGGCATTGGGCGGCAAAGGCCAGCAAAGGGTCGCAAATAGCAGCAATTGCTGGGGTTTTTGAGGATTTTTGGGCCGGGATCATGGGAATAGGGCAGAGGAATGTCTGGCAGAGGAATGACGAATATGTTGACTCACCTTGACCGGGTTTTACTTTAACGATAACGCCCGCGCGCTCGGTTCTTGGTGTTTGAATCCTTTCGGGCCGCTTGGCGCGGAGGGCGAAGCGGCACCCGTGTCCCGACATGTCAAAGAACAGTCCAACGGGCGTAATGTCCCATATAATAATGGGACTTGCAAGTTCTTTTTTGAGGTTTTTTGGATTGGCCGCACAAAGGGCCCGGCGCGGCGGAGCCGCAACCAAAGGCGCAGCGACACGGGGAAAAGGGTGAACGGAGCAGGGGGGGCATAAGCGGCTGGAGACAAAATTGGGGGAGTAATTGCCAAGAAACGGGTGGGGAATTGAGGGGAAAAGGGTTGACAGGGTGTTACAGATGTAACATAAAGGGCATGTGACAACTGTAACACCGACGCGATGAAAGACCCGGTTCGCATGACCAACGCGGAGTGGGAAGTGATGACGGTGGTATGGAGGCGCGCCCCCGTGGCGGCCAGCACCATCGCCGAGGAATTGCACGAGAGCAAGCAGTGGACCCTGGCAACCGTGCGCACGCTGTTGAGGCGGCTGGCCAACAAAGGGGCTTTGGAGCATCGGCTCGAGGGCGCCCGGTATATTTACACGCCGCGGGTTTCGATGGAGGCGTGCATCCACCAGGAAAGCGATTCGTTCTGGGACCGTGTCTTGGGGCGCGCGCCCTCGCCGGCAATTCTGCACCTTGTCGAACGGGCGGATTTGTCGAAAGAGGACATCCAGGAGCTTCGACGCATTTTGCGAGAGAAGGAGAAATGATATGAATACATTGATTGGAATGGAACGATTCTTCGGGTGGGTGCTCCAGACGACGTGGCAGGCCGCGGTCATCGCCGTGATCATTTTGCTGGCGCAATTGCTGTTGCGCAACCGGCTCTCGCCGGCATGGCGGCATGGTCTTTGGTTCCTGCTGCTGGCGCGTTTGGTGATGCCGACGGCGCCCAGCAGCTCGATGAGTGTTTTTAACCTGGCGAAATGGGACCGACCGCGGCCGGCGGCAACGGCTGTGGCGCCGCTGCCGGACAAGCCCGACATTGGTCCCGTGGCGGCACCCACGGGCGCGAGCGAAACGATTTCGCGCCCAAGCGCGGCGGTGTCAACGCCGAGCGCGCCAACAAGCGCCTTGCCTCCGCTCGCTGTCAAACCGACGGATTGGATGGCGCTGGCGGCGGCGGCGTGGTTTGCGGGGGTCCTGGTCTTGACGTTGCGTTTTGTTTGGTTGAATCACCGGTTTCGCCGCCGGTTGAGCGGTTACACACCCGGGCCGGATGAGGCGGTCAAGGCAGCGGTCAAAGAGTGCGCCGAAGAGTTGGACGTGAGGCAGCGCGTGCAAGTACTTGAGACAGAAGAAGTGGAAAGCCCGGCGGTGTATGGTTTCTGGCGCAAGAGCCTTTTGCTGCCCGACGGTTTGCGCGAGCAGTTATGCCGAGACGAGCTTCGCCACGTTTTACTGCACGAGTTGGCGCACATCAAGAGGCGCGATCCGGAAGTGAACGGGTTGATGGCGGTTCTGCAGGTGTTGCATTGGTTCAATCCAGTGCTGTGGTTTGCGTTTGCGCGGATGCGAGCGGACCGAGAACTGGCGACCGACGATCTGGCCCTGGTGCGCAGCCATCAGACGGAGCGGATCAGCTACGGCGAGACAATCCTCAAGGTGCTCGATCGACTGACGCAGCGGCCTGTTCCACCGGGTTTGGTCGGCATTGGAGAAAGCAAAGCGGAAATGAAGGAGCGCATCCGGGCCATCAGCCGTGGCGGCGGCGTGGCGGGCTGGCGCTGGGTGGCGGGCGCGGCTGCCGTTGTCATCGCCAGTGTGGCGTTGACCAGCGCGCGGGAGGAGAGTCAAGGAAAAGTAATCAACCTTCTGGAAAAGTATCCGACGAGATTAACCAGCGGGGATGGCACCCCTGAGAGAGCCAGGCCGTGGCAGTTCACGCAACGGGACATTTTCCAGGTGTCTGGATTCACTTTGGAAGTCGGGAAGCAATTGCAGGTTCATGCCGGAGCCGCGGACTTGGGGATTGGCCATTGCGCCGATGGAGCGGTTTGGGCCGTGCTCATCCCGCGCGAGGAAGGCGCGCTAACCAGTCCGGCCGCGAGCGGGCAGGAAGATATTGCGGCCGTTTGGCTGAGGTTTCATCCGGCCCAAATCAACCGGATTTTCCCGCCGGAAACCGTCATCGGGGCGGGATCGGTCGAATTGGAGGGGAAGATACGCGCCATAGCCGGGGCCAAGTTTCGCTCGAGCTGGCATGCCGGGAACAACGCGATGATCCCGGAGCCGAAAGACATAACGGTGGACATCGACACCAAGGAGGGAACGAGGCGATTCTTCGTGGTGGACAAAGAGGCGCAGACTGCGGAATACGTGGCGGCATTCGCGCGGGCGGCGAAGGGACCCCGCGTGATTTCGATCACGCCGGCCAACGGCGCCAAGGATGTGGATCCGTCGAGCAAGGAGATTGTGGTGGTATTCGACCAACCGATGGCCGACAAGTCCTGGTCGATGTGCGGCGGAGGGCCGCACTTTCCAGAGTTGGCGGGCGACCTTCACTACGACAGCACACGGACTGTATTGACAGCCCCCGTGAAGCTTAAACCGGGTTGGAGCTATGAATTCAACCTGAATTCACCGAGCTACAAAGGGTTCCGGAGCGCCAAGGGAGTGCCGTTGGAACCGATGCCGGTCTCCTTCCGGACATCGGGCCAAGCGACGGAACCGGTGGATCAACCGCCGAAGATTGTTTCAATAACACCGGCCAACGGCGCGAAGGGGGTGGATCCCGACCTGGCTGAGATCAAGGTCGTGTTTGACCGGCCGATGCAGGATGGGAGCTGGTCCTTCGTCGGTCGCGAGGAGAACGACCCGCATTGCCCCGAGATCACGGGACAGGTCCACTATGATGCGGCCCGAACGACCTGGACAGCGCCGGTCAAACTCAAGCGAGGCTGGCAATATGGTTTTGGGCTAAATGATCCCAATTACCGCCATTTCAAGAGCGAGTCAGGATTACCGCTGGAACCGGTGTGGGTGACGTTTACCACGGCGCCTTGATTGGCAGTGAAGGAGTGAGCGCCCGGCGCAATGCCGGGCGGGGGAGTTTGGACATTTTTTCCCGGCCTCAGAAGCCAATCCTGAAGGGATTGTATCATTCAGCCCAGGGTTGCGAGCACTTGTCATTACCCACATCTTTTTTCCCTTTGGTTAAAGATCTCTAATCCTTCGCTCATCCAGAGCAACCTTTGCCAGCCACGCCAAATCGTCTGCCATCCTGGCGTCCCGTCGCTTTTGCGACCGATGAATCCGCCCAAACGTGCTACGGCCACCCAAAAGGTTCCTTGCGTCCAGCCCCTCTTCGGCTTGCCCAATCTCTCCTCCAGCAGGGCTAAGGTCGTTTCGTCAACTTGGTCTGGCGCCAGCGCTTGATCTGGACTAGCCCGGACTAGGAGTTTGGTTTGCAGCAGTCTCACTGCCACCAAAGCCAACACGGCGATCAAGGTTTCCAGCCGATAGACCTTTTCCAACTGGCTCTCCTCGACTCCGGCTCCGCTCTTGAGTGCTTTATGATATTCCTCCACATGCCAACGGGCCGTGTAACGCCCCACGATCCACCGCGCTTGCGTCAAGCTCGCGCAGGGTAAGGACGTTAACAATATCCAGTGCAACGGCTCTACTCCCGCAGGGGGATTGATCTCCTGCACTTCCAGAACATCAATCCTCTCCAAGTCAGGCTGCCAGCCACCCGGTCGCCAAGGCCCGCTCAAATCCACCCCGACCCGGCGCATCTCCACATTGGCCAGACGGGCCGACGCTCCGGGCCGTGCTCGCAACTCGACTTGAACCTGTCCCAGCACGGTGGCTTGACTCAGGCGCTCCCACAGGTGGCCGGCGCCATCGGCCAATCGCCGGTTGTGGCAGGCCCGGATGACAAAATCCACGCCTCGCTGCTGGCAGCGTTGGATTGGTTCATAGAAGTCGGCTTCGCGGTCGGCGATATACGTCCAAGTACTGCCTGCCGACGGCCCGGCTGAGGTCTGCAACACCTCGGCCCAGCGCTTGGACATGCGACTGCTTCTCCAAACACGTTGCGCCCGCGTCTCGCCTTTGGGCCGATGTTTTTGGGCCCAACACTGCTGGGCCAGCAGTCCTACCACCACTGCCTCGGGCCGCTGCTCCAAATCCCATGCCACCACCTTCAGGGCCAAGGTGCTGTGCAGGGACAAGCCGCGCCCGT
>Ga0326727_10022262_pt1 | contig 12278 bp, 12 predicted proteins | sample MB2enrmetagenome_FD_207643 | JGI IMG/M metagenome (GOLD analysis project Ga0326727, IMG submission 207643) | Lab enriched peat soil microbial communities from McLean, Ithaca, NY, United States - MB29MY | ecosystem: Environmental > Terrestrial > Soil > Wetlands > Peat | place: USA: New York... | reverse complement strand
TCGATATCCGTCTCGCTCAGCCGCAGCGCGCCGCCCTCCTGCGCCTCCAGCACCGCCGGGATGTGCTTGCAGTTGCCGCCGCCCCGTCAGGCAGCGCCTCAATCCAGACCGGCGGCGGAGTCGGGTGCGAAGCCATGCGGCGAGCATGCCGCGAGTGCCGCCGGCAGGCCAGCCCGGCGCACCGCAACACCGTCTCGGCAGGCGCCGGCTCGCTGGTCCGCGCTGTGTGCCGGCTCGACCCCCCGCCCGCATCCGGCGGCTTGCCGTCGGCGCCGGGCCGCAGCCAACGACTCTGTCCGCAGCAGGCAAATATGCCATTCTGCAACGATTGCGCTCCGAGTCCGATTGCGGTCTGGGTGCCCTCTGCCTATGCTTCCCCGGGTTCCGAGGCATTCCGGGTGCTCGACAGGCGTCCTGATCAGGAACAGTGGCCTTTGAACGGTCACGAGTGCGCCGGCTGCCCATGCAAGTCGCCCGCCGGTCGCGTGCGGCCATCGAAGGGGGGAGTATCGAAAGCGATGCCTGACATTCCACACGATACCCTTGCCGACCGGGTCGAAACCTACGCCGGATGGGTCCGCGACCTGCGCCTGTCAACCAAGGCCGTGCTGCCGGAGATCGACCCGGAGGATCCGCTGTTCCCGCTGGGGCAGGAGCTGCGCCTGCTCGCGGACGCGATGGAGCGCCGGGAGCGCGAAACCGGACGGTTGTTCGATCTGGTGCAACATGCCCTTCGCGGCGTGATGCTGGATGACGTGTTGAACGACATTTACCACCGCTTCGCCGGAATCATTCCCTACGACCGGATTTCATGTGCTTTCTTATCCGACGACGGCCAGTATCTGACCGCATATTGGGCGGCCTCGAACCTGCCCGGCAAACAGGTCCAGCCGGGCTACACCCAGCCGATCGCCGGCAGTTCGCTGCTCGATGTGATCGCTTCCGGTCAGCCGCGGATCATCAACGACCTGGCGGCGTATCTGGAAAGCAAGCCGCACTCCGATGGCACCCGACGGGTCGTCGCCGAGGGGGGACGGTCCAGCCTGACCTGTCCGCTGTTCGTCGACGACAAGCCGATCGGATTCCTGTTCTTCACCAGCGAGAAGCCCAACACCTACCACGACTCACATCAAAGCGTGTTCCGGCAGATCGCCGGACAGATCTCGCTGGTGCTGCATCGCAGCCGCACCCATGCCGAGCTGGTCAGGAACAACAGCTATCTGCTGCAAAAGACCACCGAACTGGAACACCTGTACCAGCTCATCATGCGCTGATGGCGACCGGCGAAGGTGCCGGGGGCATCAGAACCGCACCGACAAGGCCAGCGAGCCGAACTGGTGCAGCCCGCCCTTCTGGTGCTGGTATTCCTGCGTCTGCGCCGCCTGCGTGTAGGTCAGCCGCGCGCCATAGGCCAGCACGGCCAGCCCGGCCTGGAGCTCGGCGACCGCCGGGGTGATCTTCACGCTGCGGCTGTCCTGCCAGCTGTTGCCCTGCAGCGTGAGGTCGTGCGCCACCGCCTGGGCATCGGCGCCGGCGAACACATACCAGGCGAACGGGCGCGTCGGGCGGAACACGTCGGTGCCGGTCAGGCCCGGCCGGATGCGCGCCACGCCATAGTCGCTGTCCAGCCCCTGGCCGAGGCGCAGCGTGGCGCCGGCCTGGGCATAGACGCGCAGATTGCCGACCGACGCCGTCACTTCGGGCAGCAGGTCGGTGTCGAGCCCGTCGATCGCGCCGGTCGGCAGCCGCCAGGTGCGCTCGCTGGTAAGCTGGATCAGCGGCTCGTCATGCAGCTGGGTGTCCCAGCCGGCGGTGCGGTTCTGGCCGATCAGGTCGTGGAACCCGTTCTGCACCTGCTCGCCCAGCGCCGACGGGCCGGCCATGCCCAGCCCGAGCGCGAGCACGCTGCGCGACCCGCTGCCGTCATGCAGCAGCGACACCGTTCCCAGCAGTACACCGGCATAAGGGCGGTCGGTCAGCGGCGGATTGGCCACACGGTTGTCGGCGGGCGTGTAGATCTGCTGGGTGACATCCACGCCGATGCGCAGCGGCCCCTCACCCCACAGAGCCCGGCCGACGCCGTCCAGGACGGCCGGAGCGGCGCCCTCGGCCGAACTCCAGCCCAGCCGGATGCCGTTGGTGTAGTCGCGGTCCGACAGGCTCGCCGTGGTGATCGAGGCATTCTCGCCCTGGATCGACCAGATCGCCGCAGTGTCGGGCGGCGGCAATTGCGCCGATGCCGGCAGTGCCACCGCCGCCAGGGTGAGTCCCACGCCTATCCTCGCCGCCATGCCGTGCATGCGTGCTCTCCGGTTCGACACCGAAGCATAGCCTTCCGCACGGCCGCACCGAAACCCCTTGCGCGCGCGCCGACCCATCCGTTGCGATCGGACCACCAGATCGGAAACCGCGCTAGTGTTCCGACTCCGACGGATAGTGCCGTCGGGCCGGACCACTAGCCCCTTGATTTGGTGTTCCGATTCACGCGACGGGACGGACGCATTTGTCGCGACCGGAACACTAGAGCGGAAACCGTGCCGCCGCGTCGCGGTAGCCGATCCAGCGGGAGAGCGGCACCGTCCGTCGTCCCGCCGCCCGCTCCAGCGCCAGCCGCACATCCGCTTCGATCCCGGCCCGCAAGGCGGCGTCGAGGAACAGCTGGTGCAGCACATCTTGCTGGGCATGGCTGCCGCCCAGCCGGTGCATCGCGCCCAGCACCGGACGCAGCCCGGCGACGCAGGCCGCATAGGCGCCGGCGCGATGCGCGCGCACCGCCTCGCAGACCGGCAACGCCACCTCGCGCAGCACCGTGGCGGCGGCGCCCTCGCCCTGGCCGCGTTCGCGCAGCGCCGCGAGCATGCGCTCGGCGGCCCGCTCCCGGCCGCCGGCGGCCAGCGCCATCATCCAGTGCGGCAGGGTAAAGGTGGCGAGACAGTCGCCGATCCGCGCTTCGGCCTTGTCCGCCAGCTCCTCCCACCGCCGGCCCACCGCCACGCCGAGCCGTTCAAGGCGGAACAACATCGAGGCGGCGTTCTGCACGTCGGTATAGAGATCGGGGATCGCCTGGGTCAGCCGGGAGCCGAGGTTGCGGAAGCGCCTGTCATATAGGTCGAGCACGGTGTCGAAGCCGCCCTGTTCCAGGTGGAACAGCGACACATGCCACCACAGATGATGCACCAGGTTGCTGGCGCCCTCCCAGTGCGCCGCCAGCCCGGTGAGCCAGTCGATGCCCTCGCGGCGGCGGCCCTGGGTTTCCAGTACATGCGCCACCGCATGCGCGGCCCAGATATCGCCGGGGTCGAGCGTGATCGCCCGCCGCCCGATGGGCTCGGCCACCAGCAGATTGCCGGCCTCCTCCTCGGCGAAACACTGGCAGGCCAGCACGGCGGGGAAGCCGGGCGTGGCGTCGTCCCAGTGCGGCAGGATACGGCGCACCGAGGCGACCATGTCCTGCGGCCGGCCGAGCGCGAAGTTGCCGAAATGCGCGAGCCGGAAGGCCAGCACGTCGCGCGGATGGTCGGCCAGGATCGCTTCCCAGATGCCGACGGCGCGGCCGACATCGCCGGCCACCCAGGCGGCGAGGGCGGCGATGTGCGTCTGTTCGCGCAAGGTGGCGCCGGGGGCGGCGGCCTGGGCGCGTGCCAGGGCGGCGGCGGCGGCGGGCAGCAGGCGGGCGTCATAGGCCAGCATGGCGGCGATGCCCGCCAGGCAATGGCCCAGCGCGAAGTCGGGGTCGGCTTCCAGGATGGTGGTGACCAGGGCAGGCAGGCCGGTGCGAAAGCGGAGATACACCGCGATGGCGGCGTCGAAGGCAGAGGCGGCGGCATCCTGGTCGGTGGAAAGCAGCAGACCTCGTGCATCGGTGCGCATGCGCCGTCTCCCCTGATCCGGCAGCACTGCGGTGCCGGGCGTGTCGCTGTGGGGCCGACTCGCCGGACGTTACGGCGTTACGCGGCGATTGCGGCCAAGGATGGTCATCCTTCAGGTAAGGCAAGCAAGGCCAGGGCGCTGCCCTGGACCCGCAAGGGGTCAGGGGACCCCTTGACCCCACCCGTTAAGTAAGTGGGTCCAGGGGCCAAGCCCCTGGGGAGGTCCGGGGCAACGCCCCGGCAGGACGGCCGCATCAGACCCGGATGCAGCTTGCCAACGCCCGCAGCAGCACCTCCCGGGCGACCGGCTTGCCGAGATAGGAATCCATGCCGGCCTCCAGACAGTCGCGCTCGCATTCCGGCCCCACCGCCGCGGTCAGGCCGATGATATATTGATGTTCGCCCGCGGGCTCGGCGGCGCGGATGGCGCGGGTTGCATCCAGCCCGTCCATGCCTGGCATGTTCTGGTCCATCAGGATCACGTCGTAGATCGCCGTGCGCGTCGCCTCGACGGCCTCGGCGCCGTCGGCGACCACATCGACCCGGGCGCCGGCGCGGCTGAGGACGATATGGGTGACCAGCTGGTTGGTCGGATTGTCCTCGGCCAGCAGGACGCGCAGCCCTGCCAGCGGGCCGGCCGGCGTTTCCTCCCGCGCCGGCGGGCTGGCGGGGGCGGGATTTTCCAGCATCACCGCCATGGCTCGCAGCCGCGACACCAGGATCGGCTTGAGCAACTGGGCGTCGAAACGGTCTAGCCCGTCGCGGCGGCCGCCGATCTGGCCGGAGGCGCACAGCACCAGCCGCAGCGTCGGGAAGCTTTCGGCGCGGATGGCGCGGGCCAGATCGAACCCGTCAATGCCGGGCATGACGCCGTCGATCAGGGCGAGGTCATAGGGCTCGCCGCGGGCGGCGCCGGCATGCAGCAATTGCAGCGCTTCCGCCCCGCCGGCCGCGGCATCGGCGAGGGCGCCGAGGCTTTCGAGCTGGCGGGTGAGGATCTCGCGGTTGATGGCCAGGTCGTCCACCACCAGGCAGCGCCGGCCACGCAGCGGCCGCGTCTCCGGTGGGGAAGGCCCGTCCTGCGGCCGGACCAGGATGGTGAACCGGAAAACGCTGCCGCCGCCCGGCCGCGGCGCGGCGCCGATGCTGCCGCCCATGGCCTCGACCAGCCGGCGGCTGATTGCCAGGCCGAGGCCGGTGCCGCCGTAGCGGCGGGCGATGGTGGCGTCGCCCTGGCTGAACCGTTCGAACAGCATCGGCAGGCGGGCCGGATCGATGCCGATGCCGGTATCGGAAACCGTCACCTCCAGAACCATGTCGCCGGCGTCGCGCGGGTGGCCATCGAGCGCGATTTCGATCCAGCCGCGTTCGGTGAACTTCACCGCATTGCCGATCAGGTTGAGCAGGATCTGGCGGAACCGGCGCGGATCGCCGACCATGCCGGCGGGCAGATGGTCGCCGAAGCGGCAGACCATTTCCACCCCGCGGGCGGCCGCGGCGGGGGCGAACAGTTCGGCAACCGTCGCCACCTCCTCCTCCAGCAGGAACGGGGTGGATTCGAGTTCGAGCGCCTGCGCCTCGATCCTGGAGAAGTCGAGGATGTCGTTCAGCAGGCCCAGCAGGTGTTCGGCCGAGGACTGGATCGTGTGCGCGTAGCGGCGCTGTTCGGGGTCCAGCCGGGTTTCCATCAGCAGCCCCGCCATGCCGATGACACCGCTCATCGGCGTGCGGATTTCGTGGCTCATCGCCGCCAGGAAATCCTGCTTGGCACGGCTGGCGGAGCGGGCGGCGCGCTCGCTGACGGCGAGCTGCGCGGCACGGCGGCGATGCGCCTCGGCCTGACCGGCCAGCAGGCCCAGCGCCGCCAGTTGCACCGTGCCGAGGCCCGCCAGGACGGCACCGCCCAGCGCGCTCATGCGCTGAACAAAGGCGAGGAACACCGCCGCCAGCGCCAGCAGCAGAACCGAAGCGGCGCCGAGGAACAGCCGGCGTGGCGGGGTATCCACCAGGCTCATAAGCCGGACCCGCCCCGGGCGGAACCCGGGGTGCGTCGGCACGGGCTGGATTGCGGTGCCACATGATGGCTGTTCGTCCGCGCCACGGCGTTCCCCCGGCGAGTGCCTCCTGACCACCTGCGGGACAATTCCGCAGCGTGCGCCCATGGCCGGTCAGGAACGCCCATGCGGGGATTATGTCAACGAAAGAGGTTAATATTATCGCCACATGTTTCTACGGGCGTGGCAATCAGCCGGCGGGAGGACGGTCGCTGCGGCTTGTCGCGGCCGACCTACACGATCAGAAAACCGCGGCGCAGTCCGCTTGAAACGGCCTCGGCGCGGCTGTTGACCGCCAGTTTCGTGAATACCGATTCCATGTGGTACTTCACGGTATGAGCGCTGATGCCCAGGCGGCGGGCGATCGCCTTGTTGCTGAGGCCGCGGCCCACCAGCGCCAGGATCTCCACCTCGCGCGGCGTCAGCAGCGAGCGCGCCGGCTCCGGCGGGGCGAAGCCGGCCGGCTCGCGCGCGCCGGGAATGCGCACCGCCAGCCCCTCGGCCAGGGCCAGGGCGGCGGCGGCGACCTGCGACGGCGTGGCGTCGGCCGGCAGCACCCCCTGGATCGCCGGGTCGGCCGCCAGCGCGGCATCGTCGGTCAGCACCAGCAGGGCCGCCTCGGCGGCGCGCACGGAAGGTTCCAGCGCCTCCCCGGGCGCCAGCGCCACCACCAGCACCTCGGCGCTGTCCTCCGGCGCCTCGGCCACCGCGCGCAGCACCTGGCGCCGGCGCAGCGGGTCGGCAATCCGCAGGGCCACGCGCGGTCCGGACGGGTGGCCTGCCGAGGGGCCGGCCGGACGGACGGCGGCGATCATGCCGGTCGCGCCCCGACAATCACCGCACACTGCATCAATTCGCCTCCCCGCAGCAGTTTCAAACTCAGCTCATTGCCGATCGACCCTTCCGACAGCGCGGCCGCCAGGGCACGGGCACTGCCCAGCCGTGCGCCGCCGGCCTCCAGCAGGATGTCGCCGGGCAGCAGCGCGCCGGAGGTGGGCGCGTTCTCGGCCAGGCTGACCACCATCAGTCCGTTGGCCACCAGGCCATTGGCCAGGCCGGCGCGGTCCGCCAGGTCGCGCGGCAGCGCCACCGGATGCAGGCCCACGCCGAGCCAGCCCCGGGCGACCTGGCCGGTTTCCAGCAGCGCCGCGGCGACGCGCGCGATGGTGGCAGACGGAATGACCAGCACGGAGCGGTGCGGGCCGAAGGTGGACATGCCCAGCAAGCCGCCGCGCGAGTCGACCACCGGTCCGCCCTCGGCGGTGGCGGCCAGGCGCAGGCCGAGCTGGATCAGCCGGTCGATCCGTCCGCCGCGTTGCGACTGCCAGGCCGGGCCGACCCGGTCGAGCGGGCCCAGCCCGGCGGTGACCCTGCCATCGGCGTCGCGGCCGAGCGCCAGCGCCAGCGACCCCGGTCCGCTCGGATCGGCATGGGCCAGTGCCGGCGCGGCCGCTTCCAGGCGAAGCACGGCGATGTTGGTGGCCGGGTCGCGTCCGGCCAGCGTGGCCGGCACGCGCCCGCCTCCCGGCAGCAGGGCGGTGACCGACGGGGCCTCGGGCAGCGACTGGTCCGACGTGACGGCCACACCGTCGCGCAAGAGCAGCGCACTCAGGGTGAACCGCCCGCCCCAGTCGAGTGCGGCGACGGCAGGGGCGGCGGCGGAGGTGCGTGCCTCCAGCGCGTCGGAGAGGGCGGACAGGGCGTCCGGTGCTGCGGTGCTCATGAGTGCTCATGTGGGGGCGGGCGCGGGCCGATGGTATCGGGCGGATGACGGGGCTTCGCCCCGAACCCCACCATGGCTTCGCCCTGGACCCACCAAGGGCCGGTGGCCCTTGGAACCCCTTCCTTAAGGAAAGGGGGCAAGGGGGTCATTGACCGGTCGTGCCGAAGGCGCGCTCTGCGCGCGGGCGACGCTGGGCGGCCGTTTTGCTGCCTGACAGGCACCCGAAGGGGTAGCGCGGCGCCGCGCGGCGGTCCATCCTGGCCGCATGGATGGTGATGCACACGCGCTGATCCGGGTGGCGGTGGCCGAGAACGGCACCGTGACCTACCTGGTTGAGTCGCCTCCCGAATCGCTGCCGCCGGTGCGGCTGCGCGACCTCGTTGCCGCCTGGGAAGCGGCGCGCGCGGCGGCGCATGCGGCGGCCTGGGGCAGCGCCCGGCTGTTCCGGTTCCGCCGCGCCGACGGCAGCCTGACCGAACTCGCGCTGGCCGACGCGGATGCGTGCTGCTGGGCCGGCGCGGTGGACCTGACCGCCGGCATGCATACCAGCCACGGTCTGTCGCTGTTTCTGCGGCTGCTGGCGCTGGTCGATCTGCTGGCGCGGGAGCGCTGGGCGGCGCCGCTGTTCAGACTGACGGGCGGCGGCGCCGAACTGGACCCCGCGCTGCTGCGCGCCGCCGCCACCGCGCCGCTCAACCGCGACGCACGCTTCGACGATCCCCCGTTCCGCGCCCTGGTGGCCGCTCGCCTGCCGGCCCCTGGCGCCGCCCTGCTTGCTTCAGGAGCCTGTGCATGACCCAGCCGCCGCGCCGCTGCCGCGCTGTCCTGACCCCCGCGCCGCTCGCCGTTCTGGCGGTAGCGGGGCTGGCCGCGTGCTCCCACCCCATTGGCAGCACCGCCGACCGGGCCGACGCAACGCCAAAGGCGATGGCGGCATGCCGGCAGCGGGCCGACCAGGTCTATGACCGCCAGAACCCCGGCGATGTGTATCGCAGCGACATGTCGGCCGGCGGCCAGCGCGACGCGCCGTTCGGGGGGATGGGCCCGCCGGGCAACCCGAGCGACGGTCTGTCGGCCCGCTATGCGCGCGAAACCATGCTGGACGATTGCCTGAACGGGGTTTCCGGCAGTCCGGGGGCGGCCCAAGACGCGCCGCCGCCCGCCGACACGCCGCTCGCTTCCCCGCCCAGCCGGTAGGGTTTCGCGCCAGGACAACGACCTGCCGCGGCGGCCGTTTGCGCTCGGCCGGCGGGGGGTTGCTTGCCCGGCCGGGCGGGGCGCCTTACGACGTTGCCATGATTGCAACGGAGCGACCGGCCGCCATGAGCAAAATCATCCGCACCGAGCCGACCAACATCCTGTCGAAGGCGGTGGAGTTCCACGGCTTCGTCTTTCTGCAGGGCTGCACGGCGACAGACCTCAGCCTCGACATCGCGGGCCAGACCCGGGAGGTGCTGGACACCATCGACGCGCTGCTGGAGACGCACGGCACCGACAAGACCCGGCTGTTGCAGGCGCAGATCTGGCTGAAGGATATCCGCGACCGCGAGGCCATGAACGAGCTCTGGTCGGCCTGGCTGCCGAAGGACGGGGCGCCGGCGCGGGCCTGCGTGCAGGCGATTCTGGCCGATCCCCGCCACCTGGTTGAGGTGATGGTGACAGCCTGCAAGTAGCGGTTTCATGGGGACAGGGCTGGCCGGGAATCGCCTGTGTTGTTTCTGCTACAGGCAAGCGACTTTTCGGCCAGTCTCCCAATCACTAATCCGTTATTAGGATAATGTTCCTGAAACCATGGGTTGTCCACAGGGGCATTTCTGCGATTTCGCATGCCCGGCATGCAGGAATCGATTTCACGGGTTGTCAAAATCGGTAACACCGCGTTACCGCACCTCCCGCAACGACTGGTTTCTGGAGGATTGATAACATGCGGCCTGCGCTCGATACCGGCACTCGCCCGCGCAGCAGCACTATCCGGACGCTGCTGCTGGGCTCCACTCTGGCCGTGTCGCTCGCCGCCCTTGTCTGTCCCGCCGATGCTGCCCGCCCGTCGCCACAGCCGCATGACAGCCGCGCCGGCTCGCCCGCCAAGGCGCCGATCCGCCATGTCAGCCTGCGCGTGATCGGCGACAACGCGCCGACTGGCCTGCACCGCATGCTGTTCATCAGGATGGTCGCCGACAACAGCCCGACCCGCCGGCTCGGCGCCGGGTCCAAGCTGACCAAGAATGCCAAGGCCCGGGTATATGCCTGGCACGACGAGGGCGCGCTGCAATGCGTGCCGTTCGCGCGGGCCGCTTCCGGCATCGAACTGAAGGGCAATGCGGTGAACTGGTGGGACGCCGCCGCCGGCGTCTATGCCCGTGGCCGGCGGCCGGAAGTGGGCGCCGTGCTGAACTTCCGCGCCAACGGCAACATGCGGCTGGGCCATGTGGCCGTGGTGCGCCAGATCATCAACAGCCGCGAGATCGAGATCGACCACGCCAACTGGGCCTGGTCGGGCAAGGGCAACATCTCGCGCGGGGTGGCGGTGATCGACGTGTCGGACCGCAACGACTGGACCGCGGTGCGAGTCGAGCTCGGTCACGGCAGCGATTTCGGCAGCATCTACAGCACCTACGGCTTCATCTACGACCGCCCGGATAACGGCACCATGGAGGCCAATGCCCGGCCTGCCGTGAACGCGCCATCCCGCGACGTGCGCGGCTACGACGAAGTTGCCGAAGCGCCCGGCCGCGCCGCGTCGGTTGCCGAGGATGCGCCGGCGCGGTCGGTCCGGTAGGCGAGCGCATTTGGCTTTTCCGGTCTCGCCGTGGCCCGCCTGGTGCAGGTCAGCGCTAAAGAATAAAAAAAGTTTTTGCTTCTTTTTTCAAAAAGAAGTCTTTCTTTCGTTCTTTTTTTGAAAAAAGAACCAAAAAAACCTTTATTCGTTGCATGGCGGCCCCCTGGCCTTGACGACCTCTCCCGGCGGTGCGAGGCAGCCCGCATGATGATGTCACGCCGCCGACTCGCTGCCGGGCTGCTGGCCGCGCCGCTGTTTGCCCGAACCGCCCGGGCCCTGCCGCCGCTGGTGTTTTCCCAGGTGATCGAGCTGTCCGGCCCGGCGGCCCGAACCGGCGACGCATGGCGCAACGGGGTCGAAATGGCGGTGCAGGAGATCAATGCCGCCGGTGGCGTGCTCGGGCGGTCGCTGCAAATGTACACCTACGACAGCAACAACGGTCGCGGCGCCGTGCAGCGGGCGCTGGAGGGGGATGTGTTCGCGCTGCTCGGCCCGGTCACCACGGAGGCGGTCCGCATGGCGGCGCCGCTGGTGCGGGCGGCCCGGCTGGCGCATATCGTGGGCGCCGACGCGCCGGACCTGACCGTGCCGGGCGGTACGTTGTTCCGGGCGGCGCCGGGGCCGGCGGTGCGCATGCCGCGGCTGGCGGTCTGGCTGCGCGATGACATGAAGGCGCGGCACGTGTCGCTGGTATGGAGCAACACCGAATTCGGCCGCGGCGGGCGCGACGTGCTGGCGCATGAGCTGCAGGCGCGCGGGCTGGAGGTGGTTTCCGATCAGGCCGTGGTGCCCGGACCGGCGGGCTACGGCGCCGAAGTTGCCGCAGTGGCCCGGGCCGCGCCGGACGCCGTGGTGGTCTATCTGCCCGAGCCCGAATGCGTTCGTTTCTTGCAGGAAGCGCGGCGGCAGGCGCTGCGGACGCCGCTGGTGGGCGATACCACGCTGGCCATGCCGCGCGTGCTGGCGCAGGCCGGTGCCGCCACCGAGGGCCTGCGGTGTCAGCTCGGCTTTGCCGCCGAGGCGCCGGAGCTGGCGGCATTCCGCACCCGCTACCTGGAGATGTTCAAGGAGGAGCCGGACGCCTCCGCGGCCAAGGGCTACACGGCGGTCGGCCTGCTGGCCGGTGGCGCGGCGCGGCTGGGACGGCCGGACCGGGCGGAACTGGCGGAGGCCATGCGGGGGATAACGCTGAAGGCCGGGGCGCCGGGGATTTTTCTGGACGCGGCCTGGGATGCGGCCGGCGAGATGGACCGGGCGACGTTCATGGTCGAGGTCCATGACGGGCGGGCTTCGGTTGTGCGCACGCTGAGCGGGCGCGGCTAGAGCGCTTCGCGTGCAGAGCGCCGAAGGCGCGCTCCGCGTGCGGGGCGGGTCCAGGGCAGCGTCCTGGCCTTATCTTCTGATCGGCCAAGACCCGTAACACAGCCGGGCCTCGCTGGTCTTGTTGATGGAACCCCTTGGAGGCCATCATGACCGACCGTATCCTCAAGCTGCTGACCTGGCCGGCTTCGTTGTTCGTCGCCTTCATTCTGCTCTGGTATGAACAGTTCAAACTGACCGGGAGCGAGGGCTCGGTCTGGCTGTTCACCGTGCTGTCGGACTGGATCGGGATTTACTCTCTCGCCGGCAGTCGACGCGATGACGAACTGGGTGCCGGCGCCACATCCCCACCGGGCTGGTTGCGATCCGCCCCGTTCGCGTGAGGCCGCCTTTTTTGCGGAAAGTGTAACGATGAAGCTGCTTGCAGCGACGGAGGTGCCTCGCACGCTACGCCAGCAATAACGGTTGCCGGTGGGTGTCGGCCCACCCGCCGGCCCCGGACACTTGCGGTCAGGGGCGAATACTACCGACCG
>Ga0326727_10022261_pt1 | contig 12278 bp, 11 predicted proteins | sample MB2enrmetagenome_FD_207643 | JGI IMG/M metagenome (GOLD analysis project Ga0326727, IMG submission 207643) | Lab enriched peat soil microbial communities from McLean, Ithaca, NY, United States - MB29MY | ecosystem: Environmental > Terrestrial > Soil > Wetlands > Peat | place: USA: New York... | reverse complement strand
ACCAGCGTCACGATCCCCAACAGCGTCACCAGCATCGGCAATTATGCGTTCTATGGCTGCACCAGCCTGACCAGCGTCACGATCCCCGACAGCGTCACGAGCATCGGGGAGGATGCGTTTTCTTACTGTACCAGCCTGACCAGCGTAACGATCCCCAACAGCGTCACCAGCATCGGCAATTATGCGTTCTATGGCTGCACCAGCCTGACCAGCGTCACGATCCCCGACAGCGTCACCGACATCGGCGATTATGCGTTCTATGCCTGCGCCAGGCTGACCAGTGTCACGATCCCCAACAGTGTCACCAATATCGGCGATTATGCGTTCGAGGGCTGCACCAGCCTGACCAGCGTCACGATCCCCGACAGCGTCACCAGCATCGGCGATTATGCGTTCTATGACTGCACCAGCCTGACCAGCGTGACGATCCCCAACAGCGTCACCAATATCGGCGATTATGCGTTCTGTGACTGCACCAGCCTGACCAGCGTGACGATCCCCAACAGCGTCACCAATATCGGCGGTTGTGCGTTCTGTGACTGCTACAGCCTGACCAGCGTGACGATCCCCGACAGCGTCACCAGCATCGGCGATTATGCGTTCTATGGCTGCACCAGCCTGACCAGCGTCACGATCCCCGACAGCGTCACCAGCATCGGGGACGGTGCGTTCGCGGACTGCTACAGCCTGACCAGCGTCACGATCCCCAACAGCGTCACCAGCATCGGGGGTTATGCGTTCTCCGGTTGCCCACTGACCAGCGTCACGATCCCCAACAGCGTCACCAGCATCGGGGACGGTGCGTTCTATGAATGCACCAGCCTGACCACCGTGACGATCCCCGACAGCGTCACCAGCATCGGGGACGGTGCGTTCGAGGACTGCTACAGCCTGACCAGCGTCACGATCCCCAACAGCGTCACCAGCATCGGGGGTTATGCGTTCTCCGGTTGCCCACTGACCAGCGTCACGATCCCCAACAGCGTCACCAGCATCGGGGGTTATGCGTTCTTCGGTTGCCCACTGACCAGCGTCACGATCCCCGACAGCGTCACCAGCATCGAGGACGGTGCGTTCGAGGACTGCACCAGCCTGACCAGCGTGACGATCCCCAGCAGCGTCACCAGCATCGGGGACGGTGCGTTCGAGGGCTGCTACAGCCTGACCAGCGTCACGATCCCCAACAGCGTCACCAGCATCGGGGATTATGCGTTCTCCGGTTGCCCACTGACCATCGTAACGATCCCCAACAGCGTCACCAGCATCGGGAAGTCCGCGTTCTATGACTGCACCAGGCTGACCAGCGTGACGATCCCCAGCAGCGTCACCAGCATCGGGGACGGTGCGTTCTCTGGCTGCACCAGCCTGACCAGCGTGACGATCCCCAGCAGCATCACCAGCATCGGGGAAGGTGCGTTCTATGACTGCACCAGCCTGACCAGCGTCACGATCCCCGACAGCGTCACCAACATCGGCGATTATGCGTTCTATGACTGCACCAGCCTGACCAGCGTCACGATCCCCAACAGCGTCACCAGCATCGGCAATTATGCGTTCTATGGCTGCACCAGCCTGACCAGCGTCACGATCCCCAACAGCGTCACCAGCATCGGGGACGAAGCGTTCTCTGCCTGCGGCAGCCTGACAGCCATAACGGTGGATGCAGGAAATCCGGTTTATAACAGCGTGAGTGGCATTTTGTTCGACAATGGTGAAACTACGCTGCTGGAATATCCGGGTGGCCTAAGCGGAAGTTACGCGATCCCCGACAGCGTCACCAGCATCGAGTCGAATGCTTTCGAATCCTGCCGCAGCCTGACCAGCGTCACGATCCCCAACAGTGTCACCAACATCGGGAAGTCCGCGTTCTATGACTGCACCAGGCTGACCAGCGTCACGATAGGCAACAGCGTCACCAGCATCGGCAATTATGCGTTCTATGGCTGCACCAGCCTGACCAGCGTCTATTTCCAAGGCAACGCTCCCACTGCCGATTCGACGGTGTTCAATTCTGACCCCACCACGGTCTATTATTTGCCTGGCACGACCGGCTGGGGCGCGACTTTTGGCGGTGCTCCGACGGCGTTATGGTTGCTTGCGAACCCGCTGATTTTAAGCAGCGGCTCCAACCTTGGCGTGCAAAGCAACACGTTTGGGTTCACCATTTCCTGGGCGACAAACACTACCGTCGTGGTGGAAGCCTCCAGCAATCTGGCCAATGCCGTCTGGTTTCCAGTGGCAACCAATACCCTCACCAATGGTTCGCTCTATTTCAGCGAACCCTTGCAGACGAACACTTCCGGCCTCTTCTACCGCATCAGCTCGCCGTAAAAATGCCGAGTGTGGAGCCAGGAGGGTTTCGGGACAGGTCCTCCGGTTCCACGAATCTCAACCTCGCTTCCGAGGACGCTCAACCCCTTCTCTCTCAAGAATTCCTGCTCTTTTCGCATCTCGTAATGATCTGTGTCTATCCGTAGTGCAATACCGATGAGTTTTATTTTTTTAACAAAACTTTTGCCACGAAAGAACGCAAGGAACACATAGACAGGAGTTTATGTGGTTTATTCCCTTTGCGGTCCTTGTGTTCTTTTGCGGCCAATTCGTCTTTCGTTGCGGCTTGCCGCGCTGGGTTCATCTGTGGCTTTAACTGCGTTTTTAGGGGTCAAAGCAGTCCCGCCAGCAGATCGTCCAGTTGCTTTTGGGAGTGCTCGCTCGAAATGACGAACCGGTAATACCCGTTCTGCGGCCCGCCCGGATAGCGGATCAAGGAGGGATACACCCCGCGCGCCAGCAACCGCCGGCGCAGCCTGGCAGCTTGCGCGCCGTCGCGCGGAACGATGCAGATGATGGGGGCGGGCGTCTCCGGGACGGCGATGCCGCCGGCGCGCAAGGCGGCTTTGACGTAATTAAGATTGCGGCTCAGACGGTCGCGCAGCCCCGGATCGCGCCGCAACAGGTCCATCGCCGCCAGCGCCGCGTTGGCCAGGGGCAGCGGCACGGGCGTCGTGCCGGCGAAAATCCCGCTGCGGGCGATGATTTCATCCCGCAACGGGCGCCCGCACAAAATCGCCCCGCCATAAGCGCCGAAGGCCTTGCTCAACGTCACGCTCTGCACAATGCGCCGACGCGAAACCCCGGTGTGCTCCACGGTCCCCTGCCCGCTCGCGCCCAGGACGCCGGCCGCGTGCGCGTCATCCATCAGGATCATCCCCTGCGGGGGCAGGATTCTCAGATAGTCCCGCAACGGCGCGATCTCCCCGTCGCGCGAGAACAAACCGTCGGTGAGCACCAGCGGCCGGGCGTTGCCGGGCAGGCGGCGCAATTGGCGGGCCAGGCTCTGGGCGTCGCGATGTTTGAACTCCAGCGGCGGGCGCTGGAAAAAGCGGCAGGCGTCGCGCAGGCTCAAGTGCGCACGGGCGTCAATGAAAACGTGGGAAAAGTCCTCCCGCAGTGCCTGCGCGGCGATGAGATTGGTCGCGTAGCCGCCGGCCGTCAACAGCGCCGCAGGCGCGCCGAAGAATCCGGCCAGCGCCTCCTCCAGTCGGTTGAAAAGGGGGTGATTGCCCGTCGTCAGCCGCGAAGCCGCCACGTTCAATCCGTACTGGTCGAGTCCCTGCCTGACCGCCCGGAGGATGGCCGGATGGCTGGAGAGGCGGAAATAATCGCAACCGGCGAAGTAAGAGAGCCGGCGGTTGTTCCAAAGGACATAAGTGCGGTCCACCTGTTGTAATTCGTCAGTCATGCCTCATTATATGTAATGGCGGAGATTCGGAGATTCGGGCGCATTTCTCTTCTCTGGGTGACTCCTGCTGGCGAAAGAACACTCTTGGATTTCGAACTCCTTGATTGAGAATTGGTCATTGAAAATCTGTTATTGGTCAAGTAAAGACACAGGTCCCGCTCGTCGCCTGGCCCCGGTCTTCGGCCGGCTTTGGCGGTCGCGATGGACCTTCCCAAGATGCGGCAAAGTTGGTCGCATTCATCCACCAAGCGATAGATGACAGATGACAGATTTTCAATGACCAATTCTCAATCGTTTCAACCGGCGAAATCTCTCCCAAGGCAGAAAAGCGCCAAAAAAGATATAGTGCATCCCGGACAGTCTTCAGTTTGGCAATAGTTCTGGACATCGCCCATGCCTGCGGGGCAAAATGACCGGTAATGAAAACTCCACGGTTTTTCTCCGGGCCTCCTGAGAGGTCTTTAACCCTTTGTGCCGCGTTCTTCACCGCGGCCGCGTTGCTGGCCGGTTGCGCCATGAGCGATCCGCGCCTCTTCAAGTCGCCCGCCGGCTTGCAGCTCTACAGCCTGCGCGACCAGATGGCCAAAGACGTTCCGGGCACGTTGGCCGAAGTGCATTCCTGGGGCGTCAAATACGTCGAAATGGCCGGCACCTACGGCCTGACACCCGCTCAGTTCAGAGCACAACTGGACGCTCACCAACTGGTCCCCGTCAGCGGCCATTCTTCCTTCGAGCAATGGAGCACGGACCCCGAAGCCGCCTTGAGCGAGGCCGCCCAGTTGGGATTGCGCGATGTCGGTTGCGCCTGGATTCCGCATTCCGGGCCTTTCACCGAAGAGGCCTGCCGCCATGCGGCCGAAGTTTTCAACAAGGCGGGCGAAGCGGCGGCGCGGCATGGCATGGGCTTTTTCTATCACACCCACGGCTATGAATTTGTACCGTTCGGCAACGGCACGCTTTTTGACTTGTTGGTGCGGGAGACCAATCCCAAAAACGTGAGTTTCCAGATGGATATTTTCTGGGTCGCCCACGCCGGACAGGACCCGGCCAAGTTGCTGGAGAAATACCCCGGCCGATGGAAGTCGTTGCACCTCAAAGACATGCGCAAAGGCACGCCCACCGGCCTGCTGACCGGCTCATCCCCCGTCACCAATTGCGTGGCCATGGGCACGGGCCAACTGGATATGCCCGGCATCCTGCGCGCGGCCAGGAAGGTGGGCGTCGAGTGGTACTTCATCGAGGATGAGTCGCCCCTCTCCGAGCAGCAAATTCCGCAAAGCCTTGCCTATCTGCGTGATTTGAAGGATTAGGCGGTGGCTAAAGCCCCCGGCGCATCCTGCCGATAATCTCTCAGAGAGCGAAATGACCCAGTCAATTGATCGTTTGCAGAAAGGCTGGCGCGGGCTGGCCCGGCTTGTACCGGGGGCGGCCCTGGTGTTGTTGCTCACGGCCTGCCAAATGCACAAAATTCATACGCCCCTGGAAGCGCGCTACAAGCCCAGCAACATCTACAGCCGAAGCCCCGTCCTCAATCCCGAAGTCAAACGGGTCGCCGTCCTGCCCATGACCGGGCTCCAGTCAACGGAGGCCTTCCAGGCGGGGGTGGAATCGCTCCAACCGCTGCTGGACAACGAGTTGGACAAGGCCAAACGCTTCGAGTTGATCGTCGTCACGCCGGAGGAGTTGCGCCGCTGGACCGGCCAGCGCCTGTGGCGGGCGGAGGAACAACTGCCGCCGGACTTTTTTGAGCGCTTGCACGAGGAGACCGGCTGCCAGGCCGTGCTGTTCGATCAATTGAGCCGCTACCAGCCCTATCAACCCATTGCCGTGGGATGGAAACTGACGCTGGTGGTCAACAAGGAACACCAAATCTACTGGGCGGCCGACGAAATCTTCGACGCCGGCGACGACGCCGTGGCCAATGCGGCGCGGGTCTATGCATTCGACCACATCACGACCCAATCGCCCATACCGGACCCCAACGCGATCCTCAGTTCGCCCAGCCGTTTCGGCCAATATACCCTCCACGCCCTCTTCGCCACCCTGCCTCAAAGATGACCAGCTCAAGCCCTAAAGTTTTTGCCAGCCGCGCCGATAATTAACTGGCAGATGATGGAAGTTTGGGTTCAAATGCTGCTGATTCTATGGAGATCAATACAAATCTGAGCACAATCGGCGTGAACGGATCACCGACCGCGCCTCGTTCCACGCCCGCCCCTAAAATGCTTTCGGATGGACTGTCATTGACGAATTCGTCGGCTTTGGAAAAAGCCCTGGACAACGCGCCCGCCAGCCGGCCCGAGATGGTGGAACGGGCCAAGATGCTCATCGCCGACCCGGCCTATCCCACCGGGGAAACGCTGGCTGCCGTCTCGCGCCAACTGGCCTCCGGCCTGCTGTCCGATAATCAATAAGATTGGCCGCGACCGCCCTTTATGATGCAACGCAACAAGCCCTGGGATTCCTATCGCAAGGTAGCCACCCAGACCGCCACCCCCGGACACTTGGTGCTCATGCTCTACGACGGCGCCATCGGCTTCCTGGAGAAGGCCCTGGCCGGCTTTGGCTACCAGGACCCCAAACTCTTCAATCAGACCATCAACAATAACATCGTCCGCGCCCAGGCCATCATCCACGAAATGAACGCCTCCCTGAACATGCAGGCGGGGGGCGAGGTCGCCTCCAATTTCCGCCGCCTTTACAATTACCTCTATCGCCGCCTTTCCGCCGCCAACCGCTCCAAGGAAAAGGCGCCCCTGGAGGAATCCATTTCCCATCTGCGCGTGCTCCGCAACAGTTGGGCCGAAATGCTCCGCAACGGCGGCGAAGCCCACCACGCCGTCACTGCCCTACAGGGCATCGAAGCCGCCGCCGTCTGACCATGGACCCCCGCCAGCGCATTGCCTCCCTCCTCAAAGAATGGCTGCGGATGACGCACGCCGAATCCCAGGCCATCCAGGCCGGCGACTGGCCCCTGTTGCGAAAAATCCAGGCCGCCAAATCCGAACTGAAGCTTCCCCTCGGCCAAGCCGTCGAACAGTGGCGCGCCCAGGACCCGGCCCAGGCGGCGGCCGATCCCTTCCGCGCCGAAGTCACCCGTCTTCTGGCCTTGGAAACGCAAAACGGCAACGTCCTGGCCGCCCGCCAGCAAAAGACGCGCGAGAAAAAGAAGCTCCTCGAACAGGCCCTGTTCAATTTGCGCCGCGTCCGCGGCTCCTACGTGCCCACGCCCCGCCCGGCCCTCGATTCCTGTTCTTGACCTCCCGGCGCGGCCCTTCCCGATCCTGAATTCCAAGGTCCTTTTGGCTCGGATTATGACACGGTCACTCAGCCGATTTGCAGGGCGTCCAGGCCGATGATGTCGGGGTTGCCTTCGCGGATCGTGGCCAGAAGGGACGCCGGGGGTTCGCCGCCCAATTGAATGCGGCAACTGGCCGCCAGCGCGCCGTCAAATATCACGTTTTGCACCTCCTCGATGTTCAGGCCCGCCCGCCGGATGTGGTCCATCACAAAGGCCAGCACGCCGACGCGGTCGTGATGCCGCACGACCAATTGCCACCGGGCCGGCGTGCGCGTGGCCACGTTGACACAGTTCAAGACGACGCCCGTCTTGACGAAAGTCTCGATCACCCGCACCGCTTCGTCGGCGATGGCGTTTTGCGCCTGCTGCGTCGAGGCGCCGACGTGGTGTGTGCCGTAAAGGTCCGCCAATTTGAGGATCGGATCGCTGAACTCGGCCTGGCCCCCGGCCGGTTCGGGATCGAAAACGTCCAGCCCGGCGCGCACACGCTTGGTCTCGATCGCCTCGCGCAACGCGGCCTGGTCCACCACTTCGCCCCGGGAGGTGTTGATGAGAATGGCCCGCGGTTTCATCAGCCAGAGCCGGGCGGCGTTGACCAGTTTGCGGGTGTCGGGTTTCAAGGCAACATGCAGCGTCACGATGTCGCCTTCGCGGAAGATGTCGTCCAGGTCCGTGCGCCGTTCCACTCCCAATTCCCCGGCCCGCTCGGGCGTGAGCGAGGGCGACCAGGCCACGACGCGCAACCCAAAGGCGCGCCCGCGGCTGATGACCTCGCGGCCGATGCTGCCGGTGCCGATGACGCCCAGCGTCTTGCCGAAAAGGCCGTCGGCACGGGAGAATTCCTTCTTGTTCCATTGCCCGGCGCGCAGGGCGGCGACGCTTTCCGGGATGCGGCGGTCAATGGCCAGGATCAGGGCGAAAACCAGCTCGGCCACGGCGATGGAATTCTTGCCGGGGCAATTGCTGACGAAGATGCCCCGGCTGCTGGCGGTCTTGACGTCAATGGTGTTGACGCCCGCGCCGGCGCGCAGCACCAACGCCAAGTCGCGCGAGGCATTGAGAGTCTCCGCGCTGACGTTTTTGCCGCGGACGACCAGGATTTTGCAGGAAGCGGCCAGGGCGGGAAGGGTTTCGGCCTTGGCGGCGGGTATGTAATCCACCTGGCAACCGAGGTTGTTGAAGCGTTGAATGTGGGATTCGGAGAATGTATCGGCGATGAGTATTTTCATTTGTTGTCGAGATTGCCCCCAATGGAGTTCGGGGCGATTCCGATCGCTTTTCGTAAAGGAGGGAGCGGCGATTGTCCAGCGAAATCTCCCGTCCCGCTATCCGTCGCTCGGACTTTTAAGCACAGATGCTGCTGGATTTCGATCGGACGGGGGGCTAAAGTTTGATGGTTGAGCGATTCGATGGGCTAAACGAGCAACTGCACAGTAGTCGGCGCGGCCACGAATGGTGCTCCCGGCGCGTTCCAATTCACCGTGCAACCGACGACGAGTGATCCGCAACGCTTCTACGGCGTCCGCTTGCCCTAGCGCTGCAAAAACCTGGTATGAAATTAAAAACGCAGTCAAAGCCACAGACGAACACAGATAGACACAGATCAGAAAGAGTTACGAAAAAAGCAGGCGTAACCCAATCGGCGAAGGACGTTTTTCAGAGGAATCTGTGTTCATCTGTGACCTTCTGTGGCTTCCGTTTTTTCCATGAAATTTAACTGACGACTTTAGGATGAATATTCGGCAAGCCATTGCGGCAGACGCGGACATCCTGGCCCAATTCAACATCGCCCTGGCCAGGGAGTCCGAACAATTGGACCTGGAGCCGGCGCGGGTCAAGGCGGGCGTGGCGGCTCTGTTGCGCGACCCGGCCAAGGGGCTGTATTTTGTCGCGGAGGATGCCGGCGCCGTCGTCGGCCAATTGCTCATCACCCACGAATGGAGCGACTGGCGCAACGGGGATTTTTGGTGGCTCCAAAGCGTCTATGTGCGGCCCGATTTCCGCCGGCGCGGCGTTTTCCAAGCCCTGTTTGACCACGTTTTGCAGAAGGCCGCGCGCCAGGGGGACGTGTGCGGTCTGCGGCTTTACGTGGATAGGCGCAACGCCCCGGCGCGCAAGGCGTATGAACGGTTGGGTCTCAAGGAGACCCACTACCACGTCCTGGAACGCCTCATCTAAACTTCGGGCAACAATTGCCCGCAGTGATTGGCCCCGCGGCCGCATCCTCCGTCGGCAGTGAGCGTGGCCTGGACGGCAGCAGGAATGCGTGCGAACAGGGCGGAGAGCGTTTGAGCCAGACCGGATTCGGAGATGTTTTTCGAGCGGCCCGCCGCCGCGGCCAGGGCCGAGAGTGTTTCCTGCGAGTAGTAGAGAAGCCCTTGGCGCAAAGGGATCGAATAAACCGCCAGAGTCATTCCATAAACCAGCGTATGCCAGCCATGCGCCTGGCCGGATTGCACCGCCGCCAGATAGCGTTGGACGATCCGCTCGTCGCGCAAGGGGCGCAGGCGGGCCAACTGCAGCCAGCCTATCCGCCGGCTCGGCGCAGCAAAGGGCGTCGGAAGCAGCGGCGCAGCCAGGCGAAGGTCCTGAGCCAGCAGTTCGCGCAGTTCGCCCCGCCGGGCATGGCCGCAAGCGGCCACAATGGCAGGCAATTCGCGCGGCAGAAGTTGCTGGGCAAGATAATCCTCCAGGAATTGATTGAAGGCGGAAGGCGAGTCCGTGGCGGCGGCCCAAATCGTGCCCTGTGCGCAGGCGTCGAGGCCGGGCGAGCCGATCTGGCGCAACAGCGCGGAGAACTCCCCCAGCAGATCGTCCGCTTCACTCGGCGCGCCTTCCCAGCCAGACCCGGCCGGGCGCGTTCTTTTTTCAATGGGCGTCATCCAACTCAAATTATCCAGCCCGCGCAGCGGTTCAAAACCGCCCGCGCGCTCTCTTTTCAACCTACATGCGGGGGCGGCTCCGTCCAGTGATAAAACCGCGATTTGGAGAATTTTTATGTTGCTTTTCCGCCCGAACCGGTTGCGTCCGTTACCCGAGTCCGCCGCAAAGGAGTGTTGGCATGGGAGATGGAGATGGCTATAATGGCAGGCATGAGTGGAACCCGACATTGCCACAAATGCGGCTGGGAGTGGACGCGGCACGGAGAGCCAGGCCGGGGCGACACCTGCGATCGTTGCTACGCCGATTTGCGCGTCTGCCTGAACTGCCTCAGCTACGATGCTCGGATGGCCCATCAATGCCGTGACCGCCGGGCCGACCCGGTGTTCGAGAAAGCGGCCGGAAACTTTTGCGAATACTTCGAGATGGCCGCGCGGCCCTTTGCTCCCCGGTCAGAAACCAACCCGCGCGAAAACACCGCCCGCGAGCAGTTGAAGAAATTGTTCGGCGATTAGCCTCCAGGCCAAAGTTCTGGCGGGCACTGGGACCATGAACCGCCGTGCGCAGTTTCTTGTCCCTCTCCTTCGCGCAGTGGGGGAGGGCAGGGGAAAGGAGCATCCCGGCAGGTTCATGGAAAGGGAAGCAGCGCGCGCCGCAGCAAGTCCAGCGCCTGCTGGGAGGCGGCAAACTTGAAGGTTTCCCTGTCATACGGGTTGAAATGGCGCTCCACCGTCGTCCCGGCCTCATCGGCCAGGGCCATAAAGACAGTCCCGATCGGTTTGCCCTCGCTGCCGCCGCCGGGTCCGGCAATGCCGGTGACGGACAGGCCGTAATCGGCGCCGCACCGGCGCCGCGCGCCTTGGGCCATTTCGCGCGCCACCGGCTCGCTGACCGCTCCGTGTTGCGAGAGCGTGATCGCCTGGACGCCCAGCAAATCCGTCTTGGCTTCGTTGCTGTAGGTGACGAGGCCGCACTTCAAAACGACAGAAGCCCCCGGCACGTTGGTGAGCCGGTGGGCTATCAGACCGCCGGTGCAGGACTCCGCCAGGGCCACCGTTTTGCCCTGCTCCGTCAGCGCGCCCACGACGACCGCTTCCAGCGATGAGTCGCCGGCGGCAAAAATCAGCCGGCCCAAAAGCCCGCGCACGATCCCCTCGGCCTCATTGACAATCTTCTCGGCCCGGCCGCCGCGCGCGCCCAGGCGGACCTCGACTTCACCGATGCGCGCGCAATAACCCAAATCCAGACCATCCTGGACCAGCTTCTGCAATGGGCCTGCGATTTTCTCCTCCACCAGCGATTCACCCAAGCCGGTCGTTTTCAAAATGCAGCAGACAAATTTCTCCGTCGAAGGGAACTCGCTCAACAAGAGCGGGATGACCGATTGGGTGAACATCGGGCGCAATTCCCGCGGCGGTCCCGGCAAAAGAACCAGCCACGAGGGACGGCCCTCCGCACGGAAGGGATTGGGCCGCACCTCGATGGCCAGGCCGGGAGCGGTGCCGTGGTCGTTGCGCAACACGCGGGCGCCGGCGGGGACCATCGCCTGGATTTTCGCGCTGGCCGGCATGACGCGTCGGCGTTGGATGAAAAGCCGCTCGATGCGGCCCAGCGTCTCCGGGTCGGGCGCCAGCGGCCGGCCCAACAGCCGGGCGATCCAATCGCGCGTGAGGTCGTCGGAGGTTGGCCCCAGGCCGCCGGTGGTGATGACGAGGTCGGAGCGGGAAAGTGATTCGCGCACGGCGGCTTGAATTTGCGGGCCGTCGTCGGCGACACAGGCCTGGCGGTTGACGTCATAGCCCAAGTCGGCCAGTTGGCGGCAAATCCACAGTTGCAGGGTGTTGAGAACGCGGCCCAGCAGCAATTCGCGGCCGGTGTTGATCAGTTCGATATGCACAAGGGATGAAAAAAAAGCCGGAGCGCGCGGCTCCGGCTTTGCAAAGAATCTGGCGGCGACCTACTCTCGCGGAAGCTATACAACCACTACCATCGGCAAGACTGCGTTTGACGGCCGTGTTCGGGATGGGAACGGGTCGGGCCACAGCTTTAGAGCCACCAAAAAAACGCCAAAGAACGTGCTGGAAGCGCCTGCGGGGAAGTTCCTTGAAAACTACACACAGAAGGGGCACGCAACCCAATTCGCGAGTTGAAATCGCTCTTTCCCTTGCGGGAAAAAAAGCGATCAAGCCGCACGACCGATTAGTATTAGTCCGCTGAACGGATTACTCCGCTTGCACGCCTAACCTATCAACCCGGTGGTCTGCCGGGGGTCTTTAGGGACTTGCGTCCGGGAAACATTATCTTGGGAGGAGCTTGGCACTTAGATGCTTTCAGCGCTTATCTCTTCCGCACATG
>Ga0326727_10022260_pt1 | contig 12279 bp, 24 predicted proteins | sample MB2enrmetagenome_FD_207643 | JGI IMG/M metagenome (GOLD analysis project Ga0326727, IMG submission 207643) | Lab enriched peat soil microbial communities from McLean, Ithaca, NY, United States - MB29MY | ecosystem: Environmental > Terrestrial > Soil > Wetlands > Peat | place: USA: New York... | reverse complement strand
CCCTTAAAAAGAGTAATTTTTTGTTATTTTATGAGAAAAAGTGGTTGATTTTTTCTTTCATATAATTGATATATTTATCATCAGATGAGAAAAAACAAAAAGGAGAAAAGAAAATGATAAGAGAAATTGGTTCGGTGTTTTCGTACTGCGGTAAAACGTACAAGGTGGAAAAAGGCGAGGAATGCGCTAAATGCGCATTCTATCACGAAAACTGTGTGACTTCTGACCTGGAAGAGTATACGGGAAGATGCTTTGACGCCGTAGTATCAGTAATTTTCGTTGAGGTTGAGCAAAAATGAAAAAAGAAAAAGGAGAAAAAACAAAAAACCCATTTTCCGATATGATCGGAAAAAATGTATTTATACGTTCGGTAACGCATCATTTTACCGATAAAGTGGTCGCGGTCTACTTCGTGGTCCCGGTCGGAGTCGTGGCCGTGGTCGGGGTCCTGCTCGGAGTCGTGGCCGTAAAACAAATAAAAAACCTCCTTTATTATTGTGGGTTCGGTTGGTAGCCGTCTCACTTATAACTTAGGAGGTTTCTTTTTTCTATGCATAGCTAGAAGCTTTTTGGAACCCCCTGCAGAGCAGGGGGATTTCGTTGCACAACAAAAGCAAAACATAAGTATCTGCTTTTCTCAGTTCTTTTACGAGGACTGTATTCCGCTAAATAAATAGTGCTTGATTTTTCTGCGCGCTCTATTGCTTAAATGATAAGAAGGAGCGCGTACATGCCTTTTCAACTAACCCAGCAACACTTACTTGAGATCAGAGACCGCCCGCATATACTCGGCTGGATAGCCGGTAAAGATAAATTAACTCAATTACATTCCGATTGGATTCGCTACTGCTGGGATACTTTTGAAAGCACCGCCTTTCAAGGTTATCGCGGATCATTTAAAACAACTGCGATGGCTATTGGTTGTGTTCGCTGGATGTTGTTTCGCCCTGATGATCGTATCGGCATAATAAGAAAAACATTTACAGATGCCGCTGAGATAGTAAAGATGATCGAACAGATAATGGACAAGCCTGAAATTCAGGAGTTGTTTTTTCTTGCTCACGGCGTATTTCCTAAAGCAGTGGTAAAGAAGTATGGTCAATTAAGATACAATTTTAAAAAGACAGTTACGCCAGAAGGAAATATAACCGCGCATGGTCTTGATGGTTCCTTAGTAGGACATCACTATGATAGAATATGGACTGATGACATTATCACATTGAAAGACCGCATCAGTAAAGCAGAGAGAGAAAGAACAAAAGAACTCATCAGAGAAATACATACAAATATTATTGATCCAGGGAAGCCAGTAATGTCTACTGGTACTCCATGGCATAAAGATGATGGTTGGACAGTGACTCCTGGGGAAATATTAAAATTTCCTATTGGTCGATGTGGGATGTTATCTGCAGAAGAGATTGAAAAGAAAAAAAGAACAACCACACCTTTCCTATACGCAGTTAATTACGATCTTGATATTACTTCCGATGAAGGATTACTTTTTCAGGATCCTGTTTATGGTCAATGGGTTCTACAGCAGAGTGGTGTAGTGGGGCATCTTGATGCCGCCTATGATGGCGGGCATACTTGCGCTCTTACCTTTATGGGAAAGCTCCCTGACGGGCGGAAACAAGCTGTAGGTTGGGTTTATCCGGGCAATGTCAAAGACTGGGCTGATGAGATAGCAAAGAAATATAAAATATACCGCTGCAAATTACTCTACAATGAAACAAACGCCGATAAAGGATATACCGCTTCCTTGCTCAGAACAAAAGGATGTAATGTTCAAGAGTATCCTGAAACACAAAACAAATTTGTAAAGATCAGTACTATTCTGTATGAAGCATGGCCGACATTGATATGGGCAGAGGAAACTGATGATGAATATATGAATCAGGTATTAGACTGGCGAGAAGGACAGGAGCCTGATGATGCTCCTGACTCCGCAGCATCTTTATTACGGGAGGCGTGGCAGGTTGGGCGTGATGATTCAAAAGCACTTAATTCATGGTAAAAGAGGAATACAAAAATGATTTCAGTACATGCAGCAATTGTTTGTGGAATAGTATGGTCAATAATAATTTCAAGTGCGTTTTGGTTGGTTAGACCCGAACGTCAGAGGTAGGCAAATGTGGGGGTCGTTACTGGTTTGATCGGATGGGGGGCATTTGTGGCATATTGTATAAAATGTATTAAGGAACATAAAACGGAGGACGATGATAATGAAAGCTAAAAACGCGGAAAGAATAGTGACCGGTCCGAGAGGAGGACAGAAAGATAAATCTATTTCTCATACTCCCCGACCAACGCAGGGACCATCAAAGAATCCTGCTCCATTACAGAGTGGTAACTTTGTAGCAAAGAAACCATCAGTAATCACTCCGAATATCAAAACTTATCATGGAGCAGATGTTCCCCCGAAAGGAGGAATGAAATGATAAAATTATTTACGCAATTGTTTTGCAAGCATTCTTCTTTTCATTGTGAATTTATTTCTAAGTGGAAGTGTAAAATGATTTGTAATACTTGCGGTAAAACAATAGGGATACGAGATTATTCTGAGAGGATCTAAATGAATGAAGGAATCAAGAAATTACGTGAAGATGCCGAACATGAACTAAAGATGATAGCAGGTAAACTCTTTCTATTACAGAAAGATTATGAAGCACTGCTTATCAAGAGACGGGATCTTGAACATATGATTGCATCGTTAGGAGGAGATAAGAAATGAAAAACAATATGGAAGAAAAAGGAAGAGCGCAGAACATGACTTCCGGCAGGATTGTAAATCAACCTAAGCCACAGAAAACACAGATGCAGAACGGTACTCTGCCCGCTCCTACTAAGCCGTTTGTAGGAAGAAGTCCTTTAGTGAATCCCGTAGGTCTGAGTTATAGGGGCGTTGACAAAAAGGGATTTAAAAAATAATGAAAGCTCCATGCATACATATTTCAGTTTGTTATTTTGCCGTAACGGGGGCATATAGCGATACGAAATGCGGGTGTGAAGCATTTTGCGGAAGATATCAACCAATGCTTCAAGGAAAAGGAGTATTGTTGGGAAGAATCGTGATGGAGTTATCACAAAATGCAATTGGTGATATTATTTCAGTTAAGAACGCAGAGAGAATAGTACAGAAACATATAGGAGCAGACGAATGAAAGATAATAATCCAATGACGATGCCGAGAAAGAAAAGAAATATCAAGCAACCCCCTGACAATACTCCAAAGAATAAATTGCGCAGGGATACTAGAAAAGAAGTCTTGCCTATGACTTTGAATTCTGTGAAAGTAGAGCAGGAAGCACGAAAGATTATTCGCGAAGCTATTACTACCAACGATAGTTGGTCCAATGCAATGGCTGGTCTTTCTGGAATGATGGATAAACGATCAAAAACTGAATACGGTAGTTTTCATGTAGTGCCTGATATTGAGCTTGAGTGTATTTATTTCGGGGATGGTTTAGGTGCTGCTATTGTTGATATGTTAGCAGAGGATATGACAAAGGAATGGATTGAAATTGCAGCAGAAGGTAGTACAGAGGAAGGAGGAGAGGAGGATGATGATAAAATATCTACACAAACAAAATCAGATATAAATACAGTTAAAGGTGAAATGGAGCGATTGGATGCAGAAACAAAATATTGTGAAGCTTTAAAATGGGCGCGACTGTATGGTGGATCGGTATTAGTTATTGGTGCTCTTGATGGCAGAACTCTTGACCAGCCACTTAATCTAAATCGCATTCAGGACATTGATTATCTGCGAGTTGTAGACAGATCGGATATTTATCTTGCCTCCTCAATATTTCAGATGGATCCAATGAAACCCGGATTTGGTGAACCTATTATTCTGCGTATGATCTTTTATGTCGGAACAAGAACGATTTATCAGGATGTTCATGTATCACGCTGCATTCTTTTTAAGGGCAGAAAGGTTCCCGCTGGTGCCACTCTTGAGTTAAATGCATGGGAGCGTTTTTGGGGATTATCTGAAATACAGATGTGTTATGAACGTCTCAGAGACTGGGGTGGTATGATGGAGTCCCTTGTTAACATCATCTATGAAGCAGTGATAGGAAAATATACTATTGCAAATCTTTCCAATCTTCTTGCTACCGGACAGGAAGCGCAGATAACCACGCGCATGGAAATTATTGACATGACTAAATCGGTTATTCATGCCGTATTATTGGGAGAAGGTGAATCATATGAACGGGATGTAGTTAATCTTTCTGGTATTAAAGACATGCTTGAGTTCGGGATGTTGAATCTTTCTGCTGCGACAGGATATCCAATCACAAAATTATTCGGTCGTTCTCCTTCAGGATTAAATGCTACCGGTGCCGGTGACAGAGACATCTATTATGATAAAGTGGCGTCAGCTCAAAAAGTAAAACTTAAACCGGGGCTTCGTCAACTTATTAATGTGATTTGTGCATGGAAGAAAATTAAAACTCCATTGTCAGTAAATTTTAATCCATTAATTCAGGCAACAGATGCTGAACTGGGAGATATAGCATTGAAAGAAGCGCAGGCGGATTTCTATGTTGCGCAAAAATGGAATCAGTTTATACAGGCAGGTATGGTTCCCCCTGAGTTTGCTTTTAAGCAAGTGTTTGGTAATATGAATGTTGCTTTTGATGGGGAGACAATGCCAAAGTTGCCCGATGTTGAGGAAGTGGGAGAGAAAAAGGTCACTATTGATCCTTCTGATACCAGCGTACCAAAGAACAAAGTCCCTCCCGCTAAACTGGGCAGAGTAGGTCTTTAATGAGTGCAGCAGCACAACAGCATCTTAAAATGGTTATTAAGATGCAACGACGGCGAATGAGTAAAGGACAAAGAAAGCGGAAGCGCGTTCGTCGAGTTAAATACATTTATCCATGGGCAGTAGAGAGACAGTATGCCGCTCAACTCAAAGCATGGATAAAGCCATTGACGAAAGCGGTTAATGCTTATCTTGCGCAACATCATGAAGCTATATTGCGAGGAGATTCGTTTCATGCTGATGCTATAGCGGGTAAAGGGTTTCACCTTCTTATTTCAACAATGCGGGGTTGGGTATTACAGCACATAGGAAATGCTGATAATAAAACCAGTATCTTGATGATGGGATTAGGAAGATATGCTGGTTTAACTAAATGGAGCGCAGACAAAGAGTTTTCCAAGCAAATGGTTTCTATCATAGGTCAAGACTTCGCCACCTCACAGATCTGGTGGGACGCTATGCTAAAAGAATGGCAGAGAAGTAATTTTGCTAGAATCCAAACCATTGCTAATCGCTATATTGATACCGTTAATATAACAGTAGAGAAAGCGATAACGAATGGCTATAGCTGGAAAACTCTTTCTCAGCAGATAGCAGAAAAGAACGAGGACCTTGAAACATGGCAATGTGATCGTCTTGCGCGGGATCAGATTGGAAAGTTAAATGGGAATATTGCTCAAGCTCAAAACAAGGAAGCCGGGATCGAGTGCTATATATGGCAAACTGCTGGTGATGATAGAGTACGAGATGAAACAAACTCTCCTGATGATCAGCATGCCGCTCTTGATGGAATGCTGTGTCGATGGGATGATGCTACAGTTTATTCTGATGATGACGGGAAGACATGGCAAGATAGACCTGATGACTGGTGTCAGGAACATCCGGGGATTGATATTCAATGCCGGTGCTGTGCTATTCCGTATATGGATGATATCGTAAAAGATAGTGATAATGAAATTGACGAGGAGGAATAAAATGGCAAGGTTAGAAATAAGTCAATCTGAAAAGATCAGAAAGGAAATGGAGGAAAATACATCTGGTGAAATTGTTTTGAAATGGGATGCGCATAGTGAGCACGTTGTGGTGCTTTCTCGTAAAGTAGGAAAATCACCGGTTATCATCGGTACTGGTTATAGAAAGGGTTAACCAGTACCTGTCTGCAGAATAGATTGCGTTTCTATTCTGCAGATTATATTTATATCAGATACAGAAAACAGAATAACATAAATCCTATCATTATTCCCGCGGTGATAAAAGTACAGATCATATTCCAAATTGCAAGTTTCATTTTTCACCATCAGTAAAAGCACCTATTGAATCAAAGTCAACAATGAATATCCCTACAAGATCATAGTAAAACATATTATTACTCCCAAATCGCATATAGCGTAAGATTTGAACATACCGGCTCAGCAGTTATGGCGGTTGTTGCTGTTGAAGAATATCCCCACCCGATAAAAGTTTTTGATCCATTTGACATAGATCCCTGCGAAGGAAAAACAAGCGTTTGATAAAATATATATGTTTGCGCATCGGGAGGATTTATTCCGCCGTTACCATCGTAGGTAACGGTATAGGGTATTGATGTCCACTGTGCATAAAAAGTTATGTTTGCGTCTGACATCTGATAAAAAGTTTTACCATTTTCATTTTTGCCGAGTTCAACACCGCTACCGTCTGATTTCGTATTCCATCCTGCAAACGTATAACCGTTAATACGCAGATTAGACGCATCGTTGATATACACAATATCCCCAACGTTATACGCCGTAGTATCAGCAAATATCGTTATGATTTGATCGGTGTCAACCGTTACTACTGGATCATTTGTTTCGTCCGGACCGTTTGTGTTATAGTTAACTGCATAAGTTTCTGTTGTTGTTGGTGTAGTGACAACAGTCGGCGGATTTGTAGTTGTTGGAACATCAACATCAACATAAACAGTTTTAGTTCCTGCCGAATTGCCGTTGCAACCAACAGCCGCAAGAAACAAAATAAACACTAATCGTTTCATTTCCCTACCTCTTTTTTATATTATTATATCATTGAGTAACCAAATTGAGTACACTTTTTCTGTCTATTATCTGGATTGAGCATTTTTTATGGCTTTTTGTAATATAACCATGTTTAACAAGGGCATTTAATCTTGATTGCGCCGCGTTTGGGCATATTTCAAACATATCGGCTATTCTCTGAACTGTGGGAGATTCATTATGCTGTAACCTGAACTCAACAATAAAATCATAAACATCTTTTTGCTTCTGAGTTATTCTTTTTAAACGAATCTGTTTCTGTTTTGGTGTCTTTGGTTTCGGCAGAGGTTTTGTAAAGGTGCATTTATCATTCAATGTTCTTTGCTCCAACCATTTCGGTTTACGCGGGGTTTTAATGAGTGTTTCCTCTCTCTTTATTCTAGGTTCTTCATTATTATTCTTTCCTATTTTCATACAACTTTAATCCTCCTTACAGGGGTATGTAACAAAACCAATTAAATCAGGGTATATTACTCAGAAATACTCATAGAAATAACACATTCATCAAGTTTAGTTACTTTTACTTTCAATTGGTTCTCCTTTACAAGCTACATATTTATTGTCTCTGCTTAGGTGATTAGAGCATTTTCTACAAGTATAACCGGCTACTAAAGTATGTTTCTTTCTTAAAGTACATAGCGTATAGTATTTACCGGTTTTCTTGCTATAAGAGTATGGGATTATTCTTTCCATTATTCTTTGAATTTCATTACTCCAATTCATCTTTTTTGAAAAGTTCTGCCTTTATTTCCTGTACTTTTCTACCGGCTTCAATTATACGTCACCAGCTTAACATTAATTAGCGTCATATGTTTTTACTCCTACATTTGTTTCATTTCTACAATAAACATTTTCGGCATCCATCTTTATAAAATTAGGACAGCGTTTACAATAGTATGATCCTATTCGTATTCCTCTGCCCCTGAGCTTACAAGGTGATAAAAACCAGCCTGTATTTGCATCCTGCGTATATCGGATTACTTTTTCAGGCATGATCTTAACCATCGAAAGAAAATTAGGTATATTATACCTTTGATGAATTGCCGCTCCCCAATTAAACCGCTGAAAACGCCAGTGCTTATACGACCATATGGTAGAATGAGGCCATACGTGTTTCTCTTTCTTATCTACAAATATTTCCGATTGGTAAATGTCCCACCGCCATATCCTCAAAACCAATCCAAAGTTTTTATCATAATAAAGAAACATATTATTCCTCCTTTGTCTTTTGTGCCGCTTCAAGCTCAAGCTGAGCCTTATGCTCTTCCTTTGTTATTATCTGCATTCGCAATGTTCTCCAAGCAAAAATAGTTGAACTGGCCATTTTTGCCTTGATAGGATCAACAACAGCACTGCGGTAAAATTCAATTCTGCCTATTCTGATTATGGTTCCGAAGATATTGTCTTTATATATCCTCATATTATCCTTCCTTGTTTTGTTCAGCATTGAAAATCTTTTTTAAATTCTCATAATCATCCTCGTCCTCATATGGCTTCAAATCAAGATCATCAGGAACAATTTTTAATTGTTCCTTATCTGCTTTCTTGATATATACCTCCATTGCATCTTCATAATCACTCCACTCAACACCATCTGCTTCACAAAGTGCCGCTTCCGCTCTCAACGCTATCTGATGAGAAAAAATATATCCAATATGATACTTGTCTTCAATAGCCTTTTCAACCATTTCATGCATGATGAGTTTATCAAAAATGGCTATTTTCTTGGATCCTATCTTTATTTCCTCAGGAACATGTCTATCAATGTAAATTGTACTTCCGTCAATAGAATATCCCGCTAAATAAGGGATATCATAATCACAGCAAACAGTAACCGCTGAAATGAGTTCCTGTATTGCCTTGATAATATCTTTGTCCTTGAAATCCTTCATTACTGAACTCATTTTAGTTCTCCTTATCGTAGATTGTTTTACGATTGAAGTGATCAATCTCGTGCTGCATAATCATAGCAAACCTGCCTTCAATTGTTTTGTGGACAAATCGGGTCTCCTTGTTATTGATTAACCAATATTCAACTTTTATTCTTTTAAATCTCTGAACTTTTACGGAAGGCTTATGCAGAAATGACATGCAGCCCTCCTCGCTCCAAACCATTCCCTTTCCTTCAATGATTTTTGGATTTACAATTGCATCTCCATTATTCATTACAAAAAAGGTCAGGGGGTTTTCTCGGTCAACTTGACAATGAGCAAGAGCGTATGCTGTTCTACCATCGGTATCTTTTTGATTGCACAAACAAGCCATCATTTTCATAAGTGGCTCTACCTGAATAATCATATCAACTACTGGTTTTGATTTCTTTGTTATTTCCTCGCGTGGTACTACTAGCATTTCTTTTCTCCTTTGCTTGTTTTATTTTCAGATATTTCTGTGACTGAGCATGCTCTACTTTTTTCTTATGAGTTAAACAATACTTCGCATTTGTTCGGTCAGAGACATCAACGGTACACCTCGTTCCGTCCTCATCAACCCATAGGCAGCAACGTTTTGGTTTTGCAAATTTATTCTTGATTCCCATACTCACGCTCTCTTTACTATCGGGATATATTTACGGCACATTGTAGATCGATCACCTAGAACTGGTTTTACTGCAGGGCGCGGTATCATGTTATATGGAACATCTTTTTTAAAGTTCTTCCATTGAGTATTCAAATCACATACCCGACACACCTGTGATGAAAAATAACCGGCGCAATACTCTTTTTCCACTTTAGCATTAGTTTTTCCCATTTGAACCTCGTTAGTATTATTATATCATCATTGCATAACAATGAACAATATTTTCAATCATAGTCAGGGTTGTACCACTTCTATATAATGAATAGGAGTTAATTTCAGCATTTCAATATCATTTTGCATTTGTATATGTTGAGCGGCATTCATGCGGCGTAAATCAGCAATCTGTTTATCTTGATATTCTAATTTAAAAAAGAAAAGAATAATAAACATAAACATAATAGAAAGAAGCATTGCGTAAATAGGATTTTCAATTTGTCTTGGAACCCCTCTTTCACAATCAATACATACCTGGGCATACTTGCTGTAGGACATCTGTCTGATTGGTTTAAGTTCGCCGCATTTCGGGCAAATATCCTTTGTATGACTCATGGTTGTCTAGCCTTCCTTACTATATCATGAATTTTTTGTCCTGGGATTTCCTCTGGTCTCCCTTTTCCCGTCGAAAGTTTTTTAAACTCTTCCTCCGCAGAAACAGTTTCTTTTTTCTGCTCTCTGATACCAGACTCAAATATTTTGCGCAGATTTTCTCTTGCCTCAGACGGAGCAACTTTTTCTGATTCATCAGCGCCGGTAGCAAATCGATATAGCATCTGTAAAGCAGTATCACGATTCGGAAGTAAGTACGTGACAACTGTTCGTGAAGCATCCTTTCCAAAATATCTTTTCTCAACGCCATCAATACAACATACCCATTCTTTTGGTATATCGGATAAAGGAAGGGCATGACCATTATCATCAAAAAAATCAGTTACTTTGTAGGTAGCTCTTTTATAGTAAGCATCGAGAACTTCATACTCAAGTCGATCTTTGAAGGGCTTGAGTACGCTATCAATAAAAGCCTTTACTGCTTGTTGTACATTATCTCGCTTTAATAGAGCACCTGCTCTAGCTGATAAAGTGACTACAGATCCTTTATATCCTGCAGACTTTGCCGCTTGATAACCGATAAAACCGTTAGTACAGTAATGACTGATAAATAACATTTCTTTTGGTAGTAAAGGAATATCATTAAATACTTCCAGATTTATCTGCTGTGGCAAGCCTTCAAGTGGTTTTTTCAATCTTTTCATGTAAATATATTCCTCAAAGCAATTTCCCCCTCCGATTGTTCAGAGGGGGAAGCAGCGGTATTATTTTTTAATCGGTTTGAAAATCTTTCCATTAACAGCTTTCTTTTTATTCGGAAACTTTTTAATTTTCTTTTCCTTCTTTTTGCCGGTTATTATTTCATCAAGACCAGCAAAAGGCGTAAAAGTAGCCGGCACAGGTGCTTTTAGCTGCTCAAGAACAAAAACCATATAGAAAGGGGTAAGCATGGATGGACGATCGATACGAAAACGCCATTCACCTTCTTTTACTTCCGGATACAAAAACATGGTTTCATCCCACATGCGCTTATGTGCTTTGTTGGCCTGTGCGTCACTCCATGAAACAAACTTACGAATTAGTTTGTTCTGGTAAAGCATGCACATAACGCATACCGATCTCCAGAAATCAAACCGTTTAGCAAAACGGATGATTCTAGCTTTCTTTTTCAGATCATCAACGATAATCTGTTTCAACAGTACCTTTTCCTCAACTTTCTTCATTTCGTATCCTCCAATTTTTTTAAATCGCGTTTATAACAATGCTCAATAAATATAACCGATTTATATAACGCCTCCATCGTTATCTTCGCAGCATCGGGTAAACTTTTATGTGAAGCAGTTAATGCATACGATTCATACATTGTTTTGGCGTAATCAGAAGCAGTAAAAAGCAAAAGATTTTTATCGGTACAATTTTCAATAAATTTTGCTTTATCGGATGATGCTGTTGCAATATCCCACAACTCTTCTACTTCAGTTACAGTGAAAAAAATTCCTTCTCTCATTTAGTGTACCGTTTCCTTTATAAGTATAGTATCGGAACTATATGAATAATATAACTCAACCATATCCCTCCACGTTCCTCCTAGATTATATTGAAAATCAAAAAAGGCATTTCTGTTTAAAGAACCTACAAAAGGAAATCTTTTTTCAACCTGATCTACCACGAAAAGATATTTTTCGTTTTGTGTTTTTAACACAGAAAGCATTCCTAAAAGATAATTTTCTTCTGATATATCAATGGAGTTAATCTCAATTACTAAATCACGAATAACAGAAACAACTTCAACTATAATATCCTCTCTAGTAGGATTATATAGAGCATCAAATCCTTTTGCATGTTCTTCTGCCGTCATTTTATTTCTCCTTTATTCATCTGCTTTACATAATCAAGAAATGCGGGATAATCAACAAAAATCATTCTATAGAATAGAAAATATTCATAGGCAACTTTACCAGTAGACAAAATCTGATAAATGCGTTTTTTAGAAATACCAGTTTCTGTATTGATATACAGAACGGATACCCAGTTCCTAGGAGGCAATGAGTTCATTTCGTTAATGAAATCATCTATGCCCTCAGAATCAAAGATCCAATGCCGATCTACCTTTTTACCGAAACCCATTCTACGCGCTACCGACATTACTCCCCAACTCGTATACTCAATACCGGCGGTATAGAATTTATCGCGCGCAGCACTTATTGATAAAGGACTGTCAAACTTGTATTCTTTCAATTTATTTCCCCTTATTATTATTATATCCCCAAAACACTAAAGTAGATCAATTTTTTATATTTTGATATCCAAATTTATTGTAACCCACATTTGAACCCTGTACAGAGGCGG
>Ga0326727_10022258_pt1 | contig 12279 bp, 13 predicted proteins | sample MB2enrmetagenome_FD_207643 | JGI IMG/M metagenome (GOLD analysis project Ga0326727, IMG submission 207643) | Lab enriched peat soil microbial communities from McLean, Ithaca, NY, United States - MB29MY | ecosystem: Environmental > Terrestrial > Soil > Wetlands > Peat | place: USA: New York... | reverse complement strand
GCAATAGCGCCAATAATCAGCAAGGGCTCCTGGCCTTCAGCAACGGCGACAGGGAGCGGAATGTCTGGCGAGTCGTGGGACAGATCTTCTTCGCAGGCAAAGAAGCGGAGGAAGGGACGGCGCCGGTGTGTGACATGATCGCGTATAGTGCCGCGGAGCGTGGGGTAGTGGGCTTCGAGGACGTCTAGGAGCGAGCGCAGCGTGACCGGCTCAGTAACTTCGAGAGTCAATTCGCCGTCAACGCGCGCAAGCGTACGCAGGTGTTGCGGCAATATCACGCGGATGGTGCGGCTCTGCGGCACTGAGGTGCTGTCGGGCGTCATTGCAGGGTCTGCACTTCAACCGAAAGCACGGCGGGCAGATCGCGCACGATGGGCGCCCACGTGTCGCCTGCATCGCGGGAGGCGTAGACCTGGCCGCCGGTGGTGCCGAAGTAGATGCCGCACTCGTCCAGCGTATCGACGGCCATGGCGTCGCGCAGCACGTTGACGTAGCAGTCCCGCTCGGGCAGGCCTTTGGATAGCTCCTCCCACTCGTTGCCGCCGGTGCGGCTGCGGTAGACACGCAGCTTGCCGTCCAGCGGATAGTGCTCGGAGTCGCTCTTGATGGGCACGACGTAGAGGGTCTCCGGCTCATGCGCGTGCACGTCGATGCAGAAGCCGAAGTCGGTGGGCAGGTTGCCGCTTACCTCCTGCCAGGATTCGCCGGCATTGTCGCTGCGCATCACATCCCAGTGCTTCTGCATGAAGAGCACATCGGGGCGCGAGCCGTGCATCGCGACGTGGTGAACGCAATGGCCCACCTCGGCGGTGGGATTGGGCATCATGCCGGAGACGAGGCCCTTGTTGATGGGCTTCCAGCTTGCGCCGCCGTCGTCGGTGCGGAAGGCTCCGGCGGCGGAGATGGCGATGTACATGCGGTCGGGATTGCCGGGATCGAGCAGGATGGTGTGCAGGCACATGCCGCCCGCGCCCGGCTGCCAATGGGGACCGCTGCCGTGGCCGCGCAGGCCGGAGAGCTCAGCCCAGGTATGGCCGCCGTCGCTGGAGCGGAAGAGCGCCGCGTCTTCCACTCCCGCGTAGACCGTGTCGGGATCGGTAAGGGATGGCTCCAGATGCCACACGCGCTTGAACTCCCATGGATGCGGCGTGCCGTCGTACCACTGGTGCGTGCCGGGAACGCCATCGTAGGCGAACTTGTTGCCCATCGGCTCCCACGTGACGCCGCCGTCGTGGGAACGCTGGATGACTTGGCCGAACCAGCCGCTGGTCTGGGAGGCATAGATGCGGTTGGGGTCGACGGGCGAGCCCTTGAGGTGGTAGATCTCCCAGCCCGCGAAGTGCGGCCCGCTGACCTGCCAGTCTTGGCGCTTGCCGTCTGAGGTGAGAACGAACGCGCCTTTGTGGGTTCCGACCAGGACTCGCACTTTGCTCATCTGCTCTCCTTGACTGCGCTGCCGCCGAAAGCTGGAAATTCGAGCGGGGCCATTTGGATTCTTGCTCAATTTGCGACCTTGCGACAAGCATTTTCCGACTCGCCGGGGACGCGGTTGCGATTTAACGTTTATCGCTAACGGCTCTTGACGATTCGCTTGCCTGAATCGCCCATAATCGTGGCGCTCGGTCCGCGGCTGACTGACGGCGCCTCAATCCTCTAGACTCGAAGCTGAATGAGTGATCTGATCAGTCTGTTTGGCAACCGAGACGACGAACCCACCCCGGATGAGCCTGAGGCGGAGGCCAAGCGCAGCTTTTTCGACCGCATGAGGCAGGCGGTCTCGCGCACGCGGGAATCGTTGTCTTCGAAGATCGAGGGCATTGTCGCGCTCACGCGCACGGTGGACGAAAGCACCCTCGAAGACCTTGAGAATGCGCTGCTGGCGAGCGACCTGGGATTGCCAACCACGACGGCGATTCTGGATGCGCTGCGGGATCGGGCCCGCCGCAAGGGGATCGACGGCGGGGAGGAGTTGCGCATGCTGCTCAAGGAGCAGATTCGGGCGATTCTGGAAGAGCCGCGGCGGGTGATTCCCACGCCGGTCACTCCGCCCAAGGTCACGTTTCTGGTGGGCGTAAATGGCACCGGCAAAACGACCACCAGCGGTAAACTGGCCGCGTGGAGCCGCTCGCAGGGACACTCCGTCCTGTTGTGCGCGGCGGATACTTTCCGCGCCGCGGCCATCGAGCAGTTGGAGATTTGGGCTTCGCGTTCCGGCGTGGAAATGATCAAGACGCGGCAGGGCGGCGATCCGGCGGCGGTGCTCTACGATGCTGTGACCGCGGCCAGGGCACGAGGCATCCATGACTTGTATGTGGATACCGCGGGACGGCTGCACACCAAGACCGGCCTGATGGATGAGTTGGACAAGATGCGGCGCACGGCGGCGCGGCTGATTCAGGACGCTCCGCACGAGGTGCTGCTGGTGATGGACGCGACGACGGGGCAGAATGGATTGCAGCAGGCGCGGTTGTTTACTCAGGCCGCCGGAGTAACAGGCATCGTGCTCACCAAGCTGGATGGCACCGCCAAGGGCGGCATTGCGGTAGCCATTGCGCGCGAATTGAACCTGCCGGTGCGGTTTGTGGGCGTGGGCGAAAAGATGACCGACCTGCTGGAGTTTTCTCCCGCGGAGTTTGTGGATTCGCTGCTGGGTTGATTTCACCCGGCGCGGAATTGGAAAGTGTATTTCGATGAGCAATCAGGAGCAAGACCAATACTGGATGCAGCGGGCGCTGGAGCTGGCGCGGCGGGGCATCGCTGTGACCTCACCCAACCCGGCGGTGGGCTGCGTGATTCTGGATCGCGCGGGCCAGGTGGCCGGCGAGGGCTGGCATGAGTACGACCTGCTGGACCACGCGGAGGTGATCGCGCTACGGGTGGCCGCGCAGCACGCCGGCGAACGGCTGCGCGGTGGCACAGCCTATGTCACGCTGGAACCCTGCAATCACACCGGCCGCACGGGACCCTGCACCGAGGCATTGATCGCGGCGGGGCTGGGGCGCGTGGTGGCGGCCACCATCGATCCCAATCCGGCTGTGGCCGGACACGGCATGGAGGCATTGCATGCAGCGGGCCTGCAAACGGCATTGGGTGCGTGTGAGGCCGAAGCGCGGCGGCTCAACGAAGGCTTTGCGCGCTGGAGCCAGCACAAGCGGCCGCTGGTGCTGATGAAAGTGGCCATGACGCTGGATGGGCGCATCGGTCCGCCGCCCGGCCGGCACACGGCCCGCGAGCCGTATTGGATTACCAGCGAGGCCGCGCGCGCCGCGGTGCAGCCGTTGCGCTGGCAGGCCGACGCCGCGCTCACTGGCGTCGACACGGTGCTGGCCGACGACCCGATGCTCACCGACCGCAGCGGGCTGCGGCGGCGCAGGCCTCTGTTACGCGTGGTCCTCGACTCGGCGCTGCGCATGCCGCTGGACTCGAAGATGGTGGCCACGGCGCACAATGACCTGGTGATCTTCACCGTCTCAAAGGACGAGGCCAAGGTGCGGGATCTGACCCAGCGCGGCGTGCGCGTGGAGGAGCTGCCCGCCGAGGCTGGGCGCGTGCCGCTGGCCAAGGTGCTGGACAGGCTTGGCGAGGAGGGCATCCTCACATTGCTCACCGAAACCGGCACACGGCTGAATACGGCGCTGCTGGCCGGTGGACTCGTAGACCGCGTCCACCTGTTTGTTTCGCCGCAGATTCTGGGCTCGGACGCGGTGCCGGCGTTTCGCGGCATGGCCAACCCGATTCGCATGGCCGAGGTTGAGGTGGAACGCTATGGGAATGACCTGGGGCTATGCTCGCTGCTCAGGGACCCGTGGCCTGAGGGCAGGGATCAGGGATCAGGGAACAGGGATCAGTGATCTGGAATCGTTGGCTGGTCTCCTTTCCCGGGTAACAGCCAATCGATCATCTCGCCCCAGTAAGATAACTCCGGGCGGCGGAATGGCTGATTGTGAGCCACCTTGGGAACCACGACCAGCTCGGCATTCGGGCCGCAAAGGGATTGCAGTTCTTTGGCCATGCTCACCGGGAATAGTTGGTCTCTTTCACCGTGAACGATGAGCACGGGAATCGTACAGGCGCGCAATGCGGAATCTGCGTCCCAGATATCGGGGACCGTAAATGCGAAGGCACTGGGGACCCCGGTGCTGACGGCGGCCTTGCGCAGTGAGGTGAAGGCGGCGCCGAGGATGAGCCGATGGGCCGGCACTTTCTGGACGATGGCGACGGCGATGCCGCTGCCCAGCGAGAATCCAAGCAGGCAGACCGGTAGAGGAGCGGTCAGTCCCTGCAAATGGCGGAAGGCGCAGACGGCGTCCTGCTCGGCTTGACCTGCGCTGAACGGGCCCGGGCTGCGGCCATAGCCGGAGTAATCGAAGACCAGCGAGGCGACGCCGTGAGCGGCGAGAAGCCGCTGCACACCCAGCCAGTGCTCGACCGTCTCTCCGATTCCGTGACAGAGCAGCACGCTGGCCCGGGCTCCGCCGGGAGCGGGCGTGACCAGCACGGCGTCAAGTGTCTTGCTCCCGCTGGGGATGCTCTGACGGGAGACGGAGCCGAGGGCTGGGTCTCCGCTTCGATTGCGCACAACCCAGCCAAACACCCAGTCGCGCAGGATGAGAACGCGGCTGACGCAGGCGATGGCGAAGTTGAAGATGCGATGTTGGGCTTCGATCACGGATACTTGTCATCTTATTCCTGAGCGGCGGTTGGGGACTGAGGGTGTGAGGAGCGCGAGTTGAGATTTGTGGCTTCCCACCCATTCGCCGGAAAGAAGGCGAATGGATGGGGCACGGAGCCGCTTTGGCGTGGTCGGGACTTTTCCCTGCCCTCTGTTCACTACTCCGATCTCTGTTCCCTGTTCCCTGATCCCTGTTCCCTTAGAATGGAACCATGTTTACCGGCATCATCGAACAGACGGGCACACTGGTCAGTCTCAGGGACACGGGAGGCGTGCGGCGGCTGACGGTGGAGGCGCCGGGGATCGCCGGGCGGCTGCGCGAGGGCGATTCGCTGGCGGTGTCGGGTGTTTGCCTGACGGCTCTCGATGTGAACCCAACGCTGTTTCACGCCGACCTGGCGCGGGAGACGCTGGATCGCACCTCTCTCGGCTCGCTGGGGCCCGGCGCCAAGGTGAATCTGGAACTTCCGACGGCGGCCGGCAGTCCGCTGGGCGGCCACGTGGTGCAGGGGCACGTGGACGGAACGGGCACGATGACGGCTCTCGATCCGGTGATCCCGCGATCCAGTCCGCAATTCGACATCAAGACGACCGACTGGACGCTGAAGGTCCGCGTGCCGGAGAGCGTGCGGCCGTGGATGGTGCACAAAGGGTCGGTCGCGGTTGAGGGCATCAGCCTGACCATTGCGGACTACGACGGCGAGGCAATCACCATTGCGATCTTGCCGCTTACGTATTGGCGAACGAATCTGCATATGCTCAGCGTGGGCGCTCCGGTCAACGTAGAAGCCGATGTGCTGGTGAAGCTGGCCCACGCGCAGATGCAGGCGCAGAAGAAGCCTGACCTCGAGTTGACTGAGGCCTGGCTGGTGGCCAATGGGTATTGAAACCCTGTTGACCCCGCTTCCACATCGGATGGAGGATTTAGTTAGATGGCTATGAAACTGGTGAAAGAGATCGGCCTAAAGATCACCCCGGCCCAGCGCGAGTATTACCGCTATACCGGCGCGTCGGCGGAGCTGGAGCGGCGGGGCGCCGGATCGTCCAGGCCTGAGCTGGCATGGACTCGGCGATTGCAGGAGCAGCGCCAAAGTGCTGGTGAAGCTGGCCCACGCGCAGACGCAGGCGTAGAAGAGACCTGACCTCGAGTTGACGGAGGCCTGGCTGGTGGCCAACAGCTATCGATTAGTTAAATGGTCCAGCCAGGAGCTATAAGTGACGATAGATACATGGGTAATCCCACCTTAGCCGCAGAGACAAGGACGCGGCCAAGGTGGTAAACCGGTGATGCGGCAAAGGTGGCAGACCCGGCTATTGAGATAGAAGGTTCTTCCCCGGCGTGGGACTGTCTTCTATCCGGAGCCGCAATAAACTTAAAGTCATCGGAACCGGAGCACAAGATGAGAGTTGCGCGTTGGCGCGGAATTATTTTGTTGTTACTCCTGGCGGGATGCATGGGCGCACTGTTTGCGCAGAAGCCCGATCAACGAACCGAGTCTGAGCATCGCCGCGGGCCACATGGATTGGAGGGCTGGACTTTTTCCGAAGCTATCTCCGATCGTCCAGGTGAGACATTTCCCTTCATGCTGGTGATCGCCCGGGATGGTCGCGTCATACATCAAATATCGGGCGATCCGTTCGTCTGGCAGTGGATTTTCGTCGACAATGGGCGGGAGGTGGCGTACGAATCCGGGCCGCTTCACTTCGGCTTGCAATGCAGCCTTGCCGATATCAAAACCGGCCGTAAGCTGGCGAGTTACGATTGCTTTCACGGAATTCCCGCGAATGCGCCCGCCTGGTTGAGGAAGCTGGAGACGGCCAGGTAACTTCGGGAGTGCCGCGGACCGCTCTCATGGTTTTGGCGGCAGCTTGGGCGGATCGGTGACGTATTCATCGCCGGTGCGGGCGAGCAGCAGGGCGCGCCGGTCAGTGAGCAATTTCAATCGGCTGGTGACTTCGATAAACTCCTGCTTCTGTTCGGCGGTGAACTGCGCAGGCGGTGTGCTCAATTTGTTCTGCTCGGCAATCTTGTTCAGTTCGTCGAGCCGGGCCTGCAGACGCGGCATCTCGCGGTCGATCAATATGGGATGAATCACCGGTGTTTTGGCGTGGCCGCTGGCTAACTCATTACGGTTATTCTCTCCCCAGGCGGGGAGGATGCCGACGTTGCCCAGTTCCACGCGCACCCCGGCGGGCCCGTAGTCTCTGCGGACGGCGGAAAACAGGCCAATCATCGAGTCGCGCGGGTCGCCATTCTTGTCCGGCATCAGGCCATCGACATAACTGCGCGACTGGTTCGACAGGAAATTCCCCAGCGAGTAGAAGATGACTGTATTGCGACCGTCTTGCGTGCGGTAGGTCTCCACCGGCTGCAGCACGTGGGGGTGATGGCCGACGATCACCGAGGCGCCGCCTTCGAGCATTTTGCGCGCGATATCGACGTCCTCCGGCCGGGGCGCGGGCGCATACTCGATGCCCCAGTGGATGGATACCACCAGCAAATCGCATTTGAGGCGGGCTTGTTTGACGGCTTCGAGCACCTGGGCTTCGTCCGCGCCCGGCGCGCCGCCCGATTCGCCCGGATAGGGGAAGAAGTTCACATGCGGCTGGTCGTCTTTTTCGGGGTTGCGGTTGCCGTTGAGCCAGCGCGTCATGCCGAGCCAGCCCACTTTGATGCCGTTGGCCTCGGTAATCACCGGCTGCCAGGCATCGGCGGCGGTGTCGCCGGAGCCAGCAAAGAGCAGGCCCTGGTCGCGCAGGTGTTCGCGGGTCTCGGCAAAGCCGGGCCAGCCCTGATCCATGACGTGGTTGTTGGCGAAGGAGACGATTTTGATGCCGTTGGCCTTGAGCCCTTCGAGGAGGGCAATGGGTGCATCGAAGAGGAACGGCTTTGACCCGTGCGAGTGCGCCGGAGCAACCGGCGTTTCGAGGTTCACAAAGCCAAAGTCGGCTTTGTGGAAGACGTCGCCGACATCGCTGAGCAGCGTGGCCCAGCCCTGGGCGCCATCACCGGCTGCCGCAGCCGCAGCGCGAACCGGCTCGTGGGGAATGACGTCGCCGGCCACCGCAAAGCTGACCTGGGCCAGGTCGTGCGGATAGGGCGCAACGGCGCGGCGCACGGCACGGGAGCCGGGAAGCAGGATCGCGGCAGCCGCGGCCAGGACGCACAGCAAGGCCACGGAGGCGGCCAAACGCCAATGCCGGCGGAGGATCGAACCGGGCTGGGCGCCGTTTCCCGCACCCAGCCGAAGTCCGCGCAGAGTCCAATCCATTGCCCGCACCAATCCAGATTCCCTCATTGCCGATCAAAAATGGAACGCAATCAGCATACAGGTTCGGGAAATCCTGTTTCTGAATTCCCTGTTACTCAGCGAATACACTCGGCCAGTTGTTGACGAACAGGAATGGTCAAGCTATCATCGGTCACTTCCCAAGCAGTACCGTTTGAAGAACATGGACGCACCGCACCCGGTTTCACCCACCCCATGCAAGGAGCTCCCCCGATGCCGACTTCACGAATCCCAATGTGCCTGGGAATGCTGGCTTTTTCAACGCTCTTGGCGGCGCAGACGCCTGCGCCCACCACCTACACGATTACCGAGGCCGGCGGCTCTCCTGACGGTCCGACGACCATTACGATTTATCGAAATGGCGACAAGGCGGTGCAGACGATCGACCATCCCGCGCGGGCCGGAAGTCCGGCCCATCGCACCTTGACGCTCTACGACCTGAAGGCCGGCGCTTCGTACTCATGGGACCCGGCGAGCACGCCTCCCGCCTGCAGTGCGGGCACATTCTCAGGCGACTGGGGCGACCCTTTCGCCGGGACGGCGGAGCTGAACGGCGGGATCGCCAAAGGGGATTTCAAGCTCACCGGCTCTGAAACCATGAATGGGTTCGCTACCAAGGTGTATGAACACGCCGATGCACAGTCCAGGGTGAAGGCGTGGCTGGATGAAAAAGACAGCCTGGTGATCAAGGTGATGCTTGGCCCGCCCAGCGGCGACATGCAGGCTATGGTGGACATCCGGAAAGTCTCGCTGGCGGCACCTCCTGCCTCGGTTTTCGTCCTGCCCGCTGCCTGCGCGGCAGTCCATCGCGAGCCCACGGAGGCAGAGCGGATTGCCGCGGAAACCGGCGACAGTGCCGAAAACTACGTCAACGCCAACCTCGGGCCGGGGTCGAAGAATTCCTGCTCTGTAGTGGTCCGCGTGGTCCAAGCCGGAACCATGACGCCCATTACCCGGTACCAGGCCGCCATCGACACCACCTACGACGTGGACCACCCGCCGAATTACGTGACCGGCGTGGGCACGGACGGAACGGAGACCTTCTCCGGCGGCGGCATCCACGAGATCACGGGCCAGATTCACGACGGTGTGGTGCGCATCGAGAAGCCGCCCGCCTACTTCATGCTGGACGTGAACCTGATCAAGGCGGGCTATGGCTCGGGCTCGGCGCTGATCTACCGCCAGTGCTTTGCGCCGCAGACGGTGCTGCTCTACGTGGTCAAGGATCCGGATAACCCGTCGGCAGGCGGCGACTGGCTGTGGGCCAAGGCTGGGAAGTATGCGGCTGTTCCGGCGGGGCAGTGAGGCGTTCCCTTTTTACCTCTTCGACCCAGGCAGCCCGCGGCCCACGCCCAGGATGCGGATGGAGATCCCTCTCGTGTCTCCGGTGGAGACCAGCCTCATCAAGTCTCCAGAGACTTCCCACGCGACGTAATAGCCGCAACGCAAACGGCAGTAGAAGGCGCCGCGATCCATCTCACTCCGGTTTTTAGGGAGCGGGTTTTCCTGCAGGGCAAGCAGAAAGCCGCCGATCTGCTGGATTGCTTCTGGGTCGCAGTCCAGAATGTCCTGCTTCACCGCGTCAGCGACATGCAGTTTGCAAGACATGGGCCGAATGATACCACGCACCCGAATCGGCTAAAGCGTGGGGGCAATCGTCGATGCTCAACTTATTTGAGAGAGACGGCTGGCGCCTTACGCGCCTTGTGCGGTCTCGTTTTCTTTTTCTCAACCGTCAAGGAGGGCTCGGCGCGTGGTTTGTAGCCCATATCGGTCAGGAACTCTGAGAGCGGAATATCCGATGACTTCTCTCCGCGCCGGGACTCGAACTTGCGGCGCAGTTCCTCGGGCAGTTCGCGGCGCGGGACGCTGACGAGAGGAAGCAGGATGGCGTGGTCGCCCACAATTTCAAGTAGAAGTTCCCCGCCCTCCTCGAGCGAGAGCCTCTTCATGCAGCTCGCCGGTATGGTGACCTGGCGCTTGGCCCCGATGGAGAGTTTGTACTGCGTGGCCGCCATGGCTACTCCTCTGAAAGAGTATAGCGGATCGGCGGAAAATCCGCCAATCCGCCAATTTCGCTAAGTTTCAATAAGCCGGAGAAGCAATTGCGCCAGAAAACCCAGGACGAGCAGGACGAAGCCGGTCACCGCCCATCGCAGGGAGACAACGGCCGCTTTCCATTCCTCGTCGGTCAGGTTCAACCTTGGAAACTGACGCCGGAACTCCTGGTCGATCCGTTTTCCATTCAGTTCTTTAAGGCGCAGGAAGGCATCTCGGGTTAGAATGCAGCCTCCAAGGAACGTAAGGGTATCGGCGAGGATGCCAAGGCAGACGTGGTGCGCTCCGATCCGGTTCATGATCGGATCATAGCCTTCCCTGCCAGATGGCAGGCATCGGCCGCCAACTAGCCTCCGCTCGAACCAGCTTTCCCGCAGCCTTCAGGCCCGGGTGGCCTTGAGCGCTGCAACCCCCTGGCGCGTCTTTCCGTTACGAGAACAGGGATTTGAAGCTGGTACCCTGAAATCGGAGAAAGAGCCCGGAAAAGCCGGTACTTGCCGATGGGCTCGGCTGACCGGCAACCACCCCTATGGCAGAGTTTGTCATCAAGTTGGCCGATGAGCGCGGACGCGTGCAGGAGCAGGTGCAGACGGCGGCCTCCGCCGAGGAGCTGCGCAACCGCTTCCTCCATGCCGGCTACCATGTTTTTTCGGTCCGCGCGCGGGGCGGCCTGGGCGGACTCTCGCGCCGCAAGGTCAAGCTGGAGCCGTTTCTGATCTTCAACCAGCAATTTCTTACCCTGATCCGCGCCGGGTTGCCGATTCTGGGCTCGCTGCAGATGCTGTCGAAGATCCAGAAAAACGCTCATTTCTCAGCACAGCTGGAAGACGTGACCAATCGCGTGAAGACCGGCGAGGCGCTTTCCGCGGCTTTTGAGGCGCAGAGCGGGTTCCCGATCATGTACACAACGACACTGCTGGCGGGCGAGCGTTCCGGCAACCTGCAGGAAGTGCTGGAACGCTATGTGAGCTTCCAGAAGGTCTCGCTCACCTTCCGCAAGAAGCTGACGGCTTCGCTGATCTATCCGGCGCTGCTGCTGTCGCTGGTGGCCGGGCTGATGGTGTTCCTGCTGGCCTACGTAGTGCCGCAGTTTTCGATCCTTTACGACCAGATGGGCAACAAGCTGCCGGGAATGACGCTGGCACTGATGGCCACGGGCAAGTGGCTGAATCGCAATTTCCTTTATCTTCTGCTGGGCGCCGGGGTGGTGGGTTTTGCTTTCCACCGGTTCTCGCTCACCGATCGAGGCAAGGACGCCATCGACAGCTTCCGCATCGGGCTGCCGGTTTTCGGCAAGATCTGGATCAAGTACCAGGTCGCGCTGTTTTCGCGCACCCTGTCGACACTGCTGACGGGCGGATTGCCGCTGGTGCCGTCGCTGGAGACGGCGGCGCGCTCCATTTCATCGCGCAAGGTGTCGAAGGCGGTGAATTCGTCGATCACTACAGTACGAGAGGGCAAGAGCCTGGCCGACTCGCTGGGCAAGACCGGGGTGTTTCCCGACCTGGCCGCGGAGATGATCACGGTGGGCGAGCAGACCGGCGCGCTGCCGCAGATGCTCAACTCGGTGGCGGAGTTCTTTGAGGAAGACGTGGCCACGGCGCTTTCTGCCGCCCTGGCGCTGATCGAACCGGCCATTCTCATCGTCATGGGCGTGGTGGTGGTCTTCATTCTGATTTCGCTTTACCTGCCCATCTTCTCGCTGGGCCAGGCCAGCGGCGGGGGAGGGGGATAATCCGGCATGGCTGAAGTGATTACACTCCCCACCGTTCCGCTTCCCGGCGCACCGTTGCCGGGCGGCCAGGATGAGCGCTCACAGGCGGAAGCGCTGGCGCGGCGCTATCGCGCCGACTTCGTGGATCTGAAAAACTTCAAGATCCAGCATGACCTGCTGCGCACGGTGCCGGTGGAGCTGATGTTCCGCTACAACTTCGTGCCCATCGAGCAGCAGCTCGACGCGCTGGTGATTGCGGTGTCCGATCCTTCGCGGCTGATGGTGCTGGACGAGATTGCCGGGCTGCTGGGGCATCGCATCATTGCGCGCGTGGCTACGCTCTCGCAGATCACCGACCTGCTGAAGAAGACCGAACAGTCGCAGCGCGTGCTCGACGAGGCCAGCGAAGGCCTGACCTTCGACGTGCTCACCGGCGAAGACAACGCCGACGAAAATATATCGATCGAGAAGCTGACCAGCGAAGAAGACATCAGCCCCATCATCCGGCTGGTCGACACCACCATCTTCACGGCACTGGAGCGGCG
>Ga0326727_10022257_pt1 | contig 12279 bp, 13 predicted proteins | sample MB2enrmetagenome_FD_207643 | JGI IMG/M metagenome (GOLD analysis project Ga0326727, IMG submission 207643) | Lab enriched peat soil microbial communities from McLean, Ithaca, NY, United States - MB29MY | ecosystem: Environmental > Terrestrial > Soil > Wetlands > Peat | place: USA: New York... | reverse complement strand
ATCAGAAAACTTCCCCGGTCGCCCCCGGCGCGCACCATCTCGCGCGTCAACCGCTCCACGCTCTTGATGGTTTTGTGTTCTTCGCCCGGCGGCAGAAAAAGCGCAACCGGCGGCTCAATTCCCGCCCCTAAGAACGACTCGCAAAACGCCTCGTTCCACAGCGCCCAGATCTCCGGCGACGTCAGCACAAACACCCGTCGCGGCAGCCGCCCCACCGCCCGTTCAATGCGCGGCGCCAGCGTCTCCAACAGCCCGCCGCCCGTCACCACGTCATACTTCGCCGATGGCGTCTCTACCCGTATCGTCTGCACGCTCTAATCCTAAATGCACAACGCATCCGAGAGTCGTCAATTGGAGTACTCATCCTTTTGAGGCTGCGGCTGGACTATACTTCGCATATCCTTCACCAGACAGACTTTGCGGTTAGCGCATTGAAGGACGGAGGCCGCTGGTGGCTATTCTTTCCGACATAATGAGGGCTGTTGGCTTGAAGCGTGATAGGCAGCTTCAGTCACCACAAGGCACAGGCCCCGCCATACAAAACTTACCGCCCCAAAAAGACTTGTCCTTGGCGCTGCCGAACGAAGAATTTCCGGTCGTGATAATCACAGGACGTGCCGGTACAGGGAAATCAACTCTCGTTCGCGAGCTCGCTAAAGCGGGAGGACCCAGGCAAGTTGTTCTCGCGCCAACCGGAGTCGCAGCCCTGAACGTAGAAGGGCAAACGATCCATTCATTTTTCAGACTTCCGCCTCACATCGTCAATCCGGAGGAGCTCGTTCCAATACCCAGTCGTCTCCAACTATACGGAAATCTTGACCGAATTATCATCGACGAAATGTCCATGGTCAGAGCCGACCTGCTCGATGCCATCGACCACTCGCTTCGAATCAATCGTGGGACCGACGTACCCTTCGGTGGAGTGAAGATTGTCCTTATCGGAGATCTCTTGCAGTTGCCTCCAGTTGTGCCTACGGAGGAGGCCGAGATCCTAGCAAATCGCGGCTACGAAACCCCTTATATCGTCAGCGCACAGGCTCTTCAACGCCTGCGTGTCAGGTTTGTGGAGCTCCCCACTGTGTACAGGCAAGATGATGAAGAATTCATTCAAATGCTTGCTAACCTGCGCGTGGGCGAAAATGTCGAGTTTGTAGTCAATGCAATAAATACACGATGCTTCGGGCCTCATCGGCAGACCGCAACGCCAATTATCCTGACTGCAACAAATGCGCAAGCCGACTTCCATAACCATGTAAAGCTGTTAGCCCTGCCAGGCCAAGTTTTTACATATGTCGGGACCCTTCAAGGGAAATTCAATTTAAACCAAGATAGATTTCCTGCTCCAGTACAACTTAAGCTCAAAGTGGGAGCTCGAGTGATCCTGGTCAAGAACGACTCCGCGAATAGATGGGTAAACGGTTCTCTAGCGACGGTAACTCAAACGCGTCCAAATAGCGTATGGGTGCAACTGGACGGAAGGCCGGACGAATGCGAAATAAATAGGGTGAGCTGGGATAAGATCGAATACCGCTGGAGCCTCGGTGAAAGAAGAATAGTCCCCGAGATTGTGGGCAGCTACTCGCAAATCCCTTTGAAGACAGCCTGGGCCATTACGATACACAAGGCACAAGGATTGACCTTGGAGAATGTACGAATCGATCTGGGGGCAGGGGCCTTCGCATCCGGCCAGGCATATGTCGCGCTATCAAGAGTTAAGTCTTTGGCGGGCCTGTCGCTCGCCCGTCGGCTTACGGTCGCAGACGTGTGGGTCGATCCCACATTGTTGGCAGTGACGGAGGAGATAGCCAGCAGAGCGGAGATCTGGATTGATAATTAGGATGGTATGCCAGATCTCGATTCCGAGGCGCGGCACACCACTCTTCACCCCGTCCCCCGCATCTCCTCCCGCACAATCCGCCGCAGCGTCTCCTCAAACTTCGGAGCCTTCCCTTTCACATGTTGCCGCAGCGCATCGTTAACCAGTGTCTGGTAGCCCATCGCCCCGCCCGAGGCATCGGCCTCCTTCAGAAAGTGCTCCACGAGATCCTCATCCAGCCGGATCGTGATCCGCGTCTTGCCGCGCGGCTCCGGCTCCCTAGGCACAATCCGTCCCCGCTTTCCCCGGCTGAAATCGTATTCTCGCTGCATTCTCATTCAATCGGACTGCCGTTTAACCGCGCGTTCAAAGCCTCGTCGCGGAAAACCCCGGGGCCTCCAACGACTGCTCTTCGTCGTTGGGGTGGGACCGGCAGGGAGCGGCGACCTTGCACAATACCCAACAGATCACACCAACCCTGGTTTCGCTCTGGTGCAGTGCCTCGTATATTTCGAAGGTCATGCGGGGTCGCCGCGAAGCCCCCGAAGGGGGCGCCAGGTGGTAGCCCCAGGCGTCAGCCTGGGGAAACCGATCGAATTCAGGAGCTTCAGCCCGCCGTGGCGGGCGAAAGAATCCAATACGATTCCTCCGGCCATGCAAGAGATAATCCGCATTCTGAATGGCGCACCACGCTGGAACAGGGTTTCGCCCCCGGAAAACCACCCCGGAAGAAAGAACATAAATAAAGGAGATTCATGGATACCATACCAGGGTATAATACATTGAATAACAATTTTAGAATCAATAGGATTTCTCTGAAACAGACACTCCACCCGCAGCCCAACCCACCATCCCCCATCCGAAAATTTCTCCCCGGCCGTTTGCATATAATTACGCTGCTTTGGCGCACAATCTACTTATGTGCAGCCAGAACCATCTCCGGTCCAGAGTGTCAGGGATGCCCCCGGTTCAAAATGTCAGGGATGTGGCCGGTCTGTACCCCCCCTCCCCCTCCCCCCTCCCCCCACCCCTACCCCCTACCTCAGGGCAAAAAAACGGCCTGTGAAACTGTGGAGCGAGGAACCAGTTAAGAATCAGCACGTTACAGACAAAACCGTGTAGCCTCACAGAAACTGTGAAACTGTGAATGGTTTTGGGAGGCGGCTATAGCGAAACCAGAGTTACTGTCGATACGCGGCCGGCGAAGCCGCCTGCACCGGTGTGCACGGCGCCAATCGCCTCGCATCCAATTCTCTCCTCGTAGGCCTCGTCTTCGGCGCGCACTTCCGTTCCGGCCATCCCTGCCACGACGACGCGAACTTTCGCAAGCACTCCATCCTCGGCCGCGACGGGAATGTCATTTTTTCGCAGTGGTAGGCGAGATCGGTCCGCACACCCAATCGCGACTCTTTTGCCAAGGGGATGCGTCAAATACCACAAGCAGTTCTATAAGCTGCTCGAACTCTAATATTGCGTGGAATAGTAGATTGCGGATTACGGATGTTTTGAAGTTCTGGGGTAAGGTTCTTGTGGGCCACACACCCATGCTTTCCATTGAAATTACGCGCGAGTGCCCACTGCACTGCCCGGGCTGCTACGCTTATGGATCGAACCACTTGGGCGGGCAGCAATATACCTTTCTCATCAGGCTTACTCAAAGCATCTGTTTCTAGGGAAGTTCGCTTATTTGCGGCTTTGGGCAAGCCCTCAAACACGAAAGCCCCTCTTTGGGTGAGGAGCTTTCGTGGCAGTCTGGGAAAAATGTCGAACTCAACCTTAGCAGGGAGCCAAATTGCCTTCTGTGCGCTGTGTCACCCTAGGCGACTTCGCGCAGACGTTCGACCGCATTCTTTACGATCCAGTCCCCAAAACCTGCCGCATCCATCTGAGCATATTCGCCGTCTGCGACTACGCCGACTTCGCCGTTGTCCAGCAGGCAAAGACGAAAATCAGAAGCCCAGCCATCGCGGGGACGGTACTGGATAACGAGCGTTCCCGGCGTATAGAACAGATCGGTATAAGTGAGAGAAGGAACTCCGTAATTAGCGCGCAAATCGAGCCGGTAGCGCTGTTCTTGCTCGTCCGGTCTAGTCAGGTTGGAGAGGCGACCTTGCGCCTGCGCTTTCCCAAGATACTTTACATTAGCTTCCAGCCGCGAGATTACATCTGCCAAAAACTTCCCTCCGCGCTGAGCAATCCTGGATGTACCACTTTTCTTACGGCCTTCACTATCATCTTCAAGCCACTGCGGAATTTCGCTCATTTACAAATCGCATCACACTTGACAACCTATTTTCAACACAAAAATGCCGCCCCTCACGGAGCGGCTGTCTGTACTCGCTTTCCCCTTCCCTGTCGCTTAGAACGGCTCTGCTTCGTCTTGCCTCGCATCACCTTCCTGCTCTGCGGTTTTGCCGGTCAGTTGGTTGTAGGTAAGGCGGCGTCCGACAATCTGCGAAACCATCGCCGCAAAGCGGTCCCCATCATCCAGAGGGTTGTCCTTGGTTGCACGGTTGTTGTACCTGAAAGCCTGTTCGTCCAAGTAGCGGCTCAGGTGGAAAGGCTCGACGGCAATGTACGTTCCACGCAGAGTCCGTTTCAGCAAGCTCCAGTAGTTGTCGATCCCCTGAGTGTGTACTTGGCCGTTCACGTACTCCTGCATGTGGTTCACGACTTTGTGAACGAAATTCTTTTCCAGTTTGTCGTACTGCACGGCCTCATCGGTGTAGACCTTGGCGAACGGAGTCACGTTGTCCAGAATTGTGTTCTGCAAAGTCTCCCGCTTCACATCAGGCAGTACCTTAGTCCGAATCTGCCGGTAGTAGCGGTCTAATACGCCCTGCACAGCGGTTTTGCCAACGTAGGAGTCGGTACGCAAACCTAACGTCTGTTGGGCTTGCAGTTTCGCCTTCCGCTTCCGGTGCATCTTGTCAGGCTTCGGCCCAATGAAGCACTCGTCAACTTCAACCGGCCCACCAAAACCGAATTTGTGATCCCGCTCGTCTTTCATTGCCAGCCGTACCCGGTGGAGCATGAACCAAGCGGTTTTCTGAGTGACCTTGAGCGCCCGGTGAATCTCCCAAGAACTAACCCCGTTCTTGCAGTTGGCGATGAGCCACATTGCGGCCAGCCATTTACTCAGGGGAATGGGGCTGTCCTCAAAGATCGTTCCAACTTTGATGGAAAACTGGCATTTGGGATGACGGCTCTTGCACTGCCACACGCGGCGCTTTGGCACGTAAGACACATCTGTACGCCCACAGATGGGGCACACGGCAACGCCATCCGGCCAACGACTAGCCGCTAGATATGCGATGCAGCGGTCAGGATCGGCAAAGTAGAGAATAGCCTCTTGGAGTGTCTTTGGCTCCTTCATATTTCGATTATGAAGGCGATTGAATTGAAGTCAATGGGGCAGGAATCGACTGTATTTATCGCCCGCCGCTGCGTGGCTTAGGGTACTTCCTAGGGTCGGGCTTTTGGGGCTTTCGGGGAGTGTAGTAATCGGCACTGAATTGACGAGCGGCGTGCTTCGTCCGCTTCTTCGCCTCTCTCCAGTCGTCCCCTACAACGGTTTCGACTCTATTGACCAGCTTGCGCCCAAGATCAGCAGCGGTGCCGGATACGCTCGATGCCATCGGAATCGTCCTCGATTCCAATTCTCCTGATTTCTTAGATGCCGCGCCACAAAAATCGTAGTGGCTCTAATTATCGTCCGGTTGGTCGTCGTCATCATCGCCACAGTGAGGGCAATTTACATGATGAGCGTTGAATTTCTGATGTACTAAGTGCTCCGCGCTGGCCGCTGCCATCAACATTGCCAAAAGGCAAATTCCGAACTTTAACCACTCAAGTTCCTTTGCATAGTGCCAGGCCATCGGAATGCAGACTATGAAACACAACCCGCTGACCATCCACGCAATACTCCAAAACCCTTCAGCAACGAATACCTTGAATCCGTCCGGCATAAACATCAGCGCACAAAGGGCGATCAACGCAATAGACGGGAACCATAGAGATTTCTTATCTTCACGCCATTCTGCACATCGTTTGCTGCCCCATTCGAAGAACTCTTCTCCCTCCTCGCGGGTGTCAAATGGCTTCTCAATCCGCCTCAATGCCGCCTTGCAGTCAGAGCGCGATTCCCAGTATCTACGAACTGAATTCCAGAGCACTCCCAGGGCGACCAGTATCAAAGGAAACAGAACCGTTAAGTCAAAGTCTATGACGAGCTTTCGCACAGTCCTCCAGCGCAGCCGCTTCTAAATTGCCTTGGGGATGGTCTTCCTCGGCTTAGGACCGCGCTTTGAGGGATTTGCCTTTGACTGCTCTTGGTACTCTTTTTCGCGCTGATCCAGTACGGCCTTGGGGACCGACAAGACCTTGCCGACAAGCGCATTGAACCTGTTGAATTCCGGCGACGTTCGCGGCTCAGACTTCATGCTCCAATCGTACCGCTTTTATGGCTTCTTTGGGGCACTCATAACGTGGGCGATTTCATTCAAGACTTGCGTAATTGCACTAAATCCGATCCCGACTAACGCAAATGCCTCTTCTGGTAGCACGTTCACGTTTGGGTGCATGACGGGGTTCCGGTATTCAGCCCGAATGTGATCCAAGTTTCCCGTGATCTTCGGGTCTGCACCTGCCTCATTCAGAGCCTTGATGTACGCGCCCCAATTGCGCGCTATCTTGGCCTTTTCAAAAGAATCTCCCGTAAGCGAAACGTAATACTCACCAAAGGTGATTTCCAGCGCCCTCCAGACATGAAATGCTGTTGCAGTGGGAAGATTGAACGCCAAACAGCGGCCAGCATCCCTTAAGTCCACCTTGGCTTGAGACGAAAGATAGTTGGTAACAGAACTAGGTATGTGCATCTCCGCGTGATCGATCAAATCATCCGTGCGGTAGATTCCCTTCTGTTGAACCCAAAATGCTGCCATGCTTGGTGTGTCGTTTTTGAAGACCGTCTCAAAATCAGTAACGGCAACCAAGATCAACTGCGCCTTACTCCCTAGCCTTTCGTCCGATTCTTCAACCCAAAACATCGGCATACCGTCCTGGATGCCATCCCCGAATTGCTCAATGAGAACCCGCATCAGGGACTCGGCAGCCCTTCGCGTTCCGGGGAGAAAAACTGAGTCTTTACGGGCCACTTCTTTCAATTGGCGACACGCCGCCAAGGCATCAAATCCGGCATCGTTGACCAACGATTCCTCTTTCGCCTGAAAAAGCGGTTCTATCGCCTTACCCAGCACGTAGTAGTCGAAAAGTTGAAGCTGTTTCATAGTGCCTTCATTTATAGAACGCACCAGCCAGATGTGGTTGAAATTCTTGGTCAGGGTGCTATTCATTGGTCAGCACCCCCACAGACAAGGCTTGATGAGCCAAGTATATTTTTGCCCTTGGGCGCAGGGGCCACGCTGCGTGAGCTGAGCGACAAACGCGGAAACGATCTGGTCGCTGGCATCATGGACCTGGTCGACCGCCTCAAGCCGATTCAAGTGTCGCTTGTGGGCGGTGAGCCGATGCTGCGCCATCGCGAGTTGAGTCGCATTCTGCCGCAGCTCGCGGGCCGGGGCATCTATAGCATGGTCGTCACCAGCGGCATTCTTCCCATCCCCGTGGAGTGGATGAGCCTGCCGCGCTTTGTCGCTGCCGTTTCCATTGACGGCCTGCCTGAGCATCACGATGTGCGCCGCCATCCTGCCACGTACGAGCGCATCCTTGCGAACCTCAAAGGGCGGCGCGTAAATATCCACTGGACGATCACCGCGCAGATGCTCGCTCGCTCCGGCTATCTGGAGGAGTACGTGCGCTTCTGGAGTGCACGCCCGGAGGTGCGCAGGATCTGGGTAAGTATGTATTCACCGCAGCGCGGCGAGCAGAGCGCGGAGCGGCTCACCGCGGCGCAGCGCGAGCAAGCCGCGCGCGAGCTTCCGCGCTTGCGCGCGCTCTATCCCAAGCTGACCACGCCCAGGGCCTACGCACAGGCGCTGTTGTATCCGCCTGCTTCGCCCAGAGAGTGCGGCTTCTCGCGCCTTTCAAAAAATTACTCTGCCGATCTCAGAACCCGGGTCGAACCATGCGTGCTCGGCGGCAATCCCGACTGCTCGCAGTGCGGCTGTTCAGCGGGCGCGGCCACGCATTGGATCAGCCAGATTCAGATTGCAGGGCCGTTGAAAGGCAAGCATGTGATGCGCGCATCGATGAGGATTGGCAGCGCCATGGCGCGCTTGCAACAGGTGGCTCTGCCTGCATGGCTTGAACGCGGCCAAATCGCAGCACGGCACGAATCGGATCTGGTGCACATCTCGATGGATTAGAAGTCGTCGCATATATCCGGTTTTGAAGGGGCCTTATTGATTCCTGCATAAATGATTTCCGCTGTCACCCCGAGCGAAGTCCCGCTCCAGCGGGACAAAGTCGAAGGATCTGCGGTTGCCTTTCCTGATGGAATAGGATTTTTAATTTGCAGGAACCAATACCCCTGAGGGACCCTTTCAGTGGGCTCCGAGGATTGATGCAACCAGCTCCATGTCCCATGTTCCCCCGAGCTAACTCGGTGACCTGCTAACTCGCTGACTCGCTGCCGTAATCGCCGCGCACACCGCCAGAATCACGCCCATCACCACCAGCGAGATCGTGGCCGGCACCTCGATCCATCGTGCCGCGAGCATCTTCAGCGCCGCAAACACCAGAATCGCCCCCAGCCCGTAATGCAAATTGCGGAAGCGCTCAAGCATCCCGGCCAGCGCAAAGTAAATCGAGCGGAGCCCCAGGATTGCCATCACATTCGACGTGTACGCCACAAATGGATTGTGCGTGACCGAGAGAACTGCCGGAATGGAGTCGGTGGCAAACAGCAGATCGGTAACCTCGACGGCCAGAATCACGGGCACGAGCGAGCCCTTGGCCGGTTGCAACCGCACGATCCACTCCGGTATCGCCGCGCGCGCCGAGGCGCCGCGCACCAGCCGCCACGCCGCATAGAGCAAAAACAGTCCGAAGACCCAGGTGACCCACTCGAACCGCCGCAGCAGCGTGATACCCGCCGCGATAAACAGAGCCCTCAGCACGAACGCACCCCACACGCCCCACAGCAGGGCCTTGTGCTGCCGCTGCGCGCCGATCCGGAACCCCTGAAACAGCACCAGGAACACAAAAAGGTTGTCGATGCTCAGCGACGCTTCGATCATGTACCCGGCTGCGAATTCAAGCGCCGCCTGCCGCCCTTGTGCCACGGCGATCCAGGCGGCAAACCCGGCGGCAGCCAGCACCAACCCCGCCGTTCCCAGCCAGACGAACGCCTGCGCATGACGCGACTCGCTCCGGTGGCCGGGCAGGAACGAGTCCGCCACGAGCACCGCCGCCACCACCGCGTGAAATCCCAACCACCAGGCCCAGGAAACGCCCGCAATCATAGCTGGATGCTATCGCAGTGTAGCGCAGGCCTCCAGACCGGCGGTGCGGGCGTCCACGCCCGCGCAGTTCGGAGAGTGATTACGAAATCGTGCTCCAGGACACAAGTCGGCCAAATCGTGCGCGATTCCTTGTGACCCTGAAACCAATCCACGCATCTGTTTATGTAATGAGCGATTTCACCAAGCCGCCTGAGTCGAAGCAAGCACCGGCGCGCCGTCCCCGTGTGGTCATCGTCGGCGGAGGCTTTGCCGGCCTCCACGCGGCCACGGGCCTCGCGCACTTGCCTGTCGACGTGACCGTGGTCGACCGTCGCAATCATCACCTCTTCCAGCCCTTGCTCTATCAGGTGGCGCTGGCGGTTTTGTCGCCTGCCGACATCGCGCAGCCCATCCGCTCCATCCTCCGCCACCAATCGAACACCGAGGTGCTCATGGATGAGGTGGTCGGCATCGACATCTCCGCGCGGCAGGTGGCGCTGGCCAGCGACGCCCGGCTCCCCTACGACTATCTTGTCTTCGCGACCGGCGCCACGCACTCCTATTTTGGCAACGATCAGTGGGAACCGCTCGCTCCCGGCCTCAAAACCATCGAAGACGCCATCGAGATTCGCCGCCGCGTGCTGCTGGCCTTCGAACTGGCCGAGCGCCAAATGCTGGAACAGGGCTGGCATCCACCGCTGAATTTTGTCGTGATCGGCGGCGGACCCACGGGCGTGGAACTCGCCGGCGCCATCAGCGATATCGCGCAGCTCTACATGCGCCACGACTTTCGGCACATCGATCCCACCCGGAGCCGCGTGCTTCTTCTCGATGGCGGCACGCGCGTTCTGGCGGCGTATCCTGAAGATCTCTCCGCCAATGCCGAGGCCGAACTCAAACGCCTCGGTGTCGAAGTCCACACGCAAATGCAAGTCACCGGCGTCGGCCCCGGCTGGGTCGAGGCCAACGGCCAACGCATTGAAGCCGCCGTCACGCTGTGGGCCGCCGGCGTCGAGGCCTCGCCGCTGGGCAAGCTGCTGGGCGCGCCTCTCGACCGTCGCGGCTGCGTTCTGGTAGACGACCGGCTCAATCCTCCCGCGCTGCCGGAGGTCTTTGTCCTCGGCGACCTCGCCCACTTCGAGCAGGACGGCCGCCAGATCCCCGGCGTCGCTCAACCGGCCATGCAGATGGGCGATCACGTGGCCAAAATCATCGCCGCCGATCTCGCCGGCCAGCCGCGTCCGCCCTTCCGCTACCGCGACAAGGGCGATATGGCCACCATCGGTCGCATGGACGCCGTCGCCGATGTGAAGTGGCCCTTTAAAGCCCACATGAGCGGCTTTCCCGCCTGGTTCACCTGGGTCACCGTGCACATCTTTTTTCTCATCGGCTTCCGCAACCGGATTTCAGTATTGATCAACTGGGCGTGGACCTATTTCAACTTCACGCGCGGCGCGCGCCTCATCATCGGCGACCAGAATCTCCCCGGCTGGAAGGAGCAGTCACAGGGGGGCGCGGCCGAGGCCAGCGCGCAGCCGGCGTCAAAGGCCGTCGAGTAAAATAACAAAAGAATGCTCGATCTATCTTTCGTTCGCGTCAACCTGGAGTTGGTGGAAGAAAAGCTTCGTGCGCGCGGGGCCGACCCGGCCGCGTTGCTGGGCGATTTTCGCGCGCTCGATCGTAGCCGCCGCGAAGCCATTACTCAATCGGAACAGCTCAAGGCGCGCCGCAACGAGCTTTCGCAGCAGGTGGGCGCGCTCTTAATGAAGAACCGGAAAGCCGCCGCGGATCCAAACTTCGCGGGCAGGTCTGCCCGGGAGAAGATTGCTATCTCGGTCTCAGACACGAAGGTACGTCTCGCAACCCCCGATGTTGCCGCGTTGCAAGACGAGACCCGCGCTCTCAAAGACAAACTTGACGAGCTCGACAAGTCGGCAGCTGCTCTCGACGAGCAATTGCGCCAATCTCTCGCCCGCGTTCCCAACCTCACCCGCGACGAAGTCCCCATCGGCCTCTCCGAAGCCGACAACAAAGTCGCCAAAACCTGGGGTGAACCGAAACAATTCGATTTCGCGCCCAAGCCCCACTGGGAGATCGGCGAATCTCTTGGCATCCTCGATCTCGAACGCGCCGCCAAGCTCTCCGGCGCGCGTTTCGCCGTCTACATGGGCGCAGGAGCGCGCCTTGAACGTGCGCTCATCAGCTTCATGCTCGACATGCATACCCAGAAGCACGGCTACAAGGAAGTGCTGCCGCCGTTTATGGTGAATGGCGATTCCATGTTCGGCACTGGACAACTTCCTAAATTTGAAGAGGATTTGTTCAAGGTCCCTACTGACGGTTTTGAGCCGGACATTCATCACACCCCAGTCATTGGAGAGGAAGTACTTGCCTTGGGCCAAAACGGGTCGTTTCGGGTCAAGGAACTCTGCGGTTGGAACGTGCTTATCGAGCTTCAAGACGAGAGACCCAATCCGGCCAATCTGAAACCGTTCACAACGACGGTGCCGCGGGGCGCGCTCTCTTACCGCCGGAACTACTATCTCATCCCCACCGCCGAGGTTCCCGTCACCAATCTCTACCGCGACGAGATTCTCGACGAAGCGCGCCTGCCCATCTCGCTCACGGCCTACACGCCGTGCTTCCGCGCCGAGGCGGGCGCCGCGGGCAAAGATACCCGCGGCATCATTCGCCAGCATCAGTTTCAAAAAGTCGAGCTGGTCAAATTCACGCGCCCCGAAGAGTCCGACGCCGAGCACGAAAAGCTCACCCGCAATGCCGAGGAGATTTTGGAGGCTTTGGAACTGCCCTATCGCCGCGTTCTGTTGTGCACCGGCGACACCGGCTTCTCCTCTGCTAAGACCTACGACCTCGAAGTCTGGCTGCCCGGCCAGAATCTTTACCGCGAAATCTCCTCCTGTTCCAACTTCGATGCCTTTCAGGCCCGCCGCGCCAACATCCGCTACAGGCCGTCAGGTCTCAAGGCCAGGCCGGAATTTGTGCACACCCTCAACGGCAGCGGCCTGGCCGTAGGCCGCACCTGGCTGGCGATTCTTGAGA
>Ga0326727_10022256_pt1 | contig 12280 bp, 7 predicted proteins | sample MB2enrmetagenome_FD_207643 | JGI IMG/M metagenome (GOLD analysis project Ga0326727, IMG submission 207643) | Lab enriched peat soil microbial communities from McLean, Ithaca, NY, United States - MB29MY | ecosystem: Environmental > Terrestrial > Soil > Wetlands > Peat | place: USA: New York... | reverse complement strand
GAACATTCGGTCTATGCCGGCACCAAAGGCGCGATCATCGCCTACACCCGCTCGCTGGCGGTGGAACTGGCGCATAAGGGCATTCGCGTCAACGCCATCGCGCCCGGTTGGGTGACGGTGGAAAACTATTACAAGGTCTTCCCCGGCTTTAACGAAGCCGACGCGGTCAAAACGGCGGCCGAGAAGATTCCGCTCGGACGTTCCGGCACCAAGACCGAGATCGCCAAGCTGGCCGCGTTTCTATGCTCGGAAGACGCCGGCTATATCGTCGGCCAAACCATCGTGGCCGATGGCGGCGCCTCCTCGCTCATGTCCCTCATCTCCGATTTCCGCAATCGTTCCGACGCGCGCTTCGGCGTGGGTTATGTCCCGGGTGTGTGAGATGGCAGGCCGCTGAAATCAGTCAATCCCCAAACCCAAAACGGATGCTTCAACTCTCTTCGGCGCCCTGATCGTCGTGGGCAGCGGCTTTGGCATGGGCGCGGTGGCGTGGACGCTCAAGTCCCAACGCCGATGCAAGGTCGAACACTGGTTGCTGCCGGCGATGTTCACGATCTTATCCAACCCGACGCGAAAACCATCCAAAAATTGCCTAACCGAAATTTCATGGTTGGAGGGGGGGCGGCAGCGTAAGGCGTTGATTGGCAAGGCAACGATTCAAAAGGTCTCCACTACATTTTCAAGTTCGTCTCGGGTTCTTTTGGGGGAGTTGGAACTTGCGCCCGACGTATGCGCGGCGGCGGTTGAGGTGGCAACTCCCAGCCCAGCTTCTCCAATACCAGCCGATGTTCGGCTTCCGGTTGCGTGTAGCGCGGCATCACCAGTTCCCTCCCGTCGGCCAGCGGCACGTGGACGTCCAGCATCAGAATGCCCGAAAGGGTTTCCAACACCGCCCGCGATGTCAGTCCCGGCGCGTGGGCTTGCAGCCGCTTGCGCAAGGTCACGCTCAGACCATAGGCCAGAAAGCACACCAAGATGTGGGCCTCGATCCGCAACTCGACGTGGTGGCGGATGGGACGCAGTTGCAGATCGCTTTTGAGCGTCTTGAACGCGGCCTCGATTTCTGTCAATTGCATGTAGCGCTCCCACAACGGCGCGGCCCCTTCGCCCACAGCAAAGCCGCGCAGCAGGTAATGGCCATCGCGCTCTTGCGCGTCGTGGAGCTTGTCTTTCAACAATTGGAACTGGAACGTGTCGCGGTTGACGGGCGGGCGCGCCTTGGGCACAGTAATCTTGACCAAGCTCCACGCCCGGCCCGCTTCCTTGTGCGTCGCGCCCAGCTTGTGCAGGAGGGTGTCGCGTTTCCAGGGCCGCTGACGCGTGCGGCGCAGCACGCGCAGGGTGCGCAGGAGCCGGGCCAGTTTTTTACAGCGGATGGCCCGTTCTTTCTCGCGCCGGCCTTGGCTCTTGGCCAGCACATAGACTTCCTGGCCTTGCGAGAGCAGTTTGACTTCGACTTGGTCGCGCAGTTTCTGCCACGGCACTTTTTCAAATTCCTCTTTGAATTGGTCCCACCGGCCGCGCGGCGTGCCGACCAGATAGCCCACCGGCGGATCGCTCTGGCGCATTTCCCGCAACGTCTCCTCGGTGGGAATGCCCCGGTCCATGATCCAGATGCGCCGGGCCTGGCCGTATTGCGCCCGGATCTTTTCCAGAAACAATCGGAGCGTCGTTCTGTCGCTGGTGTTGCCAGGCATGATTTCGCAGGCCAGCGGAAACCCCTCGGCGCTGAGCACCACCGCGATGACCACCTGCCGGCAATCGGGGCGTTTGTCGCGACTGTAACCGTGTTTGGCTTTTGGGGCTTGCTCCATTTCGCCTTCGAAATACATGCTGGTCAAATCGTAGAGCAGCAGGTCGTAGGTGGCGCCAAAGAGATCCTTCCAGCGCGCTTGCAAATGGGTGAAAAGATCGGCACGGTGCCGGTCAATCCGATCCAGACATTCATAGAGCCGGTTCTTGGCGGCCGCGGCGAAGTCTTCCTCCAGCAACTGATCCATCGCGCTGGAAAGAAACCACCGGCGGTGCAAATGCCACTTGCTGCCCGGAGCGACCAGTTGGCGCACCGTCAGCAATTGGAGCACCTTGAACCACGGCACCTCCACTTTGCCCCCGGGCAGACGCTGGCGCCAGAACGTGTCCAGTTGCAGTTCATCCCACAGACGACACCCCAGCCAGCAATCGCCAAAAACGCGCGGGCGTTGGAGCGTCAACTCGGAGAGCTTGATCTGCAGCCCGTTGAGAACATCCGGCGGAATATCGCGGTCTTCGGGGAAGAGGCAAACTTGTTCGGTCGCCTGATTGGTTTCGTTGATCACGTCCAGGCTTTTGCGCCAGGCGGCCTGCTGTGTGTCATTGACTTCACCCAAGTAAAGCACGGTGCGTTGCGTCGTATGACCCACGCGCAGACGCCGGTTTTCGACCACGCTCCAGTAGCGATGCTCCTTGCCGTCCTTTTTGCGAGTGTTATAGCGCAAAAACATATCGTTGGCTGCCAGTCTACCACTCTGGCGCACCGGGGCGGAAGGGGGCAGGTCTCCACTTGCCGGATTGGGAAAACGCGAGGCTTGGCGTTCAACGAGTTGCGTCAAACGCACGATGAAAAAAAGTCAAAATCGCCCTCCAACCATGAAATTTCGGTTAGCTGATCGGCGCTGCTGGAAGAAATTGAAAGGTTTTGGCAATGGAGAAGTCCCTTCACGGCATCGGGCTGGTTAAATGGTATGAGCCCGAGACGACTTCCAAGGTGGCTTGCCGAGTATTTGATCTGAGAAGTTTGACGCCTTTGACGCGCTGGATGGATTGCCCGGATTCGGTGATGTATTTGGCATCATGAGTTGGGAGGATAACGGTCGCTGTTGTGTTGGCTGGAACCTGAACGTCAAGCGCGATCTTTCCATCTTTGATTCTCCAGGCGCCGGCGATCTTTCCATAGGCAGTATCAACTTCTCCTGTTGTGTAGGTTAGGTTGCCACACACGCCCGGTTCCAAAAAGAAGTGGCGGAAACCAGGCGCATCCGGATCCGGACGGATCCCAAGAATGCCGCGGATAAACCAGTCGCCGATGGAAAGGAAGGAACTGTGGCAGCGGGAATTGTTGCCGTCCCATTGTTCCCAGATGCAAGTGCCGCCCTGAGCCAGCATCCATCCCCAGCCCGGATAATCCTGGCGGCGCGCAACGAGATCCACCAGATCATTTCGATCCTGAGCCATGAGCGCCTCGATCATGAAGTACGTTCCGAGAATACCTGTATCCAAGTGGCCTTTTTGGCGAATTCGGTCCTCGAGTTGAGCCTCGACTAGCGGTCGTATTTCGGATGGCGGCAAATCGGCGGAAAGAGCGGATGCAGGAGTGGTTTGGCGCTGGCCGGGATAGCTTTGGACCTTAGGGTCCCAAAATTCTTCGTGAATTGCCTTGGCAGCAGCCTGCGCTTCACTTTCGTATCGGCGGGCTTCCTCTTCCTGCCCGATGGCCTTTGCGATGCGCGCGGCGGTCTTGAGCGTGCGCAGGTAGTAGCAATTGTTCACGAAGAGAGTTTCGCGCTCGTGTCCGTTGGGCGCCTGCTGGTGGCCTGGATAAACCCAGTCACCAAGAAAAGACCACTCCGGTTGCACAATGTTCGCCGGGCCGGGAAACCATTGCAAAATATGGTTCGAACATTTTGATTCAAGATATGACATCCAACGACGAATGGCCGGATAGTTATCTCGCATGGGCCAAGGGTCGCCGTAGTACAAGTAGGTCAGCCACGGCAAATGAACCAGTGTGCTGCTCCACATCGGTCCGCCGCCCCCATTGTAAGTCGGCGCGGTGAACGGCATGTTGCCATCGGGTTGTTGCACGTCGCTCCAATCGCGAGACCACTTGGTGAAGAAAGGCGCGGCGCCAAAAGAGGACATGGCAGATTGCACAGCGTTAATTCCGTCGCCGTATCCCATCCGTTCGCGGTGCGGGCAATCCACGAGGTAGCCGTCCAGAGTCAGTTGGCGAAAAGTCCACAGAACAGTTTCATAAAGACGATTGTAAAATTCGCTCGAACAGGTGAAATGGCCGGTTCGTTCATAGCCGGTGGTGATGGCAAAGCCTCGAAGTTGCGCGGCTTGAAGGGGAGACTTCAACCCTTTAACGGTGATCCAGCGGCCTGCCTGGTGCTTGAAGTGGTTGCAGAACTTGCCGCGACCTTCCGGACCGATGATCCAGCGATTCTCCTGGCCATAGCTGGAAGCCTGGTCTTGGCGTTCTGACGTAAGAATCGCAACCTGCGTTCCCGGAGGAGCTTCAGCTTGCAATTCAATCCAGCCCGCGAATTCACGTCCCATATCCGCTTGATAGACGCCGCCTTGAACCTCGTGAATGGCAACTGGCTGAAACTCTTCATAGATTTGATTGCATTGGACTATTTGCGGGGTAACCTCAAGCGAAGTTGCGCATTCAATTGCCGTGTGCCAGACCGAATCGTCAAACTCAGGGGCATCCCAGCCCGGAAGGTAGCGTCCATCATCCTGAAGTTCGCCGCCGAGATTGTGAAAGCCAATAGGATAGTTGGAATCAGTACTTGCCTCATGACATTTCCAATCGTGTCCACTGGCGATTTGCAGATGCAGCTTGTCTGTATGAATGTCCGCCTGAAGCAAAAATCGCGGCTCACGTGACCAGCCCAGATCAGCTTGGGCGTACCACATTTTGCCGCTGTGGCCCGCCCAACCCTCGCCCAGCCAGACGGCGATGGTGTTGCGTCCCTTCCGCAGGTATGGAGCAATGTCGCGAGTGACGTAGAGAGCGCGCTTGCTGAGATCACTGAGCGCCGGGGCCATCACATCGCTTCCGACCTTTTTGCCGTTGACGTAGAGTTCGTGGTATCCGACCGATGCAATGCTGCACAAGGCCGTCATCATCTGGAGATCACCCATGTCGAATGACTTTCTGAACCAGAACGAGGGAGCGTTTGAGTAGGTTCCATCTTCTCTCCCTGATATCCAAGCCCCTGTCCATTCTTTCTGGCGTAAGATTCCTGTTGTCCACTGTCCGGTCTGGCTCCAAGGGGAGGCCAGCCCGTCCTGATTCCAAACGCGCACACGCCAATAATAATTCCTGTGGCTTTGCAGCGGCTTGCCCGCGTAAGGCACCGCCGCTGACTCTCCGCATCGCACCTTGCCTGAGTTCCACACGTCGGCCCCATTGCTCAAATACAAACGCGAACCTGCCACCTGAATTTGATATGCCGACTGAAAGGTTCCGCGATGGCCGGATTGCAATTCCCAGCCCAGGCAAGGCGATTCTCCTGTGCCGAGCGGATTGGGCTCATGATCGCATCTAAGTTCGGTTACGCGCAGCCCATCGCCATCGTGATTGCCGGTCGCGCAGCCCAAACCAAGCAGCAGTCCTGCTAAAACGCTTCCAATGAAACAGCGTCGAAGGCGTGCGTCGGTGAACGTCAATAACATCGGAAACTCGGCTGGAAAAATGCCGTGAGGATCTCCGGGGGAGCCATGAACAACATCACCTTGGGCGGCACGGCCCCACGCACCGGCGCCGGTGAAGCGAATCAATTGCTTCACATTTTGAAGCGTGATCATATTCTCTCAGTATGACTGGTCTCATCCTTCTCCTTATCGTGCTCTTCTTGCAACCATTATCTTGCGCCGCGGCGGCGCCGGTCGAGCGGAATTACCTGTCGCGGTTGCAGGACACTATCTTCCAAGCTCGGTCCAACCTGCCAACGCTCACGAAATCCGCAGATCGGGCGGCCCATGAGTTCATGTTCGGAGGGAATCTTTGGGTTTGGATCGCCTTCAGCCGCCGCACAATCTTGGTTCCTCTCATGGCCTGACACGCGTCCACCGCGCGGCCGCCCTGATGAGCGGCGCCCACCGTAATGTGACGGAGGCGGCCTTCGCGGTGGGCTTCGAGAGCCTGAGTCATTTCAACATCGTCTTTCAGGATTGCATGGGCGTTTCGCCCAAACAGTGGCTGCAGCGGCCGGCCAGTCCGTCAGCCCAACCTTCCCTCGCAAACGCAGGGCGGCGGCGAAAACCTCCATAACCTGTCCCCCCGGTCTTCCCCCCGATCCCGTGCCAGTCTCGCGGCAAGGTGCGGCTCCTTCGTCATTTTTCACCATACTCAAACGCCTCGCCGTGCTGGAGCAGGCGGTAGCGATCACCCAGGCCTTGCGACTTCAGATTCGTGTGGAGCATTTGCGGCGGCTGGCAGTTGTCGGCAAACAGATCGTGATGGCAGGGGATGACCACTTTCACGTCGAGTTGCTTCGCCAGCCGCGCGGCTTCCGCCGGACCGAGATTGCGGAATGCGCCGTTAATCACCGTCACCAGCACATCAGGCTTGTGTGTCCTTGCGGCTAAAGCCAGCACGTCGTTATAGTCCGTGTCACCGGTGAAATAGACCGTCGGCCCGCCCGTCACTGAAATCAGGTAGCCCACATGAGTCAGATCGTCGCCGGCGAAAGGAATGGCAAAGGTGGCGCGAATGGCAAGGTCGCCGAAGGCCAGGCTCTTGTTGGGCCAGACCAAGGTAATCTCCTCCTCCGGCACGCCGAGCGCCTGAAGTTTTTCCATGGTCTCAGCGGGAGCAAGGTAAGGTCCCCGCCCGCCAACGGCCCGGTAACCGGCGAGCGTCTCGGGATCCAGATGATCCTGATGGCTGTGGGTCAGCAGATACAGATCAATGCCGGCCAGGTCTGCGGGCGATAGCGGCGAGGGCCACTGACGGTCCATGTCAAAGCCCAGTTGCGCGCCCAGCGCCTTGCAGGAATTGGTCAGATACGGGTCCAGCGCCGCCAGCTTGCCCCCCGGACTTTTGATGATGAATCCCGCTTGGCCGAGCCACCAGAGTGTGATCCGTCCCTTGGGAGTGGAGTGCGCCTTGATTTGCTTCAGGATGAGGCTGTTCATTTCGGGCAGCATAGTTCGATCTCTAAAATCTTGCCATCCAATTGCGGCCGCATTTCTGCTTTTTCTGAACGGCTCAACCGTGCGCCTCGGCAGACCAACGACGAATACTCTGTCTCCATCGCATGGTCAAAAAAACTCGTCCGGTTGGGATTGAGATCGGCTCGAACAAATCTAACAACTTGCAGGATAGGTGGTTGCGAATACAAGGCCGGTGAGCCGCCGTGTTTGGCGTCTGGTCTGGGGACGCGGCCGACCGGGGTTGGGTCCAGTGGAGCCGTAATCCCTGGCGGATCTGCCCCACGCGGAAAAACCGTTGGTTTTTAAACGAAAATAGGATGACCCGGTCCAGTGAATTGTCTAGCTTATCCAAAAGCCGCTTTCGGATCTGAGGCGAACTGAATGAAAATCGATTTGACCGAGAAAGCAGCGCTGGTGAGCGGCGCCCGCGCGGGGCATTGGCAAGGCGATCGCTGATACCCTCGGAGACAATGGCGCGACCGTCGCCTGCACCGACCTCGACCTCGAGGGCGTCCAACGATCCGCCGCGCGCTCCCCGTCCTCATGCGCCCGGCAAATGGACGTGGCCCAGGAGGCCGAGGGAGGCGTCGCGGAAATCCTCGACCGATATGGCCGAGCAGCATTCCGGGAGTTGAACCGATGACGATAAAAGGCTTGAACACGCAATGGAGCAATGAGGCGGCCACTTCCCGCGCCCCAATCCAACTCAACGGATGACTTCGTCTTCCTCTCAAACCCGATACAACCGCTTCCTTCTGTTGGTGGCCGGGCTGGGGGGATTGCTCTTTGGCGTGGATGTCGGCATAATTGCGACGGCGCTGCCTTATCTGAACGACACTTCCGGCCTCAATGCGGGACAGCTTTCCTTCATTGTCGCGGCGGTGCTGCTGGGCAGCGTGATTTCGACCTTGTTCGCGGGGATGCTGGCCGACCTGATGGGACGGAAGTGGTTGATGGCGTTCAGCGGCTTTCTCTTTGTCATCAGCATTCCAGTCATCGCGCTGGCCCACGGCTACGGGCCGCTGGTCTTTGGCCGTTTGTTGCAGGGCATCAGCGGTGGATTGATCGCGGTGGTGGTGCCGCTCTATCTGGCCGAGTGCCTGAGCGCCGCGGATCGCGGCAAGGGGACGGCGATTTTCCAATGGCTCTTGACGCTGGGCATCGTGACGGCGGCCCTCATCGGGATCTACTTCAGCTATCGGGTGGATGAGGTGGCCAGGCTGGGGGACGCGAAAGATCTCCTGGCCTTCAAGGACCGGGCCTGGCGCAACATCTTCTGGGTTTCATTGCCGCCGGGCATTCTGTTCGTGATCGGGAGCTTCATAGTGGCGGAATCGCCGCGCTGGCTGTTTCGTCGTGGCAAGACTGAGGCGGCCCGGCTGGCGCTGCTGCGCTCCAGGAGCCCGGAGCAGGCGGCGATGGAAATGAGGGAAATGGAGGCGGTCGCCGCGGCGGAAAGAGCGAAATCGGCCGTCGGAGGCAAGGCGGGACGGGAATCGTTGTGGCATCGGAAATACATTATCCCCTTTGTGCTGGCGTGCGTGATTCTGGCCTGTAACCAGGCCACGGGCGTCAATTCGATTATTGGTTACAACACCACCATCCTCTTGCAGGGCGGACTGCCGGATGTCCAGGCGCACTGGGGCTACCTCATTCTGACCGTCGTCAATTTCCTCATAACCATCGCCGGTGTCGCGCTGGTGGACCGCAAGGGCCGCAAGTTCCTGCTCAGCCTGGGCACGGCGGGCGTTATCGTTTCCCTTGTGTGCGCGGGCATTTTGTGCCGCCACACCGAGAGCCGCCGGGCGGACTGCCGGCAAGCCGCGCAAACCCTGGTCACTCCCGAACAAACACTGTCCCTGACCTACAGCGCCGAAACGGCCGCCAAGCTGTCGTCCGGCGGCGGGCTGGCCGGGCAGCCAACGACTTTGGTCATAATTTATTCCTACGGCGATTACCGGGCGGCGACCACGGCGGTGCGCTCGGACAATCCGGGCGGCAAACCGATTGAGATTACGCGTGAAAGTTGCGTGAATTTTGCCAACAATCCTTTCGGCAATCTGGCGGCGGGAAGGGTCGCGCCGTTGAAGATTGACGACGCCTTCATTACGCCCGTGTCCTCCGCCGCGAGCGGATGGCTGCTGGCGATCTGTCTGTTTGTCTTCATGGCGTTTTTCGCGGTCGGTCCCGGGGTGTGCGTGTGGCTGGCGCTGTCGGAATTGATGCCCACGCGCATTCGCTCCAACGGCATGGGCTTCGCGTTATTCCTGAACACGGCGGTCTCGTTTGTCATCGCGGCGGTTTTTCTGCCGACGGTCGGCAAATATGGCTATTCGACCATGTTTTTTCTGTTCGCCGGCTGCACGGTGGTCTATTTTGTCACGGCCGCGTTCTTCCTGCCGGAGACCAAGGGAAAGACGCTGGAGGAAATCGAGGCCCATTTTGAAGGCCGTTGAATTTATGATTATGAAATCCAATCACTTGTCCATCCTGTCTGCCGTGTTCGTTTTGGCCGCCGCCGCGCGCGCCGGCGAACCGGCGCTCATTCCAATGCCGCAACATATTGCCCCGCGCGAGGGCGTCTTTGCCCTGCGCACGGACACTCCGATCCGGGTGGATGGAAAGTCCAGGAAAACGGGCGATCTCCTGGCGCAGCGGCTCCGCGCGGCCACGGGCTTCGCGTTTCCAGTAAGCGCGTCCGGCAAATCCACTGGCGGCGCCATCCGGCTGACCACCAAGGACAGCGACGCCAGCCTTGGGGCGGAAGGCTACGAGTTGATCGTCGCGCCGGATTCGGTCCTGATCCGCGCGCCGGCCGAAGCGGGGTTGTTCTACGGCATGGGGACTTTTCTGCAACTGCTGCCGCCGGAGGCCTTCAGCTCCAAGCCGGCGACCGGCGTGGCGTGGGAGGCGCCGTGCGCGGAGATCAAGGACTGGCCGCGGTTTCAGTGGCGGGGATTGTTGCTGGACGTGAGCCGCCATTTTTTCACCAAACAAGAGGTTAAAAATATAATTGATGCCCTGGCCATGCACAAGATCAACACGCTGCATTGGCATTTGACGGACGACCAGGGCTGGCGCATCGAAATCAAAAAATACCCGCGCCTGACGGAAGTGGGCGCCTGGCGCAGCGGGGTCGGCTTCGGGCTGGACCCCAAAGCCTCCACCGCTTACGGGCCGGACGGGCGCTACGGCGGGTATTATACACAGGAAGACATCCGCGAGGTGGTGAGCTACGCGGCCGCGCGCCACATCACCATTGTGCCGGAGATTGAGATGCCGGGCCATTCCAGCGCCGCGCTGGCCGCCTATCCGCAGTTCAGTTGCAACGGCGGCCCGTACACCACCGACGTGAACGGAGGGGTTTTCCCGGGCGTCTATTGCGCCGGCAACGACCAGACGTTTGACTTTCTGCAAAATGTATTGACGGAGGTTATCACCCTCTTCCCCGGCAAGTACATTCACGTGGGCGGAGACGAAGTGCCGACGGACAACTGGGCCAAATGCGCCAAATGCCAGGCGCGCAAAAAGGCCGAGGGCCTGCAGACTGACCGCCAACTGGAAAGTTACTTCATCCAGCGCATGGAAAAGTTCATCAACGCCCACGGCCGCTCTCTCATCGGCTGGAGCGAAATCCGGGAGGGCGGCCTGGCGAAAAATGCCGCCCTAATGGATTGGATCGGCGGCGCGACCGAGGGGGCCGAAGGCGGTCACGACGTGGTCATGACGCCCACGGGCTTCTGCTACCTGGATTATATGCAATCGCGCGACACCGGCAAGGAGCCGCGGGCCGGCGGTTTTCTGCCCCTGCGGCAAGTGTATGCGCTGGACCCGATCCCGGCCAAATTGGCGGCGCCATTCCAGAAGCACATTCTGGGCGCGCAAGGCAACCTTTGGACCGAGAATGTGCCCAATATCCGGCACGCGCAGTATATGATCTTCCCGCGCGAATCGGCCCTGGCGGAGGTCACCTGGTCCGCGCAATCGGGGCGCGACTTTGAGGATTTCCTGCGCCGCCTGCCCGCCGACGAGAAACGGCTGGACGCGATGGGAGTCAACTATAGGCACAATCCGTTTGGCGCGGGCCAGTAGCTGCGTGGGGCGGGGAGCCTGACGGCGCTTATGACTACCACAACCATCGTTGGTGTTCTGTTGGTCGCGTTGGCCGGCCTGTTGATGGGCAGCAGCAGTTGGCCGTTCAAGCTCATGCGCCAATTCCGCTTCGAGCACTGGTTTTTTGTCGGGATGTTCGTCGGCTTATGGATTCTGCCTTGGGCCATCACGCTGCTGTTTTGTCCCCGGCCCTTCGAGGCCTATGCCACCGTGCCGCGCAGCGCCTTGATCGTTTCGAACCTCTTTGCCACCGGTTGGGGCGTGGCTAACGTGTTATGCGGCATCTGTTTTGTGCGGATCGGAGTGGCCCTGACGGGGGCGATCCTCACCGGCCTTGGGGTCTCCGTCGGGGTGACGCTGCCGATGATCTTCAAAGGAACCGGCAAGTTCCAGAATGCCCCAGACATGGGATCGCCGGCCAGTTGGTGGGTTCTCGCGGGTGTGGCGGTGATGCAGGTTGGCGTAGTGGTCGCCGCGGTGGCTGGCTTTGGCCGCGACCGGGTTTTGCAAAGGGGCCAGAAACGATCGGGCCAGTTCCTGGGCGGCCTTATCATGACCGTCATCGCGGGCGTCCTTTCCTGCGGCATGGCCCTGGCCTTTGTCTATAGTCAAGGCCCTATCGTGGCAGCGATGACGAAAAACGGCGCCGGTCATGTCGCCGCCAATTTCGCCGTCTGGGCCGTCGGTTTGTTTGGCGGGGCGCTGGTGAATGTGATCTACCCCGCTTACCTGCTGAGCCGGAACAAGTCGTGGGGAGTGCTCACGCGGAGTTGGAAGGAGTTGGCCTTGTCCTCACTCATCGGCTTCAACCTCATTCTGGCGGCTTCGTTGCTGGGGTTGGGCATGCTCATGGTGGGCGCCTTGGGCGCCTCGGTCGGTTTCGGGATTCAACAGGCCATGCAGATGCTGGGCGGGCAGGGCCTCGGATTCCTTAGCGGCGAATGGCGGGGCATCAGCGGGCGCCCCCGGCGGCAAATGTATGGCGCCATCGCGTTCCTGCTGGTGGCGGCGGCGCTGATGGCCCTGGGCAGCCGATGAAGCCCCCGGCCAGCAGCAGAGCGCGCCGGCAGGGTACGCGGCCCGCTGCGCTCCGGCGCTGGGCGGATTCGGTGCTCACTTTGTTGGGCCACGCGAAGGACTCATAATGGACATTACCACGCGCCGCGATGCCCGTCGTCCTCGGAATAGATCCAGTAAATGGGCAACATTTGCGCAATGGGTTTCCAGGTCACCGACCCAT
>Ga0326727_10022254_pt1 | contig 12282 bp, 10 predicted proteins | sample MB2enrmetagenome_FD_207643 | JGI IMG/M metagenome (GOLD analysis project Ga0326727, IMG submission 207643) | Lab enriched peat soil microbial communities from McLean, Ithaca, NY, United States - MB29MY | ecosystem: Environmental > Terrestrial > Soil > Wetlands > Peat | place: USA: New York... | reverse complement strand
TGGGAGGCCGCGGCTTCAATATGCCTCTCGTCGCGCTGGTTACCCTCGCCCTTCTGGCCATGGCGGCCCTGGGAACGTATATCCCCGCCCGCCGGGCATCGCGAGTCGATCCCAATATCGTTCTGCGGCAGGAGTGAGCTCAACTGCCCGGTGTCCTGTTACTGGGGAGCCAGCAGGGTTCCGTCAAAGTTCGATGGGGACGACAACAACCCCTCACCCACCGCCATGCGGTTCCCCCTCTCCCCTTGGGAGAGGGATAGAAAGTCAAATAAAAACCCTCTCCCTCGGGGAGAGGGATAGAAAATCAAATAAAAACCCCCTCCCTCGGGGAGAGGGGTAGAAAATCAAATAAAAACCCTCTCCCTTGGGGAGAGGGGTAGAAAATCAAATAAAAACCCTCTCCCTTGGGGAGAGGGGGGACCGCATGGCGGTGGGTGAGGGGTCTCTTCGTGGGTGATGGCTTCATAGCTCTGGACCATGCGGCGGTCGGGACTTTGACGGGGCCCTGGGGAGCCAGGCCTTCGGCAATCTGGAGTTCTCATCACCCCCGTTCGCTAGCGAACGTTTTCAACCATGCCGATATTTGCCTGTAAGATCCCCTGCGTGTTCACGGCCACGTGGCGTCCGTCGGGAGACACGTCGAAGAAATCCTGAGAGTCCCGCACCATTTGAGTCCAATAAGAATAAATGAGGCGGATAGTGGCGGAAGTGCGAGTGAGGCCCTCGCCGTTCCAGCCGACCTTCCACAGGACGCCATTCAAATCCGGCTTGCCCTCCACGAAGTAAATCTCATTCCCCGGACCGCGGGCACAGCGTTCCACCCAGCCGCGGAAAATCTGGCGCGGTGGGTTCTGGAAGTCATCCACCCACAGTCCCGCGTTCGGATCGTCTTCCCGGCGGGCGCTTACCAGGTACGCCACCGAGCGCCCATCGGGTGACCAGCGCAAGCTCCCCCAGTTCTCGTCGGCGGGCAGAGTGGTGAGCGTCTGCGTCTGGTTGTTCGATGGGTCAAACGATCGAATCTCACTATTGGAACCTTTGTACAGCACCCGTCCCTGGGGACCGACATCAAAATTGCGGTCCGGCGCGTTCTTGAGCAGCGCTTGTGGCGCACCCCCGGAGGCGGCGGCGCTCCGGTATTCATCGGTGGGCGCGGGAGTCACTTGCGAGCGCGAGAGATACACCAGGTGCTGGCTGTCAGGAGTCCAGCGGGGGAAGATATTGATTCGCCCATCCTGAACCAGTTGCACAGGGTTCGAGCCGTCGGCATTGGCCACCCAGATGATTTCATTTTCCACGCCTTTGTAATTGGAAAAATAGGCGAGCGATTTTCCGTCCGGGGAGTAAACCGGGGCAATCTGGTTTCGCGCAGGGTCGGTGGTGAGGGGTGTCAAGTTCTGTTGCCCGGGCTTGGCCTCCAAGTCCAATTGGACAATGTTGATATTCTCGCGGAAGGTGGAGAAAACGATCCTCTTCCCATCAGATGAGACATCCAGTTGCGCATCGTCGCCCTGGCCGGCGGTGATTTGTTCCGGCTCACCCCCCGCGGCGGCAATTTTCCAGATGTTCATGGACCCGCCGCGGCCCGAGGCGAAGTAGATGGAGCGCCCGTCGGGCGACCAGGCGGGCGAACGCACCAGCGCAATATCGTTGGTCAACTGGCGAATCTCGCCGGAAGCGATGTCCACAACTTCCAACTCGCTGTAGGGCCCTGCCGACTTGAGGGTAAAAGCCAACTCGCGGCCATCCGGAGAAAAACGCGGCTCGGTGTTCTGCATTCCGGGGGCTGGGTCTGGTGTGCCTTGGCGCGCGTTCTCGCCGGAGATGCCGGAAATCCAGAGCGAACCATTGGTTGTATTCTCGTAAGCAAGGGAGCGGCCGTCCGGTGACCAGGCCGGATCTTCGGCGCTCAGAATCAGCCGTCGCGGCGTCCCGCCCAGCGCCGGAACCTCCCAAATGTCCCACAGGCCGGAATGATTGAGGCGAGCGTAGGCAATCGTGCTCCCGTCCGGCGACCAGCGGGGCCGCGATTCGAGGTAGGGATCGTGGGTGAGTTGGAGCAAATTTCCGCCGCGAACCAGGCCGACGTAAATATGGTAATTCCCGTCGCGGTTGGAGACGAAGGCCACCGAGCGGCCGTCGGGGGAGAGCGCCGGCTGCGCCTGGACGCCGGCAAAATTGGTGACGGCGGTGAAATGCATGGCGGACCCCGGCGGCGGCGCCGCGAGCCTCCACACCACCAGGCCGGAAAGCAGCGCGCCGGCCAACAGGCCCAGGGCGAGCCAGGGCAGGGCACGCCGTAGGGGCGCCTTTTGCTGTTGCTCCAGGGCGGACACAAGGCCCGCCCCTACGTCCGGCTCGCCGCTCAACGTTTCTTCTATCGCAATGCGCGCCTCGCCGATGTCGCGCAGACGAAGTTGGGGATCCTTCTCCAAGCAGCGGCGCAGCAGTTTGCGAATGTTCGCGGGGAGGTTGGCGGGGAGCGCATCCCAACTCGGGTCGGTCTTGAGCACCGCGGCCAGCGTGTCGGAGGCTGTCTCCCCCTGGAAGGCATGGCGGCCGGTGAGCATCTCGTAGAGCACCACGCCGAAGGCCCAAATATCCACGCGCTTGTCCGCGCGGTTGCCACGGGCCTGCTCCGGGCTCATGTACGCCAGCGTCCCGATCACCGCTCCGGCGCGCGTCAGGTTCATGTCATCCGCGTCCGCGTATCCCGCCTCGGGAGGGCCCACGGCCTTCGCCACGCCGAAATCCAGAACCTTCGCCTGGCCCTGCGTGGTGATAAAAATATTCGCCGGTTTGATATCCCGGTGGATGATGCCTTTGGAGTGCGCGGCGTCCAGCGCCTCGGCAATCTGCATGCCCCAACCCAGGGCGTCGTGCATCTTTACGGGGCTCGCGGCAATGCGGTGCTTGAGCGTCTGCCCCTCCATCAGCTCCATGACGATGAAGGGCTGACCTTCGTGCTCGCCAATCTCGTGAATGGTGCAGATGTTCGGGTGGGCGATGGCGGAGGCGGCGCGCGCTTCGCGCTGAAAGCGCTCCAGTGCCTCGGGATCCTTCGCCATCCCCTCGGGCAGGAACTTCAGCGCCACATAGCGGGCCAGCGTGGTGTCCTGGGCCTTGTAAACCACGCCCATCCCGCCGCCGCCGAGCTTTTCCAGGATGCGGTAATGGGAAACGGTTCGGCCCAGCATCGCGTCCGGCTTCGCCGTGTCTCGCGCCCGCGCCTGATCCCGCGCCAGGGCCTGGGCTGCCACCTCCAGGGCCGGCTTGCTCAGGAAACTTCCCGTTCCTTCCCCTTGCGACAGCAAGGTCTCCACTTCCCGGCGCAAGGACTCATCCTCGGCGCAGGCCTCGGCGAGAAACTGAGAGCGCCCGCTGACATCACGCTCCCGGGCGTCGTGATACAAGCGTTCGATCTTCAGCCAGCGTTCACGCTCCACTCGGCTTCTCCCTTTTCAGCTCGTGCCGCAGCCAGCTTTTGGCAAACTTCCAATCGCGCTTTACCGTCTCGGGTGAGATCTTCAGGACAGCGGCCGTCTCCTCCACGCTGAGCCCGCCGAAAAAGCGCAACTCCACCACCTGGCCCTTGCGCGCGTCCTGGGCGGTCAAGGCCTTCAGGGCGTCATCCAGGGCCACCAGGTCGCGGCCCGGTTCCTCGCCCACCACCAGCGCCTCATCCAACTCCAACCGCGGAGCGTCGCCCCCGCGCTTGTCGGCCTGGCGGGAACGGGCCCAATCCACCAGAATGCGCCGCATCACTTGCGCGCACACGGCAAAGAAGTGGGCGCGACTCTCAAAGTTCGCCTGGGCGGAATCCACCAGGCGCACATAAGCTTCATTCACCAGGGCGGTGGGTTGCAGCGTGTGGCCCGGCCGCTCGTGCGCCATGTAGCGGCGCGCCATCCCATGCAACTCCCGATAAACGAGGGGCATAATCTTCTCGAGCGCGGTGGGCTCGCCCTCGCTCCAGGCCTTAAGCAGTTGTGTGACTTGATGTCCTGACGATTCCATCGTCCGGCCGCCTTATTGATCGGTTCGGGATAAATCAACGCTATCACGTTTGTTCGGTGTTTGCCATAGCAGAGGACCGTACGTTGCGGGCGTAGCGCCGGGCTTTAGCCCGGCACTTCCGACCTACGGCGGTCGTGGTTGGGCAGGCGGAAGGCAAAGTGGAGGTGCCGGGCTAAACCCGGCGCTACGCCCCAATTCGCGCGCCTGCCGAAAATATTTTTTTACGCCATGACCTTTTTCAACGCCCTTTTCCGCCATACAGGGTGAGGCAAGAAAGGGTTGCCAAATTCAAGACTGCGAAAAGGAGAAGGTCATGAAAACACATCACAAGTTCACGGTACTCAGGCTGTTGGTTCTGGGATTGCTGGTGGCGGGTTTCAGCGCCAAGCCCGCTAGCGGCCAGTCGTTCCAGGGAAAATTCACTCTGACCTCTGCGGCGCGCTGGGGCCAGGCAACGTTGCCGGCTGGAGACTATTCCTTCACACTGAACCATGCCTACGCCGGAAACACGATCACGGTCATTTGTGGGACGCGCCCCGTGGCGCTCATTGCCCCCCGAGTCATCAGCAACACCACATCAGGCCGTTCCGAGATGCTTTTGGAAAACGGGAATGTGCGCAAGCTGAGTCTTCCCCAGATTGGGATGACTTTCGAGTACCCAGCTCATAACGCCAGCCACAGGGCGGCCCCGCGCGAACCGCAACTCGCCCAGATCATTCCGGTGGCCGCGGCGGGCGCCGGACGGTGAGCCTTGACGGAACACAGAGAGCCAGTCCCTCCCCCCCGCGCTGGCTCTCTGTGACCCCCCGCCGTCGGCGCTTCTTGCCCCGCCCATCCGGAAAATTGTGCTACGATGGATGGGCTTTGGGGACGTGAAACTCTAATTAGCAAAGGATTGGGACCCATGGATCAGACCTGCTCGCGGCGTACACGGAGATTGCTTATCGCACTTTTGTTGTCAGGATTGGTAACGGGCGTGGCTCGGGCCCAGGCGCCCCCCCCTGCTGCCAACTCCACTCCTGCCGCCAGCCAAACTCAAGGCGCCAACCAGTTCCCCGGCCTCGCGTTTGAGACTCCGGAGCTGCCCGATAAGGTGGTGCTCAAGGTGGGTGACAAGCAATTCACCAAAGCCGACATGGACAACCTGATTGAGAGTTTACCCCCCCAAGCGCAGCGGGCTATCACCACCCAGGGAAGGAAACCGCTGGGGGATCAGTATGCGCTCTACGTGATGCTCTCCCAGCAGGCGCACCTCCATCATTTGGACCAGACGCCCGAGTTTATTCACAAGTTGGCCATCCAAAGATTGCTGTTGGAAGCGCAAGCTGCCAATGAAGAGATCGTTCAGCAAGCGAAGGTAACTCCGGAAGATATCCAGCAGTATTACACGGCGCATGCCCCCGAGTACGACCAGATTATGGTGCGGCAGATTTTCATCCGCGTGAAGGCCGCCGATGCTAAAGCCGTCCCGGCACCGGGCACTTCCACCGGCCCTGGACTTACTTCCGAAGAGGCGAAAACCCGCGCTGAGGCCATCCGCAAAGAAATGATGGCGGGGACCGACATCAAGAAGGTCATGGACGATTTCAAGGCGCCGGGGGATGTGATCATCGACGCGGAGCCCCGCAAGGTTCGCCGAGGCACCATGCGCAACGCGGAAATGGAAAAAGCGGCATTTGGTCTGAAAGACGGCGAGGTCTCTGAACCTGTCCCCTTCCCCCAAGCGCTGGTTTTCTTTCAAGTGACTGGGCACAGCCATCTGGAATTAAAGGATGTTTCCGCGGACATCGAAAAAACTTTGAAGCAGGACAAAATTAACGCGGCGATGGCAGAGCTCAAGAAGAGCGCCAACTTGTGGATGGACGAGCAGTACTTCGCGCCACCACCCAAGCCTAAGGAAGGGCCCACGATGGGCGCTCCCACCCTCCAGGCGCCGCCGAAACCCTAAGCCTCTCGAGGCACAAAACGGGAAAGTCCTTACAACAATTGAAGGTTGAGTGCGCCGGTATTTTTAGAGTTAAGTACTGAGAATAAATATTCCGAAGCGTTCGACTTCGAAGTGTATGTGCGCCCTCGGTGCGCACTTCTTGCCCGTTCCCCTCGCGGGTTTTCAACAAGCCTGTTGAAAAGGTTGTGGAAAAACCCACCTCAGATTACGATAAGGTTAAATGCATGAACGGGTTTTAACACTTTGCACCAAGCTGAGGCAAACTTCTTGCCGCAAAATAAAGCACGCGATTGCGCGGAACATTTCCTCCTTGGCGATGGAAGTGCTCGCAGCGATTTTCCTCTGCTGATGGTTTTTGAGAATCCGCAAAGAGACGCCGCACACCCTTCTACAACCCGACCAAAAAATATTTTCGGGGGGCGCTCTTAAACCTAAACAACCGGCTGGGGCTTTTTGAGTTTGACTTCGAAGACTTGGTTGTCCTGTTCCAGTTGCAGTTCCTTGCCATAGGTCTGGTGATCGTTGGCGTTAACCGACAAGACGATCGTTCCCTTGTTGATCTCCGTAAATTTGTACCGCCCCTGGGCATCGGTCTTGGCGCTGTAAGAGATTTTCTGCGACTTCCCAAACCTCTTCGGGCCGCCGGGTGCGGTGAATTGCAGGGTGATGCGCGCCTGGCTGATCGGCTGACCGGTGTCAGCTTCCTTGACGACCACGGTCATGTTGGTGGTCTCGCTGCTCGGCTTTCCGCCCTGAGCATGGGCGGAGCGGCTGAGGCCGGCGAAGAGGAAAAGGCTTGTGGCAACCCACGCCGCCACGAAGTGTTTTTTGTGCTGGGACGATAACATGGGGTGGAACCTCCTTTGGGGTTGTCTACGAATAAAGTTGCGACCGCGCCGGTCTTGACGATTCGCGCTGCCCCGATTGCGGATGTAGCGCCGGGCTTCAGCCCGGCACTTCCATGATTCCCACAACCTCGCCCATCGCGATTGCCGTAGACGGGAAGTGCCGCCCTAAAGGGCGGCGCTACGTGCGTCATGTGAATCGTTCGGGCGGCATGAGCCTGACTTCCTGGTGAACAAAGTACTTCCATTCCCTATGATAACTCATCTCGGGCTGATTTGGAGCGCTCAGGAGGGACTGATTACACCGGCTCTCATGCCGTGCCCGCCACGGGAGCGTGCACCGGGCGGTTCAGGCGCCCCCGGATGGCAAGGAGAATCAGAACGCAGAATCCCACTTGCAGAGCGATGCTCGCAAAGATGAAATTCGATGGGACCTCCGGCTTGTCAACTCCGCCGAGCAGCGCGTAGGGAATCAGCAAGGTCAGAACCTTGGAAGTGTGCGGGTCGGCCCGTCCGGAAACCGCCGAGACCACCGCCCCCACAATGCCGGCCGCCACGTAATAGAGGACGAGCAGGAGGAATCCCTTCATCACGGGTTGTTTCATCCGCGTAAGCAGGCACCACTGGAGGAAAAGGATGTCCCGCGCCGTGAACACCAGGAACGCCCCAAAGGCCATCGCGGCGAATCCCAGGCGCCAATCGGCCAGCGGAACCGCTGAGCGCATCCCCAAGGCTTCTGCCGCCAGCATGGCATAACCGATGAGCGCCGCCACCACCAGCCAGGGCCAAGCCAATCCATCAGGGGCAAAATAGGAGCTCGTCCCGGCCTTCCATCTGCGCCACCAGACTTTCAGCCGCTCGTGCGGGCTCAGCGCCGCGACGCCAATCAGGAAGAGGAACACGGCGTTCCAAGCCACCGCATTCGAGACCGTCTGATAAGTCCTGAAGGGGGCGAATCCGTGGCGGGGAAATCCCACTGTCAGCGTGCTCGTGTCGAGGAACGCGTAAAACAGCAGATTCCAAAAAGCGACCACTCCGACGCACTGCCAGCGCGAGAGAAGTTGAATCTGCGGGATGTCGCGCTTGAGATTGCGTATGATCATCAACACCAACCACGCGCCCAAGAGTACATAAAGAACAAGGGTCAGGATGGCCCAGGGAACTTCCCGGCCGAAGACCGTCGGGGAAAGGCGCACCAGCTCCGAGTCAACGCCATGGAGAGAAAGCACGGCAGGGAAGATGCTGATGGCGGCGAACCCCTTGAAAGGGCCCCCCGCAAAGGCAAGGAAGAAACCGTTCGCTAAAAGCGCCAACAAGCCTATGGCCCCGGAACTCGACTTTTCCACAAGCATCGATCCCAGCAGCGCCGCCAAGCTGTAAAAGAGAGTGAAAGCCAGGAGCAGAACAATGGACCCAAAGATGGCCACCGGCCGGATGCCGCCCACCAACCCCGCCACAATGGAGATGGGCAGCGTGCAGCCGACGATGAAATAAGCCACAATGGGCGCGCCCAACAGCTTGCCCACCATGATTTCCGCCGCGGTGAGGCGCGTGGTCTTGAGAAAGTCAAACGTCTTCAGTTCCCGTTCCCGCGCCACCGCCTGCCCGCACGTGCTGGCGGACCAGACTCCCAGCAGCACAAATTGCGAGCCCAGCAGCCAGGCATAGAAATCGCGCCAAAATTCGTGGGCGTGGCCGGTATTCGCCGACCAGCAAGCCATGGCAATGAGAGTGCAAACCACCAGAGAGATGGCCGCCGCCATCGCCGCGCGGGCCGGGCGAAGGTCCGACCGCATATGCAGGATCAGCAAGGGATTGCGCCAGAACCGGAGCACTACATCACCTCGTTGTGCGAGAGTTTAAGGTAAAGATCCTCCACCGTTTGCTTCACCTCACTGAAGCTCACCACTTTCACCCCGGCCGCGATCAGACCCGCCAGGATGTCCGCCAGTTCCTCTTCCGAGCCGGCAAACTTAAACACCGCTTGTGCGTCCTGCACCATAAGTCCGGAGACCTGCGGAATCCCCTGGAGCTTTGCCCCGACGTTCGCCGCTCCTTCTCCCACCCAACTGAGGCGCACCACGCGAAATGTGGATTCCGCCGCGGAAATTTCCGCAATGGTTCCGCTGCGAATCATCTGGCCTTTTTCCATGAGGCCAATGGAGGTGCAGAAGCCTTCCAGCTCCGTGAGGATGTGCGAGGAAATCAGCACGGTGGTGCCGGCGTCGCGCAAGGAGCTCAGCAGGTTGCGCAAATCCAGGCGCGCCTTGGGATCAAGCCCGGAGGCCGGCTCATCAAGCAGCAGCACGCGCGGCTTGTGGATGATGGCGCGCGCGATTCCCAGGCGCTGCTTCATGCCGCGCGAAAGGCCCCTGATCATGGCATCGCGCTTCACTTCCAATTCGACCTGGCGAATCACCTCATCAATGCGCGCGGGGATTTCCGCCTCCGGCATCTTGTAAGCGTGCGCGAAGAAGTCGAGGTACTCCCAGACTTTCAAGTCCTCATACACGGAGAAAAAATCCGAGAGGTAGCCGATGAATTGCTGGGCGCGCTCGGGGTCCTGGTGCACGTCCACGTCGGCGACGGTCACGTGGCCGTCCGTGGGCTCAAGCAGGCCGCAGGCCATGCGAATGGTGGTGGTCTTCCCCGCGCCGTTCGGCCCGATCAGGCCGTAGATCTCGCCCTCGGGAATGGAGAGGTCGAGCCCCTGAACCGCCACCAGGTCTTCGAACTCCTTGCGCAACGTGGTCATTTTGATGACGTCAGTCACGTAACCTCCCCAACGCTTGCAAGAGATCGCGGAGCCCATCCCCGCGGCTGGATGCTATGCTCCGGTTCCCGGTCCGGCAGCTTCGTCTTCCAAGGGACTTGCCGCCTTTACCGAATCGCCCACCCACTGGAGATAATTTCGCGAGCCCTCGATGATGGGCAGGCAGATGATCTCCGGGGTATGGTAACTGTGCAGCTTGGAAACGGCCGCCTTGATTTCCGGAAACAGTTCGCGCGTGCTCTTGATAAAAAGCTGGTACTCCTGATCGCGGGCGATTTTGCCTTCCCAACGATAGACGGACTCGATAGCTGGCGTGATGTTGACGCAGGCGGCGAGTTTCGCTTCCACCAGGTGCTTGGCGATTTTGCGGCACTCTTTTTTGCTCGCCGCAGTTACCAGGATGACGACCTTGTCGGTCACAGGCCCTCCTTGCGGCCCAGCCTCGGCCGGATGACCGCTGGGTTGCACGGAACTTGTCCCAGAAGATACAATGAGGGCAGATGAGAAGCAACCCCCTTCGCAGGGGTATTGGTTCAGTTTGATGTAGAGGCGGCTTTACGCCGCCATATGGCGAGGTAAACTCGCCGCTACAATTTTCCGATTGGCGAGGTAAACTCGCCGCTACGACCTTCCGAACGGTTGACGGCACGCCATGAGTGATTCGAACTCTGACCTGACCGCGCTCTATCGCAACGGCATCCTGGTGTTGGTGCTGGTGGCGATCGCGCTCATCGTCCACAACATCTTTGGCCAGAACGGATATTTGGCCTCGCGCCGGCAGCAAAAGGAATTCCAGTTGCTTCAGCAACAAATCCTGCAACTGCAAGAGGAAAATGAGGAGTTGGAAAAAGAGAACCGGGCGCTGAAGTCAGACCCCGCCGCCATTGAGCGTAAGGCCCGCGAGGATTTGCACCTGGCCAAACCCGGCGAGAAGATTTACACGGTGCCGGGTAGAGAAGGGCAGAAGGCAGGAGGCAGTAAGCCGGTAGGCAGTAGCCAGTAATCAGTTGTCAGTCGTCAGTTGTCAGTTGTCAGCGTGATGGCACGACGTAGGGGCGGTTCGCGAACCGCCCCAACTTCCCGAATCCCTAATCCCGAATCCCTAACCCTGAATCCCTAATCCCGGCAATGCCCGCTATTTCACCACGCCTTGCAAGGGGCTGGACGCCGTGGCGTAAAGTTTCTTGGGCATGCGGCCGGCGAGGAAGGCCTGGCGGCCGGCCAGCACGGCGTTCTTCATGGCATGGGCCATCAGCACGCTGTCCTGCGCGCCGGCGATGCCGGTGTTCATCAGCACGGCGTCCGCGCCCAGTTCCATGGCGATGGCGGCGTCGGAGGCGGTGCCCACGCCCGCGTCGATAATCAGGGGAACCTGCGTAATCATTTCGCGCAGGATGCGGATGTTGGTGGGATTCTGAATGCCCAGCCCGGAGCCGATGGGCGCGCCCAGGGGCATCACCACCGCCGCGCCCGCGTCAATCAAGCGCCGCGCGGAAATCAGATCGTCGTTGGTGTAGGGCATCACCACAAAACCTTCTTTGGCCAGCACCTCGGTGGCTTTGAGCAGCTCAAAGTTGTCCGGGAAGAGCGTCTTCTCATCGCCTAGAACTTCCAGCTTGATCCAGTTGGAAAGCCCCACCTCCCGCGCCAGGCGCGCGGTGCGGATGGCATCGTCGGCGGTGTAGCAGCCCGCGGTGTTGGGAAGGATAAAGAGTTTGTTGCGGTCGATGAAGTCCAGCATCGACTCTTTGCTGCGGTCGGTCAGGTTCACTCGGCGCACCGCGACGGTTACAATCTCCGCGCCGGAAGCCTCATGCGCGCGCGCCATCTCCTGAAAGCTGCGATACTTTCCCGTGCCCACAATCAGGCGCGAATGAAATTCCTTTCCCGCAATCCGCAGGATGTCGTTTTCCATTTTTTCACCTCGCTGTCGATTTTAGTCGGCGGTCAGAGAAATTGCAATTATGGGAATCGGGTCATTGCCTCATCGGGTCATCGAGCCATTGGGGAGTTGGCGATTTCCGATTTGTGATTTGCGAGTGGGGGCGATTGCCCGCAGGGAAAGGCAAATCATGGCGATGGCGAGTTCACAGGCTGGCGAGGGGCGCAGACGGCAAAAATCAGCAGTCTGCGCCAACCACAAACTCGATCCCGATCAGCATGTGGCAGGTGGTGCGCAGCGTTTGTTGCGCGCTGCCCACGTCAAGAGGCCCAGGAGTCCCGTGCCGAGCAGCACCGAGCTCGTGGGTTCCGGCACGGCAGACGTATTGGTTGATGACCATGGTCCGGGGTCGTTGAAAATATATGCCTGATAGGTCACGTTTGATGAGACATACTCATAGGACCCGTCGAATCCTGTGAGCCCACAGATGTCGACGGCGCATGTGTAGATCGAATAGAAGGGGTAGGTCGTCGTGTTGTTGGGCGCAATTTCGATTACCCAGCCGGTAATGCTCCCCGTAGAGTCAGTGGTGAGCTCAAATTCCGAGATATAACCGTTGGTGTTGTTTATGTCGGTAATGCCGTCGCTGAAGTTGAAGGCTAAAGGTAGATTGCTGTAGTCTGGTGTATTGGCAGCGATCGGTACTGCGTAGGTTAGGGAGCCCGTAATTTCGCACGTAATGATTTGGCATTGGCTTGAGTAACTTCCGTCGGAATAATTGTAGGGATTCCCTGTGTATGTGTATGCAGTGTCCGCC